>Ga0194131_10008179_pt1 | contig 13742 bp, 9 predicted proteins | sample TA2KigO120mmetaG_FD_148631 | JGI IMG/M metagenome (GOLD analysis project Ga0194131, IMG submission 148631) | Freshwater microbial communities from Lake Tanganyika, Tanzania - TA2015053 Kigoma Offshore 120m | ecosystem: Environmental > Aquatic > Freshwater > Lake | place: Tanzania: Lake... | reverse complement strand
AGCACGGCGCGAAGAGCGATCTCATGGAATCGCGGCGCGCGTTCGCCGAGAAGCGCGCGCCGCGCTTCAAGGGCTGGGACGACCCGGCGGATCGCCGGCGCCTGCCCCGCGTCGACCCGGCGTAGCTACCGGTAGCCGCGCGCGCCGGGCACGGGCGCGCGGCGCGGGCGCAGCTCGGGCCGCAGCGTCACCTGCCAGGTCACGGCGACGGCGCCGGACGCGTCCACCACGAGCGGCCGGCTCGCCGCCTGCTCCGTCCCTTCGAGCCGCGGATGCCACACGCGCGCGGTGTACGCGCCCGCGGGCAGCCCGTCGAGCGTCACCTTGCCCTCCTTGTCCGTCGTCCCGACGTGCGGCGTGTCCGCCACGTAGATGTGGCCGATCATCCAGTCGTGGATGTTGCAGCCGATCGTCACGACGCCGGCGCGGTCGAAGACCACCGGCTTCGCGGGCGTGCCGACGTAGAGCGGTAGCTCGAACGTCTTCACCGGCGAGAACGAGTACACGTGGTGGCGGATGTTGTCCTTGTTCGGAAAGAACACGGCCGTGCCCGCGACGACCGCCTTCACGTGGGGGACGAACTCCTTGTCGATCTGGTCGACGGTCTCGCGCCCGGGGCGCAGCGCGGGCGCGGCGCCGCGCGGGACCGCGACGACCACGGCGTCCGCCACCGGCGCGCCCTGCTGGTCCCTGACGAGCGCGCGGAGCTCGCCGGCCTCGGCCCACGCCGGGACGAGCGCGAGCGCGCCGAGCGCGACCGCCGCGAGGAGCCGCACGATCGTGACGCGCATCGTCAGTAGACGAAGAGGAGGCCCGCGCGCACGACGTCGTTGCCGTAGTCGATGCCGCGCTTCGCGAAGCCCTGCAGGCGCTCGTAGCTGGCGTTGACCGAGAGGCGATCGGTGACCGCGACGCTGAGCCCGAGCGTCAGCGCGTGCACGACGGCCTCGATCCGATAGGCGACGAAGTCCGGGCCGAGCGCGGGATCCCGGGTGAGCGCCGTCGACGCCACGAAGATCCCCGGATCGCGGCGCGTGCTCGCGACCACGTCGCCGGTGCGGACGGCGTAGCCGCCGAACACCGACACGCGCTCGGTCGCGACGACGTCCGCGCGCGCGGAGAACGTGTGCCCCTGCACGTCGAACGCGTCGCCGGGCAGCCGCGACGAGACGACGCGCGCGTGATCGGCGCTGCGCTCTTCGAACGCCCAGCCGCCGCGCACCGCCCAGCGCTCGCCGAGGCGCCCGCCGACGTCCACGGCGAAGCGGTAGCGCCAGCCGGTGCGGACGTCGTCCTCGTAGTCGAGCCGCGCACCGGTGCCGGAGACCCGCACCCACGGCGCGGCCGCCCCGAGGCCGAGCTTGCGCCGGATCGCGCCCGTGAGGCCGACCGCCACGTGGTCGAGCCCGTCGAGGTCGGCGTACTTCTGCCCGCCGACGTCCGCCGTGAGCGAGGCGGACGTGTGGTCGTCCAGGTGGGTGCCGAGGCCCGCGGACACCGAGGTGGCGGCCGCCACGTCGCCCTTCACGTCGCGGCGCAGCGGCGAGAGGCCCACGTTGCTCTCGTAGACGAGGCCGGTCTCGGCGTCGAGCAGCCACTCGGCGCACACCGCGGGCGCGTGGCCCAGGAGGCAGGCGGCCACCAGCGCGACGGCGGCGGTTTTCAGGGACGTCCGCATGGCGCCCGCATTGTATGCTGGCCCGGCCGAGGGGCCCGATGGCGTTTCGCAGCTTCCAGAGCCGCGTAGTCGTCTCGTTCCTGCTGCTGATCAGCCTCGTCCAGATCGGAACGTTCATCGCGGTGGACGCGGCGATCGAGCGCAGCGCGCGCACCCACGTCACCGCCGACCTCGAGACCGCGGCCAGGGTGGTCGGCCGGCTCATCGAGGTGCGCACGCAGCGCCTCGTCGAGGCCGCGCGCATCCTCTCCTCGGACTTCGCCTTCAAGCAGGTCATCGCGCTCAGCGACCGCGACACGCTGCGCTCGGCGATGGACAACCACCGCACGCGGATCGGCGCCGAGCTGATGCTGCTGGTCTCGCTCGACGGCGCCCGCTACGTCGACACGCTCCCGCGCGCGGCCGTGCCCGACCCTCCCGGCCCCCCGCCCGCGGTGGCGCGCCTCGTGGAGGCGGCGCAGCGCGGCGTCGAGGTCTCGGATTTCGCGCTCTTCGACGGCCGGCCGTACCAGGTGGTCGTCGTGCCGCTCATGGCTCCGGCGCGCATCGCGTGGATCGGCATGGGCTTCTCCATCGACCAGGCGTTCGCCGACGCGCTCCGGACGACCACCGCCGCCGACGTCTCGTTCGTGCATGCCGACGCCGACGGTCGCTGGACGATCGTGACGTCCACCGCGGCCCCCGCCGTTCAGCACGCGCTCGTGAGCGCGCTGCCCTCGGCGCCGTCGGCGGGCGTGTTCGAGCTGCCGCGCAGCGACCTCGAGACCCTGCTCGTGCCGCTGCCGTCCGCCACCGGCGTGCGGCTGAGCCTCGCGCTCCAGCGCCGGCTCGCGGACGCGATGCAGCCGTACCGCTTCCTGCGCACAGTGCTCGTCGTGCTCTTCGGCGCCGGCGCCGTCGTGTCGATCGCGGGCGGGCTCTGGATCGCGCGCGGGGTCAGCCGTCCCGTGCGCCAGCTCGCCCATGCGGCGCGGCGCCTCGAGGCCGGGCACTACGACGGGCAGGTGCGGATGGCGCGCGCGGACGAGATCGGCGACCTCGCGGCCACGTTCGATCGCATGACCGGCGCCGTCGCCGAGCGCGAGGAGCGGCTGCGGGAGAGCGAGGAGCGCTTCCGCGCGATGACGGAGTCGGCGGTGGACGCGGTCGTGACCGCGGACGCCGAGGGCCGCATCGTCACGTGGAACGGCGGTGCCGAGCGCATCTTCGGCTACACGCGCGACGAGGCCCTCGGACTGCCGCTGACGCGCCTGATCCCGGACGCCGGCGCCGCGCAGGAGACCGTCGAGCGCCGTGGAATCGCACGCGACGGCCGGCCGATTCCCGTCGAGCTCTCGCTCGCGCGCTGGCAGACGCGCGACGGCTCGTTCCGCACCGCGATCATCCGCGACGTCAGCGAGCGGCGCGAGCTGGAGGAGCGCTTCCGCCAGGCGCAGAAGATGGAGAGCATCGGGCGACTGGCCGGCGGCGTCGCGCACGACTTCAACAACGTGCTGACCGTCATCACCGGCCACATCGGGCTGCTCCGCGACGAGCTCGCCCGCGACCACCCGGCGCAGCGCCGGATCGAGACCATCGACACCGCCGCCGCGCACGCCGCGGATCTCACGCGCCAGCTCCTCGCGTTCAGCCGCAAGCAGGTCCTCGCCCCGAAGGTCCTCGACGTCAACGACGTCCTCGCGCGGGTCGAGCCGATGCTGCGGCGCCTCATCGGCGAGGACGTCGAGCTGGTCGTCGCCCGCGCGCCGGACCTGGGACGGGTCGAAGCGGACCCCAGCCAGCTCACGCAGATCGTGGTGAACCTCGCCGTGAACGCGCGCGACGCCATGCCGGGGGGCGGGACGCTCACCATCGAGACCGCGAACGTGGAGCTCGGCGACGCGCACGCCGACCGCCACGCCGAGACGCGGCCCGGCCGGTACGTCATGCTCGCGGTGAGCGACACCGGCATCGGCATGGACGAGGAGACCCGCTCGCACGTGTTCGAGCCGTTCTTCACGACCAAAGGGCCCGGCGAGGGCACCGGTCTCGGTCTCGCGACCGTGTACGGCATCGTCAAGCAGAGCAACGGCGCGGTCGGTGTCTACAGCGAGCCCGGCCACGGCACCACCTTCAGGATCTACCTGCCGCGCGTCGAGAAGGCGCCCGCGGCGCCCGTCGCCGTTCGTCCCGGCCGCGCCTTGGCCGGCGCGGAGACGGTGCTGCTCGTCGAGGACAACGCGATGGTGCGTGCGCTCACCTGCGAAGTGTTGCAGAGCCACGGCTACACGGTGCTCGAGGCGCGCAACGGCGTGGACGCGCTCGACATCACCCAGCGCTATCACGGCGTGATCCACGTGCTCGTGACCGACGTCGTGATGCCGGAGATGGGCGGACGCGAGCTGGCGGCGCGGCTGGCGGCCGCGCGGCCGACGCTCAAGGTCGTCTACATGTCGGGCTATTCCGCGGAGGCGATCGCCCACCACGGCGTGCTCGGCGAGCACGAAGCGTTCCTCTCCAAGCCGCACGAGCCGAAGGACCTGCTGCAGAAGGTGCGGGACATCCTGGACGGGCCGCGCGACTCGTGACCTCGCCCTGGGCGATGATCGCGACCGTCTGGCTGATGCTGGGCGTCGCGTTCGGCGTGATGTTCTCGTTCCCCGTCTTTCTCGTCCCCCTCCTCGAGGAGTTCCGGTGGTCGCGGGGCGTGGCGGCGGGCGCGTTCTCGCTCTCCGCGATCGTGCAGGGCGTGCTGTCCCCGGTCGTCGGGGCGCTGACGGATCGTCTCGGCCCGCGCAAGGTCATCCTCGGCGGCGTGGGGCTGCTGGGCGTCTCCTGCCTGCTCGGCAGCCGCATCGAGACGCTCTGGCATCTCTACGCGGTCGTGGGCGTCCTGATGGCCGCCGGCGTCTGCGCGGTGGGCTTCGTGCCGAGCGGCGCGCTGGTGGCCCGGTGGTTCGCGCACCGCCAGGCGAGCATGATGGGCATCGTCTTCTCCGGCATGGGCGTCGGCGTGCTGACGATCGGCCCGCTCGCCCAGTGGCTCATCTCCACGCGCGGCTGGCGCGACGCCTACGCGGCCCTCGGCATCGGCGCGATCGTGCTGCTCGCGCCGCTCGTCTGGTTCGGCGTCCGCGAGGCGCCGCGCGCCACGCCGCGGGCGAGCGGCACGGCCGCCAGTGAGGCCGTCGACGTGAACGTGCGCGACGCGTTCCGCACGCGCGCCTTCTGGGCGCTGTTCTTCGCCTACTTCTGCACGCCGATGGCCGTGTTCACGGTCGTGACGCACCAGGTGGCGTTCGCGGTCGACCACGGGTTCGCGCGCATGTTCGTGGCCGGCGTGTTCGGCCTCACGGGGCTCATGTCGATCGTGGGACGGATCGTGTTCGGCATCGCCGCCGACCGCATCGGCCGCGCGCTCTCGGCGACGATCTCGTACGCGTGCACCGCGGCGGGCACGCTCGCCTTGCTGTCGCTCGAGTGGTGGGCGCACCCGGCGGGGCTCTACGTGTACGCGCTGCTCTTCGGGCTCGGCTTCGGCGCGCGCGGCCCGATCATCACCGCCATCGCCGCGCAGGTCTTCCCCGGCAAGCGCTTCGGCGCGATCTACGGCTACCTGAGCATCGGCAACGGGCTCGGGGGCGCGATCGGGCCGTGGTTCGCGGGCGCGCTCTTCGACGTGACCGGCAGCTACCGCGCGGCGTTCCTGCTCGCGGCGGTGTTCTGCGCGATCGGCTCCGCCTGCTTCTGGCTCGCGCGCCCGCCGAAGACCTAGACGCGCCCGCTCACGCGCGCCGCTCGCCGATGCGCCCGGCCGGATCCGCGTCGCTCAGCACGGCCGGCGGCCGGCCCGTGTGCAGAGAGTCCGCGAGCAGCTTGCCCGCGTTCGGGCCGCGCCCGAAGCCTGACGAGGCGAGGCCGGTCACGATCCAGAGGTTCGGACGCTGCGCGATCTTCCCGATCAGCGGCTTGCCGTCGAGCGGAAACGGCATCAGGCCCATCCACGTGCGCGCGATCGGCAGCGCCGCGAGGAACGGCAGCACCTCCGTCGCGTGGCCCTTGTTCACGTCGATGCCCCTGGGATCGATCTGCGCGTCGAAGCCGAGCAGCTCGCGGTCGCCGCCGAAGATGATCTCGCCGTTGCGGCGCTGGCGGCCGTAGAGGTGGCGCGTCACCCGGCTGCCGTCGCGGTGCGTGAGATCGGGCGGGCGGCCGCCGCGGTCGCGGTGCCAGCACATCGCCGACTCCGCGGCCGAGATCGTCTGGAACACGCTCGGGGGGACCGGCGCCGTCGCCCACATCTGGCCGCGCACGGGGACGATCGGGATGTCGAGGCCGAGCATCGCGCCGAGTGGCCCGCACCAGGCCCCCGCGGCGATCACGAGCTGGCCGGCCACGACCTCGCCCCGCGACGTCCGGATCGTCCAGCCCCCGTCCGGGCGCGCGGCGAGCGCGGTGACGTCGGCGCCCGTCAGCACGCGGGCCTTCGCGCGCTCCGCGAGCCGCGCGAACGCCTGCGTGGTCTTCACGGGATCGGCCTGCGAGCGGAACGGCGAGTACATCGCGCCGAGCAGCCGCTCGGAGAGCTGCGGCTCGATCGCGCGCGCCTCGCGGATCGTCAGCAGCTCGACCGCGTGGCCGCGCTTCGTCAGTGTGTCGACGCGCTCCTGCTCGTACGCGAGCTGCGCCTCCGTGTGGATCGCCTGCAGCGCCCCGGAGCGGCGGAGCTCGATGTCCTCGCCGTGGTCGAGCTGAACGGCCTCGAACAGCTCGAGGCTGCCGTGCGTGAGGTGCGCCTGCAGGTCGGGCGCGTCCCCCCAGCCGACCGAGTCGATGGCGCCGGCGTTCACGCCGGACGCGCCGGAGGCGATCTCGCCACGCTCGATCAGCGCGACGTCGTGCCCGAGTGTCGCCAGGTGAAACGCCGCGGAGGCGCCCGCGATGCCGCCGCCGATGATCACGATCTCGCTTCCCGTCATGGGCCCTCCACTTTCCACAGGCCGACCGCGGCGTCTCGATAGAGCAGCCGCACGCCGCCGACGGCGTCGAGCGCCGTCGCCTGCGGCGGCCAGTCGGGGGCGCGGCCCGGATGCGGCAGGTGCACGACCGCGATCACCCCGACCCCGGCTGTCCGGAGGTTCGCACGAAACGTGTGCGGGTCGACGGTCAAAGGGCCCGGCGTCATCGCGTCGCCGATGGGCAGGCTCGCCAGGCGCCCGTCGCCGTCGAGGCGTACCGGCACGAGGTGGTGGCGGCTGCCGAAGGCCGGATAGACCCACTGGTCGCCGTAGAGCGCCACGCGCGTGCCCGGCGCCTCGCGATCCAGCACGGCCAGCGCCCGACCGTACAGCGGCTCGCGGAAGAAGGCCGCGCCGGTCGCCTCCGCCTTCCCTCGGTGCGCGAAGGCGACGCCGGCCGCGGCGGCGCCCGTCAGCAACAGGACGACCGCGAGCGCGGCACGCCGACCGAGTGCCGGCGCGCGCGCGGCGAGGACGACGTACACGAACGCGACGCCCAGTGCCGACGCCCCAGCGACGAGGCCGACATTCGCGAGCCCGAGCATCGCGGCGATCACGACGAGCCCCGCGACGAGCCGGCTGGCCGGCGCCCCGGCGCCGCCGGCGAGCAGCATGCCGGCCGCGGTCCACCCGAGCAGCGGCAGCAGCGCGACGTACCGCATGCTGTCCCAGTGGATGAAGCCGGACACGAACGTCATCCCGTTGCCCGCGGAGTACGGCGTCGACGGCAGCGCGAGCAGCGTGACGATGGCGATCGCGAGCGCGCCGCCGGCGAAGTAACGCTGCGCACGCGACACGGCACCGCGCCGCACGGCCAGCACGACCGCGAGGCCGCCCAGGCCCGCCACCGCGAGCAGCGCGTGGAAGAGCGGCCAGTCGAGATAGACCGCGAGCGCATCCCGCAGTGTCCGCGCGAGCCCGTAGTGCGCGGCGTATTCGCGCAGGGTGGTGTGCGGGAACGTGCCGCCCGGCCACCAGAGGAACTTGGCGGGATAGACCGGATTGCCGGTGTGGGCGACGTTGCGCAGATACCAGTAGCCCGCGGTCGCAGTCCAGCCGGCGGCGGCGATCACACCGACCTGCGCGAGCGCGCGCGGCCATCGCGTGACCGTCCCGGTGCGCAGCACGAGCATCACGAGGACGATCGCCGCCGCGGGCGCGGCGCTGACCTTCATGCCCAGCGCGACGCCGGAGAGCAGCGCCGCGTAGACGGTGTCCACGACGATATCGCCCGAGCGCTCCGCTTCGGCGCACTGCACCGCGAGCACCACCGCCGCGAAGAGCGCGGCCGCGTGGGCCAGGTCCGCATCGGAGAAGCTGGAGGCCATGATGCCGATCCGCGGCGACGTCGCGAACGCGGCCACCGGCAGCGCCCACGCGCCCGCGCGGCAGCCGAGCCGCGCGAGCAGCGTCGCCATGCCGGTCGCGACGAGCGCGCCGTAGAGCACGCCGGTGAGGCTCACCCACGCGAGCGCGTCCCCGCGCAGCGGCGCGAAGGGCGCCATGAACCACGTCGCGACGACGCTCGCCGACAGCGGATACCAGGCCTGCATCGTGAACGCGTGCGCCGGTGTGACGGCGGCGATCGCGTGCTCGCGCAGCCACAGCGCGGGATAGACCAGGTGATAGGTGTAGTCGTCCCAGATCCAGAGCCGCGTCGCGTCGGCGAGCTGTGGCCACGCCCACGCCGCCAGCGCGCCGACGGCGACGGCGGGCGCGAGCCGCGCCAGCATCGGCCCCGGCGCCGCGAGCGGCCCGCGCTCCGCGCGCCACGACCACAGACCGGCCCGCACGGCGCACGCGCCCAGCGCCACGACCGCCGCCACGAGCAGGACCGCGAGCGTCGCCGGGGTGAGGCGGCCGGTAAGCCCGGCGGCGAGCGTGACGGTGTGGATCACGACCAGCGTGCCGCACAGCACGCGGAAGACCGCGGCCACACCGCGCTCGGTCGGCGCCGCGAGTCCGGCGGCGAGCGCCGCGACGAGCAGCGCGGCGAGGTTCAGCCCCAGGAACGCGATCACGGCGCTATACTGCCCTGACCATGGCTTACAACGCGTGGTTCCAGTGCATCAACGGCTGCCCCGGGGAGTTCGACCTCCGGGAAGTCATCTACCGCTGTCCGACGTGCGGCGACCTCCTCGAGGTCCAGCACGACATGGAGGCGCTCCGCTCCCGCTCCGCGGCGGCGTGGATGCACCTCTTCAAGGACCGCGCCCACGGCAACACCTACCCGTACGGCTCCGGCGTCTGGGGCAAGAAGGAGTGGGTCGTGCCGTTCATCGACAACGACAACATCGTGTCGATGTACGAAGGCAACTCGAACCTGCTGTGGGCCGACCGCTACGGCAAGCAGCTCCACGTGGACGACCTGTGGATCAAGCAGTGCGGCAACTCCCACACGGGCTCGTTCAAGGATCTCGGCATGACCGTGCTCGTCTCGCTCGTCAAGGAGATGATCGCCACCGGCGTGCCGATCGACGCGGTCGCCTGCGCCTCCACCGGCGACACGTCGGCGGCGCTCGGCGCGTACTGCGCGGCGGCGGGCATCCCGTCCGTGGTGCTGCTCCCGAAGGACAAGGTCTCGATCGCGCAGCTCGTGCAGCCGCTCGCCAACGGCGCGCTGGTGCTGTCGCTCGACACCGACTTCGACGGCTGCATGAAGGTCGTGCAGGAGATCACGCGCGAGAAGCGCATCTACCTCGCGAACTCGATGAACAGCCTGCGCATCGAGGGGCAGAAGACCGTCGCGATCGAGATCGCCCAGCAGTTCGACTGGGAAGTGCCGGACTGGATCGTCATCCCCGGCGGCAACCTCGGCAACGTGCACGCGCTCGGCCAGGGGTTCCGGATGATGCAGGAGCTCGGCCTCATCAACAAGCTCCCGCGCATCTGCCTCGCGCAGGCGGAGCGCGCGAACCCGCTCTACCGCGCGTTCCAGGACGACTTCAAGACGTTCGAGCCGATCACCGCGAAGCCGACGCTCGCCATGGCCATCCAGATCGGCAACCCGGTCAGCGTCAAGCGCGCGATCCGCACGCTGCAGCACTTCAACGGCGTGGTGGAGCAGGCCTCCGAGCAGGAGCTGGCCGACGAGGCCGCGCGCGCCGACCGCACGGGCATGTTCAACTGCCCGCACACGGGGGTCGCGCTCGCGGCGCTGCGCAAGCTGGTCGAGCGCAAGGTGGTGCGCGCGAGCGACCGCGTGGTCGTCATCTCGACCGCGAACGGCCTGAAGTTCGCCGACCAGAAGGCCGCGTACCACATGGGCGCGATCGAAGGCATCAAGGCCACGCATCGCAACAAGCCCGTGGAGCTGCCCGCCGACCCCAAGCGGGTGGCCAAGGCGATCGCGCGCCACGTCGAGAAGTCGAAGCTGCTCGTGTCCTGATGCCGGACAAGGACAAGCTCGAGCCCGCCAAGAAGCCGGTCGGCCCGAGCACGCTCGCGGTGCACGGCGGGGAGCCGCGCGAGAAGCCGTCGCACTCCCTGACGACCCCCATCGTGCAGACGGCGACGTACACGTGGGCGAACAGCCAGGAAGTGAAGGACCACTTCGACGGCAAGATCGACCACCGGATCGACTACGGCCGCTACGGCAACCCGACGCAGCGCATCGCCGAGCAGAAGCTCGCGGCCCTCGAGGGCGCCGGCGACTGCCTGCTGTTCGCGAGCGGCATGGGCGGCATGACGACCGCGCTCTTCGCGATGCTGTCGCGCGGCGCGCACGTGGTGGTCACCGACGACAGCTACCGGCGGACGCGGCAGTTCCTCAACTCGACGCTCAACCGCTTCGGCATCGAGGTGTCGACCGTGCCGGCGGGCGACTACGAGGCGCTGGAAGACGCCATCCGCCCCACCACGCGCGTGCTGGTGAGCGAGTCGCCGACCAATCCGTACAACCGCATCCTCGACCTCGAGCGCTTCGCGTCGATCGGGCGCAAGCACCGGGTCAAGACCGTGATCGACGCCACGTTCGCGACGCCGTACAACGTGCGGCCGCTCGAGTGGGGCGTCGACATCGTCATGCACTCGGCCACGAAGTACCTCGGCGGCCACAACGACCTGCTCGCGGGCGCCGTGCTGGCCTCGCGCGACCTCGTGCAGGGCTTTCGGCAGCTCCAGGCGACGACGGGCGCCACGCTCGATCCGTTCGCCGCCTACCTGCTCGTGCGCGGGCTCAAGACCTTCGCGCTGCGGATGGAGCGCCAGAACACGAACGCCCAGGCGATCGCGGAGTTCCTCGCCGCGCACCCGCGCGTGGAGCGCGTGCACTACGCGGGCCTGCCGACGCACCCGGCGCACGAGATCGCGAAGAAGCAGATGCGCGGCTTCGGCGGCGTGGTGTCGTTCGAGGTGCGCGGCGATCTCGACACCGCCTCGCGGGTCGTCGACGCGTGCACCATCCCCTACATCGCCGCCTCGCTCGGCGGCGTGGAGAGCCTGATCGAGCAGCCCGCGATCATGAGCTTCTACGAGCTCACGACCGAGGAGCGGCTGCAGGTCGGCATCAAGGACAACCTCATCCGCTACTCGGTGGGCATCGAGGACGCGGACGACCTGATCGCGGATCTCGCCCAAGCGCTCGACCGCGCGTTCGCGTAGCCGGCGGCGCCGCGAGGCCACGCTCCGGCGAGCGGGCTTCGCGGCGCTCCGGCTCCTCCCGCTACTCGGCCAGCCACACTCCGTCGAGCTGCTGGTTCAGGAAGTGGCTCGGTGAGATCGTCCAGCCGCGCACCTTCGAGAGGTGCGGGATGATCCGGTGCCACGCGAACGTGTGGATGAAGTGCACTTCATCGTCGTAGAGCCGCTTCTCGAACTGGCGCAGGATCTTGCGCCGCTCCTCCGGATCGGTCGCCCGTGACTGGCGCGTGTACAGGTCGTCCATCACGGTGTCCTTGTGCTTGCTGTAGTTCGCCGGCGAGTTCGCGAGGAACCAGTGCAGGTCGAGATCGGGCTCGGGGATCGAGTTGCACGGCGCGTTGGTCGAGACCTCGTGGTGCCCTTCCTTCTGCGCGGTGAACCACGCCGCCGACTCCAGGTTGACCTGCTTCACGTTCACGCCGATCTGCCGCCACTGGTCGATCGCCCACACGCCGATCGGCTCGTAGGGCATCGGCACCGCGCGGTTGGTCAGGGTGAACGAGAGGTTCTCCTGCCCCGCTTCCTTCAGGAGCCGCCGCGCTTCGGCCCGCGCCGCGTTGACGTCCCGGCCGTAGCCCGCCAGCTTCTCCAGCTCCTCGGGCGGCGTCGCGAACGGCACGCCGGGCACCTGGATCCCGGAGACCTCCTTGACGATCGCGATCTTCGACAGCGCCCGCGAGCCGTTCCACCGGTCGAGCGCGAGCGTCAGCGCGCGGCGCACGCGCTTGTCGTCGAACGGCTTCTTGTTCTGGTTGAGCGCGAACTGGATCGAGCAGTTCCAGACGCTCTCCTGCACGGTGATCTTGTTGCCGAGCGCCTGCACGAGCTGGTCGCGGTCGGACGGCGTGAACCCGCGGAACTGGATCATCGCCCGCTCGCCGCGGATCGCCGCCACCTGCGCGGCGTTGTCGCGGATGAACAGCGCGCGGTAGCCGTCGAGGTACGGCTTGCCCTTGTCCCAGTAGTCGGGGTTCTTCCTGCTCACCCAGTGCGAGCCGCGGACGTACTCCACGAACCTGAACGCGCCGGTCCCGTTGATGTTCTTCTCGTGCCACCGCGGGTCCTTGGCGAGGATCTCCGCGCGGTAGATCCAGTTCCACGGCGAGGACACGCTCGCGATGAACGAGCCCTCCGGGTACTTCAGCCGGAAGACCACCGTGTCGGCGCTCGGCGCCTCGACCGACTCGACGGCCTTGTACTGCGCCTGGCGGCTCGAGGCCACGCCCGGGGGCGGGAAGATGATGTGGTCGTACGACGCCTTCACGTCGGCGGACGTCATGGTGGCGCCGTCGTGGAACTTCACGCCGCGCCGGAGCTTGAACGTGTACGTGCGCTTGTCGGCGGAGACCGTCCACGACTCCGCGAGGTCGCCGATGAACTTGGTGCCGGTCCGGTCGCCGGGATCGGTCCGCATGAGCGTGTTGTAGTGCGGCGCGATGGGATGCAGCATCGCGAACGTCTCTTCGCGATGGCCGTCGAAGCTCGGCGGCTCGGCGGCGACGACGAACACCAGCTCGCCGCCGGAGCGCGGACGCTCCTGGGCGGCGAGCGGCGTGACGGACGACAGCAACAGCAGCGCGACGAGGACGGTCGGAGCGAAACGGATCATCAACAGCCTCCCGGCAAGAGTCACTTCCTGGCGCTGATGGCGGCGTGCGCCTGCGCCGCGGCATCGCGGATGGACGGCTGCTCGTTGGGCGCGTGCATCAGCACGTGCAGGGACGCCAGCGCCTGCTGGTCGCCCTGCGCGGTGACGTAGCGGATCGCCTGCAGGCGGTAGGACGGCTCCGCCGGCGAGGTGAGCACCTGCCGCATGAACGGCAGCGGGCGCTCGTCCTTCAGATTGGCGAGGGCGCGGAACGCCATGTCGCGCCCGCGCCCGTCGGCGTTCGCCTCCTCGAAGATGTGCGCGAGCCCGGCCACGCCCAGGGGCCGCCCGGCCTCCGCGAGCCCGATCGAAGCGCTCAGCCGCACGAAGCGGTCCTCCGCCGGCTGCGCGACCAGGCGCTCGAGCACCGGGAGGGACTCCGGCGTCTGGAGCTGGCGCAGCCCCGCGGCCGCCGCCCGGCGCAGCAGCAGGTCGTGCTCCCTCTCGACGACGTCGCGCAGCACCGGCAGCGCGTCGGCGACCTGGAGCTGACCGAGCAGGCGCGCGGCGGCGCGCCGCTCGTCGGTGTCGGTGCCGCTCGCGAGCACCTGCATCAGCGCGCGTCCCGCCGCCGGGCCCATCGCGCGCAGCTCGTCGAGCAGCTCGCGCGCCTGGCGCCAGCGGTCGCGGCCGGTCGCCTGGGTCGTCGCCTCCAGGTACCGATAGAAGCGGTCGAGCGCGACGTCGACCGACGGCGCCGCCGCGGGCGTCGTGCGCACGGCGCCCTCGCGCGGCGCGGGCGCGGCGACCGTCGCGGGCGCGTCACTCGCGCGGCGCG
>Ga0194131_10008177_pt1 | contig 13746 bp, 9 predicted proteins | sample TA2KigO120mmetaG_FD_148631 | JGI IMG/M metagenome (GOLD analysis project Ga0194131, IMG submission 148631) | Freshwater microbial communities from Lake Tanganyika, Tanzania - TA2015053 Kigoma Offshore 120m | ecosystem: Environmental > Aquatic > Freshwater > Lake | place: Tanzania: Lake... | reverse complement strand
TCCTGCTCCTTGGCGCGCTTCTCGTGCTCGGCCAGCACCTTCGCCACCTCCTTGCGCTCCTTGTGCAGCTCGGCGCGCTCGGACTTGTGCCCGGCGAGGTCCTGCTCCAGCGCCGCGATCACCGCCGCCTGCTCCTTGGTGCGCTTCTCGTGCTCGGCCAGCACCTTCGTCGCCTCCTTGCGCTCCTTGTGCAGCTCGGCGCGCTCGGACTTGTGACCGGCGAGGTCCTGCTCCAGCGCCGCGATCACCGCCGCCTGCTCCTTGGCGCGCTTCTCGTGCTCGGCCAGCACCTTCGCCGCCTCCTTGCGCTCCTTGTGCAGCTCGGCGCGCTCGGACTTGTGCCCGGCGAGGTCCTGCTGCAGCGCCGCGATCACCGCCGCCTGCTCCTTGGTGCGCTTCTCGTGCTCGGCCAGCACCTTCGCCGCCTCCTTGCGCTCCTTGTGCAGCTCGGCGAGCTCGGACTTGTGACCGGCGAGGTCCTGCCCCAGCGCCGCGATCACCGCCGCCTGCTCCTTCTCGCGCTTCTCGTGCTCGGCCAGCACCTTCGCCGCCTCCTTGCGCTCCTTGTGCAGCTCGGCGAGCTCGGACTTGTGACCGGCGAGGTCCTGCTGCAGCGCCGCGATCACCGCCGCCTGCTCCTTGGCGCGCTTCTCGTGCTCGGCCAGCACCTTCGCCGCCTCCTTGCGCTCCTTGTGCAGCTCGGCGCGCTCGGACTTGTGACCGGCGAGGTCCTGCTGCAGCGCCGCGATCACCGCCGCCTGCTCCTTGGCGCGCTTCTCGTGCTCGGCCAGCACCTTCGCCGCCTCCTTGCGCTCCTTGTGCAGCTCGGCGCGCTCGGACTTGTGACCGACGAGGTCCTGCTGCAGCGCCGCGATCACCGCCGCCTGCTCCTTGGCGCGCTTCTCGTGCTCGGCCAGCACCTTCGCCGCCTCCTTGCGCTCCTTGTGCAGCTCGGCGCGCTCGGACTTGTGGCCGGCGAGGTCCTTCTCCAGCGCCGCGATCACCGCCGCCTGCTCCTTGGCGTGCTTCTCGTGCTCGGTCGAGACCTTGGAGGCCTCGGCAAGCACATGCCGAGCGCGCGCGAGCTCACTGCGCGCCTCGGCAAGCGCTGCGCGGTGCCCATCGAGATCGGCGCGCAGCTCGGCGACGCTGCGCTCGAACTGCGCGCGCTCGTGCTTCCAGGCGCCGCGCTGCGCGTCGAAGGCCGACAGGAAGTGCGTCAGCTTCGCGAACGGCTCCAACGCGCCGCGCGGGGCCCGGGCCGGCGCGAGCAGGCCTTTCAGGTCCGGCAAGCGAGCCCCGTGCAGCGCGGCCACGACGGCGTGCCGATACACGGGCTCCGCATGGTCGCTGGCGTAGAGGGATCGGTTGTACCAGTCGTACAGCGCGGGTGCGACGCTGCGCAGCGCCGGATCGGCCTCCAGCGTCATCGCCACGCACATCAGCGCCAACCAGCGCTCCAGGTTGGCGTGCCCGAGCGCGGCGGTCTGCGCGCCGGCGCGCTGCAGCGCCCGCTCGACCGATGCCCGCTCTGGAAGCCCGTACGCGGCATGCTCACGCAGATAGCGGTGATCGAGCTCCAGCTTTTCCTTCAGGAAACGCTGCAACAGCGCTTCGGCCGAGCGCACGCGCGCCGACGCGTACGGCCCCGCCAGCACGACCCAGGCCCGGCTGACGCGCGCGCACTCGCGCACGAAACGGGAACGGTGCCGCGGCGGCACGTGCTCGAGCGTGTCGAACGCGCAGACGAGGTCGAAGCTGCGATCGGCGAAAGGCAGCTCCGCCCCGCTGCCGAGCACGAGCCGCGGAGTGCCGGCGCAGGGCTCCAGATCGACAGCCGTCACGCGCGCGCGCGGCAGGAACAGGCGCAAGAGGCCCGTGCGACCTCCCACGTCGAGAATCGACAGTCGCGCACGCCGCGGGCGCAGGCGACCGACGATGTCCGCCACCAGCCGATAGCGCTGGTACTGGTCGAAAGGGAGCCTCGTCGCGCGGCTCACCGCCCTGACTCCAAGTTCTCCGGCGCGCCGCCGCCGGCGCGCTGCCGGCGCACCGCCCAGGCGGCCGAGAGTTGCACCAGTCCGTGCTGATGGTGATTCGCATCGACCACCTGGAAGGTCAAGACGTGCTCCCGGTGGTCGATGGCGGTCGGCGCCGGCTTGCTGTGGTCGTACAGGAACGTGGTCAGGTAGTACTGGCCCTCCAGCAGCGGCAGCGCCGGCACGGCCATGTCCACCTCGCCGGTCTCGCCGGGATCGACCACGTCGATCGAGATCGGCTGTTCCCGCCAGAAGTGGTTCGTGCCGCACACGTAGGTCCCGTCGGAGCGGTACAGGCCCAGGCCGAAGACGGGACAGCGCACGCTCTGGTGGACGCGGTAGCTCAGCCGGAAGATCGCGTGCTCGCCCGTGCGCAACACGCGCGTGGGCTGACCGTCCCCGCCGAGCAGCTGGACGTCATGAACCTCGATCTCGCCGCTGCCCCAGCGCGGATACTCGTGCGACCCGCGTTGCAGCATCGACAGTCGCTCGTTGCCGCGGGCCTTGACGCGCTTGAGGTACTCGGTCGCCACGCGCTCGGGCGCCCCCTGCTCGACGACCTCGCCCTGATCGATCAGCACGACGTTCTGGCACATCGACTTGACCGCGCCGAGGTCGTGCGAGACGAAAACCGTCGTGCCGCCGCCGTCGCGGAATTCGTTGAGCCGAGTCAGGCACTTGCCCCGGAAGTGCTCGTCGCCCACGGAGAGCGCCTCGTCGATCAGCAGCACGTCAGGATCCACGCAGGTCGCGACCGCGAACCCGAGGCGCACGTACATTCCCGAGCTGTAGGTCTTCACCGGCCTGTCGATGAAATCCCCCAGTTCCGAGAATTCGATCACGCGCGGAGTCAGCTCGCGCACCTCCTCCGCGTTCAAGCCGAGGATCGAGCAGGCCAGTCCGATGTTCTCGCGGCCCGAGAATTCGGGATGGAATCCGGCGCCGAGCTCGATCAACGAGGTCACGCGTCCGTGCACGTGCACCGTGCCCGTGGTCGGTTCCGTGACGCCGGAGAGCAGCTTGAGCAGCGTGCTCTTGCCCGCGCCGTTCTGCCCGATGATGCCGACCGTGCTGCCCTTGGGGATGTCGATGTAGACGCTGCGCAGCGCCCAGAACTCGCGACTGCGCTTCGGATCGGGAGCCAGCAGATCGAGCAGCCGGTCGATCGGCCGCGAGTAGATCCGGTACAGCTTGGATACATCGTGCGCCCGGATCGCGAGGCTGGCGTCGGAGTCCAGCTTCGGAGTGCTCTTCGTGAGGGTGGATTCGGACATCGGGGGCGCCTCAGAGCAGGTCGGGCACGCGTCGACGCTGTGACCAGAAGAAGGTGGAGCCGACCCAGAACGTCAGCGTCGCCACGGCAAAGTAGCGCGCCAACGGGAACCAGTCCGGCCAATGGGCCTCGACGACGATGTCGCGGTAGGCCTCGATCAACCAATACATCGGGTTGATGTCGAGGATCCAGCCATAGCCCTTCTGCTGCACGATGAAGTCGGGATAGAAGATCGGCGTGGCGAACATCCAGACCATCGTGGCGACGCCGATCACGTGGAAGGTGTCGCGCAAGTAGAGATTCAGGGTCGCCAGCAGGTAGCCCAGGCCGATCGTGAACAAGCTCTGCAGGAGCATCAACAGCGGCAACAACACCAAGGCCGGCGTGAGCTGGGACGGTCGGAATCCGAAGGCCCAACCGACGGCCGGATCAGCGTCGAGGATAACACTGCCGAGCAGCACGATCGCCAGGCCGATGCACATGTTGACCAGCGCCGATGCGCACAGGTAGGGCGGCAGGATCTCGGAGGGGAACACGACCTTCTGGATCAGGTTCGAATTCTCGATCAGGCAATTGGTCGAGCGCGAAAGGGTCTCCGCGAAGGCCGTCCAGATCGAGATCCCGGCCAGCATCGTCAGCGCCGTCATCGCCGGCGACTGCTCGTGGAAGCCCTGCGCCACCATCTCCGGCGTCGGCTCCCAGCGCACGCGCAGGATCGTGCGGAACACGAACATGTACACGCACAGGCTGATCACCGGAAAGACCAGGGACCAGAAGAAGCCCATGCTCGACCCGACATAACGAGCCTTGAGATCGCGTCGCACGAAGTCTCGCAACAGCGGTGCGTGCGCGCGCAGGGAACCCAGCAACTGGATCACGAGGTGCGGTTCCTCATGCGCTAGAGGATCTGCTTGCCCAGGGCGGATCCGATCAATTCGACGGCGAACGCGGCCGTGCGGTTCGCGACGTCGAGGATCGGATTGATCTCCGTGATCTCGAGCCCGAGCAGCTGCCCGGACTCCGCGGCGTGTTCCATCACGAGGTGCGACTCGCGATAGCTCGCGCCTCCCGGGACCGGGGTTCCCACGCCCGGCGCGACGGTCGGGTCGCAGCCGTCCATGTCGTAGGACAGGTGGAATCCGGCGGTGCCATCGGTCGCAATCTCGATCGCTTCGCGCATCACGCGGTGGATGCCGAGCATGTCGATGTCGCGCATCGTGTAGGCCTTGATGCCCGCCTCGCGGATCAACGCGCGCTCCCCCGCATCGAGCTGGTGGATGCCGACCAGCACAGCATTGCGGGCGTCGACCATCGGAAAGCGCTCGCCCAGCCGCGTCAGCTCCTCCGCGCCGAGCCCCAGGCTGGCCGCCAGCGGCATCCCGTGCACGTTTCCGGTCGGCGAGGATTCCGGCGTGTTGAAATCGCCGTGCGCATCGAACCAGATCAGGCCGATGCGCGCGCCGCGGCGATGGTGCCAGGACGACAATCCGGCCAGCGTCCCGCAGGCGATCGAGTGGTCGCCCCCGACGACGAGCGGGAAGCCGCCGACGTCGAGCACACGCTCGACGCGGGCGCGCAGGCGCCGGCAGCAGCGCGCGATCTCGGGCAGGAAGCGCGCGCGAGGATCGGTGACCTGCCGCAACTCCGGCGCGGACACGCCGACGTTGCCGAGGTCCTCGAACGAGTGGCCGAGCGAACGCAGCGCGTCCTCGAGACCCGCGATGCGCAGCGCACTCGGTCCCATGTCGACGCCGCGGCGGCCGCCTCCGAGGTCCATCGGCACTCCGAGGAGGCAGACCTTGCGCGGGGTGAGGGTGGATGCGGGGGGGATCATGCGGGTACCTCGGGCGATCGACTCAGCACGACCGCATCCCCCACGGCGAGTTCGAGTTGCGCGGCCGCGGAACCATCGCGGCGCGCGATCTCGACCAGCCCGTAGGAGTTGACCAGTCCGAGCAGTGCTCCTCCCTGCGCCTCGGCATAGGTGCCGCGCAGCGGAATCGAAAGGCCGGCATGCTCGATGCTCCAGGACTCCGGGCTGCGCCCGAGCAGGCTCGCTTCCGCATTCGTGATCAGATTGCCGAAGCGATCGGCGAGCAGCACCTCGGCCTCGATCCGCGTGGGCGCCACGCGGGGTACCGGAAAGGACAGCCTGCGCCAGTCCGCGACGGGCGGTCCGACCTCCTCGAGCTCGAGTCCGTCGACGAGCGCGGCCGCCACCGGCGCGAACACATCGCGTCCGTGGAAGGTCCTCGAGCGGCGTGCATGTCCGTGGCGCTCGGCGTCGATCGCATGCACGCGCGCGCCGGGATCTGCGGCCAGGATCGGGCCGAGCAGTCCGTTGTCCGGCGCCAGGAACCAGTGGCCGTGCGCGCCGGCGGCCAGACAGCGCCTGGCGCTGCCGACGCCGGGATCGACGACCGCGACGTGCACGCTGCCGGTCTCGAACCAGCGCCACGAGTGCACCAGGTGGAAGGCCGCGGCGCGCACGTCCTGCGGGGAGATCGCATGGGTCAGATCGACCACCGCGCGAAGGGTGGGCGCCCGCGCGTGCAGCACGCCTTTCATCACGCCGACGTAGGTGTCCTGCAGGCCGAAGTCGGTCAGCAGGGTCACGATGCCACTGGAGCGCAGGCGGGCGGAACGGAGGGTCATTGCGGGTCGCGCTGGGTCCGGCGACGGCCGGGCCTCCCATTGTAGGCTGCGGCACGCCCGTCTCGCAGCGCGCGCCGTCGTGGATCAGAGATCAGAGCGTGCGCGCGCTGAGCGCGCCCAGCCAGGCCCCTTGCAAGAGCGGATCGTCCGCGCGCTTGCGACTCGCCAGGCGATCGAGCGCGGGCCAGCCGCAGAAGCGGCCATAGGCGAATCCGGCGCGGCGCAGCTCCTGCGTGGTGGTGCGCGCGGGCGCGAGTTCGAGTTCGCTCTCCAACTCGGCTAGCCCCGCCGATTCGATCCACTGGAGCGCGGCGATGCACGCCAAGGGTCGCGACGATCGCCACAGCGCGTCGCGCAGGATCGCCAACCCGCGCGGGTGCTTGGAGCGCACGAGGACGGCGAGCAGCTCCGCATCGACACGGCGAGCCGCCGCGGAACCGGCGGGTTGCGTCGAACGCGCCGACGCCAGCGATTCCAGCAGCTCGAGGTCGCGCGCATTCGGCGCCATGGCGAGCGCGGTGACGAGTTCGGCGAGCAGCTCTTCTTCCAGCGGCTGCGAGGCGTGCTGAGCCAGCGCCGTGCGCAGTTCCTCGCGCTGCGCGAGCCGACCGTGCTGCGCCAGACGCACCGCCAGGCGCAGGCGGTCGCGGCCCGTCGCGACCGCGTATTGATCCTGGAGCCAGGGCTGCCAATGCGGATCGAATCCCAGGCGCCACAGCACGTCGGCCAGCGCGGCCGGATCCAGCGCGACCGACTCCGCCGCAGCGCCGCTCGGCTTGGACTTCAATTGGTCGCGCAGGCGCGCGTTGGCGGGCCCGTGCCCGAGCCTGGCCTGCGCGAGCACCGCCGCGGCGCGCACGACCGGATCGGCATCCAGCGCCAGGCCCGACAGCTCCCCGATCCAACTCTTGTCGCCGCTTCGCCCCATTGCCACCGCGAGCAGGAAGCGCTGCCCCGCCTGCGGACCGCTGTCCCCTCCGGCCAGCGTCTCGCGCGCCTCGCTGACGCCCGCGGCGAGCAGCAGGGCCGCAGCCCTTTCGCGCTCGGCCGACTGTCCCAGCGACAGCCGCAGCACGTCGATGGCGCGCTTTTCGAGGAGCCCGCGGTCGATGGCATCCACCAGGGCGCTCCAATGGGCCGGCGAACTCGGCCGCCACAGATCGGTCAGCATCAGCTGCGCGACCTGCTCCGGCAATACGCGCACCGTCGCCGCGGCGACCTCGGGAGAGCCTCCATCGAGCAGGAGTTCGAGCAGGTGGTCGCGGATCGAGGGGCGATCCAGGTCCGCCGCGATCGACAGGAGCGCGCCGAATTCGGCGGCTGCGGGTCCGGCCGCGGGCGTGCGCGGCTCAGCGGTCGCGCGCACCGTCGTCGGAACGGGCGACGGCGCTGCCGGCACGGCGGCCTTGGCCGGTCCGGCGGGCGGGGCCGACGCGGGCGCCTCCGGATTCAATGCTCCGGTCGTGCTTGGCGGGGACTCGGGCGCGGCCGGCGCGACCGGCGCTGTCGGCGTATCGGACTGCCCGGTCGCAGCCGGCTCCGGCGGCGCCAGCGACTCCGGGACCGGCCCATAGGCTGCCGCGGCGCGCGCGCGCAGTACCAGGCGCAGCACGCCGGGATGGAAATCGAGGTGCTCGTGCGGTTCGCGCGCGAAGTCGAGCGCCGCTCGCGCGCTCGCCGCGAGCTCAGCAGACCCCGCCGCGGCCAGTTCGACGACTCGCGAGCCTGCGCCTCCGAGGTCGAGCGCAAGACAGGCCATCCCGCGCACGATCCGATCGGGATCGCGCACGAGCTCGGCGAAGAGGGCGGAATCGGGAGATCCGAGATCCCCGAGCGCCGCGATCGCGGCGATTCGCTCGAATCCAGGCCCGTAGCGCGCCTGGGACTCGAGCAGTTCGCGTGCCGGAGTGTGTCGAGCGATGCCGAGCGCGATCAGCGCGAGCGCGCGCTGGTCCTCGGTCGCTTCGCGCGCGGAGCGCAGCAGGTCGAGCGCGCGCTCCGCGCTCGCGGCATCGACGCGATGCGCCGCGTCCAAGCGCAGCTGGGCCTCGACGCGCGTGCGCAAGTCCGGTCCGCTCTCGGGCTGCGGGGACGGAGCCGACTCCTGCGCGATGGCAAGCAGTGCCATGGCGCCGAGCCAGGCGCAGATCGCCGGTCCGCGAGCGTGGGTGATACGAGTCATCCGAGCCTTGGCAAGGTCTGCCGGGCGCTCCCTTGTCGACGTTGAGTGGGCCGAACCTGAGCGCCGCCGTCAAGGGCGAGCCGATCCCCCCCCCGCCGGCCCGCCTCAATGGGCGCCGGCGGTCTCCGGCTCGCCCAGGCACGCGATCAGCTCGTCGCGCTTCGCGTCCCGCAGCGCCGCGTGGGAGGCCTCGAGGTTCAAGCGCAACAAGGGCTCGGTGTTCGAGGCGCGGACATTGAACCACCACCACTCGCGCGCGCCCAGTTCCCCGAACTCGACGGTGATCCCGTCGAGTTCGTCCTGGCGCCCCTTGGAGTAGCGCTGCTTGAGTTCCGCGATGGCGGCGTTCTTGTCGGCCACGTGGAAATTGATCTCGCCGGTCGCATGGTAGCGGCGCAAACCCTTGACCAGCTCCGAGAGCTTGCGACCACGGCTCGCCGGATCCGTGAGCAGCGACAGCGCGCTGGCCATCGCGATCTCGCCCGAATCGCAGGTGTAGTTGTCGGCGAAGTAGAAGTGCCCGGACAGTTCGCCGCCGAAGCGCGCCCCGTGCTTGCGCATGGTGGCCTTGATGAACGAGTGGCCGACGCGATCGCGCAGCGGCGTGCCGCCGGCCTTGGCGATCTCCTCCTTGACGACCCACGAGGAGCGCAGGTCGTAGACGATCGGTGTGCGCCTGGCGCGCTCGATGAAGCGCGGCGCCAGCAGCGCCGTCATCAAGTCCGCCGAGACCGTGGCGCCCGTATCGTCGACGAAGCAGCAGCGGTCGGCGTCGCCGTCGAAGGACACGCCGAACTCGGCGCCGCTGCTCTTGACCAGCTTGCGCACGTGGTCGAGCACGTCCTCCTTCAGCGGGTTGGCCTCGTGCACAGGGAAGCGGCCGTCGGGTTCCATCAGCATCGTCGTCGCGCGCACGCTCGGCAGCTGCCGCAGGATCGGCGGCAGCGTGTGGCCCGCCATGCCGCTCGCGGCATCGATCGCGACGTGGATCGGCCGCGCCACGGCCGCGAAACCGGCTACGTGCCGCGCATAGCCGTCGAGCAGGTTCGCCTCGCTCAGCGCGCCGCGCCTGGCGCTCGGGCCGGGGTACGGCTCGGCGCACATGCGCTCGATGTCGAGGATCCCGTTGGCCGCCGAGATCGGCGTCGCGCCCCGGCCGCACAACTTCATGCCGTTGTACTGGCCGGGATTGTGGCTGGCCGTCACGACCAGACCGCCGTCGCAGTCGATCGATCCGATCGAGAAGTAGGCCATCGGCGTCGACGCGAGCCCCAGCCGCACGACATCGGCGCCGGCATCGCGCATGCCCTCGATCACGGCTTCGGAGAGCTCGGGCGAGTGCACGCGCATGTCGCGTGCGACGGCGAGCTTCTTCGCCTTCAGCAGCCGCGCGAAGGCGTGGCCGATCTTGCGAGCGAGCTGCGCGTCGAGCTCTTTGGGGTGGATGCCGCGGATGTCGTAGGCCTTGAAGATTCCCATGGGAAGACCCTCCAGGTTAACCCGCGCCGCCCCGTGCTTCCATGCGCTCTCAGCCGAGCAGCTCGCGGCAAGCACTCGCCAAGCGCCCGACGTCGGCATCCCCCACGTCCATGTGCGTGACGAAGCGCAGCGAGCTAGCGGTCATCGGCAGCACGAGCACGCCGCGCTCCTTGAGCGCCGCGCACAGCGAGGCCGGCGTGTGCCGCGGGTGTCGCATCTGCACCATCGCGATGTTCGTCCGTACGCTCGCTGGCGGACACACCAGCCCGGGCAGGCCGTGCAGGCTCTCGGCCAGTCGCCGTGCCAGCGCGTGGTCCTGCTCGAGCCGCGCAACGTGGTGCTCCAGCGCGTGCAGTCCCGCTGCCGCGAGGATCCCGCACTGCCGCATCCAGCCGCCCAGGCGCTTGCGCACGAGCTTGCCGCGCTCGACGAACTCGAACGGACCGGCGATCAGGCTGCCGACCGGCGCGCCCAGCCCCTTCGACAAGCACAGCGAGACCGAATCGGCGCACGCGCCGTAGTCCGCCGCCGCGACTCCGCTCGCGACGACCGCGTTCATCAACCGCGCGCCGTCCATGTGCACGTGGAGGCCGCGCTCGCGGCACCAGGCATGCAGCTCGCGCAGCCGCTCGAGCGGGAGCACCAGGCCGCCCGGTCCCTCTCCCGAGCCCATGAAACTCTGCTCGACGCACACCAGCACGTCCTTCGGGCAGTGCAGCGACGCGGGGCGCAGCACGCGCTCCAGCATGGCGGGCGTCAGCACGCCGTCGGGCACGTCGAGCGTCAGCGTCTGCACGCCGTGATTGAAACCGGCCGCGCCGGCCTCCCACTGCACCATGTGCGCGCTGCGCTCGAGCACGATCTCGTCGCCCGGCCGCGTCCACGCGCCGAGCGCGACCTGATTCGCCATCGTGCCCGACGGCACGAACAGCGCCGCCTGCTTGCCGAGCAGCTGCGCCACGCGCTGCTCGAGCGCGCGTACGGTCGGATCGCCGTCGAGCACGTCGTCACCGAGCTCGGCCGCGAGCATCGCCGCCTTCATCGCGGCGGTCGGTTGCGTGACGGTGTCGGAGCGAAAATCGCTGAGGCGCCTCATGCGCAGAGTGTCCCGTGCGCGCGGGTCGGCCGCAACGACCGCGGCTCACTCCTGCCCGTAGAGGTCGATCTGTGTGAACGAGCTGCCGAACCCCGCATGTTCGTCGCGGCGTGCAGCATCACCCACGCTGTTCGGCGACGCAGTGCTCGAGCGCCTCGCGGGCGAGCGCGTCGTCCGGCCCGCGCGCGCGCTCGACCAGGCTCCAGCGCGTCGGCTGGAACGCTCCCGCGGCGGCCATGCCGGAGCGCGACGGGCTGTTCAAGCGGCGCGCTCCATGCGGGCTCCGTTCAACGCCTGGCGTTCGACAGCGCCGGCCGCTTCGAAAGCGCCTCGCGCATGCGGCGCAGCGCTTCGCGGATGTTGTCGTTGGAGCTGGCGTAGGAGAAACGCACGAAGCCCTCGCCGAAGGCTCCGAACGCCACGCCGGAGACCGTCGCGACGCCGCATTCGACGAGCAGGAACTCCTGCAACTGCTTGGCGCTCATCCCGGTGCCCTGGATGTTGGGCATCGCGTAGAACGCGCCGCGCGGCATCACGCAGCGGAAGCCCGGGATCTGGTTCAGCCCGTCGACGATGAGCTTGCGCCGCTCGTCGAAGGCCTTGACCATCTTGTCGACTGCGTCCTGAGGGCCGCGCAGCGCCTCGATCGCGGCGATCTGGCTGTGCGCGCTGGTGCAGGAGACGGAGTTGATCTGCAGGCGCTCGGCGTGCGCGACGAGTTCCTTCGGCCAGACGCCGTAGCCCAGGCGCCAGCCGGTCATCGAGAAGGTCTTGCTCCAGCCGTCGAGCAGGATCACGCGGTCGCGGATCGACTCGTAGGCGAGCAGGCTCACGTGCTCGAGCCCGTCGTAGATCAGGCGCGCGTAGATCTCGTCGGCCAGCACGGTCACGTGCGGGTGCTTCTCGAGGCCCTTGACGAGCACGTCGAGCTCGCGCTTGCCCACCACGCCGCCGGTCGGATTGGCCGGCGTGTTCAGGATCAACAGGCGCGTGCGCGGCGTGATCTTCGAGAGCACGAATTCCGGGTCGAAGGAAAAGCCGGTCTCCTCGAGCAGCGGGATCGGCACCGGCACGGCACCCGTGTACTTGATCAGCGACTCGTAGATCGGGAAGCCGGGGTTCGGATAGAGGATTTCCGTGCCCGGCTCGCCGAACATGCTGATCGCGTAGTACATCGTCGGCTTGCCGCCGGGCACGATCAGCACCTGGTCGGGATGCACGTCGACGCGGCGGCGCTTGGCGATGTCCTCGCAGACCGCTTCGCGCAGCTCGGGCAGGCCCTTGGCGGGCGTGTAGAAGTGATAGCCGTCGGCCAGCGCCTTCTGGCCTGCGGCGACGATGTTCGCGGGTGTCTGGAAGTCCGGCGCGCCGATGCCGAGGTTGATCAGCGGCCGCCCCTTCTTCTCGAGCTCGGGCGCCATGGCGCGGGCGCGGGCGAGGACTTCGAAGGCGGATTCCGTCCCGAGCAGGGACATGCGCTGGGCGAGGGGGAACGGCATGGGGGGACTGGCGACCGAGGTGGAGCTCGGCGTGAACTCCTCAGCGTACGCCGGCGCCGCACGCGGTCAAGTTGCGCGGCGCGGGGACGGCTGGCCCGACCGCGGATTCGCGTGCGCTCAGCCCTTGATCGCCCAGGCGACCAACGCCGCCCACAGCAGCGTGTTCGCCAGGAACAGCGGGTCCGCTCCGAGGAACATGCGGGTCGGATTGCCGCCCGCGCGGCCCCCCTGCACGAGCAGCATGTAGCGCGCGAGGCCGAACACGACGCACGGAACGGTCCACAGCATGCGCGCGTGGCCGCCGAACTTCGCGCTCGTCTGCGGATCGACCGTGTACAGCGCGTAGCAGACCAGCGTCGCGGCCGCGACGACCGTGACCATCTGGTCGAGGAAGCCCAGCGTGTAGGCGCCCAGCGAAGCGCGGTGGTTTGCGCCGCCGTCGCCGAGCAGGGCGAGCTCGGCGCGGCGCTTGTTGAGCGCGAGGAACAGCGCGAGGAACAGCGTGCACAAGAGCAGCCAGTGCGAAACCGGCGCACCGCTCGCGAGGCCGCCGGCGACGACGCGCAGCAGGAATCCGAGCGCGATGCAGAACACGTCGAGCAGCGCGACGTGCTTGAGCTTCAGCGAGTACGCGAGGTTCATCAGCGTGTAGCCGCCGACCACGAGCGCGACCTCCCCTGCTCCGGCGTCCGCGCGTCGCGCGAGCAGGAGCGCCGCGATGGCGAGCACCACAGCCGTGCCGAGCGCGACCGGGATCGACAGCTCGCCGCTCGCGATCGGCCGCGAGCGCTTCTCCGGATGCTGTCGGTCCTGCTCGGCGTCGAGCACGTCGTTGACGAGGTAGATCGCGCTCGCGGCGCAGCAGAAGGCCGCGAACGCGGACAGCACGCGCCAGGCCTCGGCCGCGCCGACGGGCGGGCCGAGGGTGCGATCGCCCCAGGCGAACGCGAGCGCGGCGAGCACGAAGACGTTCTTCGACCACTGCTGCGGACGCATCGCGCGAAGCAGGGCCAGGGAGCTCATGGGCGGGCCGAGCTTATCGGCAGTCGGCGGAGGGAACTAGCGCGCAGGCCGCGCCGCGTGCGCTCAGTTCAGCGTGAATTTGCGCAGCACCTCGACCTCGGCGTCGGGGCCCACGGCCAGGCGCGTCGAGTCCTTGGGGACTACGCCCTTCTCCTCGAACAGCTTGATCTCGAGCGAGTCGATGCTGCCGTCCCCCATCAGCACGTTGGTCGTCGTCGGGTGGTTGCCCTCGGTCCCGTCGTTGTCGTCGCACACGAGCGGCTCCTTGCCCGACAGCCGGCGCAACGGATTGGCCTTGAGGTCACGGCCGGCGTAGGACGAGTACGAGCCGTCCACGGCCTCGATGTCGGTGAACCACTGATCCTCGTCCTTGCCCATCAACCCGGGCAGGCCGTTGGTATCGACGGCCGGACAGGTCAGGCGCTGTGCGTTGGTCTTCGTGTTCTCCCAGGCGCCACGCGTGATGAGCATCGCGAAGAACTGCACGCCGCTGCGATCCG
>Ga0194131_10008175_pt1 | contig 13747 bp, 9 predicted proteins | sample TA2KigO120mmetaG_FD_148631 | JGI IMG/M metagenome (GOLD analysis project Ga0194131, IMG submission 148631) | Freshwater microbial communities from Lake Tanganyika, Tanzania - TA2015053 Kigoma Offshore 120m | ecosystem: Environmental > Aquatic > Freshwater > Lake | place: Tanzania: Lake... | reverse complement strand
TACCCCCCTTTCCTGATTTCTTCGCCTTCCAGACAGGGCATGGCATGATCGGAAGATTTACATGGATAGCCCGCTGTATCGGGATCGTGGGGATATGCGGTCTGTTTTCCGTATCCGCCGGAGCGGTCGGCCCACAGATATCCCCCCCTATCGCACAACGTATCGCGCCGCGTCTGCACAACATGCTGGGCACAGACTCCCAAAATCCGATCAAAATCTGGGTTTATTTTACCGACAAAGGCATCTCCACCGCTTTGGCTTACCGAAACGCCGTATCGGACCACGAACGGAGTTTGACGGAGACGGCGCGTAGACGACGCAGCCTGCGCAAAGACGGGGAGATTACGGATATGTACGATTTGCCCGTTTATCCGTCTTATGTAGAACAGATCGTTTCCGCCGGAGCCCTTCTGCTTGGTCGTTCCCGCTGGCTCAACGCGGTAAGCGTTTCCGCAACACCGGAGGTGGTTCGTCGGCTGGCAACGCTGCCTTTTGTACAATCCATAGAACCGGTAGCCGTATATCGCCGTTCGCTACCTGAACCGTCCCCCCCCGATATCGCACTCCGCCCCCTGACCTCGACATCGCCCCATGCGCTCAACTACGGCGCTTCGCTCATACAACTGGCGCAGATACAGGTTCCACAACTTCACGATCTCGGACTTTCCGGGAAAGGCGTTACCGTCGCCCTGTTCGACACCGGGTTCCATCTCGGTCATACGGCCTTTGACAGCCTTAGGTCGCGGATCGTGGGAGAAAGGGATTTTATCAACGGCGACACGCATACCGCCGACGATCCGGCGCAGGACTTTTTTGCGGGCCAGCACGACCATGGCACACAGACGCTCTCGGCCACGGGCGCTTATGCACCGGGGCAGTTGATCGGCCCCGCCTACGGCGCGCGATTTATCCTTGCCAAAACCGAAAGCATCGCCTTTGAACGCCAAGTGGAAGAAGATTGGTGGATGCAAGCGATGGAATGGGCCGACAGCCTCGGCGCCGACATCATCAGCAGTTCTCTCGGATACAACTCTTGGTACTCGTATGAGGATATGGACGGACAGACCGCTGTGACAACCAAGGCAGCCAAGATCGCCGCCAGCCGCGGTATCGTGGTCGTCAACGCGATGGGCAACGAAGGACAGTCATTTTGGCAAAACCTGATCGCTCCGGCGGATGCGGACAGCATCGTGTCGGTCGGAGCCGTCGATTCCACAGGCACGTTGGCAAATTTTAGTTCCAGAGGACCGACCGCGGACGGACGCATCAAACCCGATGTCGTAGCGATGGGCGTGTCGGTTCGTCTTGTCGTCCCCGGCAGTGCCGACCAATACACGCGAAATAACGGCACTTCCTTTTCCACCCCGCTTGTCGCGGGAACGGTTGCGCTTTTGCTGGAGGCGTATCCCTCGTGGACACCCTTCCGAACGATACAGGCGCTTCGAAGTACGGGTAGCCGAAGCGCCACGCCCGACACGCTGTTTGGCTATGGCATCGTCCGGGCGCTTGGCGCCTTGCTCACCGAAGCCACGGTGCAGGTGTCTTCGTTTGTCGCCGCCAACGACGCCGAAGGGGTGCTCCTGAGTTGGAACGCCGCACCGGAAATCAACATCGCCGGATGGCGGCTGTACCGAAAAGGTCCGATCGGCGGAGAGACGCTTCTGAACCCGACTCCGATTCCGGCACGAGGCAACGGCGCTTTTGGCTTTTCCCGCACCTATCTGTTCGTGGATACCACCGCTGTCGAGGGACTTACCTATGAATACGCGCTCGAAGCGGTCGCCTTCAACGGACTGCCGTTGACCGCCTCGCGCCCCCAAAGCCAAATTACCGTCATCCCTACGGACTCGACCGGTCTGCCGCCTTTTACGCTTCACCAGAACCAACCCAATCCGTTCAACCCCAGCACCGAGATCGTCTTCGACATCCGCCAAACCGGACGGGTTCGTCTTGTCGTCTACAACGCCATCGGCCAGCAGATCAAGACACTTGTAGACGAAGTACTCGCACCCGGACGGTTTGGCAAAACATGGGACGCGACCGATACCTCCGGAAGACCGGTAGCCAGTGGGGTCTACTTCTACCGGTTGTCGACGCAATCCTTTCTCGACGTAAAAAAAATGGTGCTGATCCGGTAGCGACTTTTCCCAGAACCTTTCTGCCCCCCGCGCGAATGATACACGAGACTGCCCTCTTTTTACGGTAGATTTTTATCTCCATTAGGAAAGACTCGATGCGCCGATTGATAGGATACGCGCTCTTGACCGCCGCGTTTTTGCTGACCTATATGGTTTCGTCAGGATACGCCCAGTATCTAAACTATTTTGGTCACAACAAGGTCCAGTATGCGCAATTTGACTGGCAGATCATGCAAACCGAACACATCGACCTGTATTATTTTCCGGAGGAAAAAACGCTTGCCGAACGCGCCGCCGCCTCTGCCGAACGAAGCTATCGCGCGCTCGAAAGCCAGTTTAGCCTGTCGATCCATCGCCGTATTCCCCTTATCCTGTACAGCACCCACCAGTTTTTCGAAGAGACCAACACCATACCGGGATTGCTGCCGGAGTCGGTCGGCGCTTTTACCGAATTTCTCAAGGGTCGCGTGGTCATGCCCAATCTCGGCTCGTATCATGAATTTGACAAAGTGCTGAGGCATGAACTCATTCACGTATTTACCATCGAAAAAATCAAATCGGTACTGACCAACCACCGGTTGCCGCCACGGGTTGGACCGCCGCTCTGGTTTATGGAAGGCATCGCCGAACATTGGTCCGAAGGGTGGAGTTCCGAGGCCGATCTGTTTATACGAGACGCCGTGTTGTCCGGCTATCTCGTGCCCATTCCGAAGATCAACCGCATCTACGGCTCCTTTCTGATGTACAAAGAAGGACAGTCGTTTCTGAAGTTTCTTGAAGAAAAATATGGCGATGAAACCATCGAACTCCTCTTCGAAAACTGGTGGCGTGGACGTTCTTTTGAGGAAATCGTGGAACTGTCGGTCGGCAAAAGTCTTACTGCGTTGAGCGAAGAATGGGTCTATACCCTGCAAAAACAGTATTTTCCCGTGCTGGAAAAAACGGATATGCCTTCCAAGACGGCAAAACAGCTTACCCGGAGAGGGCTTAACATCAAACCGGTCGCCGTGCCTGCCGATTCGGGACAAAGTGAGAACATGGTCTTTATCAGCACCCGAAACGGTTATGAAGACATCTGTCTTGCTCCCCTTGAAGGGACGGAGCAACAGGTCAAGCTGCTTGTCCGGGGCGGACGGTCTTCACGTTTCGAGTCGTTTCATTTTCTCCGTACTCGAATGTCCGTCAACCGGGACCGCCAGCTTGTTTTCGTTTCGCAGAGCGGCTCATCGGACGTGCTCAACACGCTCGACATCGACACGGGAAAACACCGTCACCGATTTGCCTTTCCGAACATCGTCGGCATGTCGTCTCCCGCTTGGTCACCCGACGGACAAAAGATCGTATTTTCGGGACTCAGCCAGGCCGGTTACTCCGATCTGTACGTAGTCGATATAAAGGATGGTTCGCTTGTCAAGCTGACCAACGATCTCTACGAAGACAACGAACCCACTTGGTCACCCGACGGACAAAAGATCGTTTTCAGCTCGGACCGAACGACCGACGGAGATCGGAAAGGCTGGCATAACCTGTACGCTCTGGCCCTGGAAACCGGCGAGATCGAATGGATAACGTATGGCCCGTACAACGACCGTTCCCCCGCATGGTCTCCGGACGGCCGGTATATCGCGTTTGTCTCCGACCGACAGACAGGACTCGACCTATTTCTCGTGGACATGGGACGGCAGATTTATCCGCTAACCCGTTTTGCCACCGGCGCGCTGGACGTAAGCTGGACACCGAACAACGGTTCCCTGCTTATCACCGGTTTCGAAGGTTTTCAGTTTCAGACGTTTCGCGTTTCCATACCCGATTCGCTTCGCACCGAACACGCTCCGGTTTCAGACAAACGCGCGGCGCTTTGGATACCGGCTAAAATCGAAGCAAAACACGGTTCCAACGTCGTTCCCTATAAAAATCGCTATAGCCTCGACTTGGCCCAGGGCGGATTTATCGCCATTCCGCAAAGCAGCGACGTGACCTTTGGCGGCGGCGCCCTGTTTACCTTTAGCGACATGCTGGGCAACCATCACTATAACCTCTTGGTCAGCAATACCACCGAAACCACCGGAGACTTTCTGAAAAGTTTCAACGTGTTCGTCTCGCGTATCAACCTTTCTAGACGCATGAACTACGGTTTCGGACTGTTTCATCTCAAGGGGCGTTTTTTCGACGACCGTTTCGGGCTTTTTGACGAGCGGCGTGTCGGCGGCGTATTTCTGTTTAACTACCCCTTTTCTCGGTTTTCCCGGCTGGAAGGCAATATCGGTTTTATCCATTCGGAACGCGACCGCATCTTGTTGACCAACCGGAGCCATCGCGCCGAACTGATCACCAACTATCTGGCGTATGTCCGCGATACTGTGCTTTGGGGACCTACCGGCCCCATAGACGGAGAAGGCTATCAGGTCGGCATCACCCATCTTACGGACCTTCGCCGGGGGGACGCCTATACGACCACGATGTTGGCGGACTACCGACGGTATTTTCGCGTCGCCAATCGGCTTACCTTTGCCACGCGAGCGCTCGGCATAGGCAGTTTTGGCAGGGAACCGCAGTTTCTGCGTTTCGGAGGAAGCTGGGATTTTCGCGGCTATCCGTTCCGGTCGCTTCGGGGTAACCGGATGGTGCTGATCAATCAGGAATTCCGGTTTCCGCTGATGGATGTGCTCAGCCTTGGTTTCCCCTTTGGAGCGATGCAGTTTTCGCGTATACAGGGCGCGCTGTTCGTAGATGCAGGCAACGTATGGTTTGACGACGACTTCGGCGACGTGATAGGCAGTTTTGGCGGCGGCGTGCGTGTAGGGCTGGGAGGCCCGCTTGTGCTTCGCTTCGATTTCTCGCGCCGGGTAGACCAAAACTTCCGACGTCTACAACCCGGTCTCAAGTTTACCTTCTGGTTTGGCCCCGACTTTTGAAGAAGGGTAACGTCTGAAATGAGAAGGGTGAAGAAAAAATATCCATTCTTTGGCCAGCCTGATGTTCGATGCGAAAGGGCTATACGGCTTTTTGTCTGGATTTGCGCGTTGGGATGGTGTGCGCTCGCGCAGACCATCGTCGCTCAGGAAAATGCGGCGGAGCCAAACAGACCCGTCCCGCTCTGGAAGGTTCGGATGAAAGGATCGATCCTTGCCATACCCGCTGTGCAGGGCGTGTCGCTCTACCTACCCATGGGCGACGGACGCCTATACCGAATAAACGCAAAAGACGGACGCCACGAAGTCATCGGCAAACTGGAGGGGAGGATACCGGTTACACCGGGGATACGGGGCGACCTGCTTTTTCTGTCGATTACCGGTCAGGACAAACGCGATTTGCGCGCGCTGATGGCCTACGATCTTTCCACAAAAAAGGTAATATGGCAGCGTCCGTTCCGTAACGCATGGTCCGCACCGGCTTTGTCCGGGGAAACGCTTTATATCGGCTCCGAAGACGGTTCGGTTTACGCCGTCGATACGGGAACGGGGGAGACACGCTGGCGGTTTAGCGCCCCGCGCCAGATACGTTCGTCGCCAGTGGTAAAAGACAACATGGTATACGCCGGATCGGACGACGGTCTTCTGTATGCGCTTGACGCGCAAACAGGACGGAAGCTATGGTCTTTCGAGACGGGTGGCAGCGTTTCCACCGCGCCTGTAGTCGCCCACGATGCCGTATATGCGGCGAGCTACGACCGGTCGTTATACTGTATAGACCGGATTACCGGCCAACTCAGGTGGAAATTCGGCACGGAGGGCAGTCTCTACGGCCCTCCGGCGATCCATGAAAATCAGGTATTTATAGGCTCCAACGACCGCAAGGTATATTGTCTCGAAACCCAAACCGGAAAACTGCGATGGCAACACGAAACCTGTGGCGTGGTGCGCGCCGCTCCAGTCGTAGCAGGTAACCGGGTGTATATCGTATCGACCGACCGCAGGCTTTACGCACTCGACACCGAAACCGGGGATCTCGTATGGCAATACCAAACCCAAGGGAGCCTTACCGTGTCGCCGACACTCGTGGACGACCTGCTCATCATAGGATCCGAAGACCGTCATCTGTACGCTTTCAAACAATAATGAAAAACGACATCCTTGCCTTCTTTTTCGCCGTCTTACGAACCGTTGGTCCGGGGAGCGGAACACCGACAAAAATCCGCGTTGTCCGGGGGCTGTACGTAATCTTTTCGATCTGGCACGCCGCCACCGCGGTCGGGCAGGACGATCCGGGTTATCTCGACCTCACCTCCGTGCCGAACGGGCAGCCCGTATACATAGACGACGCCCCTGCCGGGCCGACAGCGCTCATGCGCTATCCCCTGGCGCCGGGCAAACACCGTATCCGCATCCCGCATCCGAACCGGACCGATTGGGACGCCCGCGACTGGGCACAGGACATACACGTCTCCTCCGGAGAGACGATACGGCTCCATGTTCCCTTTACCGGCCCTGTATCCGTAACCACGGATCCGTTTGACGCAGTCGTTTTTGTAGACGAGCGATATGTCGGCTCCACCCCTGTCCGTCTGAGCGATCTTGCGCCCGGTCCCCATGCCCTGCTCGTCCGAAAATCCGGTTACGAAGAAATACGTCGGACATTGGTCGTAGCAGATACGAGCCGTCAGACGCTATCGTTTACCCTGATACCGGAAACCGGACCGCACCGGACCACGGTTTCCGTACATGCCGACTGGAACGGGCGAAGACAGAAAATCATCGGCTATGCCGCCATGGGGGTCGGGGCGGTGTTCGGAGGGCTGGCGCTTCATGCCAGCCGCGAGGCGGATCGAGCATACGAGCGGTATTTGAACACCGCGGATCCGGTTGCGCTGGAAAGCGCTTTTCGGCGCGCGGCCCGATACGACACGCGCGCCAGCCGATATGTCGTCGTGGCACAGGTAAACTTTGCAACTTCTTTTTATTTTCTTGTCGCGCGGGCGTTTGGAAAACAAAAAGAGCGATAAACCATGTTACATCTTTTTGCTACGTCTTGGAGGGTTCTTATCTGTCTTGTCCCGGCACTTGTCTTCGGTGTTTCCGGTTTGGGATGCGACCGAACGGGCCGAGCACGGGGGAATCCGCTCGATCCGCTCAATCCGACGACGGGTGGAAGCCCGCAGGGGCTTCGGGCGATAGCCGGTCATCAAAAGGTGTCGCTGTCGTGGCCGAACCTGTCGCTCGACGCGCTGACCGGATACCGTCTGTACCGTTTCGGCGCCGGCGTGGCCGATACGATCAACCTGCCGGGATTGCCGCTGCCCCATGCGTTTGTGGACAGTACCGTAGCCAACGGCGAAACTTATACATATCGGCTGAGCGCGATCATCCACAGCAACGGCAACCCCACGCAGGTGGAAACCCCGACATCGCGCCCCATTTTGGCGACACCCGGTCCCGAAAACTGCTGGGTACTGGACGACGGGCTAAGCGTTATCGTGACGCTGACCGCCGACGCGCGGGCTATTTCGAAAGAAGTGGCTTCCATTTTCGACGCGCGGCATCTGGCCGTCGATCCGTCCAACGGCGGATGCTGGACCACCACGCGCTTCGGAGGTGCGGAAGACGGCCCCGTAGCCGTTCGTTTTGGTGCGGACGGTCGTCTGGAGACCACGATTACCGGATTTCATTTTCCTGCTTCGGTGGCCGTAGACCCACGTGACGGCAACGTATGGGTAGCCGATATCGGCGCTATGATAGAGAAGGAAAGCAGTGTCGGAAAATTTAGCCGAACGGGGCATCTTTTTTTTCAGCTTTTGGGTTTTGTAGAGCCTTCCGGCCTGGCGATGGATCCCCGGACGGGCGACTGCTGGATCGCGGACCGAGGCACCGGGCGTCTGAAAAAAGTGTCGTCTGACGGTGTGGTACAACTCGACCTAGGTGTCTTTACGCAACCCTCCGCCGTAGCGGTCGATCCCACCGGGGGGGACTGTTGGGGGATCGACGCGGCGACGAATCGGATTTTTCGTCTCCGGGACGATGGAACCCTGCTGGCGAGCATTTCGGGTTTCTCGCGCCCTGCGCAACTGGCCGTCAATACGTTGGACGGCTCCTGTTGGGTCGTGGATACGCAAACAAGAGACCTTGTTCGGATCGACCCCGGAGTGCCCGACGGATATTCCATCACCGACCGTCAGGATTTTCATAGCATACCGCAGGATTTCGATTTTCCGTTGGGGCTTGCCATCGACGCGGTTTCCGGGCATATATGGGTTTCGGACATCGTACGAGGCGAAACGACAAAACTAACGCTTGACGGACGCGTCGTTCAGCGGTTTTCCGCGCTTTCCGTGCCTATCGCCCTAAGCGTCGATCCCGGTCCCAGATAACCCGCACGGAGTCTTGCCATGCGCAGACCCATCTATATGGACCATCACGCTACCACCCCGCTCGACCCGGACGTGCTTGCGATCATGACGCCTTATCTGCTGGGTGAAAAATCCCGTCGGGCAGAGGAGGAAGCGGTCGAGATTGCACGCGGACAAGTAGCCCGTCTGATCGGAGCCACACCGGAAGAAATCCGTTTTACCGGCGGCGCGACCGAATCGGACAATATAGCGATCAAAGGCGTTGCCCGCGCGCTCCGGGATCGGGGCAGACATATCGTCACCTGCAATATCGAACACAAAGCCGTGATGGATACCTGTCATCGGCTGGAAGAGGAAGGTTTCAGCGTCACTTATCTTCCGGTGGATGCGTACGGCATGTTAGACCCGAAGGCCGTCGAAGACACCCTCACGCCGGAGACGATACTGATCACCTTGATTCACGGTCACAACGAAATTGGCACCATCAACCCAATCCGCGAGATCGGGCAAATCGCAAAAAAACACGGCGTCCTTTTTCATTCCGACGCGGTGCAGACGGTCGGCAAAATTCCGGTACACGTAGACGATCTGGGTGTGGACCTACTTTCCGTCTCGGCACACAAGATTTACGGTCCCAAAGGAATCGGAGCGCTGTACGTGCGCCGGAAATCTCCGGAAATCCATCTGGCTCCGCTTACTGTCGGGGAGCCGCTTTCCCATGCGTCCGGCATCGTGGGACTTGGCACGGCCTGTGTCCGCTGCGCCACCGGGATGGAAGAAGAAGAAAAACGGCTTACCCGTTTGCGCAACCGTCTGTATCAAGGACTGCTGGATCGCGTGGACGATATCTTTCTCAACGGACACCCTACCCAAAGACTTCCGGCCAATCTAAACGTGAGTTTTGCCTTTATCGAAGGCGGCTCGCTGTTGCTGAGTCTGCGCGACATTGCGGTTTCGTCGGGTTCTGCCTGCACCTCGCGGACGACCGTAGATCCTTCGTACGTACTTTTAGCACTTGGGCGGGACGAGACGCTGGCCCAAAGCGCGCTTCGTTTCGGACTCGGACGTGCAAACACCGAGGAAGAAATAGACTACGCGGTCGAAATCGTTTCGCGTCAGGCGAAAAAACTCAGATCGCTATCTACGCATTACCGTCTCCGACCGTCTCATTCTTCGGAAAACCCGAATAGGGGTTGACAAAACCGGACCGAGACGTTATATACTATTAGATTAGAAGAGAAAGCGAGGGCAGATACATTGACCGCCCTGCTTCCGGAATCCGGACCGAATGTAACGGTTATACCCCATAACGTAGGAGGAAAGACGCATGGTGACGGTAACCGAGGCTGCTGCCGACAAGATCAAAGGTATGTTGACCGATCAGGGCAATCCGGAATACGGGTTGCGTATGATGATTGCCGGTGGTGGCTGCTCAGGATTTCAGTATCGGCTTGCTTTCGATAAACAGGCGAACGAGGTGGATCAGGTTGTCGAGCAAAACGGTATCAAGGTATTTATCGACAACAAAAGCATGATTTACCTTATGGGTGCCGAACTGGATTATGTCGAGGGGCTTATGGGCGCGGGGTTCAAGATCAACAACCCCAACGCCAAAGGCACCTGTGGTTGCGGCGAATCGTTTCAGGTATAACCGAACGAGCTGAAAAATCTTGGGGAGGGTCGGGTCGAACAAAGTCAAATCGGCCGGGCACTCCCCATTTTTTTAGGTGGCATACTGAGCGCGGATAGCAAAGATGATTAGGTAAGACCGTTCGCGGTGAGCCTGCTGAGCCGTGAGCCTGACAAACGGATGAGATTGTCAGAGCATCCCAAATAGTGACCGTGCTCAGTATTATATACTGGATACGAGGGATTGACGTTGCCCGTAGAACAACCGGAAATTCAAGAGCACTCCTTTCCCGCAGATCCGCCGGTGCGGCGCATCGTTGCCATAGCTAGCGGAAAAGGCGGTGTGGGTAAATCCACCGTGAGTGTAAACACGGCGCTTGCGCTTGCGCAGACCGGTCTGCGTACGGGATTGCTCGACGCCGATATCTACGGCCCCAACATCCCGCAGATGATGGGTGTCCGACAGCCGCTAAAGCGCAGTATTTCCGGGAAAATTGAACCTCCGGAACGTTTTGGGGTAAAAATGGTCTCTGTCGGGTTTATCGCGGGCGACACGGATGCGGTGATCTACCGGGGACCGTTGGTAGGCAAAATGATCAAACGATTTCTGGCGGATGTGGAGTGGGGCGATCTCGACTATCTGCTGGTGGATCTGCCCCCGGGCACGGGAGACGCCGCACTGACACTGGCCCAGTCGGTGGCGCTGACCGGTGCAGTAATGGTGACCACCCCCCAGCAGGTGGCACTGTCCGACGTCCGCAAGGCCATTACCATGTTCCGCCGGCTAAACGTGCCGTTGCTCGGTATCGTGGAAAACATGAGCTACTACACGGAGGAAGGGACGGAAAAACGTATCCGCATTTTTGGCGATGGCGGTGGAAAAACGTTGAGTACGGAAGAAAATATACCTTTTCTTGGTGAGATTCCACTCGATCCGCGGGTGTGCGCCGGTGGAGATGCGGGCGAACCGGCCGTAGTAGCGTATCCCGGCTCCGCGCTTGCGGAGGGCTTTCGGCAGATCGCCGCCGCTGTCGCTGAGCAGGCGGACAGGGTGGAACGGACAACACCGCCGCTGGTTCATATAGAGCCGGAGCAACCGAAATGATCGACACCGGTGACCGAAAAACAATCCGGAACCCCCAAAAACACGACACAGACGCCAAAACATCCGGATACGAGTCTGACATCTCTATGATCGTTCGGATTTCTCGGACGCTACAGGACGCCATCACCGGACATGCCATGGCCGAATACCCCTACGAATGTTGTGGATACATCACCGGAACCGACAACTCGGCTACATGGACGGCGCACCGGAGCCGCAACATCCAGAACGAACTTCATGCCGACGATCCCGTGCGGTATCCACGCGACGCACGCACCGCTTACGTCTTCGATCCGGAGTCCATGGAACGACTTCTCGGCGGTGTATTCGACGATCCCAACACCCGTGTTGTAGGCCTTTATCATTCGCATCCGGATCATCCGGCGTATTTTTCGGAGAAAGACAGCGAAGAGGCGCTTACAGGCTGGTTCGATCCCGAGCCTTTTTATTTTGTGGTATCGGTCGAGGCGAAAGACGTGCGGGATATCCGCGCGTTTCGGTGGCTCAAGGAAAAAGATCGTTTCGAGATGCTGAAAGTCGAAATCGTCGGGTGATCTCCATGCAAGACGTGTTTGACGAAATTATAAATGTGCTGGCGCGAGGAGAAATCGCGGCGCTGTCTACCATCGTGTCGAGCAAAGGCTCGCTACCGATGAGCAAGAAGGCCAAGATGCTCGTCCGCCACGACGGGACGTTTGCCGGGACGGTTGGCGGAGGTTGTCTCGAAGCCGACGTGTGGGCGGAGGCTCGTCGCGTGATGACAACCGGCACGCCGTCGCTCCAGCGGTTTATCCTGACCGAAAAACACGCGGGAGAGGAAGGGTTGAATTGTGGCGGCAATGTCGAAATTTTTACCGAACCGATCGGGGTGGAGCCGCTAAACGAGGTGTTTGAGGCGGTTTGCCAGCTCCGTAAAAACCGTGGGACCGCGTTGCTTGCTACGCTGGTAGCGGGCGAGAGGACACCGGGCGGTCGTAAGATGATGGTCACCGACACGGGAGAGACGGTCGGAACCCTAGGATCGTCATGGCTGGACGAGCGCGTCCGCGAAGAGCGGGATCGGGTGATCTCGGAAGATGTGCTGACCGTTTTTTCCGTGGATCGCGGAGAAGTGGCGTGGCGTATTTTCATGGAGGCCATCCTGCCGCCTCCACAGTTGTTTCTCTTTGGCGGCGGTCATGTATCGCGGGCTATCGCCCGTATCGCCAAAACAGTCGGGTTCCGTATCGTCGTCATAGACGACCGACCTTCGTTTGCCAATCGGGAACGTTTTCCGGAGGCCGACGAGGTAGTGGTAGAGGAATTTGACGACGTGGTGGGCAAACTGTCGATCGACCCCTCTTCCTATCTGGTTGCCGTCACACGCGGTCATCAGTGGGATCAAACGGTGATCGAGCAGGCGGTGTGGACACCGGCTCGATATATCGGCATGATCGGAAGCCGCCGCAAAATCACGCTGATGTGGAAAAAGCTGGAAGAAAAAGGAGTTCCCCGTCATCTTTTGGACGGCATTTATGCACCTGTGGGGCTTGACATCCACGCGGATACGCCCGAAGAAATCGCCGTCAGCATTGTTGCCCAACTGATCCAAGTTCGGCGGGCAAAGGGAAAACCGGCGCATACCGTGCCGTCCCTTGCGCTTTCGCCTGAGATAAAGGATTCGATATGAGCGTCGTTATGGCCCCTCCACCCACCTCGCAACAAACGCCGCTTCCGGAGCGCTACGCGCTGCTCTCCGACGAGGCGTGCGACGAACTTATCGCCGAGGCCAAAGCAAAACTGGGTCGCCGCGTTGTCATCCTTGGTCATCACTATCAGCGTGACGAGGTCATCAAGTTCGCAGACTATACCGGTGACTCGTTCAAATTGGCGCAGTTGGCCTCCCAACGTCCGGAAGCCGACTATATCGTCTTCTGCGGCGTACATTTCATGGCCGAAAGCGCGGACATTCTGAGCGCGGGGCACCAGCGCGTGTCGCTACCCGATCTTGCCGCCGGCTGTTCGATGGCGGATATGGCAAACATAGATCAGGTGGAGGAGTGCTGGGAGGCGTTGCAAGAGGGGATAGAAGAGACGATAGTGCCCGTGACGTACATGAACTCCGCCGCCAACCTGAAGGCGTTCTGCGGTCGTCATGGCGGTATCGTCTGCACGTCGTCGAATGCAGAGGGGGTGTTGCGCTGGGCATTCGAACGCGGTTCGGGTGTGCTCTTTTTTCCCGACGAACACTTAGGACGTAACACGGGGCTGAAAATGGGCATCCCCATAGCGCGTATGCCCGTCTGGAACCCGTTCCGGGACATGGGCGGACTTACCGACCACCAGATCGAAGAAAGCCGTATCCTGCTCTGGAAGGGCCACTGCTCCGTACACCAGCGATTTACACCACAACAGGTACATGAGGCCAGAACGGTCTATCCCGATATTCGGGTGTTGGTACATCCGGAATGCCGTCATGAGGTAGTGGAAATGGCCGATCTCGTCGGTTCTACGGAGTATATCATCAAGGCGGTGGAGGATAGCCCCGCCGGAACCCAGTGGGCCATAGGAACGGAAATCCACTTGGTTCACCGGCTGGGAGACCGACATCCA
>Ga0194131_10008174_pt1 | contig 13747 bp, 17 predicted proteins | sample TA2KigO120mmetaG_FD_148631 | JGI IMG/M metagenome (GOLD analysis project Ga0194131, IMG submission 148631) | Freshwater microbial communities from Lake Tanganyika, Tanzania - TA2015053 Kigoma Offshore 120m | ecosystem: Environmental > Aquatic > Freshwater > Lake | place: Tanzania: Lake... | reverse complement strand
TGCTCATCGATCGGAACCTTCTTCTGCGCGCGGATTTATTTTCGCGATCCCTTCGCCGCCGGCTCAGGCGATGGAGACGCAAGCGCATCTCGCAACGGCACGCCAAACGTCGCCTCGACCTCCGCCGTCACCTTCGCCGCTGCCGCCCTCGCCTTCTTCGGGTCCCGCGGCCAGGCCTTGCGTTCGACATACGGGATCGAGAACTCATCATCTTCGGCGCGCTCCTTGCCGCCCGCATATCGGCCGCCGGGCAACTGGCCGCTGCGATATAGCTCGTCGCCGAATGCTGTTCGTTGCCGGCGGTACAGATCCCGCTGCGCAGCGTCATCCGCGCCCATGGCTTGATCGGTTGCGTGTCCGTAGTGCAGGCGAATTAGCTCAGCGTCTCGCGCTGCGCGCGCCATCGTGTCATCAGACAGCAGCCGGACGATGGTAACGACCTCATCCCTGTCTCGTGACGGCACGGGGAGAGCCCGCCAAACCATCCGCCCGTTTTCGAGGTACGACCGGCCCCAGGCCATGAACTCCCACATGTGAGCTTCCGAGCGGGCGGATTCACGAAGAATTGCGCCCTCGACCTCCTCCGACGATACCACCGGCAGCGACGTTTCCAGCGCCGCCAGTCGGGTGCTGAAAGTCTTCATGACCGCGCCTCCAGCGTCGCCAAGCGGCGCTCAATGTCAGTCGTTTCGATTGCCTTGCGTTTCGCGTCGAGCAAACCAGCAAGAATTGTCGCCTCCTCGGGCGTGATGTTCCCTGCCGCCGTCTCCGAGATGACAAGGCCAAGCGCTCGCAACACGCCCTCGGCATTCTCGACGGTCGGCAGATCGAGCACCACGGGGCGACCTTTCCGCACTGGCACCAACCGGTCGAGCACAATCCGCGCTGCCGCCATGTCGCCGCTCCGGGCGGCGGCAAGCACGCCTTTGACCACGCCTTCGACGTCCTCGCTCATCAGCTTCTCGGCGAGTAGTGTCGTCTTGTGCCGCGCCCCCTTCGGTCGGCCGGGATTGCCCGGCTGGAATGGGCGCCCGCGCGTAGCCCGCGCGTTGTTTCGCGGATCAGTCATCGTTCGCCTCCAGCGCATCTACAGCTCGACAGGCGATTGGCCCGACATGTTTCGGCCCGCCGCCCCAGGTACGCTCCCTAGCCCTCCCAAGTCGATTGCGGGCCACCTCCAGCAGATCGGCAGCCAGGGCGACGGCGGACGCCGGGTCGACCTCGCAGGCGGCCTCGGCCTCGCCCGCGCCCTTTAGAACCACTCGCGCTGGTTCGCCGGGCATCTCCACGACCTCGATGTTGACGTAAGCCGTCGTCATGACCTCGCCTCCAGGGTCCAGACCGCAACCGCCTCCGGGTGCTCGGGATCGCGCCGGTTGTAGGTCTGTACCGCGCCGGAGGGCGCCCTCAGCTTCGCCGTCGTCTCCGCGATGGCGATGACCTCGCCGCCACGGATGCACCAGATCAGCCCGGCCGCGTCGAACCGCTCGACAGGCTTCTCGGGGTGCACCCCGAACACGTCCAGCATCCGCCAACCCAGCGCCGCCGCCTGAGTCGCCCAGCCGTCGAGGAAACGCCCCGCGTCGTCGACCACCTGCTGCCAGCGCCAGATCGCGATCCCTGACGGCGGGCGGATCACCTGGAGTCGGGCAAAGCCTTCGGCCCATTCGCGCGGCACCCCAGCGCCGATCTCGGCCAGGGCCGCCCGTTCGTCGAAGTCGTCGGCCAGCGGACGGCCACCGGCCAGCACCTCGATCAGGTCGGCCTTGTGCGAGCGGATGCTTTCGCGAAGCTCCGAGTTTAGCTTGCTGGCAGGCTCGACTACCAGCTTGTCGCCGACCGTCGACAGCATGATGCCCTCCCGGTTGAGTGTCTCCAGAAGACGCGCTGCCGAAGCCATCAGAACTCCTCCCGGTCGGTGTCGGTCGCCCGAAGGTGCTCACTTCCTCCGAAGGTGCTCACCTCCTTTGAGTGAGCATCTTCGACGCCTTCGTGAGCATCTTCGGCAGATGGCAGGCGCCAGACCCAACCGCCGTCCATGCCGGTCTTGCGCGGCTTGATGCCAAGGGACTTCTGCGCTCGGCGGACGGTCGCCCAAGTCCAGCCGCCCATGTCGGCCTTCCGCTTCACCTCGGCGACGGCGACCGGTCCATGCGCCAAGACGAGCTCAAGCCATCGGGCAGCGGCATCACGCTCTGGAGCGGCCTTGTCGTGATCCGTGTTCTCGATCTCGGCGAGTAGCTCGCGCGCCGAACCCTCCAGCGCCTCGCCCCAGATCACGCGTTGGCCGTTGACGCCAGGGAAACTCTCGACCGACACCTGCGCCAGGTCGTAGACGAATCCGCCGCCGTCCGGGCCAATGTTGCTCTTGGTTCGGACCAGTCGCCGGGGATCACCTTCCTGCGCCCCCTTCGCGGTTCCCATGACGAGGCGTGCGAGCGCGGCAAAGGCGAGGCTGCCGGTCACTCTCTCAGTCGGATCGCGCCCGGCCGTCCCTTTCGAGTAGTGGGTGATGCCGAGCACGGCGGCACCGATGCCGTTCGCCATGTCGACGACCGGCTGGAGTCCTCGACGAACCTCGCCATTCTTGTGACTGTCGCCAGCGACGGCAGAGACTACCGGATCGAGGATCAACATCCGCAAGTTGGCAATGCGCCGGGCAGCATCCGCGAGCGCCGGCATATCTGCCGAAGGGTCGAACGGCCGGGCTCGGCCTTTGTCGTCTCGCGCCCCCTTGACGATATGCAGCCGGGCGGAGTCGCCGCCGTTCGCCAGAAACCTCGGCAGGATGGAGTCGGCGGGATCGTCCTCGCCGCTCCAAATCAGCGTGTCGCCCAACGTCGCGCGGATGCCGCCTGGAAATTTGTCGCCGGTCGACAGGATCGCGGCCAGGGTCAGTCCGATGGTCGTCTTCCCGGTTCCTGCCCGCCCGGCGAGTAGGTGGAATTTCCCGGCCGCCAACCACCCCGGCCAAATCCAATCGATCGGTTCGGGGCGGATGCTGTCACCGCAAATGATCTCGACGTGATCGTGTGCGGGCACGTCGGTCAGAAGGACCAACTTCGGTGCGGTCACGCGACACCTGCCAGCGCCGACTCGGCGAGGTAGATCGGCGGCAGCCGGTTCCAGTGCTGAGCCATCAGCCGCTCGATCTCTCGCCCGTGGGCCGCGTCTTCGGCGACGACGGCGGGCAGCCGCAGAAGAACATCGCGGACGGCGGCCGGGTCGGGCGACACCGGACAAACGCCGCTTGTACCCGACCGAAGCCACGCGAGCGGATCACGCCAGACGGGCACCGGGTCGTCGGAGAAGTCGCCGATCATCTCCTCGCCCAGCGCGGCGACGATGCCGCAACGTGAGCACCAGCGGCCGGGCTCGGCCGGGCGGAATGTCACCAAGTCAATGATCTCGTTCGGGGCACGCCAGCGGCCATCAGGGAGGCGGGGCGGGGCCTCGAAGGATGCGATCAGCACTACCTCGGCGCCGTCGTCGTCGGGCACGTAGTGGACGCCCTCGACGCGGGCGCGGGCCACGCCCAGACGGTCGAGGATCGTTGCCGGCGAGATGCCGTAGCGCCGCTGGAGCGGATCGAGGTGGCGCTGGCGGACGGCCGCAGTTGCAGCGGACCACTCCGCAGCAAGATCGACGGGACGGGCCATCTCAGGCGACCTTGCTCTCATAGGCGGGCAGGCCATCGAGCCATTCACGAAGGCTCGTCAGGTCGACGACATACCCCCTGCCGCCGTAGGCCTCCAGCCAGAACGGCCGCTCAGACTGACTGCCCGAGTAGCGGCCGAAGGATGACAGCCAGCCAGCGAGTTCGTCGCGATAGCAGAGAACGCCACGGGGACTCGCTCGCAGGCGAGAAGCGGCTGCCTCCGGGGTCACATCGCTCAAGATCAAGCGAGGCATTTCCGGGAACACCGGTTCAACAGCCCCCGACGGCATCTCCGGCGCTGGCGACTTCATCTCGACCGCTTTCTTGACGTCGAGCTTCCAGATCGCCCTCGCTTCATCGGCTTCCTGCCGGGCAGTCTCATACCGTCGCAGCGTGTCGGCATATTCCTCTGCGCGCTCCTGCTCCACCGCGCGCAACGGCGCGAGAACCGGATCGACGGCAGGGCTCTTCCCGCTGGAGGACGCACCGACGAGAGCGACCCAGAGGATTGAAGGCTCGATCCAACCTGGCCAGGGCGATGCCCGCCGCGAGTTGCCAATCGCCGATGCAGCGACCGCCAGCAGAGAAGCAGCCACATAGTCGGCGGGGGCGGAGCAGCTCTCGGCCGTTTCCGCGATCCAGGTGCTCAACTCGCCGAACGTGTCGGTCAAAGGCAGCACCGGGGCCGGCCGCACTCCGCCTCGGACAATCGACATGTCGGGCTCGGCCCACACGATGCTGTCGCCGCGGGCGATGTGAACGCGGCTGTCACCGGTGAAGCCCTCCACGCGCGCCGGGCTCGTTGTCGTCATGCCGCACCTGCCAGCGCCGGCTCGGCGATGTAGATCGCCGGCCTCGGGGTCCAATGCCTGATGTCGACGGGCCGCATTAGGTGGCCTCACTGGTCGACTGCCGCAGCCGGCTCGCGAGGTGCGCGCGGATGTCACTCAGGCGGAAGAAGACCTTCCTGCCCAACTTGACGAACTTACATCCCGAGCCATCTGCCTGCTCTCGCTCGACGACGCGCTCGCTGCACCGGCGCAGCTTGGCGTACTCCTTCTTGGTGAAGAGCATCAGATCGGGATCGCCGCGAAGAGCGTCAATCGGCCCTTGGGAGATGCTGGCGAGTTCCATTGGTTCTCCGTCGTTTCGACGCGGCAGGCGTCGTCGTGACGGAGTATCCGGCTAAGCCGGCGATCTGAGCGCGCGCCCCTTCGTGATCTTTTTCGCAATTGCTACATAGCGCTTCGCGTCCTCGCGATGGCCTTGCCAGGCTGACCGCACCTTGTCAGGGCTTCGACCAGTAAGTTCGGCAACCCGCGCTATGGCGCCCGCTATGGGAACACCGAGCGTGTCGATCACGTACGCGACATTGAAGGCAAGCCAACGATGTTCTTCGATCTTCGATCTCAGGTTCCTGAGTGGTGCGGCGCCCTGGCCGCTGCCCTCGATCTTGAGAACCTCGCCGAAGGTCTGCCCCGGGGGCGCCTTCTTGTACTTGTGCCATCCGGCTGCGAGTTCGCGCACGACCCACCACGGCACCTCCACAGGTGCCTCGTCTTCGAGCTTCTCTGCCTTTGACGACCTTGCAGCCGCAATTTCCAACAAGGCCTGGAGCGCATTGTAGGAAAGCAGCCCCACTGACGGATCCTTCACGACCTCGGTCAAGAGGCCATGAAGGACGATGCGGAGGTATTCGGGTGCCCGACTCAGATCAGGAATCGGAATCCCGCTAAGCGGGTCATCGCGATTCTGCATGGCGCCTCCACTGCCGCTCTGCGGCAAGGTCGACGAAACAGACCAATTCTGGCGCCCGGTGGTAGCAAGGTGGTTGCAACGCCCCGGCCGAGCAGAAGCTTATTGCGCCTAACTAATTGAAAGAAATGGCGGACCCGACACGATTCGAACGTGCGACCTTTGCCTTCGGAGGGCAACGCTCTATCCAGCTGAGCTACGGGTCCTAGCCGGGCGGGAACCTACCGCACAGCTTCTCCGCACGCAACGCAGGCGCGCGGCCGGTCTCGGCCCGATCGATCTCGGCACCCGAGGGCACGGGCCGCAGCGGTGCGGCGATGAAGGCGGCGATGTCGTCGATCGGCTGGCGGCCGGCGAGGTCGCGCGTCAGCATGTGATGGCCTTCCGGATAGAGCACGATGCGCCAGGCGCCGACGGGCGCCGCCGGCAGGCTCCGGATCATCCGGCAGGTCGGGCGCTTCGGCACGATGTCGTCGGCATCGCCATAGAGAATGAGCGTCGGCCCGGTCAGCGCCGACGCCGCCGCGAGACCTTCATCCATCAGCTTGACGAGCCCGTCGATCGCATCGACGCGTGTCTCCTTGACGATCAGCGGATCGGTGCCGAGCCGCCGCAGCATCACGTTGTTGTCCGAGGGCGCGATCGGCAGGCCGGCAGCACTCATCCTCCACCCCGGGACGGTTCGGCTGAAGAGCCGGAGCGGCCCGGTCTGCCAGAACGGCATGGTCGAGGCACCCCAGACTGCTGGCGCGATCAGCACGACCCCGTCGACATCGGGACGCGGCATCTTGGCCTGCGCCGCGAGCACCACGGCCCCGCCCATGCTCTCGCCGATCGCGTGGAGCGGAAGGCCGGGATGGCGCGCACGCAGCAGCGTCACGGCATCGCGGTAATCCAAGATCATCTTGTCGCTGCCGTGCCAGTAGCCGCGGCCCGGCGCCTCGCCGAAGCCGCGCTGATCGAGGGCGTAGACGGCGATGCCGCGCTCGGCGAGCTCGGTTCCGACCTCCGAGAAGGCCATGCTGTAGTCATTGAAGCCGTGCAGCGCGATCGCCACGGCCCAGGGGCTACCCGAGGAGGGCAGCCAGCGGCGAAGCGGGAGGCGGCTGCGATCGGTCGCGATCAGGTGATCGTCCTCGAGCCGCGACGCAGGTCCCGCAACGGGTGCACCCGATTGCGGATGGAGCACCGGGGTACAGGCCGCCAGCAGCAGCGCCAGGAGGAGGAGACTCGGTCTCAGTCGGCGGCGTCCGGTTTGCGGGTGAGCTGAAGGAAGATGTCTTCCAGGTCGGACTCGACCGTGGTCAGGTCTTGAATGACGAGCCCGTCGCTTGCGGCGGCCGCGAGGATCGCCGCAACGGGCGTCTGGCTCGGGCGATAGTGGACGGCGACCCGCCGCGGGTTCGCGAGCGCAGCGCCGAGTTGCGCCAGCGCCGGCGGCACAGCGGCGAGATCGCGGTCGATGACGAGCTTCACCGTCTTGGTGTCGAGTCTGGAGACCAGCGCCGTCGTGGTGTCGTTCGCCACCAGCCTGCCCTGATTGATGATCGCGATCCGGTCGCAGAGCTCCTCCGCCTCCTCCAGATAGTGCGTGGTGAGCAGGATGGTCACGCCTTCATCGTTGAGCCGGCGGACATAGGTCCAGAGCTGGCGGCGAAGCTCGACATCGACGCCGGCGGTCGGCTCATCCAGCACCAGCACGGGCGGCGAGTGCACCATGGCCTTGGCGATCAGGAGGCGCCGGCGCATACCGCCCGACATGGCGCGCGCATAGGAGTCGGCCTGCGGCGTCAGCCCGACCGCCTCCAGGATCTCCGTGGTTCGCCTTTCGGATCTCGGTACGCCGTACAAGCCTGCATGCAGGTCGAGAAGCTGCCGCGGCGTGAAAAAGGGATCGAGATTCAGCTCCTGCGGGACCACGCCGATGGCGCCACGCGCGCGCCGGGGGTCCTTGTCGATGTCGATGCCCCAGACCTCGGCATGGCCGGAGGTCTTGAGGACGAGCCCGGCGAGAATATTGATCAGCGTCGACTTCCCGGCGCCGTTGGGGCCGAGGAGGCCGAACAGGCTTCCGCGCGGGATCGCGAGGTCGACCTTGTCGAGCGCCTGCTTCGGCCCGCGCTTGCCGGAAGCTGGGTAGGTCTTGCTCAAGCTCGAGACGGCGACGGCATGCTGTGGCTGGGACATCGGGCGGGTTCAAAAGGTTGCCTGGAGCGCGCCTTCGGCTATCATCCGCCGCTGTTCCGGTCAAACCTCGGAAAGGTCGGGAATGCAACCGCTTGAGACCGTCATCGCCGAAGAGCCCGTCGTCGCCTGCGACGGCGGCGACGGCGCGCTCGGCCATCCGCGGGTCTTCCTCAATATGGGCGACAAGCGCGAGATCGACTGCCCCTATTGCTGCCGGCACTACGTGCTGAAGGAAGGCGCGGCCGCCCACGCCGCGCATTGAGGCGGCCGTCGCCTCAGGCGAGGCGGGCCAGCAGCAAGATCAGCTTTCCGATCAGGGTATCGACCGCATCGGTCAGATCGCCGGCGGCCTCCACATTGCCGGCAACGTCGTCCGCATCTCGAACCTTCTGTCGCAACTCCCGATTGGCCGCCTCGATCTCTTCGATCAGTCGCCGGACGGCGTCCCAGCTCGCCAGCCTCTTAGGGACGATGCGCATGACGGCGGCTTCTGCCTCGGCCAGGACTTTCTGCGCCCTTCCCAGGATTTCGAGCTCGTCCAGCTCCGCGGTCGTCAGCGGCAGCGTGAGGCGGAGATGTCGGAGTTCCCGGGCGCGCTCGCAGAGCGGCTTCGACTTGCTGAGAATCTCGGCGCGCGCCAGGTCCCGCAGGGTCATGATCTGCTCTACCGCCAGCGCAGGTTCTCTCAATGCCGGTTCGGAGACGACCATCTGCCGCACCTCCGCAGAGCCGCACTCATGATCGGCGAGGGGCCGCCGGGCGCATCCTTCATTCGAGGGCGAGGATCGATTTTCGGCGGGCTGTAGCCGCGGTCGGGCGGCTGGCGGTATGGTCGGATCATGACGACCGCCAGCGCCCCCCATCTTTACCTCGTCGACGGCTCCGGCTACATCTTCCGCGCTTTTCATGCGCTGCCGCCGCTGACCGCGCCGGACGGCACGCCCTCGGGTGCGGTGTTCGGCTATTGCCAGATGCTGAACCGGCTGACCCAGGACGTTCATGCGGCCCAGCTCGCCGTGATCTTCGATGCCGGGCGCGTCAGCTTCCGCAACGAGCTCTATGCCGAGTACAAGGCGCACCGGCCCGATCCTCCGCCGGAGCTGATCCCGCAATTCGCCCTGATCCGCGATGCGACGCGCGCCTACAACCTTCCCTGCATCGAGCTTGCGGGCTACGAGGCCGACGACCTGATCGCCGCCTATGCGCATGCCGCCGCCGCCGCCGGCTACAAGGTCACCATCGTCTCCTCCGACAAGGATCTGATGCAGCTCGTCACCGACGGGATCGAGATGTTCGACCCGATCAAGCTGAAGCGCATCGGCCGCGAGGAGGTGATCGAGAAGTTCGGCGTGCCGCCGGAGAAGGTGATCGACGTGCAGGCGCTGATCGGCGATCCGACCGACAACGTGCCGGGCGTTCCCGGCATCGGGGTCAAGACCGCGGCCCAGCTCATCGCCGAGTTCGGCGACCTCGACACGCTGCTGTCACGCCTCGACGAGATCAAGCAGCCGAAGCGCCGCGAGACGCTTGTTGCCAACAAGGAAAGGGCGCTGCTCTCGCGGCGCCTGGTCACGCTCGACCGCAACGCGCCGCTGCCGGCGTCGCTCGATTCCTTCCAGGTCAAGAGGGCCGAGCGCCAGGTGCTGCGCGATTTCTTCCAGAAGATGGGCTTCACGCGCCTCATCCAGCGCCTGGATGCGGCACCCGACGGCGGCGCCGGAGCGCCGGTCGTCACGACGGTTGCGGCAGAGCGGACCGGCACGGCGGAGAAGCGCTACGAGCTGGTGCAGTCGCTCGATGCGCTCAAGGACTGGGTCCGACGCGCGAACCATGCCGGTGTCGTCGCCTTCGACACCGAGGCGACCTCGTCGAACGCCGCGCTGGCCGAACTGGTCGGGGTCGCACTGGCGCTCTCGCCGGGCGAGGCTTGCTACGTGCCGCTCGGCCACCGCAATGGAGGCGGCGGCCTCGATCTCACCGGCAGGCCGTCGCAGATCCCGCTCAAGGACGCGATCGCTGCCCTCAAGCCGATGCTGGAAGATCCTTCCATCCTCAAGATCGGCCACGACATCAAGTTCGACGTGCGCCTGCTGGCGCATCATGGCGTCACCGTCGCCCCGGTCGACGACACGCTGCTGATCTCCTTCGTGCTCGACGCCGGACTGCATAGCCACGGCCAGGCCGAGCTCTCCGAGCGTCACCTCGAGCACAAGACCGTGGCGCTCGACGAGGTCGCCGGCACCGGCAAGTCCCGCGTCGCCTTTGCCGAGGTCGCGCCCGACAAGGCGCTCGCCTACGCGGCCGAGGAGGCCGATGTCTCGCTTCGTCTCCACGCGCAGCTCAAGCCGCGCCTTATCCGCGAGCGCCTGACCACGGTCTACGAGACGGTCGAGCGGCCGCTGGTTCCGGTCCTGGGGGCGATGGAGACGGCGGGGATCAAGGTCGATCCCGACACGCTCCGGCGCCTGAGCAACGAGTTCGGCCGGAGCATGGCGAGCCTGGAGGCCGAGCTCCACAAGCTTGCCGGCCGCGAGTTCAATGTCGGCTCGCCGAAGCAGCTCGGCGAGATCCTGTTCGATGAGCTCAAGCTGCCCGGCGGCAAGAAGGGTAAGACCGGCGCCTATTCGACTCACTCCGACATTCTGGAGGAGCTGGTCGACCAGCACCCGATGCCGCAGAAGATCCTCGACTGGCGGCTGGTCTCGAAGCTCAAATCCACCTATGCCGATACGCTGATCGACCAGATCAATCGCGATACGGGGCGCATCCACACGACTTACGACATGGCGGGGGCGGCAACCGGGCGGCTATCGTCCAACGACCCCAACCTGCAGAACATTCCGGTGCGCTCCGAAGAGGGTAGGCGCATCCGAGCGGCCTTCATCGCCGAGAAGGGCCACAAGCTGCTCTCGGTCGACTATTCGCAGATCGAGCTCCGCCTGGTCGCCGAGATGGCCGAGGTCGAGCCGCTGAAGCAGGCCTTCCGCGACGGCATCGACATCCACGCCCTGACCGCATCGCAGGTCTTCGGCGTGCCTCTCGAGAAGATGGACCCGCTGACCCGCCGCAACGCCAAGGCGATCAATTTCGGCATCATCTACGGCATGTCGGCCTTCGGGCTCGCCAAGCAGATCGGCGTCGCGCAGAGCGAGGCTGCGGCCTTCATCAAGGCCTATTTCGAGCGCTATCCCGGCATCCGCGCCTACATGGACAAGGCCAAGGAGACCGCGCGCAAGCAGGGCCACGTCAAGACGCTGTTCGGTCGGCGCGTGCACATGAAGCACATCGCCGACAAAAACCCGGCGATGCGAAGCTTCGCCGAGCGCCAGGCGATCAACGCGCCGATCCAGGGAACGGCTGCCGACATCATCAAGCGCGCCATGATCCGTGTCCGGCCGGCGCTCGATCACGCGGGCCTCAAGGCGCGCATGCTGCTGCAGGTGCATGACGAGCTTCTGTTCGAGGTTCCCGACGCCGAGATCGAGGCGACCAAGGTCCTGGTCCGCAAGGTGATGGAGGGCGCCATCGCCCCCGCTGTCAGCCTCGGCGTGCCGCTGGTCGCGGAAGCCGGCGTCGGCGCCACCTGGGCGGAGGCGCATTAACGGCATCGACGTCAACCGCCGAATACAACTGCGTGCATGATCCGCCCGGGCAGAAGCGTGAACCCGCCGGCGACGACCAGAGCGCCGACGAAAAGCGCGATCATGGCGAGGCTGTGCCGGCGCACATGATGACGGTGGGCCGCAAGCGCAGAGAGCGGCGCCAAGATCAGCACACTGACGGAAAGGATGTGTATCCAGCTGAAGCCGCCGTCGCCGCGAATCGCGAAGGAGGTGCCGGCGATCAGCAGCATCAGGCCGACCCAGACATAGCCGATGCTCCGGTGCGGGAGCGTGCCCTTCGGCGCGGCGAACTGAACGAGGCCGAGGACGAAAGCCGCCATCGCCCCGAAGGCATGCGTCTGGACGAACCAGGGGGTGGCAAGAAGCAGATCGAGCGACATGGCATCCCTTACGAGCCGGCGACCGGGCCAATCTATATTTACGCTGACAACATCGTTAATATTGACATCGACAACATATGTCAAGAAACTTATCGCACCGTCGATATCGGGAGTCGCAGCGGTGACGGTTGGCAAGAATCGATCGGGACGAGCCGCTGCCGCGCCGCGACGGAAGGTGGCCGTGCGCCGACGATCGGAGCGCTACCACCACGGCTCGCTGCGCAAGGCGTTGCTAGAGGCTGCGGAGCGGATTCTCGAGCGCGACGGCATCGGCGGGCTTACCTTGCGCGCTGCTGCCCGCCAAGCCGGGGTGTCGCATGCGGCCCCGAAGAACCACTTCGGCGACGTCGCTGGACTCCTTAGCGAGCTGGCCGCTGCCGGCTTCGCGCGTTTTGCGGCGGCCATGCGGACGGGCATCCGCGACGACGATCCGCCGGACCGACGCATGGCCGCGATCGGGAGCGGCTACGTTGCATTCGCACGCGCGCATCCAGACCTGTTCCTGCTGATGTTTCGAAGCGAGCGCCTCGACATGAACCGCCCGGCTCTCAGGGTCGCTACCGACGAGGCGGCGCGCGTGCTGTCCGAGGCCGTCGCGGCCCGCCGCGGCGAGGCCGTGGATGCGGTCCTGACCCTGCCTCAGGCGGCCGAGATTGCCGTGGCATGGTCGCTGGTGCACGGATTCGCCATGCTGCTCCTCGACGGGCGCCTGAAGCCGCTATTGTCGCGGCTTCCGGCGGGCGTCGACGCCGACGCCCTTCTCGCCGCGGCCTTCCGTGCCATCAGGCGGACGGCGTGACCGCGGACCCCGCCCGACGATCGCCGCCGCCCGCCGAGGCTTTCATCGCATCCTAGAGCTTGATCCGCTCAGGAGGAATCGGCTCTTGCCCCCTCCCCCGGCTCCGCCGGGAGAGGGGGCACGAAGCGATCGCAACTCGACGGATCAGACTCTAGTCGGCGGCTGCGATCCGTCTCGCATCCCGGTCGCGCAAGAGCCGGGCGAAGCGGTCGGCCGCGATCGGGCGCGACAGCAGGTAGCCCTGCGCCGCGTCGCAGCGCCTGCCGGCAAGAAAGGCGAGCTGCGCCTCGGTCTCCACGCCTTCTGCCACGACCTTGAGATTGAGGCTGTGCGCCATCGACAGGATGGCCGAGACGATCGCCGCGTCATCGGCGTTGCGCGTCACGTCGCTGATGAAGCTGCGGTCGATCTTGAGCGTCTGGATCGGCATGCGCTTGAGCCGGTCAAGCGAGGAGTAGCCGGTGCCGAAGTCGTCGATCGCGAGCTCGATGCCGAGAGCGCGGAGCTGCGTCAGAATTGTGATCGCCTGCTCGGCGTCGTGCATGACAACGCTCTCGGTGAGCTCGAACTCGAGCTGGTCGCCGCTGACGCACGACTCCGTCAGGATTGCGGTGACCGACTCGAGAAAGTCAGGCCGGCGGAACTGGAGGAAGGAGAGGTTGACCGCGATCCGCGGCACCGCATGTCCGGCGGCCTTCCAGGTAACGATCTGGCGGCAGACTTCGCGCAGCACCCACTGGCCGATCGCGACGATCAGGCCGGAGGATTCGGCAGTTGGGATGAAGATAGCGGGCGAGATCGGCCCGAGCTCGGGATCGTTCCAGCGGATGAGGGCCTCGGCGCCGGTCAGCGCGCGCGAGGCGATGTCGACCTGCGGTTGGTAGTGGACCTCGAACTCGCCTTTCTCGAGGGCGCGGCGGAGCCGGAACTCGAACTTGAGGCGCTCGAGCGCCCGCGTCTCCATGCGATCGTCGAAGAAGCGGAAGGCTGAGGTGCGCTGCTCCTTGGCGTGGCGCATCGCGGTAGCGGCATTGCGCGCCAGCGCCTCGGCGTCACCGCCGTCGCCCGGATACAATGCAAGGGGCTGTCCCAGATAACTACCTGAGATGACGCTTAACCCATTGTTTGATCTGGGTTAGTTGCTTGGATGGGTCACTGGTGTTGAAGCGCCACTCGCACTCTTTCAAGAATAGCCCGAAATGGGCCTTCGGGACACCGTTGAACTTGCGCATGTGGCGCTTGGCCTGGTTCCAGAAGTTCTCGATGCCGTTGATGTGATTCTGCCGATCAGCGAAGAGCTCGGAGTGATTGATCCGGAAGTGCTTGAAGTCGGATACGTCGAGCA
>Ga0194131_10008170_pt1 | contig 13753 bp, 11 predicted proteins | sample TA2KigO120mmetaG_FD_148631 | JGI IMG/M metagenome (GOLD analysis project Ga0194131, IMG submission 148631) | Freshwater microbial communities from Lake Tanganyika, Tanzania - TA2015053 Kigoma Offshore 120m | ecosystem: Environmental > Aquatic > Freshwater > Lake | place: Tanzania: Lake... | reverse complement strand
CACGCCATTCGTGCCGGGCACCGCGACGGCGACGCCGGCGACCAGCGGCTACGCCATACACGGCGTCTTCCTGTCGTGGTCCCCCTCGCCGGACTGGGCCAAGGGGCTGCGCGTCGATGCCGGCGTCGACAACATCTTCGACAAGACCTATCGCCGCCACTTCGCCTCGCTCTACGAGGAAGGCCGCGATTTCCGCTTCGCCGTCACCTACACCAAGGGCTTCTGAGAGGCACCCATGACAGCCGAAAAGAACAGGGATCTCGCCAAGGCCTGGGCCGACCTCCTGGGCCACGACCCAGCGATGCGCATCCGCGACGCCGCCAAGCGTCTCGTCGCCGCCGAGGCCGAGCTTCTGACGACCCGCATCGGCAACGGCGTCGAGCGCCTCAAGGGACCTTGGCCCGAAATCGTCAAGATGGTGCCGCGCCTTGGCGAGGTGATGGCGCTGACCCGAAACGACCAGGTCGTGCATGAGCGCCACGGCACCTATGGCGAGCTGTCGGTCAACGGCCATGTCGGCCTGATCGTCGGCGACGACATCGACCTCCGCATCTTCTTCGGCCCCTGGCGGCACGGCTTCGCCGTCAGCGAGGAGACCAAGGCCGGCACGCGCAAGAGCCTGCAGTTCTTCGACGGTGCCGGCCAGGCGGTGCACAAGATCTACGCCACCAACTACACCGACAAGACCGCCTTCGACGCGCTCGTCGCACTCTGCAGGCACGAGAACCAGGACAAGGGTCTCGACGTCGTGCCGGCCGAACCCAAGGGGGCGCTGCGCCCCGACGGCGAGATCGACGTCGCCGGGATGCGCCGGGAATGGGCGGCCCTGCAGGACACGCATGACTTCTTCGGTCTGCTGCGCAAGCACAAGGTCGACCGCGGGCAGGCGATGCGCCTCGCCGGCCCCGAATTCGCCATGCAGGTGCCGAACGACACGGCGCGCCGTATGCTGGAATCGGCGTCGGCCAGCGCGCTGCCGATCATGATCTTCGTCGGCAATCCCGGCATGATCCAGATCCATACCGGTCCGGTGAAGAATCTGGTCGCGACGGGGCCGTGGTTCAACGTGCTCGACCCGTCCTTCAACCTGCACCTTCGCGAGGACACGATCGCGTCGAGCTGGGTGGTGCGGAAGCCGACGCGCGACGGCGTCGTCACCTCGATCGAGCTGTTCGATCCGGCCGGCGACCTCACGGTCTCGTTTTTCGGCAAGCGGAAGCCGGGAATTCCGGAGCAGCTTCCCTGGCGCGCGCTCGCCGAGTCCTTCGCCAAGGCAGCATGACCTCCTCAGGCAAGCTGTCGCTCCGACGCCGCGAGCTCCTCGCGGCGTTCGGCGTTTCGATGATGCCGCGCGCGCTCCTGGCAGCGGATATGGCACGGCTCGTCGTTGGCGGTGGCGCCTTGACCGAGATCGTCGTCGCGCTCGGTGCTGGAGCGCAGATCGTCGGTGTGGACACCACGAGCCTCTATCCGGCCAGGCTGGTCGAGAAGCTGCCGAAGATCGGCTATCTCCGCACCTTGAGCGCCGAGGGCATCCTTTCGCTTAGTCCCTCGATGCTTGTGGTCAGCGACCAGGCCGGACCGCCCAGCGTCTTGGACCAGCTCCGCTCGGTCAAGCTGCCGCTCGCGGTCGTGCCCGAAACCTCTGCCGCCGACCACGTGTCCGAGAAGGTCGTCGCGGTTGCCGAGGCCATCGGCCGCAGGGAGAAGGGTGCGGAGATGGCCGCGACCATTGTCGCCGATCTCAAAGCCGCCCGCGACGCCATCTCCAGCCTCAAGCGGCCGAGCGTGCTGTTCATCCTCAGCAGCACCGGCGATCGGCTGATGGCGGCCGGGCAGGCGACCGCAGCCGAGACGATGATCGATCTCGCCGGCGCCCGGAACGCGGTGCAGGGCTATGTCAACTACAAGCCACTGTCCTCGGAGTCGGCGATGGCGGCCGACCCCGATGTGATCGTCCTGCCCGACCACGCCGTCTCTGCCTTGGGCGGGGCTGCGGCGGTCAAGCGCTTGCCGCAGCTGGCATCGACCCGCGCCGCCGCCGCCGGCCGCATCGTCTCGATGGACTCACTCTATCTTCTCGGCCTCGGGCCCCGGATCGCACATGCGGCGCGCGATTTCGCCGCGGCGCTGCATCCCGAAGCCAGGCTGCCCGATCTGCCCGTTCGGGCGTGGACGACCGCGTGAGCGATCTCGCCTTGCGCGAAAGCCTCGTCTACGCCCTGCCGAGGGGGGCGCGGTACGTCGTCGCTGCCGCGTTGCTGCTGGTCGCCATGGCCGTCAGCCTCGCCATCGGCGCCGTGCCCCTCAGCCTGCACGACGTGATGCGGGCTCTACTCGGCACGTCCGAGGATGCGCGCCAGGCGGCCGTGATCTGGCAGCTCCGCCTGCCGCGCACATTGATGGCCGGCCTCGTTGGCGCGGGCCTGGGCCTTGCCGGCGCAATGACGCAGGGCCTGTTCCGCAACCCGATCGCCGACCCCGGCTTGATCGGCGCCTCCGCCGGCGCCGCCGTCGTCACGGCCGCGTTGATCGTCTTCGGCGGGATGCTGCTGCCGCCCGGCTGGCTGCCCTATGCGCTGCCCTTGGGGGCGTTCGCCGGCAGCGTCGCGGTCATCGCCATCGTGTCGCGCATCGCCATGGTCGAAGCCAGGACCTCGGTCGCCCTCTTGCTGCTCGCCGGCATCGCGCTCAACGCCATCGCCATGGCCGGGACGGGCTTCCTGGTCTATCTCAGCGACGACCGCCAGATGCGCGACATCACCTTCTGGACGCTCGGCAGCGTCGGCGGTGCCACCTGGATCAAGGTCTGGGCCTTGGCACCCTGCGTGATCGTGCCGCTGCTGCTCAGCCCCTGGTTCGGCCGCGCGCTGGATGCGCTCAATCTCGGCGAGCGCGAGGCGGCGCATCTGGGATTCCGGGTCGAGCGCGTCAAGCGCGCCGCTTGCCTCGCCTTCGCGCTCGCGGTCGGCGGCGCGGTCTCGGTTAGCGGCATCATCGGCTTCGTCGGCCTGGTCGTGCCGCATCTCGTGCGGCTGACCTTCGGCGCGCAGCATCGCGTGCTGCTGCCGCTGGCAGCGCTCGGCGGCGCCACGCTCTTGATCCTCGCCGACATCGTCGCCCGCACGATCGTAGCGCCCGCCGAGCTGCCCATCGGGCTGATCACCAGCTTCGTCGGCGGTCCCTTCTTCATCGCGCTCCTGTTGCGCCGACGCCGCGAGATCGCCACATGATGCGGCTCGAGAACATCGCGCTCGAGCGCCGTGGCCGACGTATTATCGAAGGCGTTTCCCTGCCAGTGGCGCCGGGACAGATTCTCGCCATCGTCGGACCCAACGGGGCCGGCAAATCGACCCTGCTGGCGGCGATGTCCGCCGACCTCTCCCCCTCCGCAGGCATGATCCGCCTCGACAATCGTGACCTGCATCGTTGGGCGCCGCTCGACCTTGCGCGGCGAAGAGCGGTGATGCCACAGGCGGCACGGCTGGGCTTCTCGCTGCCGGTCCAAGGTGTTGTGGCACTCGGCCGCAGCCCCTTTGAGCGGAGCCATACCAGGGCGGAGAACGCCGCTGCGGTCGCTCGCGCGCTGCGCGCCGCCGACGTCACCCATCTGGTCAACCGCTCCTACGAGACGCTGTCAGGCGGCGAGCAGCAGCGTGTCCAGCTCGCGCGCGCTATCGCGCAGCTCGACATCGAGGACGGCAAGGCGCAGCCGATCCTCTTGCTGGACGAGCCGACTGCTAATCTCGACCTCGCGCATCAGCATGCGGTGCTGCGCCTGGCGCGGAACCTGACCGAGCGCGGCGTCGCCGTTGTCGCGATCCTGCACGACCTCGGGCTTGCCTTCACCTATGGCGACCTCGTGCTGGTTCTGCACGAGGGCAGGGCGGTCGCCCATGGCGACCCGCATGACGTGCTGACGCCCGAACTGATGGGCCGCGTCTTCGCCGTCGACGGGACGATCGTCGCCGGCCACCTGATCGTGCGCGGACCGATCGCTGCCTAGGGGATAACGTAGAGCGGGCTCGACCAGGCCTGATGCCCGTCCTCCAGCGTCACGCGCACATAGATCGGGTTGTCGCGATCCGGAATGATCATGACATCGACGTCGAAGGCGAAGGTGCGATGCGCGTTCTCCTCGGGCAGGCGATAGGCGCGCAGCCTGCGACCGAGGCCGCCGGCCTCGACCGCGACATCCTCATAACCGATATCCGCGATCTTCCACGTCGGCGAGGCCGGCTTGGTCGAGATCGCGATCTCGCCCGCGCTCGCATCGTCGAGCCAGAGCTCCATGCCGGCAAGATTGCCGGTGGTGACCGAGGTCCAGCGGAGCTGCGTGCCGCCATCCGCCACGAGCTTGCGCTCCGGGTTGAGGAAGTTGACGGGCGTGGCGCGCCGCACGTGATTGCCGGTCAGTCGCGCTTCGCCGTCCCAGGTGACCTGGCGGCCACGACCTCGATACTCCGCGCCCTCCCAGATCACGCGCAGCCGCCGCGACGAGCCGCTTGCAGTGTAGGGACGACGCGTCGCGATCAGCTCGGCGCCGCGGAAGACATCGACCTTCTCGATCGGTGCCGGTGCCGCGACATCGACCGCGAGGCGGACGGGACCTCGCGTACGAACGATGTCGCCCATGGTCGCCGTGTTGGTCTTCTGCGAGCTCGCCGGTCCGAGCGACGGATCCTCGTCGAAGATCTCGCCTTCCTTGAAGGTGGCGCGAACGTCGAGATGAAGGCGCGTGCCGGTAGTGCCGTAGTGATGACGCCGGCGAAGAGCCTCGAACACATGGTCGCGGGTCAGCGCCGGTAGGCGGAGGCAGGTGAGACCGCCGATCGCGCCGAACAGCGACGCACCGGGCGAGGCGAGGCCGGGGCGACCCTTGTGGTCGTCGCTGTTGCAGACGACGCCGACCCGATAACCCAGGCGGAACGCGTCATGCAGCAGCCATTCGAAAGTGCCCCAGGTCGAGTGGATCTCGACCGAGCGCTCGATGCGGCCGTCATGGCCGACGGCGATATCGGCGTAGCGGCCGCCGACATGCGCAAAGGTCACCGCCTCCTGGTCGGCGAGCGCGCTGAACAGATCGGTCGCGGTATGCGCGGCGGTGTTGCCGTCGCGGCCGTCGGTGACCAGCGCGTGGCTGGAGCGGTGGATGACGCGGCCTTCGCGCTTGAAGAAGACGTTGCGGTCGCCGCCGACGCCGGTGTTTCCGGACCACTCGTAGCCCGGCATGGTGACGAAGCGCCCGGGCTCCTGGAACTCGCGGGTGAGCCGGTTGAGCTCGTCCCAGAAGGCCTCGGTGATCTGGAAATCGTTGCCCTGGTGCCCGACGATGTCGAGCAGCGCTTGGTCGCGGGCGAAGGCGAAGTAGTCATGCGCGGTGCCGCTGCCGACCGTCTCTCCGCTTTGGCCGTGGAAATCCGACCAGTATGAGGCGGTCGCGCCGGCGGCGATGCGCATGGGGTTGCTGCGCGCCGCGGCGTTGCCGGCCTCGTCGGTCAGCGTGACGACGAGATCGCCCGCCTGGCTCACGGAGAGGTCGTCAAACAGCACCGTGCCCTCGTTGGGCGCAACGGTGACGTGCTCGGGCAGACCCTTGACCGGGAGCGTGCTCGATAGCGTGAAGCGGCCGCCGCCGCTGGCGCCGGGATTGCCCCAGCGGTCGAGCTTGACGATGGCGAGGCGAAACTTCTCGTCAGGGCGCCGCAAGGTTGGCGCGATCGCGCGCCATTCCGAGACCGGGCCGGGGATCAGGTCGATCGCCGGCGAATCCGGCAGCTCGGTAAAGTCGTAGGTGGCGAAGGCGTCGACATAGATCTTGAAGGGGAAATAGGTCTCGGCGTTGGTCTGCAGGCGTATGCCTTCACTGCCCTGGCGACGGTCGCCGAAGCGGACGGTGATCTTCTCGCCGGCGCGGAGGAAGCCGCCGATCAGTCGCACATACAGCGTGTGAACCCATGGGCGGATGTTGATGCGGTCGAAGAGCAGATGCAGCGCCGCACCGTTGCTTGCCTCGGCCGTGGTGTAGTTGCGGCCCTTGGGGTCGGTGAATTGCGGCTTCCCCATATCGGTCGTGGTGCGGAAGGAGATCTTGATCCCGCCGCTGTCGTCGATGCCGAAAGGGCCGGCCGTGTAGATGAGCGTGAAGGAGCCGTAGGAGCCGGTTTCGAAGGAGCCGGTCGGCTCGAGCACGGCCGAGCCCATCTGGTCGGCGAGGTAAGTCGAATGCGGCATCGGGATTCGTCCTAAAGAAACTGCGCCATCTTGGCGCCGCGGATCGGGACCTTCATCAGGTCCTCGCCCCAGATGATGGTGCCGGGATAGATCGCCATCATCTCGCGCAAGATCTCCTCGCGGATGCCGGGCTGATCGATCTGCTCCAGCATGTGCGAGAGCACGAGGGTCGGCACCTTGGCCTCGCGCGCCACATGGGCGACGTCGATGTGGCAGCCGGCGCAGGCGCGATAGACCTCCGAGGGCTCGGTGCCGGCGCGGAAATGCGTCATGTGGATCAGCACGTCGGTGCCTCGCGCGAGCTCGATGATGTCGCGGCAGACGCCGCCACTGTCGCCGGAATAGCAGATCGAGCCCTCATCGGACTCCAGCCGGTAGCCGAAGCAGGTGAGCTGTGGCTGCATGTGCGAGGCGGTGCCGACGGTGACGCGCCATTTGCCGCCTTCGATCACGTCGCCGGCCTTGAGCTCGGTCACGTCCGGCCTCGGCCATTTGCGCGGCGGCTTGCCGCCGCGGGCGACCAGCATGTCGATGCTGCCGGGGTGCTCGATCCGCGCATTGATGTCGGGGGCGAAGGCGCCCTCGCGCGAGAACAGAAGATCGGTCATGCGCTGGATTGGCGGCGGGCCGTAGACCTTGAGGTCGGGGATGCGGTCGGCGCCCATGTCCCAGCGCTGCAGAACCATGCGCGGATAGTCGAGACAGTGATCCGAATGCAGGTGGCTGAAGAAGACGTGGGTCACGTCGGTCGAGGTGTGGCCGGATTCGATCAGCCGCTGATGCGCGCCGGCGCCATGATCCATGACGATCACGTCGCCGCCGATCTCGATCAGATAGCCCGAGCTGGCACGCTTGGTCGACGGCGAGGGCGTGCCGGTGCCGAGAAGAGTGAGGCGCATGGTCAATCCGAGGTGACGGGTGGGGGCTTCGGCGGCCCGGCAACGCCGAGTCCGGTGCGCGAGGCTTCGAGGTCGATCAGGGTCTCCGGGGCGACGTTCGCGAGGTTGACGTCGCAGCCGAAGGTCCGGATCAGCAACTTCTTCAGATCCTCGATATCCGAGGCGCGGACGCCGCTGATCCAAGGGCCGGGCAGCTCGATCATCACCCTGGCCATGTCGAGGTCGCGTCCGAGGCGGTCGAGCATCGGCAGGTTGGGGCGTCCGTCGATGACCAGCTCGGCCGCCTCGACGAGCACGAGGCGGGCTCCCGCCTCGAAGCATTCGCCGGCCTGTTCGACCAGCTCGTCGGGCTCGCTGCGGCGGTCCTTGGCGCCGACCTCGCCGAACACCTCGAAGCCGGCGTCGTTTGCCGCGCGGATCTGCGCCTTGCGTTGCGCCGATGTCAGGGTCACGACGTTGTCCGAGATCTCCAGGGCCCTGAAGCCGATGCGGCGCGCTTCCTCGTAGAATCTCGGCAGTGCCCGCTCGCCCTCGGTCGCGAAGACGTACTCGTGGAACTGCCCGCCGATGAATGGTGTGATCCGATGCGCCACGTACTGGTCGAGCTTCCATTTGAGATCGGCTTCGGCGTAGAGCCGCGCGGTACCCGTCTTGATCTTGGCGAGGTCGCAATAGTCGCCGGCGAGCGAGACGATGTCCTTCTGATAGCCGAGCGGAATGCCGGCATCGATCATCATCGTCAATCCCTTCGATCGGGGCTTGTCGACCGAGCGATCTGCGGGCAGGGGCAGGAAGTCGAAGGGGCGCTTCGCCATCGAGCAGATTTCAATCCGGGATCACGGGCAGCACGATCCGCGACGGGTAGCGCGGGTCGTGGAACACGGTCTGGCGTGCCACGCGAAGCTCCGGATCGGACCAGTAGTCCTTGCCAGTATTGTGATTGCGGTCGAAGTTCGGGAAGTCGGAGCTGGCGATGTCGAGGCGGATGCGCGATCCTTTCCGGAAGCGGATGCCGGCCTGCATCATCGGGATCACGTATTCCTGCGGCACGCCGGCATCGAGCATGACCTGTTTGTCGAAGCCCTGGCGGAAGCGCGCGCGCATGATGCCGTAGCAGAGGTTCTGCGCAAGGCCGTCGGATCCCACCTCGATCAGCTTGGCGGCGAAGTCGGTGTCGGGCGCATCTGACGCCGCCCACAGGTGAACGACGACCGGGCCGATGACGAGCAGGTCCTTCTCCAGCGGTGGCGTCTGGTAGACCAGCACGTCGCGACGCCGGCCGAGGATGGCCTGGTCACAGGGTGCGGCCTGGGCATCGAGGCCCATCAGGCTCATCACCGGATCGGCCGGGTCGTAGTCGTAGCGATCGGGCTCCGATGATTTCGGTTCGGCGACCAGCGTACCGTCGCCAGCCGGCGTATTGGCTCGGCCGCTGCTCGACAGGAAGAAGTCGGTGAAGCGCGTGCCCGCCAGCGGCCATTCCTTTTCATGGCGCCAGGTGTTGTCGTTGAGCACGAAGAGCTTCACCGGCGGCTCGCCCTCGAGCCCGTTCTCCTTGCCCTTGAGCTCGCGGTCGAAGAAGCGCGTCAGCTCGACCGGATACGAGGCGTTGGCGCGCGCGCCGTAGTCGCGGGGACCGAGCGTGCCGACCCATTTGTCGGTCGAATGACCCCAGGGGCCGACGACGAGGCGATGCTTGCCCTTGAGCGAAGCCGGCCCGTTCTTCTCCATGCCCATGTAGTTGCTGGTGGTGCCGCCGAGCCGATCCCACCAGCCGGTGGTGCAGCTGACCGGCACCTGGACCTTCGGATGCGCCTTGTCGAACTGCCAGTAGTCGTGATGCGCCTCGCGATAGTGCCGGTGCGTCGCTTCGGTTAGCGTCGAGAAGACCTCCTTGGGGATCGTCTCCAGCGGCAGACGCCAGATCCATTTGCCGCGATCGACGCGGGTCCAGGCGTCGTCGGCCTCCGCCCTGGTATAGGGACCGAAGGGGTCGCCGGCGCGCTTGCGCGCATTGGCCGCCATGGTGTGGATCCATTGCAGCCGACGTCCGGTCTCGAGGATGCCGTAGTTCATCTCGGTGTGCTTCATCGCCATGCCGCTGGTGTACATGGCCTTCAGCGACGGCGGCTGCTCGCCGGCGAGCAGCCAGCAGAGCGAGGAGGGGTAGGAATTGCCCCAGGTCCCGACCTGCCCGGTCGATCCGTCGAGCGCTGCCGCCCACTCGACGGAGTCGTAGCCGTCCGGCTTGTTCTGCTGGCTGCCGGCATGGCCGAACATCCAGTGGTATTCGCCCTCGGACTCGTATCGCCCGCGGATGTCCTGCACGGCGACGATGTAGCCGCGCGCGGCGATCGCCTGGGCATCCCGGACATAGAGATCGCCCGCCTTGTCGTAGGGCGTGCGGCAGAGCAGCACCGGGTACTTGCCGCCGCCCTCCGGGCGATAGATGTCGGCGCGGAGGATCGTGCCGTCGCGAAGCTTGCACGGCACGTTCTTCGTCACGCTGACGGCGCTGAGCCGGGTCGAGTCGGTCATGGAGATTACTTCTTCGTGATGTTCCAGTAGGCGAGGGTCGGCGCCTTGATGATGCCTTCGATATTGTTGCGCCAGGCACTGACCGACGCATATTGGCCGGCCGGGATCAGCGGCAGATATTCCCAGAGCCGCTTGTGGAAGGCTTCGAGCAGCTGCTTGCGCTCGGCGGGATCGGTCGCGTCGAGCAGCTTCAGGCGCAGCTTCTCTCCTTCCTCGTCGCAGGGCCAGCCGGCGCCGTTTGTGCCGGCGCAACTCAGATCGACGTAGAAATTGCCGATCGGATGGAAGAGGACCGCGCCCGGAGATCCGGCCGGGAACAGGTTCCAGCCGCCTTCGCCCGGCTTGTCCTTCTTGATCCAGCGCGCGATCGTCGCACCCCAGTCGAAGTTCATGACCTCGACGTTGAAGCCGATCGCCTTCATCGCCTCGACGACGACGGGGAAGGTCGCGCGGCTGAGCTGCGTCTCGCTTGAGGCGAGCATGTAGACCTTCTCGCCCTTATAGCCGGACTCCTGCAGGAGCTGGCGCGCCTTGGCCAGGTCCGGCGTTCGATAGGCTTCTGAGCCGACCTCGGTGCCGAAGGGGCCGCCGCAGGTGAAGAAGGCGTAGCATTCCTTGAACCGGTCGCTGTCGCCGATGAAGGCCATCAGGTATTCCTTCTGGTTCACCGTCAGCGCCAGGGCTTGCCGCGCCTTCACATTGTCGAAGGGCGGGTAAAGCATGTTCGGCCGGATCCAGGCCTGGCTGTCCAGCAGGACCGGCGTGTCGATTGTCACGTCCTTCATGCGCTTCAGGATCGGGAACACGTCGGAAGACGGGCTCTGCATGAAGTCGACTTCGTTGCGGCCGAGCGCATTGGCGGCGGTCGTGTTGTCGGGCAGGACGATCCATTCCATGCGGTCGACCTTGACGATCTTGGCACCGGCAAGGCCGTTGGTCGGCTCGGTCCTCGGCTTGTAGTCCGTGAACTTGTCGTAGACCGTCTTGGCGCCCGGAGCCCATTCGGCTTTATTGAACTTCCAGGGGCCGGAGCCGATCGCCTCAGTGACCGGGGTGTTCGGGTCGGTCATCGCTTCCTTCTCGCGCATGATGACCGGTAGCTGGCCGACGCCCGATCCCAGCGAGAACTCGACGAAGGCGAATTTCTGCTTCAGCGTGAGGGTCAGCACGCGCTCGTCCTTGGCCTCGAAGGTACCGCCGGCCGCCGCCATGCGCCGTCCCATCGCGTCGCGCTTCATCCAGCGGTTCAGAGAAGCGATCACGTCCTTGGTCGTGACGGTGGAGCCGTCGTGAAACTTGAGGTCGCGGCGCAGCATGAAGGTATAGGAGAGCTCATCCGGCGACTTGCTGTAGCTCTCGATCATCATCGGCTGCGGCTCGAACTTGTCGTTCCAGGCGAACAGCGACTCGAAGATGTTGACGCCGTGGATGCGGGTCAGGTTGACCGTGACCGCAACGGGATCGAGCACACGGAGATCGGCCTCCGGCACGACGCGAAGCACGGTCTGCGCCGAGGCGGTGCCGGCGACGAGGGTGGTTCCCAAGAGCAACGTGGCGAGAAGACGTCGGGGCAACGGCGTACGCATCGTTTTGGCTCCCTGGTTTTCGTTGTGGTTCGGCGCGGTCACCCGCGCCAGGCGGTGAACAGCAGCGGATGGTCCGAGGGCGGCACGAAGACGCGCTGCCAGGAGAGCGGCGCATCGCGATAGGTACGTCCGCGGATCACCCAGACGAGGCCGGTCGTGCCCGGCGACACCGAAATCAGCCGGGAGGCGCGCGGTGGCAGCACCTGCACGGAAACGGTCTGCTCTACCTTCAGCGTCGGCCGGTGATAGCGGGCGCTGAGCAGGTCGCGGACATGGCGAAGCTCCTCCGGCGCGAGCTTGACGATCTGGCCAAAGTGCCGGCCGCTCAGCAGCACCTCGGAGACGATCTCGAACTCGTTGTTGATGCCGATGCGACGAAGTACGCGGACATAGCTCGGCTCGACGCCGAGGAATCGCGCCCACGGGCCAGGCTCGCCGAGCATGTCTACCGAGACCGTCTCGATCGTGATCGGCAGCACGGACTCTTCGTCCTCGGCGAGGAAACGGAAGTGGCGGACCTGCTCATCGCGCACATTGCCGATGGCAACAAAGGTGCCGCTGCCATGACGGCGGATCAGCACGCCTTCGTCGACGAGCTGCTGAAGCGCCTTTTGCACCGTGCCAACGCTGGCTTTGTAGAGGCTGGCGAGCTCGGTCTCGGCGGGAAGCTGGTCGCCCGGCCTCCATTCGCCGGCCTCGATGCGGGTCAGGAGACTGTCGGCGAGATCGCGATATTTCTTCGCGCCGGCCGGTTTGGCGGGGCGGCGGGCGGGCGCGGCGCGCTGGGGGCGGGACTCTTGCCTCACTCCTCTATAGTAGTTTTCTGATTTTCCTTCGTGCAAGGCCCAACACGCTTAGGGGAAAGAAAATTACTCTATAGGAGTATCGGGCTCAGATCGTCTTGGTCTTCTGATACTTAGCGTCCTTCCAGGTCTCATCGTGGGCGATGCGGCACAGCCGCTCGGCGACCTCCCACATGTCCACGTAGCGGTGGTAGAGCGCGCTCAGGCCGAAGCGGATGCTGTCGGGCGGACGAAAGGAACAGACGACGCCGGCGTCCGCCAGCGCCCCGACCACGGCGGCGCCGGCCGCATGGCGGAGCGCGACGAAGCCGCCGCGCTCGCTGGCGTCGGCCGGGCTCCCAAGCTCCAGTATGCCCTTCGTCAGCGAGATCAGCAGATCCCCGAGCGCGGCATGCTTGGCGAAGACCTGGGCGGGATCGACCTCGGCCCAGATGTCGCAGGCGCCTTCCATGATCGCATTGGCGATCACCGAGGGCGTGCCGACGACGAAGCGCGCCATGCCCGGCCCCGGCGCGTAGTCGGTCGAGAAGGTGAAGGGATTGGCGTGGCCCATCCAGCCGGCGAGCGCCGGCTTCACCGCCTCCTGGCGCCGGCGCGCGATGAAGGCATAGGCCGGCGAGCCCGGCCCGCCGCAGAGGTACTTGTAGCCGCAGCCGACGGCGAAATCGGCACCGCTGGCATCGAGATCCGCCGGCACCGCGCCGGCGCCGTGCGAGAGGTCCCAGACTGTCAGCGCGCCCTTGGCATGCGCGGCGGCGGTGAGGCCTTTGATGTCGAGACGCCGCGCGCTGCGGTAGTCGACCTGGCTCAGATAGACGACGGCGGTGCGGTCGTCGATCGCTGCTTCGACCGCGGCGCCGTCGGGAACGAGATGAAGCTCGAGCTCGGGTCTGAGCGTCTTCAGCCCCTGCACGACGTAGAGATCGGTCGGAAAGGTCCCGGCCTGCGAGACGATGCGCGAGCGGCTGGGACGAAGCGAGAGGGCGGCGGCGAGCGTCTTGAACAGGTTGATCGAGGTGGTGTCGCCGACGACGATCTCGTCGGGCGAGGCGCCCAGGATAGGTGCGAGCTTCGCGCCGAGACGGCGCGGCGCGTCGAGCCAGTTGGACTCGCTCCAGCCGCGGCGGCGCAGGTTCCGCCACTCCTTCAGAAGCGCATCGATCCGCGCCGGCACATCCTTCGGCATGGCGCCGATCGAGTTGGCGTCGAAATAGAGCGTGCCGGGGTCGCCAGGGGCGAAGCGATCGGCGAGCGCGCGCAGCGGATCGGCGGCGTCGAGCGCCTCGCAATCGGCGCGGCTGGTCATGCGCTACCGAGCCCGGTCAAGGCCTCGCGGATCATCGCATTGGACTGGCGCAGCACCATCGGCTTCCACTCCGGCGCCGAGGGATAGAACAGCTCGCGGACCTCGGCGCGCACGGCGCGTCCCTGCTCGGAGTCGGGATCGCCGTGCTGGAACAGCCAGTTTTCCTCGCACATCGGCCTAAGGAGGCTTGGCTTCGAGCGTGTCCGCATCTCGACTAGGCAGCTGGTGACGCGGCTGTCCGTGAGCGTGTCCTGGGCGACGTACATGAGAAGGCCGGGGACGTCGCTCTGGGCATGGCCGTGCTCGACTCGGACCGCCTCGATCGGCGTGCAATGCTCGAACCAGTCGCGCGAGCGTGCGCCGGCCTTGCGATCGTCGACGAAGAGG
>Ga0194131_10008166_pt1 | contig 13755 bp, 10 predicted proteins | sample TA2KigO120mmetaG_FD_148631 | JGI IMG/M metagenome (GOLD analysis project Ga0194131, IMG submission 148631) | Freshwater microbial communities from Lake Tanganyika, Tanzania - TA2015053 Kigoma Offshore 120m | ecosystem: Environmental > Aquatic > Freshwater > Lake | place: Tanzania: Lake... | reverse complement strand
CAATCGACAGATCGTAGATTTTGAACAGGGGGTTCAGACGGGTGGCGATGCTGACGCGGAGTTCTTTGAGCAAGGTTTCCTTTTCTACCGGCCGCGTCGGCACCACAAAGACCACCAATTGCTCCGCGCCTTCTCCTTCCGGTTGTATGGCCACCGCCCCGCTTTCGTACACGGCCTCGTGTGCGTCGACGACCCGCTCCAGTTCGAGCGCGCTGACCTTGATACCGCCGAGATTCATCGTGTCATCCGCGCGGCCCTGCGCCCGGTAGTATCCACCGTGCATCTTAAGCGTCTGGTCGCCGTGACGACGCAGTATTTCACCCGACGGCCCTGTAGGGCAGTCTTGGTAGTATACGCTGTCGTGGTCGCGGTTGAGCAGAGTCTGCGAAAGACCAAGCGCCGGAGGGATGAGAAACAACTCGCCCATCTCACCTTCGGATACCGGACGTCCTTGTTCGTCGAGGATGACGAAATCCACCCCTAATGCGGGCGTGGTAAACGTGGAAGGCGAGGCGGGATGCAAGATCGTCGCCGTCAGATGTCCCCCGCCGATTTCGGTTCCCCCAAGATATTCGATGACCGGCGCGCGATAGCCGGTCCGGCTCATCAACCACAGATAATCGTAGCGGTTGGATGGCTCGCCGGTCGAGCTAAACAGCCGGATACGCGACCAATCCGCTGTTTCGGTTGCGCCCGACATTCGCCAGACGCGGACCAGCGAGGGGATGACACCGAGAACGGTCACGCCCGCGTGCTGGACAAAACGGGCAAAACCGGGTTCATGGGGCGCGCCTTCGTAAAGCGCCATCGTCGCCCGGTTCATAAGCGTGGCATAGATCAGCCACGGTCCCATCATCCAACCGATGTTGGTCGGCCATGCCACCACGTCCGAAGGATGTATATCCTGATGATAGTGGCCGTCCATCGCGCTTTTGAGCGGGGTCAGGTGGGTCCAAGGTATTGCCTTGGGTTCTCCGGTCGTTCCGGAAGAAAAAAGTAGGTTGGTGATGCGGTCCGGCGGTCCGGTGTCGGCATCGAAACGGTCCCCGGACGAGAGCAGTGCTTCCCAGGGCATGTCGTTTTTGCGCAGAGACGGCGTCGTCTCGCCCGACGGGACGACGACGATACGCTCCGCGCCGGATGCACATGCTTTTTCGTACAGGTCGATGGTTTTGCCTGCGCGCACATAGCGATCCGTTGTCACCATCGCCCGCGCGTCGGCCATGTCCATGCGAAGACGGACTTCGTCGGGCGAAAAGCTGTCGGCGATCGACACAGCCCGGCATCCGGCGCGGATGATACCGAGATAAGCGGCCACGCACTCGACGGTCATGGGCATGTATAGCGCAATGGCCGTGCCGGGGTCAAAACCCGCCATCCGCAGACCGCAGGCGACCCGATCGACCATGCGTTCGAGTTGGCCGTAGGTGGTTACGGACAGCCGACCCTGTTCCGATCCCGAAAGAATCGCGGGGTTGTCGGGTGGCGCGGTAAAGCAACTGTCCACACAGTTGAGTGACGCATCCGGGAGCCAGTGCGGCTGGCGAACCCCGCCGGAAAGATCGAGCATGGTTTCCGGGGGGCGGGTGAAGACGGTTCCCAGCCGGTCGAACACATGTCGCCAGAACGCGGGTTTATTCTGTACGGACCATCGGTGAAACGCGGCAAACGAGTCGAACCCCATCGTGTCCATGCTGGCGCGCAAATTTGACGCTTCGGTCATAGACGGGTCCGGCATCCATACGGGCGGCGGTCCGTCGTCGGCGCGGCGGTGCTGAAATATCCGCTCGAAAGCGGCCCATTGTTCTTCGAAGGGAGGTGCAGGATGGTCGTGCAAAGAAACCGTATACGCCTGCCAGAGCGCGTTCTGATCAGGGACTTCGAGAGGAGAGAAAAGCGTCATATCCACTATGAATTTCCCCTCTATTAAAGACAAGAAAATCGTGCTTTCCGAACCCCTTCTATAAGGCTCTCAAGCTTCTTTCCGCCGCTTCGACGGTCCGGTCGATGTCCTCGTCGCTATGTGCCAGCGAGACAAAGGCCGTTTCCAAGCGCGACGGTGCAAGATAGACGCCTTGGTCAAGCATGTTCCAGAAATAACGGCTATATCGGTCGGCGTCCGAAGCGGCGGCGTCTTCGTAGGAGGTTACGTTGCGGTCGGTAAAAAAGGTACACAACATCGACCCGACGCGCGTCAGACATGCCGGGAGACCGGCGGTTTTTACCGCGTCTTCCAGACCTGCGGCCAGCCGCGCCGATTTCCGTTCCAACGCCTCATAGACCCCCGGCGCTTTGAGACGCGAAACCGTTTCGTATCCGGCGGTCATGGCAAGCGGGTTTCCGGAGAGCGTGCCCGCCTGATACACCGCGCCGAGCGGTGCCACCGTCTCCATGATGTCGCGGCGTCCCCCGTACCCTCCTACCGGCAGACCGCCGCCGATAATTTTGCCAAGACAGGTCATATCTGCCCGGATGCCATACCGCTCCTGTGCCCCGCCAAAGGCAATCCGAAACCCGGTAATCACCTCGTCGAAAATCAGCACGATCCCGCGTTTTTCCGTCTCTTCGCGAAGTGCCCGCAAAAATCCGGGTACAGGCGGGATCATGCCCATATTGCCCGCGACCGGCTCGACGATTACACAGGCGACCTCGTCTCCGCGTTGCGACAGCGCGGTTTTGACGGCTTCGATGTCGTTGTACGGAAGGCTGAGGGTCAGTTTCGCTACATCGATCGGCACGCCGGGGCTGTCCGGAATGCCGAATGTGGCCGCACCGGAGCCAGCCTGAATCAGAAACGTATCCCCGTGTCCGTGATATCCGGCCTCGAATTTGACGACAAGGTCGCGCCCGGTATACCCGCGTGCCGCACGCACCGCGCTCATGGCCGCCTCGGTGCCGGAGTTGACCATCCGCACCAGTTCGATGGACGGAAACGCCTCGCGTACCAATTCGGCCAACCGCACTTCGGGTTCCGTCGGCGTTCCAAAGCTGGTTCCTTGTTCGCACGCACGCTTTAATGCTTCGACGACACCGGGATGGCTGTGCCCTAGGATCAACGGCCCCCAAGAACCAAGATAGTCGATGTAGGCATTGCCATCGACGTCGTACACTTTCGAGCCTTCGCCGCGTGCCATAAAAACGGGCGTACCCCCTACCCGGCGGAAATTGCGTACCGGACTGTTTACTCCGCCCGGCATCAGGTGGAGCGCCCGGTCGAACAGTGTCTGCGATCGAGAACGGTTCATACAGCCTTCCTTAATTGCGGGTTTGTGTTCAACATAGCCACGCCCTTACAGTATCTTCGCCATATCCTTTGCAAAATATGTGAGAATCATATCCGCACCGGCACGTTTTATGGCGATCAGCGACTCTACCATCACGCGCGATTCGTCCAGCCAACCCAACTGCCCCGCCGCCTTGATCATCGCATATTCGCCGCTGACGTTGTAGGCCGCCACGGGAACGTCGAATGCGGATTTGACCCGGCAGATTATGTCAAGATAGGCAAGGGCGGGTTTTACCATAACGATATCCGCGCCTTCCTCAAGATCAAGTTTTACTTCGCGCAGGGCCTCGTCGGTATTGGGCGGATCCATCTGATACGAACGACGGTCGCCAAATTGCGGAGTGGAGTCGGCGGCTTCTCGAAACGGGCCGTAAAACCCGGAAGCGTATTTGGCCGAATACGCCATGATCGGGATATGGGATTTTCCATCTTCGTCCAGCGTCCTGCGTATAGCGCCGATACGGCCATCCATCATGTCCGACGGTGCGACCATGTCCGCCCCGGCGCGGACGTGCGAAAGGGCCGTCTTTGCAAGCAGGTCGAGCGTAGGATCGTTTTGTACGTCTCCCTCGTGTACCACGCCGCAATGCCCATGATCGGTGTATTCGCACAGACAAACATCCGTAATCACGACAAGCCCCGGCACATTCGCTTTGATCGCGCGGACCGCCTGCTGTACAATGCCGTCAACGACGTATGCGCCGGTTCCTGCATCGTCCTTGGACGCCGGAATGCCAAACAAAATCACCGCCGGAATACCGAGCGCCGCGACCTCCTGGCATTCTTCGACACCCCGGTCTACCGACAGCCGCGCCACGCCCGGCATGGAGCGGATGGGCTCGTAGACGTTTTCGCCCGGACAGATAAACAGCGGATAGATGAGATCATCTACCGACAGCCGTGTTTCACGGACCATACGGCGGATCGTTTCGTGGCTTCTTAGACGGCGCGGACGATGAAAAGGAAAAGACATAGCATCTCCATGAAAACAAAACAGGGGCACGGATGCCGCGCCCGGTTTGCAGATCTCCCCTATTTACCGCAATTGGGACATGCCAAATCGTCGATGCGCGAGATGGCGCTACACCGATCGCATTCGAACAAGGCGACTTCCTGCGTAATGTCGCGTTGTTTGAAAATGGCCGCTACTCGGCGTCTGACTGCGATCGGCACAACGATATGGACACCCAAAGTATTTAGGGTTCCGCACACCCGGCGCGTGTCGTGTTCATGCGAAAAGGGCCTACTTTCGATGCCTTCGTGATTTAAATGACGACTATATAGAACACCCTCCCAATCGGTCGAAGGGAGCGCTTCTCCTTTTTTGCTGCCTACCGGGGGTAGTTCTTCTTGTGCGTCATGGATGCAGAAATATCGTTTTGCCTGTCGATGTGCGCATTTTGGGCATACAAACTGACCACATGCCACGCAATGACCATGCGCCGGCGTGTCCGGATGCAAAAAACAGCACAGGTTTTCCACAAAAACAGTTCCGCAGTTGGCGCACCACGACGCCTCTGCGGTTACGGGTTCCTTGCATTCGTCGCATACAAAAACCGCCCCGGCATCGAGGGATGCCACAAGCGGTGTAGCGCAATCGGGGCATACTTCCACATCCGGCGGATACCGGTATTCGCATTCGGGGCAGTACGGCATCAGGTTTCCTTTCCAACCATAAAACGAAATTTGGGGATCATCCATGCCATGGACCGAACTACAGATGCCGCAAAACCAAAGGTATACAAATCGTCGGGGTTTCGGCCCCGGACCTGTTCTTCGAGCCTATCGCCCAATCGGTCCAAATCGGCGTCGCTTAATTTATAATACATACGTCGGAGCCGGGCATGAAGACGGTAGAGATTGCCCGCCCTATCGTTCCATCGGCGGTCGTAGGCTTCCAGCCTTTGTGCCGAAACGTCGTTTCGCTTTAGCGCCTCCACGATGACCTCTCCGGCCATGACTCCCGTCTCCATCGCGTTGACGATCCCGCCGGCGGACAACGGGTTGACCTGATGACCGGCGTCACCCACAAGCACTACGCCGTCGCTTACCAGCGTTTTCAGGGGGCCGCCTACGGGTATGCCGCCCATGACCATCTCCACCGAGGAGGAGGCTGGAAAATGCCGGGCGACAAAGGCGTCGAGATAGTCCACTGCCCGGCGACCCTTCTGCAACGCCGGAGAGAGACAAAGCCCTACGTTGGCGGTGCCCCCGGTTTTGGGAAATATCCACAGATAGCCGCCCGGGGCAACGGTATTGCCAAAGTAGAATCTAAGCGTATGGGACGGTCCTTCGACACCGGTCAACGGATACTGAACCGCAGAAAACACCCGCGCCAGACCGAGCGCGGTTCGGATGCCGGCCCAGCGGACCACCAAAAATTCGACCCCGTCCGCACCGACGACCACGCGCGCGGAAACGGTTCGATCCTCGCCAAGGTGGCGGATATGAACCCGAATACCTTCGGGGGTTCGGGTCAGCCCGGTAACACGCGCCTTTGTCCATACATCCGCGCCCGTCCGTGCCGCCTCTATCGCCAGCGCCTTGTCGAATCGTTTGCGATCCACCACCATTCCGCAGCGGGGAAAATGCGCCGTCAAGCGTCTGCCGCCGGGAGGAAACAGCCAGAGTTCGTCGATGTCCTGATACACCCAGCTTTCGTCGATGTCTATAAACCGGGCCATCACGCTACGCGGTCCTACCACCTCGCCGCAACGTACCGCCGCGCCGATCTCCTGTCGTTTTTCGACAAGCAGTGTTTTGACACCGGCGCCGGCCAGCGTCCGCGCGGCGGTCGATCCACCCGGTCCCGCACCCACGACCACTGCGTCGTATGAAAAAATCGGTCTCACCGGTCTTTTTCTCCGAACATGCGTGACCGGATCACGGGACGCCCGTCGATCCGTTTGCCTTGCCCCGTTCTTCCATCGTCTCGACCATCGTCAAAGCGCCTACGGGACAGAAAACGACACAGGCGTTGCACAGTGTGCATTTCTCATCGATGGTCAACTGTACTTCTTGGAGCGTGATGGCATCGTCGTGACATACGATCACGCATCCGCCGCAATACCCGCAGATTTCTCCCTCGACGGCGATACGGGACATGAGGAATATATACCTTTTTTGTGGGTGTGCAACCTGCTGCAGGGGCGCGACACACCGCCCCTATGAGCAATAGGCGGCGATGGCGGCGGCAAATGCCGGAATGGACACCTCGTCGGGCAGGATGGCGACGTCAAGACCGGCGTCGAGCGCCGTAGCGAGGGTTACAGGTCCCATACAGGCGACCGCCGTACTTTCCATCAGTGCCGGGAGACGTGCCGGACCGACAATTTGTACAAACGCCCGAACGGCGGAGGAACTGGCAAAGGTGATCACGTCGATTTCTTTTTTTTCCAGCATGTCCGACACGACGGACGGAAGCGCGGTTTCCGGCACCGTCCGGTAGGCGGTTACGCGAGTGACATGCGCTCCGTGCGCCGTCAATCCCTCGCATACGGTATCCGAAGCAATGTCGGAGCAGGGAAAAAGCACCTTTGCCCCGCCCAGGTCAAACCATTTCGCCATGCCTTCTGCCAGCGTTTCCGCACGAAACGTATCGGGACGGTAATCGGCCAGAACACCGTAGCGTTCCAGTGTTTTTGCCGTACCCGGCCCTACGGCGGCGATACGGACGCCGGCGAGCGACCGGGCATCTTTTGCGCGCGCACGTATCCGCTCAAACCAGCGGTCTACGGCATGGGCGCTGGTAAAAACCAGCCAGTCGAAGTCCATAGCCTCATCTATAAAAAGATCCAACGCCGCCGAATCTTTGGGGGTTTCGAAACGGATGAGCGGCGCTTCCACCGTTTCTGCGCCCAGGGCGGCCAGATGCGCCGAGAGTTCTCCTGCCTGATCTCGACTCCGTGTTACCAGCACCCGGCGTCCGAAGAGCGGTTTTTTTTCGAACCAGGCGAGCTGTTCGCGGAGACGCACCACCTCTCCGACGACGATCAGTATCGGCGGGGAAAAGACGGCGGCATGGGCCGCTTCGACGATATCCGCGAGCGTTCCGGTCAGGGTGCGTTGACGCGGCGTGGTCCCCCATTGGATCAAGGCCACCGGTGTTTCCGGAGGTCTGCCGTGTCGGACAAGCTGTTCGACGATATTGGGCAGATTTTTTGCGCCCATAAAAAAAATCAACGTGCCGATGCCACGGGCAAAAGCCGTCCAGTTGAGCGCGGATTCGGGTTTGGAAGGGTCTTCGTGCCCGGTGACAGCGGTCAGGGTCGAAGTAATTCCCCGGTGCGTCACGGGAATGCCGGCATAGGCGGGAACGGCTACTGCCGCCGTGACACCGGGTACGACCTCGAAGGGGATGCCGCGCTCGGCAAGATACAGCGCCTCTTCTCCGCCCCGGCCAAACAAAAACGGATCGCCGCCTTTGAGACGGACAACCGTTTTTCCGGCCCGCGCGCTGTCTGCAAGAAGCGCATTCATCCGATCCTGACGCCCTGATTCCCACGAAAGAAAAATGCGTTCGGCCTCCGGAGGCGCTTCCGCCGTCAACCGTGGATCGGCCAGATAGTCGGCGATGACGATGTCCGCTTTTTTGAGACAGGCAAGCCCTTTTACTGTGATCAGACCGGGGTCGCCGGGACCCGCGCCGACCAAATAGACCGTTCCGGGGTGTAGCGTTTCGTCCATGACGTTATGCGCTTTCGGGGCTACGACGCAGGATTTTTTCCGCAAGACGCGCGCCGAGCGTTTCCGCGTCGGACGCCGCTCCTTCGACGATATCGCGTACGAGCCATGCGCCGTCCGGCGCGGCCATCATGCCGTCAAGCGTCAGCGATTGCCCTGTCACGCGCGCCCATGCGCCAAGCGGCGTATGACATCCCCCGCCGGCATGACGCAGAAAAGCGCGTTCGGCAGACACCGCCCGCTCGGTATCCGGGTCGTCGATACGGTGCACCACAGCAACGACACGCTTGTCGTTCTCCCGTGTTTCGATCGCCAACGCACCCTGCCCCACCGCAGGAAGACAAATATCCGGCGAAATACGCTCGGTGATCCGATCACCCCAGCCCATGCGATCCAGCCCGGCGCAGGCCAGCACGATGGCATCGAGGTCGGGGGATTCGACCAGTTTTTTGAGTCGTGTGTCGATGTTGCCACGTATATCGGCAAACTGGAGATCGGGACGAAATGCGGCAAGTTGGGCGCGCCGACGCGGACTGCCCGTCGCGATGACAGCCCCGCGCGGCAGTTCGGTCAACGACAACCCTTTTTTGGATATCAGGGCATCCCGCGCATCGGCGCGCCGAGACACGGCGGCGATCGTCAATCCGACAGGAAGCGCTACCGGCAGATCTTTGAGACTGTGAACCGCCGCGTCGATCTCACCGTTCAGCAACGCAGTTTCTATTTCTCGGACAAAAACGCCCTGCCCTCCGAACGAAGACAACGAGGCATCCGTCGTCCGGTCGCCGATGGTTTTGACGATACGGATTTCCACGGCAAGACCGGAGACGGCGGTTTCTATTTCCGAGACCGTATGCCGGGTCTGCGTCAGCGCCAGAGCGCTACCCCGCGTACCGACGATGAGGGAGGATATTTGCATCATAGACACTGTGTCGAAGTTACAACCATCTCATGGGTGTATGTGGGACGTCATCCCCTACTTCGGGGAACGTTCAGACCCGATCTGCGCTATCTTCCGATCCGCGCTTCTCCTGTTCCTTTTCCACTGTTTCGTCGTCCAGTCCAAACAGGTGGCGGAGGGTGTACAGATGGTAGAGTTCCGTACTGGCAGCAGTTTTGAGCCGCGCTGTCGGGTTGTGCAACAGCTTATTGACCAAGGCACGACTCATCTGGTCGATAACTTCGCGGTCTTTTACCGAAAGATGCGAGAGTCGGGAAAACGCCCGTTCCACTTCTCCTGCACGGATGGTTTCGGCATGATGACGCAGTTGCGCGACGGTCGGTGTTACGGAAAGCCCGCGATACCATTCCAGAAACCGACCCACCTCGCCGTCTACGAGCCGTTCGGCTTTTTCGGCTTCTTTTTTGCGGCGGTCGGTATTGTCCGCCACAACGGAACGGAGATCGTCGATATCGTAGAGAAAGGTGTTGTACACATGACGCACCTGTGGGTCGATGTCGCGCGGCACCGCGATGTCGATGAGAAATATGGGTTTGTTGCGACGCACATGCATGATGCCCAGCATCTGCTCCCGGTCGATGATACAGTGCGGCGCGCCGGTCGAACTGATCACGATATCGACCTCGTGCATCTTTCTAAGCCCTTCTTCGAGCGACGCAGGCGTGCCGCCGAAACGCCCGGCCACTTCCACGGCGCGTTCGTAGGTTCGATTGGCGACGATCAGCCGCTGAATCCCGTATTCGACCAGATACTGCGCGGTAAGTTCTCCGGTTTCCCCGGCGCCGATGAGCATCGCCGAATGCCGACGTAGGTCTTTGAAAATCTTTCGCGCCAGATCTACAGCCACCGAGCTTACCGAGAGCGCGCCGGCGCCGATGTCGGTCCGCTCGCGTACCAACTTGCCCACTTCGAGCGCGCGTTCGAACAGCCGGTTGAGTACCACGCCACTCGCCTGCACGCCGAGCGAACGCAGATAAGCGTCTCTTACCTGCCCGAGTATCTGCTGTTCACCCATGACCATCGAGTCAAGACTGGAGACTACACGAAACAGATGGCGGATGACTTTCTCGTCGGTCATCCGGTAGAGATAGGGCGCGAGGGATCCGTGTGACAGACCGTGTATCTCGTGAAACCAAGTTTCTACCGGAACCGTATCGGATCTTTCTCCGCCGGTCGTCGCATACACCTCGCTGCGGTTGCAGGTGGAAAGCAGTACCGCTTCCACAAAATGACCGGACGATTTGAGAAGCGACAGCGCCTTCTCTTGAAGCGAGTCGGTAAGAGCTACCCGGTCACGCACGTCGATAGGCGCGGTATGATGGCTCAGGCCGATCAGCGTGATAGGCATGCTTCCACCCGGTTTCTCGCCTCGTCCATTTTGTTCGCACGAATAAGATCGAGCAGGTCGGAGTCGGTCAGTTTTTCATACCGTTTCAGACGCTCTTGCGCGTCGTCGGCAAACCGTTCCTTCATCCGAGCGCGAGCGTCTCCGAGCAGTTCGAGCAAGGCGGCGTATTCCGGCCCAAACTGTGTTTCGAGTTGGCGGCGTATTTTTTTTGCCATTGCAGGGCTTTTGCCGCCTGTGGATACGGCGATGCACAGGGCGCCCCGACGCAACACGGAAGGCGTGATAAACCGGCACTGTGACGGGACATCCACCACATTGACCGGGATACCGTGCCCCTCTGCTTCCTCAAATACCTGCCGATTTACAGCCGTGTCATCGGTCGCACAGATGACCAGACGAAACCCGTCGGTGTCGCCGGACCGATAGCCACGCTCCTGCCATCCTATCCGTCCGTCGTCGGCGTACCGCCGAAGCGGGGGAATAAGGGTCGGGCTGACGAGCGTCACCTGTCCGCCGCATTCGAGCAGTGGGTCGGTCTTTTGCCGGGCCGTCTCCCCGCCACCCACCACAAGACAGGGCAGACCGGAGATGTCGAGAAATATGGGGTAATAGGGCATGGAGAAGTGTGAAAGGTAAAAAAGGTAAAGGAAGAAGTAACCGTCTTACATCAGTTTCAAACTTCACCCTTCACCCTTCAAAAAATATGTACGCTGGTCCACAGCCCTGCGCCGATATAGGCGATCAGCACCGAGGCAAAGCCGGCCAGAGCCAGATAAGCGGCGCGTTGACCCTGCCAACCGGCGGTGCGACGCGCCACAAGCTGAACCGTATAGATCACCCAGGTCAACGCCACGCAAAACACCTTGGGATCGCTCAACCACGGCAGAATCGAGTGCCACGCCTCAAGCGCCCACCAAACCCCCGTGCCGATGCCGACCGTAAGAAACACCCATCCCACCGAGGTGGCTTTCAGGTTCATCTCGTCAAGCATTTCGAGCGAGGGCAAACGGGAAAAAACAAGTCCCACGCGCCGACGGTGGAGATAGTACAGTTGCATCACATACAGCAGACCGGTGATAAAGGAAAAGAAAAAGGCGGCGTAGGCCATAAAACTGACCGCTACATGAAAACTAAACCATGAACTCCGGAGCAACGGCGGCAGGGGCTCTTCGGGGCGCATCAGCAGAGTGGATACGGCCTGCGCCATAAGAACCAGCGGCATGACGAACGTGCCGAGCGACCGGTCGCCAAACCGCAACTCCAAGGCCAGATAGACAAGCGCGATCAGCCACGCAAAAAAGCTCATCGACTCGTGCAAACCGACAAATGGGAGATGTCCGGACCGGATCGTCCGCGCGATCAGAAACAGGCTGTGAAAAACAAGCCCCGCGATCAGCAGCCCGGTAGCATATCTGCCGACCCGTGACTGCCGCCCCGGAAAATGGCGGATATAGGCGACAGCGCTACCCAGATACCCGGCCATGATCAGACCGTGCAAAAATGCATCCATAGAGGCCGTCCCGCAAAAACGGTGCAAAGTGAGACCGAAAAAACACGAAAACGGAGAAGGTTTTGTCTCTCTCTTTGGGAAGATAGACGCTGAAAAGGGCATGCGTCAAGCGGTTTTTCCTCATGAACCACAGGATGTTGCGGGATTCTACATCCCAACAAACTTCTTGACGTGGACCGTCTCGAACATATCGTGTGTAAAAAAATCGTCTTCGCCGTCACCTATGCTTTGGAGCGAGGTCATGCAAACAGGGGAATGGGAACCGGAACAGACAACCGGTCTGTTCGAAACGATGTCGGTGGTCCCGCTGATTACCGGGGTGGTTTTTCCGTTGCGTACCGAAACCGTGCAGATTCGCATGGAGCGAAACCGGCGTCTGCTTCAGGAAGCGCCGCCCGACCAGCCCATCCTGATCGCCTATCTAACCGACACGGAGAAAGAAATCTCGTCTTCCAATCTGATCGAGATCGGTGTGGCGGCCCGGCTGGTTTCCAAGCTCAACCTGCCCGGAGACGTAGTACAGGTCGTCTTTCAGGGCATCCGCCGTGTCCGTTGCATGCAGATCGTGCAAGAAGAACCTTTCTACCGGGCCACCATTGCGCGGGTCGAAGAAGCGCGCGGAGATCTGGGCGAGATCAATCGGCTTATCGTTCAGGCGCTCGACGCCTTCAAACGACTCATGGAAGTCAACCGTTATTATCAGGAAGAGGAATTTACCGTCCTCAAGATGAACACCGAGGATCCCGGTATCTTTGCGGATCTTATTTGCTCTTATCTAAACCTCTCCTACGACGAACGCAAACACGTCATCGCCACGCTCGACCATCCCGCAAGGGTGTCGCTTGCGATTCATTATATAGAGGATACGATTCAGCGGGCGCTGGTCAGCAAAGAGATGTCGGAGCGGACACAGTCCGTCATCGAAGAGGGTCAGCGCGAGTTTTATCTGCGTCAGCAGCTTCAGACAATACGGCAGATGCTGGGCGAAGGCAACGAGCAGGAAGCCGATATCCGGGCGCTCGAACAACGGGTGCGCGAAGCCGGGCTTGAGGGCGGTATCCGGGAGGCGGTGGACCGTCAGATCGACCGGCTGAAGATGCTTGCCCCGGTCTCACAGGAGTATCAGGTCACGCGAACGTATATCGATCAGCTGCTCGACGTGCCATGGACCCAAAAAACCCAAACCCAAGTGGATATCGAAACGATACGCGCCATACTGGACGAAGACCACTACGGTTTGGAAGAAGCCAAAAACCGTATCGTCGAGTATATGGCGATCATCCGGCTGACGGGCAATACACGAGGACCGATCTTGTGTTTCGTGGGGCCGCCGGGAACGGGTAAAACCTCGCTTGGCAAGTCGATCGCCCGTGCCATCGGAAGAGCTTATGTCCGCATGTCGGTCGGCGGCGTGCGTGACGAAGCCGAAATCCGGGGCCATCGCCGCACCTATGTGGGCGCTATGCCGGGCAAGATCGTCCAGTCGCTTCAACGCGCCGGAACCTGCAATCCGGTGCTCGTCATCGACGAAATCGACAAAATGGGCGCAAGTCCGGTCACGGGCGACTTGGCTTCCGCCATGCTGGAAGTGCTCGATCCGGAACAGAACGCCGCATTTATGGACCACTATCTCGATCTACCGTTCGATTTGTCACAGGTGCTTTTTATCGCTACCGCCAATACACTGTACGACATTCCAGAGCCGTTGCGCGACCGGATGGAGGTCATTTCGATCTCCGGTTATACGGAGGAGGAAAAAAAGGAGATAAGCCGTCGGCATCTTATCCCCAGAATGCTGGCGGGGCACGGACTCGGAGAGGGTTCGGTCCTGATTGCGGATGCGGCGGTCTTGCGGGTGATCCGCGAATACACCCGCGAGCCGGGGTTGCGCAACTTTGGCCGCCGTCTTGAAACGGTCGTCCGCAAAATCGCCGTGCGCCGTTCTATCGGCGATACGGTCCCGGAGG
>Ga0194131_10008164_pt1 | contig 13758 bp, 11 predicted proteins | sample TA2KigO120mmetaG_FD_148631 | JGI IMG/M metagenome (GOLD analysis project Ga0194131, IMG submission 148631) | Freshwater microbial communities from Lake Tanganyika, Tanzania - TA2015053 Kigoma Offshore 120m | ecosystem: Environmental > Aquatic > Freshwater > Lake | place: Tanzania: Lake... | reverse complement strand
CGGTAACAATATACTTGACTAACCACTAGATTCCTGCCATGATTGGCTCATGGCAGCCACACAACCCAAAACCCTCCGCGAAGCCATCCTGTTTTTCGCGGACTACGAGAACTGCAAAAAGGCCGTCGAGGCGATTCGCTGGCCGGATGGCATCGTCCGGTGTCCGACCTGCGGCTCTGACCGAGTGACCTATCTTGCCAATCAGCGCCGTTGGAAGTGCTATGAGAACCATCCGCGCAAGCAGTTCTCGCTCAAAGTCGGGACCATCTTCGAGGATTCCGCCATCGGCCTTGAGAAGTGGCTGCCCGCGCTCTGGCTGATCACCACCTGCAAGAACGGCATTTCCAGCTACGAACTCGCCCGCGCGCTCGGCGTCACCCAAAAAACCGCGTGGTTCATGCTGTCGCGCCTGCGGCTCGCCCTCCAGAGCGAGACTGGCGGGAAGCTGGACGGCCATGTTGAGGCCGACGAGACCTTCATCGGCGGCAAAGCGCGGAACATGCACGCGGTGAAGCGGAAGCGCCTTGGCATTTCGCAGTCGCGGTCGATGATCGGCAAGGTGGCGGTCATGGGCCTGCTCCAGCGCCACGGCGAAGGATCGAAGGTCCGTACTCAGGTCATCATGAACCGCAAGAAGCACCAACTGGAGAGCATCGTCGTCGAGAACGTCGAGCAGGGCGCGGCGCTCTATACCGACTCGCTCCGGTCCTACGACCGGATGGCCGCCCGCGGCTACATCCACGGCGTGATCGACCACGCCGAGCAGTACGTCGATGGCGAAGTCCACACCAACGGCCTTGAAAACTTTTGGTCGCTCCTGAAGCGCGCCATCAAGGGCACCTACGTGTCGGTCGAGCCGTTTCATCTGTTCCGCTACCTTGACGAACAAGCCTTTCGGTTCAACAATCGCAAAGGGTCTGACGCCATGCGATTCGCGCTCGCCCTCAAGGGCATTCTCGGCAAACGTCTCACCTATACCGGCCTGACCGGAAAGGAATTGCCGCAAACGTGCTGAAAAGAGCTTCCCGCAACAAAGACGTGGGCGACATCCCGGACGTGCGCGCCGATGATCCTGAACGAGCGATGGAGCAATTCACCAACGGCTTAAGAAAAGTCCTCGCCGCACAGAAACACCCATCAGCCAAGGTCGCTCTTCGGCGCGGGCGGCGCTGTCGCTCGTCGGGCAAGACGAGCCGCTAATCTCGCTTGCTGCTTTTGGTGCTTTGCTCGCTTCCACAGATTGTCGATGCCGCGTGAGATCCGTTGAAGCGCGCGCTTGTCATAGTGGCCGTGATACGCGCGCCCAGCTCCCTCGCCAATCAGGATCTCCAACCAGTCCCTTTGATAAGTGGCGCCGCAGTGCGCAAGGAAATCAGCAGTCTGCAGCGGTAGAAAGTCTGATTTCTTCGCTATGGTCACAGATGCGACGTTGTGCGTGGACCCGATGAGGAGGCCCAACGTGCGCACGACGAACTCTACGTTTGGCTGTCCATCCTCGATCACGACCGCAACTGGCCCCATGCTGAGGCGCTTGGCAAGTCCGCACAGTTTCATTGCGCAACCGTAGGTGCAGGCGGCGTACTGGTTTCCAACCGTTGAGCGGGGCCGATGACCCATAAGGGACCGGTAATTGTCGTGGGCGACAGTGACCATCATTCCGCGCAGTGAGCTGCCAAGAATCTGTCGCAACATGGGTTCCCACAGAGGGTGCGAAGATCGCTCTTTCGCATGGAAGCACTCGACTCCGGCCCGCCGGAGTTGTCGCCGCCACGCGCGCTCGAAATCCCTCCATGCGTCACGGTGCCCAAGGTAGCCTGCGACGCACACACCAGGCCCACGGCCGTCCGTGCCGCTTTCATCGATATATGCTTCGACCAAGAGCACTCCACGCCTGCCGCCGTCGCTCAACAGCGACAACAGTTGTTGAGAAATTGAGCGTTGATCCCGGACGCCCACGTCCGGCCTTCACTCTCTCTATACTTGTGGGCCGGAACGCTTCCGGCTTAGCGGTAACTCCCTAATCGTGCGCGCCATGCGCCCGGTTAGTCAAGTATATTGTTACCAAGGTGACCGGGCGGGCCAAGTATGCGGAAGACTTCCGCGCGGACGGGATGCTGTTCACGAAGCTCCTGCTCAGCCCGATGCCCCACGCGCGCGTCAGGCGAATCGACACGAGCGCCGCGCTCGCGATGCCCGGTGTGCGCGCGATCCTCACCGCGGACGACCTGCCCGAGACGGCGCGCGGCAACATTCCGGCCCTCACGAACGAGCCGCTCTTCGAGGGCGAACCGATTCTCGCCGTGGCCGCGGTCGACGAGGAGACGGCGGCCGAGGCGATCGAGCGAATCGACCTCGACCTCGAGCCGCTGCCCTTCGTGATCGACCCGCTGGACAGCCTCCGGCCCGGCGGCGCGAATGCGACCACCGCCGGCAACGTCTGGGCGCCGGTCAGCGGCCCGACCGGGAGGGACGCGGAGGGGGCGGTCCAGAACCAGATGGAACTGCGGACGGTGAAGTGGACCGAGCGCGACTTCGCGGACGCCGCCGAGGGGCAGATGCCGATGGGGGAAGCCACCGAGGAGTGGAGCGTCGGCGACCTCGAGGCGGGGATCCGGGACGCCGCGCTCGTGATCGACGAGACGTTCGTCGTGCAGGCGACGAGCCATCAGACGATGGAGACGCGCAGCGCCCTCGCGTACTGGCAGAACGGCAGGTTGTACCTGCACGGGTCGACCCAGAGCACGATGCGGACCCGCCCCGCGGTCGCGAACTGGGTCGGTGTGGATCCGTCCGACGTCGTGTTCATCTCCGAGTACACCGGCGGCGGGTTCGGCAGCAAGGGCACGGGGGCCGTGTCGATGTGCATCCCGGCGCTGCTCGCCAGGAAGGCCGGCGCGCCCGTCATGATGCGCATCAGTCGAGAGGAGGAGCACTACATCGGGCACGCCCGGACCAACATGATCGGGCGCGCCAGGGTGGGCTTCCGCGCCGACGGCCGCATCACCGCCCTCGACCTCTTCATCGTCCAGGACAACGGCGCCCGCGGGGAGCGCGGCGATCACCGGTCGGCGGGCATGGCGACCTCGCTCCTCTACCAGCCGATGGCGATGCGCTGGCGCGCCGTCAACGTGCTCACGAACACGCCCACGCGTCTGTTCCAGCGCTCGCCCGGCGAGATGCAGGGCATCGGCATCGTGGAGCAGGCGGTCACGAAGGGGGCGGAGAAGCTCGGCATCGATCAGGTGGAGATGCGCAAGATCAACGCGCCCGCCGGCAAGGCGCCCTTCGGCCCCGCGCGGAACGGCCGGCGAGGGTACGCCACCAGCGCCTTCGTGCGGGAGGCGCTCGATCAGGGCGCCGAGCGCTTCGGCTGGAAGGAGCGCGTCGCGCGCGCCGGGCAGCGCCGGGGCTCCAAGGTCCGCGGCGTCGGCGTCGCCGTCGGCACGCACACGGCGGGATCCGTTGGCCACGATGGCCTGATGACGATTCGGCCGGACGGCAGGCTGTACGTCCAGAGCGGCGTCGGCAATCTGGGCACGCATTCGCTGTTCGACCCCGCGCGCGTCGCCGCCGACCTGCTGGCCGTCCCGTGGGAGAAGGTCGAGATCATCTGGGGCGACACCAGCAAACACCTCCCGTACTCGTGCCTCTCGGTCGGGAGCCAGACGACCCACGCGATGACGCGGGCGAGTCATGCGGCGGCCATGGACGCGCGGAGGAAGCTGCAGGAGATCGCGGCGCGCGATCTCGGCGGCAGTCCGGACGACTACGATCTTGGCGGCGAGCGCGTGTTCCGGCGCGGCAATCCGGGCCGCGGTTTGACCTACCGCGAGGCGGCGACCAGGGCAATCGCGCTGGGTGGCCGGTACGACGGACACGAGCTCCCGGAGGATATCCATGCGACGACGAAAGTCGCGGCGGCCGCGCTCGCGGGGGGAGGCCTGATGGGAGTCGCCAAGGACGCGTATCCCCGGGACGGCACCACCTACTCGTTCGTCGCCGGGTTCGCCGAGGTCGAAGTCGATCTCGAGACCGGGAAGCCCACGCTCATCGACTATTTCGGCATGGCTGACGTCGGGACGGTCATCAACCCGCGCAGCATGGTTGCGCAGGTCGACGGCGGGAGCTGCCTCGGGATCGGCCACGCGCTGTGCCAGAAGTGGGTCTACGACCCGCACTACGGCGTCGCGCTGGCCAAGCGGTTTCACCACAACAAGCCGCTCACCATCCTCGACATCCCGGCAGCACTGGGCGCGGATGCGGTCGGGCTGCCCGATCCTGAGACGCCCGTCGGCGCGCGCGGCGTGGGCGAGCCGCCCGTCGGCGCCGCCTACGGCGCGGTGATGAATGCGATTGCCAGCGCGATCGGTGTGGACGCCTTCCGGCGGGCGCCCGTGACACCGGACGTCCTGCTGATGTCGATCGAGCACGGCCGCCGGATGCACGCGCCGCTGCAGGCGCACCTGTAGGAGACAGGTACCGTCAGCGGCCTGCGCGCGGGCGCTATCGAGACGCGGGATACGGGGTCGAGGCGGCCGGGCCGATGCCGGCAATCAGGATCCAGAGGTCCTCGTCCTTCGTCCCGTCGTAGTGCACGCCGCGCGCGAGATCCCGGATGAACCCTCCCCTCGGGACGCCGATGGTCCGCTCCCTGTCGAGCGTGGTGCCCGTCCCGATGTACATCCGCCCGTCCATCACCATGACGAGGCGCTCGGTCGAGTGCGAATGCAGCCCGCTCCACTGATGCGGCTTGCGGCGGACGTAGCGCAGATAGAGGCCGGGTTGGTCCGGGTCGCCGACGAGCGTGACCGACGACGAAGCGGCATCGTGCTCCCAGCGAAGCTCTTCGAGGCGCCTGGCTTCCCGCACCTGGTCGAGGGGACGCGGGGGCGCGGCCAGCTCGGACGCGTCCGCGGGCCGGCTCGGTGCGACGGGCCCTTCGCCGACGAAGAGCAGCGTCACCGTCTCGTCCCGGGACCCGTCGTAGTGGACCGTGTGGGCGAAGTCCCTGATGACGGTGCCCGGCCCGAGCGGTACGGTGCTGTCTCTGTCGACGCGGCCGCTGCCCGCCCAGAAGGTGCCGTCGAGCACCACGGCGTAGCGGTCGGTCTCATGGCTGTGCGGCTGGCTCCAGATGTTCGGCGGCCGCCGCTGCAGCGTCACGTACATCCCGGGCTTGGCGGGGTCGCCGTACAGGAGCGCCGTGGCGATGCCGCTGGCGGCCGTGCGCCATTGAATCTGGTCCGGGAGGGTGTACTCGCGGATGGTGCGGTCGAGGGTCACCGCCTGGGCGCCGTAGGCCGCGGCCGCGAGGCCGACGAGCGCCGCGGCGAGTCCCGAAGGTCCGGATGTCCTCATAAGTGTCGGCATTATGACCCAGAGCGAGGTAGGATGGGCGGCGCCGGGAGGGCCATGACATGCGCCAGAGAACTTTCATGGCGGCGGCGTTCCTCCTTTTCGTCAGCGCGCCGGCGCTCGCTCAGGACTGGATGGAGTTCAAGAGCCTGGACGACCGGTTCACCTGCAACTTTCCGGGCCAACCGACCATCACGCAGACGACCTACCGATCGCAGTTCGGCGCCGATCTGCCGGCGCGCGTCTACAGCGCCACGCAGGGCCAGGGCCGCTACTCGCTGACCGTGGTCGATTACAGCCCGATCGAACGGATTCTCGGGGAGCGGGCGAAATCGTGCCCGGCGGGCGACGAGCGCTGCAACGGCGGGATGGGGACGTCGGGTCCGGGGTACTCGCGCGCCGACTTCATCGGCGCGCCGCTCTACGCCACGTGGCAGTTCACCCAGCGCGACGCGAAGCTGACCCAGTTGATCTTCAACAGCACCTACGGGGTGTACGGCCACCAGCTCCATCTGACCAACCGCGACGGCTCCCGCACGGTGGCGGCCATCTACATGCACGAGCACCGGCTGTACATCGTCGAGGGGACGGTGCCCGACGGGTATCCCGAGCCGGTGCTGTTCCAGACGTCGCTGGCGTGGCTCGACGAGCAGGGCAACGGCGTTCGCTACCCGTCGCTCTACCACCACGCGTTTCCGGCGCCGCCCCGCGCTCGGACCGACGCGAATTGACACGGCTCGGCCGCGGCGGTTGACCCCGGTCCGCCCGGCGGCGGACACTACTACACCGGTTCGGATCGTTCGGGTGGTTCGGAACGTTCGGATCGTTCACAAGTCTTGCGAGGACACATCATGCGTTTGAGTCCGATGATTCTGGCGGCCGCACTCTTCCTGTTGGGGTCAGGGCCTGCGACGGCGCAGGAATGGATCGAGTTCAAGAGCGTGGAGGACCGCTTCACGGCGAATTTTCCCGGCCAGCCGACGATCACGTCGACGACCTTCCAGTCGCAGTTCGGGGCGGATCTCCCGGCGCGCGTCTACCGCGCCACCCAGGGGCCGAGCCGCTACTCGCTGACGGTGGTCGACTACCGCCAGATCGAGAAGATCCTCGCGGAGAAGGCGAAGGCGTGTCCGGCCGGCGCCGAGACGTGCCGCGGCGGCGGCAGCTCGACCGGACCGGGGTACTCGCGGGCCGATTACAACGGCGCCGTCATCTACGCCACCTGGCAGCTCATGGAGCGCGACGCGAAGGTCACGCACTTTCTCTGGAACAACATCGACCTGGTGGGCGGGCACCAGATTCACCTGACGAACCGCGACGGCTCGCGCACGCTGGCGGCGATCTACATGCACGATCAGAAGCTCTACATCGCCGAAGGCACGGTGCCGGACGGCTATCCGGAGCCCGGCCTCTTCCAGCAGTCGCTCGGGTGGCTCGACGAGAACGGCAACGGGATCCGCTATCAGACGCTCTATCACCACGCGTTTCCGGCCCCGCCGCGGGGGCGCTGACGGAGCCCTGGCGATGCGGACGAGACGGGGTCCGGCCGCGACGAGCATGGATTCGTGAGAAAACGAGGAGGTTCGATGCGTTGGAGAGCCTTGGCTGCGGCGTCACTCATGCTGACCGTGTCCAGTCCGGCACTGGCTCAGGAATGGATTGAGTTCACCAGCCGGGAGGATCGCTTCACGAGCAACTTCCCCGGCCAGCCCACGGTGACCGAGAGCACCTATACCTCGCAGTACGGCGCGGAGCTCCCGGCGCGCGTCTACCGCGCGACGCAGGGCGCAGGCCGCTACTCGGTGATGGTGGTGGACTACCGCCAGATCGAGCAGATCCTGACGGAGAAGGCCAAGTCGTGCCCGGTACGCACCGAAGGGTGCTACGGAGGTACCGGGTTTTCCGGAGTCGGACACTGGCGCCTCGACTACCACGGCGCGCTCCTGCATGCGACGTGGAAGTTTCTGGAGCGCGACGCCACGCTGACGCAGCTGACCTGGAATACCTCCTACGCGGTCGGCGGGCACCTGATCCATCTGACGAACCGCGACGGTTCGCGGACGATGGGGGCCGTCTACCTGCACGATCAGAAGCTGTACATCATCGAAGGGACCGTACCCGCCGGCTATCCGGAGCCGGCGCTCTTCCAGCAGTCGTTCGGGTGGATCGACGAGCACGGCCGGCCGCTGCGCTACCAGTCGCTGTACCACCACGCGTTTCCGGCGCCGCCGCTCGGCGCGCCGCCCAACCAGGAGAATCCCGCACTCGAGAGCGTGCGGTAGGGATCGAGCGCCGCGCCCACGCCCATGACGAGGAAGTCGATGACCGCCGGGACTGTCGCGAGCCCGACCTCCGTCGCGACCGTGCCGTTCTGGATCGACGGCGGTCCGGCCGAGTCGCGGACCGCTCGCGTCGGCGACGTCACGAATCCCTCCACGGGCGAGGTGCTGCGCGTCGTGCCGTTCGCCACCTCAGCCGACGTCGACGCGGCGGTCGCCGCGGCCACGGCGGCGCTCCCCGACTGGCGCGCCACGCCGCCGCTGCGGCGCGCGCGCCTCCTCACGCGCTTCCGCGAGCTGGCCGAGCGCGACCACAAGCGGATTGCGGCGGTCATCAGCCAGGAGCACGGCAAGGTGTTCCTCGACGCCATGGGCGAGGTGCAGCGCGGGATCGAGGTGGTCGAGTTCGCGAGCGGCGCCCCGCAGCTGTTGAAGGGCGCCTACTCCGAGTCGGTCGGACGCGGCGTCGACGCGTACTCGCGGCTCGAGCCCGTCGGCGTCTGCGCGGGGATTACGCCGTTCAACTTCCCGGCGATGGTGCCGATGTGGATGTTCCCGGTGGCGCTCGCCTGCGGCAACACCTTCGTCCTGAAGCCCTCCGAGAAGGATCCGTCGGCGAGCCTCCTGCTGGCGGAGCTGCTGAAAGAGGCCGGCGTGCCCGACGGCGTCTTCAACGTCGTGCACGGCGACCGCGAGGCGGTCGACGCCATCCTCCAGCATCCCGGGATTCACGCGGTCTCGTTCGTCGGGTCGACCCCGATCGCGAAGCACGTCTACGCGACGGCGGCGGCCGCGGGCAAGCGGGTGCAGGCGCTCGGCGGCGCCAAGAACCACGCCGTGGTGCTGCCGGACGCCGACCTCGCGCTCGCCGCCGACGCGCTCGTCGGGGCGGCCTACGGATCGGCGGGCGAGCGCTGCATGGCGATCTCCGCGGTCGTGGCCGTCGGCGCCTCCGCCGACCCGCTCGTCGCCAGGCTCGGCGAGCTGGCGACGGCGCTCAAGGTCGGCCCGAGCGACGCCGACGGGATGGACATGGGGCCGCTCGTCACCCGCGCGCATCGCGACCGCGTGGCTGCGTACATCGATGCCGGTGTCGCCGAGGGCGCCGAGCTGGTCGTCGATGGCCGCGGTCTGCGGGTGCCGGGGCACGAGGAAGGGTTCTTCCTGGGCCCGACGCTCTTCGATCGCGTCACGCCCGACATGGCGATCTACCAGGATGAGATCTTCGGGCCGGTGCTCGTCGTGCTGCGCGTCGACACGCTCGACGAGGCGATCGCGCTGGTGAATCGCAATCCGTATGGCAACGGCACGGCGATCTTCACCAGCTCGGGCGGCGCCGCCCGCCGCTTCGAGGAGCAGATCGAGGTCGGCATGGTCGGCATCAACGTGCCGATCCCGGTGCCGATGGCGTTCTATTCCTTTGGCGGCTGGAAGCAGTCGCTCTTCGGCGACCTGCACGTGTACGGACCCGAGGGCATCGCCTTCTACACGCGCACGAAGGCCGTCACGAGCCGGTGGCCGAGGGGCGATGGGGGGCCCTCCGGGCTCGTCATGCCGACGCTCGGCCGCTAGGCAGTCGCGGCCCTGCCTGCCTGCCGGGCGGAGACGTGCCCGGCCCTCGCCAGCCATCCGATGTTGTCGGCGAGCGTCTCGCGGAGCGGGAGCGGCTGCAGCCCGAATTCCTCCCGCGACCTCGAGTCGTCCACGCGGTACGACTGGCCGAGCGCCCAGCTGCCCGCGGCCGGCCACATGAACGGCGCACGCAGCCATTGCGCCGCCATCTCGCCGAGCCGCAGGCTCGACGCGAGCGCCCACGCCGGAAGCCTGAGCGACGGGAGACGCCGTCCGGTGACGTCCCGGATGGCCGAGAAGAAGTCGGCCACGTCCAGGGTCGTCGTCGGGGCGAGATAGCGGGTGTGCCTGCGCTCGCCGAGGAGTCGTCCGTGCAGGCGGGCGACGTCACGCACGTCTGAGATCCAGTACGTGCCGCGCACGAAGATCGCGGCCCGCCCCCGCAGGATGTTTCTGAGCAGGATGTTGCTTTCACCGAAGTGGGGGTCGTGGGGTCCGAAGACCGCGCCGGGGTAGGAGATCACCACCGGCGCGCCCTGCTCCTGGTAGCGGCGGGCCACGCGCTCGGAGTCGGCCTTCGAACGGAAGTAGGCTCCCGGCGGATCGCCCGCGGGGCCGTCCGGACCGAGCGTGGCGCCGCGCGCGCCGAACAGGGCGGAGAGCGACGACACGTGGACGATCGGGTTCACACCGAGGCGCACCGCTTCCCCCAGGACGATGTCGGTGCCCTGGACGTTCGTCGTCCTGATGACCGGCTCCTGGCGCGGGTGCATCGCGTACACCGAGGCGCAGTGGACGACGCTGTCGCATCCCGCGAGTGCCCGATGGACCGCGGCCTGGTCGGTGACGCTCCCCTCGACCGCGTCGGCGACGTCGACGCCGAGCGGCTTCAGCCGCGGTGGCGATGCGGTCCTTCGAGCGGACGAGGAGACGGACGGAATGACCCCCTCTGAGGAGTTCCGCCACGGTATGCGCGCCGACGAAGCCTGTGCCACCAGTCACCGCAACCTTCACCGACGGCTCCTTCCTCGGACACTCCGCGCGGCTCCACGAGGCGCTCAACGCGTGGTTCGTTAGACGGCTGGAGTACAGCGTTCCGGTTCGGGCCGCCGCGAGAGAACCGCTCCTTGACGCCTCGTCGACGGTCGGCCCATCATGGGCGCCTCGGGTCCGCGTCTGTTCCGCTGCGGTGCTCGTCACCGGGAAGAGGTGTCAGCATGCTGTCCGACCGCCGCCAGTTCCTGCGCTTTGTCGCCGCGAGCGCCGTCGTGACGCCCGCGGCGCGGGCCTGGGCGCAGCAGCTGCTCGGCGCGCGCGAGCTGGCGCTGCCCGCGAGCGCGAAGGAGTTCCTGCAGGTGATGGACTTCGAGGAGGCCGCGCGGCGTGCCCTGCCGCCGGCACACTGGGGCTACATGGCGACCGGTGTCGACGATGACCGGACGCTTCGGGCCAACGTGGAGGCGTTCAGGCGCATCGGCCTCAGGCCCCGGCGGCTTGTAGACGTCTCGAAGGCCGACCTGCGCGTCGAGGTCTTCGGCGCCACGTGGGAGACGCCCATCTTCCTCTGCCCGGTCGGCGGGCAGCGCGCGTTCCATGCCGAGGGCGAGCTGGCCACCGCCCGGGCGGCGCGCGCCAGGCGCCACACGATGATGCTGTCGTCGGCCACGACGTATGGGATCGAGGAGGTCGCCCGGTCGCTGGGCACCGCCCCGTGGTACCAGCTCTACATGCCGCTGCAGTGGGCGGAGACCGAGAAGCTGGTCAAGCGTGTCGAGGACGCCGGCTGCCCGGTGCTCGTCTGGACCGTCGATCTGCTCGCCGGCCGGAACACCCCGACCGCGACGCGCTTCGCCCGGCAGGACACGCGCAACTGCGTGGCCTGCCACGTGCGGGGCGTCGGCACGCCGATCAACCGTCCGATGTACGAAGGGCTCGAAGGACGCTTCAACCCGCCGCAGGCCACCTGGGCGTACGTCGATCGCCTGAAGAAGCTGACGCGGATGAAGGTGCTGCTGAAGGGAATCGACAGCGCCGAGGACGCGCGGCTGGCGGTCGAGCACGGCGCCGACGGTCTGGTCGTCTCCAACCACGGAGGGCGGGCCACGGAGACGCTGCGCGCCACGATCGACTGCCTGCCAGAGGTTGCGGCCGCGGTCGCCGGGCGGATCCCGGTCTTCATCGATGGCGGGTTCCGAAACGGCGCCGACATCTACAAGGCGCTCGCGTCGGGCGCTCGCGGCGTCGGGATCGGCCGGCCCTACGTCTGGGGGATGTCGGCGTTCGGGCAGGAGGGGATCGAGCGCGTGCTCGACATTCTACGCGCCGAGCTGACGCTGACGATGCGCCAGATGGGCACGCCGTCGATCGGGGACATTACCGCGGACCGCCTCGTTCGGCTCTAGCCGACGCGGCGGAATCATCCGCAGGGCATCGTCGGTCGAGCGGCACCCACGTCGACACCAACCTGTTCACGTCTCATGAGCGTTCGGATCCTGGACATCCGTGAGGTCACCAAGCCGATCGCGTCGTCGATCCGCAACGCCTACATCGACTTCTCGAAGATGACGACCAGCCTCGTGGCGGTCGTCACCGACGCGGTCCGCGACGGCCGGCGCGTGGTCGGCTACGGCTTCAATTCGAACGGCCGCTACGGGCAGGGGGGGCTGATCCGCGAGCGCTTCGCGCCGCGCCTGCTCGAGGCCGACCCGGCGTCGCTGCTGAACGACGCGGGCGACAACCTCGACCCCGATCGCGTCTGGCGGACGCTGATGCGGAACGAGAAGCCGGGCGGGCACGGCGAGCGCTCGGTGGCCGTCGGGACGATCGACATGGCGATCTGGGACGCGGTCGCCAAGATCGCCGGCCTGCCGCTCTTCCGGCTGCTCGCCGCGCGGCACGGCGTCGACCCCGACCCGCGCGTGTTCGTCTACGCGGCCGGCGGCTACTACTATCCGGGCAAGGACCTCGCCGCGCTCCGCCAGGAGATGCGCAGTTACGTCGACCGCGGCTATACGGTCGTCAAGATGAAGATCGGCGGCGCGCCGATCGACGAGGACCAGCGCCGGATCGAGGCCGTGCTCGAGGAGGTCGGCGGCCGGGCGCAGCTGGCCGTCGACGCGAACGGGCGGTTCGATCTCGAGACGGCGATCGTCTACGCGAGGATGCTGCGGCAGTACCCGCTCTTCTGGTACGAGGAGGCGGGCGATCCCCTCGACTACGGGCTGCAGGCGGCGCTCGCGGAGTACTATCCGGGGCCGATGGCGACCGGCGAGAACCTCTTCAGCCACCAGGACGCGCGCAACCTGCTGCGCTACGGCGGCCTGCGCCCCGATCGCGACTGGCTGCAGTTCGACTGCGCGCTCTCGTACGGGCTGTGCGAGTACCTGCGGACGCTCGACGTGATCCGAGCGGCGGGCTGGTCGCCGCGCCGCTGCATCCCGCACGGCGGCCATCAGATGTCGCTGAACATCGCCGCGGGCCTGGGGCTCGGGGGCAACGAGAGCTATCCCGACCTCTTCCAGCCGTACGGCGGGTTTCCCGACTCGGTGCGGGTCGAGGACGGCCACGTCCGCATGCCGGACCTGCCAGGCATCGGGTTCGAGGGCAAGTCGGATCTGATCCGGGTCATGCGCGAGCTCGCCGAGTGAGCGCCGACGGGCCACCGCGACACAGACATACGGAGAGACGCTCGTGACACAGACGCCCGCCTACGCTGCCGCGGACCTGTGCCGGTTTGCGGCCGCGCTCTTTCGGCACGCCGGCCTCGACGGCGACAAGCCAGACGTTGCCGCGGAAGTGCTTGTCGAGGCCGATCTCCTGGGACACACGACGCACGGGCTGGCGCTGGCTCCCCGCTATCTCCAGGAAATCGGCAGCGGGTCGATGGCCAGGACGGGCGAGCCCGAGGTCGTCTCCGATCGCGGGGCCTGCGTCTGCTGGAACGGCCGCCGGCTGCCGGGCGTGTGGCTGGTCTCGAGTGCGGTGGATCTGGCGCTCGCCCGCGCCGCGCAGTACGGCACCGTCACGGTGGCCATCGGGAACAGCCATCACATCGGCTGCCTCGCCGCCTACCTGCCGCGCGCGGCCGAACGGGGGTTCCTGATCGTCGTCTCGAGCTCGGACCCGTCGCAGAAGACGGTGGCGCCCTTCGGCGGGCGCGAGCCGCTCTTCACGCCGAACCCGATTGCCGTCGGCATCCCCACCGACGCGGATCCCGTTTTGGTGGACATCAGCGCGTCGATCACCACCAACAACATGGGGGCGCGGCTCGTGAAGGAGGGCCGCCGCTTTCCGGCCGAGTGGGTGCTCGACGCCGACGGCCGTCCGACCGACGATCCCGCCGTCCTGACGAAAGGCGGGTCGATTCTGCCCGCCGGCGGCCTCGACCACGGGCACAAGGGGTACGGGTGGGCGCTCATTGCCGAGGCGCTCACGCAGGGGCTGGCCGGGTTCGGGCGCGCCGAGGCGCCGAAGGGGTGGGGCGCGTGCGCGTTCGTGCAGGTGCTGGATCCGTCGGCGTTCGGCGGCCGGGAGGCCTTCACGCGTGAGTCCG
>Ga0194131_10008163_pt1 | contig 13758 bp, 10 predicted proteins | sample TA2KigO120mmetaG_FD_148631 | JGI IMG/M metagenome (GOLD analysis project Ga0194131, IMG submission 148631) | Freshwater microbial communities from Lake Tanganyika, Tanzania - TA2015053 Kigoma Offshore 120m | ecosystem: Environmental > Aquatic > Freshwater > Lake | place: Tanzania: Lake... | reverse complement strand
TCACCCATTGGGTGCTGTCCTCCGCAGGGGTCTTCGCTGCCTTCAAACCCCTATCGATATTGATGCGGACGAGCATCCAGGAGATTCGCACGCGCGGCTCAAAACGGAAATGTGGGTTACGACCACTTCCGCTACCCGGATGGCAGGCTTGGGCTCTGTGTCGCCGACGTTTCCGGAAAGGGGGTACCGGCGGCGCTGTTCATGACGATGACCAAAGGCGTGCTGGCCGCGGCACGGCACGATTCCGGGGACTGGCCTTCCGTTCTGACCGAGTTGAACGGCCATCTGGGCGGTGTGGCCCGGCGGCGTTCCTTCGTCACGATGGCGGCGGCTTCCATCGATCCCGTAAGCGGTGTGGTGGACCATGTGAGGGCCGGGCACAATCCGGTGTTGTGGCGGCGCGCGGCGCGGGGTGAGAGTGTTTTCCTGAAGCCGGCGGGGCTGGGTTTGGGGCTGGCGGGGAACGCTTCGTTTGCCCGCGTTTTGCGGATGGAGAGGATTCAACTGGAGCCGCGAGACGCGCTGGTGTTCTATTCCGACGGGATCACCGAGGCGATGAACGAGGCGCGCGAGCAGTTCGGCGAAGAGAGGTTGTGCCAGGTGGTTGAAGACTGTGACGGCCGTGACGCGGCGTCCACGGAAGCGGCGATCCTTGCGGCCGTGCGGGCCTTCATGGGAAAAAGCCCGCCGCACGACGACATGACGTTGTTCGTCGGGCGGTTTGATTAGCGTGAGCCGGATTGGTTAAAGTACGACATGGCCGGAAAGGAAGGTCTGAGAGCGAACCGTGCCCAATGCATTTAGCGTGAATCGCCGGGAAGAGGGAAGCGTGGTGATCCTCTCGCTGGTGGGATTTCTGGACGCCCACACGGCGCCGCTGTTTGAGAAGGCGATTGGCGACGAACACACCTCCGGCCGCAACGAGATTGTCGCCGACTGCGCCGGGCTGACGTACATCTCTTCCGCCGGTCTCGGCGTCTTCATGAGTTTTCTCGAAGAGATCCGGGAGGCGGGCGGCGATCTGAAGCTGGCGGCCATTATCCCGAAGGTGTATCAGGTTTTCGAAGTGCTGGGCTTCCCAGCTCTTTTCGACATCGCTCCCAGCGTGGAGCAGGCGCTTGTGAACTTCAGCAACGGGATTCGCGGAGGGGAGTGACGACATGCCGTCCATCGAGCAGACCTTCACACTCCAGGTTCCCTCCTCGACGGTGAACCTGGCGATGATCCGGGAGTTCGTGGCGCGGGTCGGCGGCATGGCTGGTTTCGGCGAGAATGATGTAGCCAAGCTGGAACTGGCGGTGGATGAGGCCTGCGCGAACGTGATTGAGCATGCCTATGACAGCGACACCACCAAGCAGGTCTCCGTCCGGGCCACCTTTGACGACGAGCAGATTCAGATCGAGATCATTGACCGGGGCCGCGGCTTCGATCCGTCCAGTATTCCCCAGCAGGATCTCGACCAGTTGATTGCCCAGCGCCGTTCCGGCGGCCTGGGCCTGCGTCTCATCCGCACCATCATGGACGATGTTCAGTATCAGATCGTTCCCGGGGAGAAGAATGAACTGCGGATGGTGAAGAAGATTCGCAAGCCGTGAACCAGGACTCCGAGGAGCAGCCCACACGGCCCGTCAGCCCGGCGGCGGGGCATCTTGGGCTGTTGATCAAGGGGCGCTACCTGATCGATGCGGAGATTGGCCGTGGTGGTTTTGGCGCCGTATACAAGGCACGCGACCGCCAGTTGCTGGACAAGCCGGTGGTGGTGAAGATCCTGCTTGAGGAGTCCGGCCGCGATGCGTGGTTCCGGCGCAAGTTCGCACAGGAGATCGAGGCGCTTTCGCGCATCAACCATCCCGGCGTGGTACCCGTGTTGGACGCCGGGGAACTGGACACGGGCCAGCCCTACATGGTGATGCAGTTCATTGAGGGCTCGACGCTGCGGACCCATCTGCCGGCGGGGGGACTGGACCTGCCGCGGGTGGCCAACATCGTACGGCAGGTGGGCCACGCTCTGTCGGCGGCCCACGCAAAGGGTGTCTGCCACCGGGATCTCAAGCCGGAGAACATCATGCTGACACCAGGCGCTTCGGGAGTTCTGGATGAGCATGCGACGTTGATCGATTTTGGGATCGCCGCGGTGGCCGAGTCCGCGCTGGGTGGCGGCGGGCAGACCCGCCTGGCCGGGAGCCTGGCGTACATGGCGCCGGAGCAACTGGACGGGAAGCCGGTGCCGCAGAGCGATATTTACTCGCTGGGCGTGATGGTGTACGAGATGCTGACGGGCAGCAAGCCGTTCATGCCCAATGCGCTGTTGCAGTTCCTTGAGATGCAGCGGGAGGGGCTTCGCGTGAAGCCGCGGTCGTTGCGGCCGGACCTGCCGCAGACGGCCGAGGACATGATTGTGCGGGCGCTATCCTATCGCCCGCAGGACCGTTTCGAGAAGGCGAGCGATTTTGGCGATCAGCTTGCGCGCGAACTCAATGCGGAGTTGATGCGGGCCACAGTTCCGGCCGGTGCGGGCGGGGCGCCGCGCGTTGAGGTGGCGCATGTGCTTTTTATCGGGCCGTACGGGGTGACGGCTCTTCCGGCAGACCTTCAGAGCCAGCAGTTGCGTGAGATCAACACGGCGCTTCAGCAGACGTCGGCGTTTCGTGACGCCGCCGGACTGCGGCGGGTGATCAGCGCCACGACGGCGCACGGGATCACCGTGGCTTTTCCCGGCGATCCGGCCCTGCCGGTGGATTGCGCGCTGGCGGTGTTCGAGCACTTCCGGGGGCGCGGCCCGTCGCTGCGGGCGGCGGTGCACAGCGGGCCGATTTACCGCGCGGGAGGGCCAGGCGCGGATGTCACCGCGGCTGGAGCCGCCATTGAGACGGTGCAGAAGGTAGCCGCATTCTGCGGCGAAGGCCAGATTCTTTCGAGCCGGGTGATGGCGGACCTGCTCACCCAACTGAGCGCGTATTCGGGGCGCTTTCGGGGGCTGGGCCAGCGCCGGGCCCCGGATGGCGAACTGATTGAGATCTTCGCCTTGGCGGACCTGGGATGGGCTGAGGCGCCGCCGCCAGACCCCTGGAGCCGCCGGAAGTGGGTTGTGGCGGCGGCCGGGGCGGCGGGCGCGGGGGCCATCCTTTGGCGTTGGTCCCGGCGCCGGATGAGCCCACAGCCTCCGGCGGGCGAGGCGCTCAACCTCCGCTATGCCGTCGAACGCAGGCGCTGTGCGGCGCTGCCGGGGGAGTGTGTGGTGATCCGGTTCCGGACCGCTTCCCAGGGTTACCTGTATGTGATCAACCAGGGGCCGGACGAAACGGGCGGCGACGCGCTGGTGATGGCGTTCCCGGCCTCCAAGTCCCAGGCTTCGCCGTTCATTGCCGCCGGCAGTTCGCTCTCGACGGGAGAGTTCGGTCCGTATGAAGCCAATGGGCGCGAGATCATGTGGATCCTGTGGTCGCGCGACCGGGGCCAGCACCATGACTACCTGGACATGATCCGGGCCGAGCGTCCGTTGGGGCGGTTCACCGCCGAGGACCGGAACCGCATTCTGCCCCTGCTTGCCAGCGGCGGCACGCGGAGCCAACCGGATGCCGCAACGGGCGAGGTGGTGCTTGAGACGGGTCTTCCCATGCTGATTCACGCCGCGCGGCTGTAGTCGACGGCGGGCGCGGTACAATAGGCCCCCATGGATGGTAATCTCAACCGCTCCCGCTACGCCGCCGCGTCGCTGGTGATGCAGCTTTGTCTCGGCGTGGTTTATTCGTGGAGCGTGTTTCGGGGGCCTCTCTCGCAAGCCTATGGCTGGTCGAGGGTGGAGACGATTGCGCCGTATCGCTGGTCGCTGCTGGCGTTTACGGCGGGCATGATCGTTGCGGGGCTGTGGCAGGATTCCAAGGGCCCGCGCCTGGTGGCTACGATTGGCGGCATTCTGCTGGGGGCGGGTTGCCTGCTGGCGGGTCTGATCGGGAACACCGTGCAGGGGTTGATCGTGTCGTATGGAGTGGTGGCCGGGTTTGGGGTGGGTTTTGCTTATGTGACGCCAATTGCCACCTGCATCAAATGGTTCCCTGACAAGCGGGGCTTCATTGTGGGCCTCTCGGTGATGGGTTTTGGCGTGGGGTCGCTGATTTTCGGGCCGCTCCTTGAGTTGCTGATCGGCAAGGATCCCGCACGGCTGGCCGAAACGCTGCCCCGGACGTTCTTTATCCTTTCCGCGGTGTTTTTCGTTCTGGTGGTTGGCGCGGCGCAGTTTTATCGAGTTCCCCCAGCCGGGTGGCGCCCGGTGGGCTGGAATCCGGCAGCCGCGAAGGTGGGCGGCGCGGCCCGGGACTTTACGCCGGCCGAAATGTTACGCACGCCGCAGTTTTATGTCCTCTGGCTGATTTATTTCCTGGGTACTTCGGTGGGGCTGACGGCGATTGGTGAGGCGACGCCGATTGTTCAGGAGATGGCGAAGACGGGCGCCGCGATGAGCGGGGGCGCGGCCCTTGGGGTCATGTCGGTGTTCAATGGAGCTGGCCGTTTGATCTGGGGCTCGGCGTCGGACCGTTTTGGGCGGAGCAAGGTGGTGATCGGCATGTGTGGAGCGTCGATTCTCGCCTGTACCGTGCTGCTGCGGAACGCTTCCAGTTTCGGACAGCTTCTGGCTGGTTTGTGTCTTGCCGGGTTTGCCTATGGCGGTTATCTGGCGTTGATGCCGTCGTTCACGGCCGATTTTTTCGGATCGCGGCATGTGGGCGCCAACTACGGAATCCTATTTTCGGCCTGGGGGCTGTGCGGGTTTATCGTGCCCGGGTATTTCGCCGGGGTGATCGACGCGGCCAAGAAGGCGGGTAATGCGGCCGCGGGTTACAGTGAGGTATATCTTGGACTAGCGGGATTGGCGGCGTTGGGCGCCGGGATGGTCCTGCTGGCGCGGCGGCCGGGAAGCGCATGAACTGACCGGTTCGGCCGATAAGTGAAGCTGGGGGTCTCTCGACTGAGCCGGTCTTGTATTTGTAGCTCCGCCCGCTGCGTGGCCTTGGCGGGTTTTCTTGTGAGTGATCTTCGCGCTGTCGAGTGGGATCAGTTTTTTGACGACTGGCGCTGGGCGCGGTTCAACGTATCAAGTGGGCTGCCATCGAACCGTGTACTCCAATTGACCGAGTCCGGCGATGGCACGGTGTGGGTGGGCACGGACCGGGGACTTGCGTGGTACGACGGCTTCTTCTGGCGGCCGGTGGGTGCGGCCCAGGGGGTTCCGGCCCAGGAAACAAAGCAGTTGGGCGCCGCCCGCGGAGGAGAAGTGAGGGCGGTGATTGAGGGCCGCCTGTACCGCTGCGGGCGGACCCGATGCCGGGACGAAGCGCCCGAGCTGGCGGCACGGGGCGAGACGGTCCAGGCGTTTTCGCGGGCGGGCGACGGCCTTTTCATCCGGTCTTCCAAGGCACTCTACTTCGCCAGGGACTCTACTTTGGCTGTGGCGAACATGCCGATGCGGCCGGGTGGAATCCGGAGCTTGACCGAGAGTTCCGGGGAAAATCCCTTGCTGGCAGGCACGGGCGGGGTGTACCGATGGGTAGGGAGTGGCTGGCAACAGGTGCTGCCCGCTGTGGCAGGCGGGGCATTCGAGGTTCGATTCGCGCTGGACATGGAAGAAGGCCGGGTTGCTTTCGGCGTCAGCGTGCCTTCGAGCCACCGGGGGTTGTGGGAGTGGTCGGCGGCGCGGGGAGTCGTGCGGACTCCGGACGCCATGCGCGACATGGCCGTTCACGGCGGGATTGCGCTATCCGGCGAGGCGATGGTGCTCTACGAATCGGGCATTACACGGATTCGCAATGGGGGCCAGTGGAAGGATCTGGCGCCCGTTCCCAGCGCTCTGCGCCAAGCGTCCTTTGTGCGGTATCGCGCAAACGGCGATCTTTGGGTGGGCACTCGCGGCGGATTGGCTTTGTTTCGCGGCACCTCGAGCCTGTGGACAGTGCGCCGCGAGCCGGGGCACGACCCAAGGAACTTCCTGAACGTATTCTTGGTGCGGCGGAACGGCGAATTCTGGTCCGGCACCGGTAAGGGCATCGTGATCGAACGGCAGCGCGGGACGGAGTACGTGGCGGAGGCGGCCGGCGATCCGCTGCTCGTGGTGACGGGTCTGGCTGAAGACGAGTCCGGGCATGTCTGGGTGTCTAGCGGCTCGGCGATCCGCGGTCTTATGCGGTTCGACGGCCAAAGCTGGACTGCGATGGGCCCTGGCGAGGGTATCCCGGACATACGAGTTCACCGGATCTATCGCGATCGTGATTACCGTCTGTGGCTACTGCCTGGCCGGGACGGAGACGGCCGGGAACCCGAGGCGCTGTACTATGTTCGGCAGGGCCGTGCACACCCGTGGGAGCACTCCTCCGGATTGTTGACCCGTCATGTCTATGCGATGGCGGAAGGTCCTGGCGAGGCACTCTGGTTTGGTACATTGCACGGCATCAGCCGCTGGTGGCGTGGCGCGTGGACGCACTGGCGGATGGCCGAGGGTCTGAAGGCGTCTCAAGCTTTTACAATCAAGCCCGACTCCGGCCGCAATGGACGTCCCCTGCTTTGGTTCTCTCACCGCTCCGAGGGTTTAGGCCGGATTGAGGCTGACGGCAAAGTCAACTACGTCGACGGCCCCTGGCAGTTGAGGGCGATCTGGGGGATTGAACTTGATTCGCTCGGAAGGGTCTGGGTGGCGACACGAGCCGGGCTTGGGGTGTGGGACAACGGCGCAATGGCGGTTCTGGACGGGGACTCAGGTTTAAACAACTCTTTCCTTTGGCCTCTGGTGTTTCACAAAGGGGTGCTTCGTGCCGGTTCGCTGGGGGGCGGCTCCTGGTCGCTCAATCTCGATCAGACGGTTCATCCGCCGCCCGCGATCCGTTTGAACCAGATCGCAGGCTCCGGCCGGACGGTGCAATTCCGGTGGGAACCGCGTTCTTTTTGGGCGGAGCGCACGCCGGAGCAGATACTTACGCGGTTTCGGCTTGGGGACGGTCCGTGGTCGCCCTGGTCGCTCGAACGGGAATCCCGGCTGGAGGAACTTGTGGACGGAGACTATCGCTTCGAGGTGCAGGCGATGGGTCTTTTCGGAAGCACATCAAGCCAGACGGCAAGTTTCCATCTGCTGCCACCGCTGTGGAAGCGGCCCGAACTGGTGGTGCCGGTGGGCTTGCTGCTGGGATCGGTGGTGGTGCTGGTTGTGCTTTCGATCCGCCGCCGGATCGTTCATACCCGCGAGTTGGAGAAGGCCATGGTGCGGGTGGAGGGCGCCGTCCGGGCCAAGAGTGAGTTCCTGGCTACGATGAGCCATGAGATCCGGACACCGATGAATGGCATCATCGGCATGACCTCCCTGCTTCTGGATACGCCTCTATCGTCCACGCAGCAAGAATATGCCCGCACGGCCCGGGACTCCGCCGGTGCTCTTCTGGCGATTGTCAACGACATCCTGGACTACTCGAAGATCGAGGCCGGGCGCGTCGAACTGGAATCGATCCCCTTCGACCTTCGCGATACGTTGGAGGAAGTGCAAGCGCTGTGCGGACCGGCGGCCAACGCGAAACGTCTGGAACTTCTGGTGGACTATGCGGCGGACGCCCCCCGTTGCTTTCAGGGCGATCCGGCGCGGCTTCGCCAGGTGATTCTCAACCTGGCATCGAACGCCATCAAATTCACCGGCACCGGCCGTGTGATTCTGGAGTGTGTCCTTATTGACGGAACGGGCGGCGAAGCACAGATAGAAGTTCGAGTGCGGGATACGGGCATTGGAATCCCTGAAGACAAGTTTCAGCGCCTGTTCGAACGGTTCAGCCAGTTGGATGCCTCGACGACGCGGAAGTATGGTGGCACGGGGCTGGGGCTGGCCATCTCGCAGCGCCTGGTGACCCTGATGGGTGGGGCGATGTCGGTGGACAGCCGGGTGGGGCAAGGTTCCGTGTTCTCATTCGGCCTGAAGTTGGCAGTTGCTCCGGCGCCGGAATCCCCTCTCCGTGTGCTGGAAGGCCGATGTTTTTCCGTACGGTTGGCTGACCCGTGCGCCGCGCGGTTGATGGCGCGCGGGCTTGAGGAGGCGGGCGCGTCGATCCTTGAGTGTCCGGCCGCGGGTTCGATTGCGATTGTTGACGAAGAGTTCGCGGGGCCCGCCAACGGCCCGTGCGTGGTGGTCGGCTGGGGCGGCAAACTGGAAGATGCCGGGGAACGTCTGGTACGCCCGGTGCGGATCTCCTCGCTCGCCACCCGGCTTGCGGAGCGCACGGTGTTCGGGGACTTGGCTTATCTGGCCGGCGCTACCGGGTCATCGCCGAGCGCAGTGTCTGAACCTGGGCCGGCGGTTCTTCGCATTCTGCTGGCCGAAGACAACCTGGTGAATCGGAGAGTCTGCCAGGCGCTGCTGCGGAAGTTCGGCGTGGAAGCGGATGTGGCCGTCACGGGTGGCGACGCGTTCGAGAAATGGCGCGCTGGCAGTTATCCGCTGATCCTGATGGACTGCCAGATGCCGGAGATGGATGGCTTGGAGGCCACCCGCCGCATTCGCTGGGCGGAGGGTTCCGAGGCGCGGGTCCCGATCATTGCGCTAACCGCAAACGCGCTTCCCGGAGACCGGGAGCGCTGCCTGGAGGCGGGGATGGACGGCTATCTCCCGAAGCCCTACCGCCAGGATGAGTTGAAAGTGGTGCTGGATGCATGGCTGTTTTCACGGATAAAGCCGATGGTGGCCGCGGACGATAGTCTCAGTGAAGCGCCTGGTCAGCCGGCCGAAAACGGCGATGGGCGCTCGTGAAGACGCAACTTTTCAGGTCTTTCCGGAGTCTCATTGAATATGAAGTTCTGGAGCTTCTTTGCTCTAAAGCTTGCCGCTGTTGGAGGAGCCGCCCAGGCAACGCGGTGGGCTCTTCACCAGGCGCTTCCCGTTCCGGACTCGGTTACGGTTTGGAATCATGATCCGTTCACCCATGACCTTGGCTGGACGTTTGCCATGCTGGGCTGGGGGCTGTTTTGCGCCGGACTACTTTGGCTGGCGGTGCTCGATCAGCGATATCGATGCCGCACCTGTCTGCGCCGATTGAAGATGCCCGTGTCAAACGGGCGCTGGGACCGGGCATTTCTGTTTGAGCCGCCCAAGACAGAGTACATCTGTGTCTATGGGCACGGAACTATGAAGGTTCCCGAGGTACAGATTGCGGGTCGAGAAGAGGCGGCGTGGGATCGCCACGACGACATGTGGCGTGAACTGGAAGAACTGTCTTCCGGCTCCCGGCGGTAGCCGGAGGCTACATCGATACGTTGTCCGCCTGCAGGCCCTTGGGACCTGTTTTCACCTCAAACTCCACTTCGGATCCCTGCTCCAGCGTCCGGTATCCGTTCATCTGGATCGCGGAAAAATGGACGAAGACGTCCTCCCCCGTTGACCGTTGAATGAATCCGTAACCCTTAGCGGCATTGAACCACTTCACCACACCTTTTTCTCTCACTGAACGAATCTCCCGTTACGTAGGCAAAGCTCGAGCGATTGAGTACCTTCCGAGCTTGAGGATATTGTCGCAGAGTTGGCTGGCTTCCCGCAAGAGGATGTGCGAAATCTGCCGAACGGGCTGTAGTGACTTGCTTTGTTGGGTTTAGAAGACCACCCGAAGGCTCACCTGAGCGCGGCGGGCATTTGTGCCGTCGGGGAAACCCTGGGAGGCGGAGCCTTCACCGAGCCGCGCGGTTGGGGAGAGGACGCCGTTGGCGGCTGAATAGGCTTCGGTGTTCACGCCGGTGTTGGAGATCCGGTTGAACAGGTTGAACACCTCGAAGTTGAGGCTCACGTTGATGCGTTCGTTCACCGGCAGATTCCTGGTTAGGCGCGCGTCGATACGATAGATTTGATCGATGTCGAGATTCGACGCGCCGAGGAACGGGACGCGTGTGGAGCCGCCGAGGCCGTTCAATGTGTTGTTGAACGCGGCGCCCGCGAACGGATTTCCCACGACTCGTACGACGGTGGTGGAGGGCTGTGCCGAAGCGAGCGTCGTGATTTGGGCTAACTGCCACCCGTTGACGAAGTAGCGGGCGGCCCAGTGCGTGGCGCGGGTGAGGGTGGGGGCAAGCAGCGAATTGAAGACGAAACGGTGCCGCTGATCGAGCGTCGAGGATGCCTTATCGCCCCGGAAATTGCCATTGAACGTGGACCGCAGGTCATTGAAGAAAAGGGCATTGTTTCCGCCGCCCTGGTTGAAATCGATCGCGTGGGACCAGGTGTAAGCGACGCTGCCCTCGAATCCCTTCGACAACCGCTTTCGCAACTGGACCACGAGCCCGTTGTAGTAGGAGTTGGCGCCGTTATCGACCATCAGCACGCGCCTCCAGTTCGGGTCCACGCGGTTGGCCAGGCGATAGGTGGATGTGGTGTAGGTTCCGGTCTGCACGCCAGCGGTGTCGTTGATGCGGTAGGTGACCGGCGGTCCCAGGGGGCCAACGTTCAGATCGCGCGTGGTGGTGAGGGCGACGCCGCGGCTCCAGAGGTACGAGACGGTGAGCCCGAGGTTCTGCGTCAGTTCATGCTCAATGCCAAGGTCGCCCTGTTGCGTATACGGGTTCCTGAAATCGGGCGCCGCGAACATGATGTCGACGGAGCCACGCGGCGGCGCGCCCACGATGCCGGGCAGGCCGCGCGGAAAAACCGGGCCCGCCGCCAGATCGGCCGGAACGGCGAAATTGAGTGTGATGGCCTGCTGGTAAAGGCCGTTCGTCTGGATGAAGTTGCTGAGCAGTGCGCCCTGGAAGCGGGCGTAGAACAGCCCGTAGCCGGCGCGCACCACGGTGCGGTTGCGGTTCATGGCATAGGCCAGTCCGATGCGCGGCGCGAAGTTCTTGCCGGGCTGATTGATCCGTCCGGTCTGGGGATAGGCCGGGTTCACCTGCGTGGGTTGGGGTAACTGGGAGTACTCATACCGCACGCCGTAGTTCACGGTGAGCCGCTGAGTGGCCCGCCACTGGTCCTGGGCGAAGAAGTTCCAGTCTCGGGTGGTGAAATCGACCAGGCGGTTGCCGAAGTTCTGGGAAAAACTCTGCCACCGCTTGGCGTTGGTGGTGTTGGCGGTAAGATCCTGTGCGAACGCGGTGAAGGTGGCGTAGGAATAGGAGCCGAACTCATTGCGCAGGATGCTGAGGTAGTCCTGGGTGTTCACCAGATCGAACCCGAACTTGTAAGAGTGCTTGCCCGCCGTCCAACTCAGCGTGTCGGCGATCTGATGGCGCTGTTCGCTGGGGTTGAGGCGGGGATAGTCGGTGGCGACGCCGATGTTGGATTGGCCCGCGACGGTGATGCCCACGCGGCCGGTCTCGGGTGGGATCAGCGAGGTATTGAAGTCGTCGAACAACCGGTCCTTGAACCAGCCGTAGCGGAGTTCGTTGACCAGGTTCGTTCCGCCAATCGCGGTCCAGGCGACGCGGCCGTAACGGGTGCGCACGGTGGAGTCCGCGTTGTTGCCGATGCCCTGCCCGTTGTTGAGCACGGCCTGGGTCTGAATGCCCAGCGGGGATACCCAGCGCAGATAGTTGAAGCTGGCGCTGACGCTGTGGCGTTCCGTGGGACGCCAGTCGAGTTTGCCGAAGCCCAGTTCGGAATCCGCGCGGCGCGGCAACAGGCCAAACTGGCGGCGGCGGATGAAGTCGCGCGCGGCCTGGCACTGCGCCGCCGTGGCGGTGCACTGGGAGGTGGCGGCGGCGGTGAACGAGCCATCGGGATTGAACAGGGGAGGACGGGTCATGGATGCCACGATGGGAAAATTGCGCCGCGTGGTTTCGCCGTTGAAAAAGTAGAACAGTTTGTCCTTCTTGATGGCCCCTCCTACGCTGGCGCCCGATTGATGGCGTGACTCCGGCGCGTTGAACCCGTTGGCATAGCGGTCCACGGCGTTCAGGGAGCGGTTGCGGAAGAACCAGTAGCCGGTGCCGTGCAGATCATTGGTTCCACTGCGGGTAACGGTATTGATGACGCCTCCCGAGGCGCGCCCGAACTCCGCCGAGTAGCCGTTCGACTTCACCTCGAACTCCTGGACGGCGTCCTGGGAGATCTGGGAACTGATGCGCGTGCGGCCGGCGTTCTCGTTGTAGAACTGATTGGTGGTGTCGTTTCCATCGGTGAGGAACGCGTTGCCGCCGGCGATGCCGCGGAAGCTCACCAGTCCGAAGGTCCCATCGGACACGACGGCCGGTGTGAGCAGGACGAACGAGTCGACGCGCCGCCCGTTGATGGGCAGGTTCAGAATCTGCGCGCTGGTCACCACCTGCGACACACCGGTCTTGGTGGACTCAACCAGCGGAGCCGCGTCGAGCACCTGGATCTCGGTGGCGGCCGCCGACACCGCGAGCGTGACGTTGATGTTCAGACTCTGGCCTACGAGGATCTCGATGTTCTTCGATTCCCAAGCCGCGAAGCCCGGCGCGGTCACGGTGACGCTGTAGCCGGAAGCGGGCACCAGTGCCGGGGCCGTGAAAACACCGGCCTCGTTGGTGGTGAGGGCGCGGCGAATGCCCTTCGATTCGTTCGCCACCACCACTGGGACGCTGGGGACAACGGCGCCGGAACTGTCGCGCACAACACCCGACAGACCGCCCAGCCCGGCGACGGCTTGTGCGAACAGTGCGGTGGTGGACGCCGCAAGGAACATGAGAATACGCATCGAGGGACCTCCCAACTGGCGGAACTGTTTGAGCACGAGGCGCCGAACAGGATCTCAGTTTGATTCTACCAGCGGGCGGTGACAAAGCCATGACGGACTGACGGCACCGACGGCTGCGTCAGCGGGGCAGGCGACCGCTATGCGCCGCTCGGGGGGCCCTGCTTACGCTGTAAGTCCTCGGCAAGAATGATCGCCTCGGCCAGTTCCCGCATCCTTCGGCGCATCCAGCGGCTTTCGTTGCGGAGCCGCAAGTAAGCCTCTTCTTCGCTCAGCCCCTGGCGCTGTTGCAGGATTCCTTTTGCCCGTTCCACCAGCTTCCTCGTCTCCAATTCATCGCGCAGGCGGGCGTTGGTTTCGGCAAGCTGGGCCTTGGCGACTGCGCTGCCGATCTGCTCCCCGATGAAGGAGAGCAGCGAGATCTCTTCCGCGGTGTGCGGATGGGGCGCGCGGTGATGAATATTGATGACACCAATGGATGTTCCGGCGGAGATCAACGGTACGCAGAGCAGGGCCTGATAGGTGTCTTCCACCAGGCCCGGAAAGCTCTTGAACCGTTCATCCGCGGCGGCCTTGGCGGGCAGGGCCACCACGGAGCGGTGTTGTGCCACCCACCCTGCCACGCCTTCGCCCAAGCGTAGCCGCAGGGTGCCGAGATCGGCGGCGTGTGGCACTTGGGAGGCCCGCAGGACCACCTCGCCCGCCTCGGCATCCAGCAGGTAGACCAGGCAGGCGTCGCATCCGGTGACCCGCACGGCCAGCCCCACAAGATCGCCTAGCATCTCATCCAGGCTCAAGGGAGAACTGACTATGCCACTTACCTGGCGAAGCAGTGTCACCTGATCGATTCGCTCGTTCATTGCTTGCTCGATTGCTATCAAGTCTCAGCGTAACGGCGCCTACCCTGGACGTCCAATTCAAAGTTTTTATCCACGTGATGCGGCTTGACGGGCGTCCGCCGCGCGGTCATTCTAACCCACATTTCCGTTTTGAGCCGCGCGTGCGAATCTCCTGGATGCTCGTCCGCATCAATATCGATAGGGGTTTGAAGGCAGCGAAGACCCCTGCGGAGGACAGCACCCAATGGGTGACAAACAAAACC
>Ga0194131_10008159_pt1 | contig 13765 bp, 12 predicted proteins | sample TA2KigO120mmetaG_FD_148631 | JGI IMG/M metagenome (GOLD analysis project Ga0194131, IMG submission 148631) | Freshwater microbial communities from Lake Tanganyika, Tanzania - TA2015053 Kigoma Offshore 120m | ecosystem: Environmental > Aquatic > Freshwater > Lake | place: Tanzania: Lake... | reverse complement strand
CGCGGCGCCGGGCATCTCGGCGCTGCCACACAGGCATGCGACGCGCCCGGCCATTCCCTTGTGGCCGTGAAGCGGAACGGCCGCCGGCAGCTGCGGTTCCTCGTCGTAGTACTCGGGCTCGTCGTCCTTGGTCTTGGCGCGCTTGCCGAACATGCGCAGAGCCTAGCGCGACGCGTCGATCAGCACCTCGGTCCGACCGACCACGAGGCCGGCGCGGTTGACGAGTTGCGCATCGCGGTAGCGCGCCAGCCCCGCGAGTTCCGAGGGTTCGGCCCAGCCGAGCCGCTCGAGCAGCGCGATCACGAGAGCATGCAGCGCGCGCTCGCCGCCGTCGTCGATCTTCAGCGCCAGCCCCTGCCCCGTGCCGACGCGCCCGATCACGTAGATCCCCTCGGCGCCGATCTTCGGGAACAAGCGGCCGCGCGTCGCGCGTGCCAGGTCCGTGCACAGGCGCTGGTGGTTGCCGGCGATCAGCTCCGGGTGCCGCGCCACGGCCTCGACCATGCGCGTGCACGCGGCGCCGCGCGCGCCGGATCCGCGCCCCGGAGTCGCGATGCGCGCGATGCCCGCCGCGAGCTTGGCCAACGGCAGGCGGAAGGTCGGCGCGCTGCAACCGTCGATCGCGACGGCGAGCTCCTCATCGGGGGTCTCCGTCAGCTCCTGCAGCGCAGCGCGCACCGCGCGTTGGCTCGCCGCGCTCGGATCCAGATAGTCGGTCGGGGCGACGCGCGTGTGCAGCGCCAGCGCCAGGAAGGCCGCATGCTTGCCCGAGCAGTTGTTGTGCAGCGCGCTCGGCCGCTCGCCGCGCCGCGCGAGCTCACGCCGTGCCTCCGGATCCAGCGGCACTTGCGGACCGCACTTCAAGTGTTCGACCGAGAGGCCCAGGCGCGCCAGCAGCGCGGCCACGCGCTCGGTGTGGATGGGCTCGGCGCTGTGCGAGGACAGCGCGAGCGCCAGCTCGGCCGCGTCGAAGCCGTAGCGGTCGGCCGCTCCGGACTCCAGCAGCGGCACCGCCTGCAGGCTCTTGACGCTGCTGCGCGCGAAGACCGGCTCGCGCCAGTTCCCGGCGCCTTGCTGCACGCCGCGCTCGTCGACGACGACCCACGCGCCGCGATGCTGCGACTCGACGTGCTCGCCGCGCCACAGCCGCACCAGCACGGGATGAACGGGGACTTCTCGCGCGGCTGGAACGTCGGGGGTGTCGTGCATCGGCGCTGCCTGGATTGTAGGCATGCCGGAAGCGCGCGCGCAGCGCCGCGGACTACAATGGACGACGCGCATGGGGGAAGTCTCGGAACCGCAGGCGATCGAGATCGCCGACGCACCGCGCACGCGGCGAGCCCGGCCGCCCGAGCCGCGCGGGTTCGCGCGCGCGCTGGTCTGGCTGGCGCCGCTGGCCTTCCTCGTCCCCGTCGTGCTCGGCTTTGGATTCGTCCAGCAGGGCCCCGACTGGTTGTTCGGCTGGGTCTTCGGCGGCCTGTTCGCGCTGATCGTCGGCTGGGTGTGGGTCTCGGTCTTCTGGCCGGCGCGCGCCGAACGCCGCTGTCCGCGCTGTCGCGAGCATGCGCTGCAGCGCCTCGACCCGCATACGGCGGTCGGGGTCGTCTGCGCGGCCTGCGGCTGGCGCGACGAAACCGCCTCGGGCTGGCTGCTGGCGGAAGAGGAGGCGGAGCTCGAGCCGATCGTGCTCGAAGAACGCCGCCGACGAGCCCTTGTCCGCCCGCCCTCGGTGAACGAAGCTCAGCGCAGCGGGCCCGCCGGCTCGCCCCCCCCATGACGCGCGAAGAAACCTGGGTCGAGATGAGGCTGTCGCGCATCGTGCAGGCGCTGAACTCCGACCGGCAGTTCATCTACCTGGTCGAGGTCGACGGCGAACGCGGCTTCCCGATCATGATCGGCAGCTGGGAGGCCTCCGAAATGGACCGCATCGTCAACGGCGACGAGACCAAGCGGCCGCTCACGCACCAGTTGCTGCACTCGACGATCAAGGCGCTGGGCGCAGCGCTCAAGCGCGTCGACATCGTCGACCTGCGCGACAACACGTACTTCGCGCAGCTCGTGATCGAGAATCGCGCCGGCGACGTCTGCGCGGTCGTCGATGCGCGCCCCAGCGACGCGATCGCGCTGGCGCTGCGCGCGCAGTGCCCGCTGCGCGTGGCCGAACGCGTGCTGGCCGTCGCGGCGCAAGCAGGGCAAGCGCCCGGCATGGCTCCGCCCGAAGGCGGCAGCGGCTCCGACGACTCGGAGACGGGATCGGGCGACTCCGACGAAGCGCAGGCAGAGGAGTAGCGCCGGACGCGCGACGGCGCGGGTCGGGGCTGCAGCTCGGGCATGCGGACTGCGTACACTGTGCGCGCACTCCGCGGAGGCGTGGCAGAGTGGCCGATCGCGGCGGTTTTGAAAACCGCTGTGCCGCAAGGCACCGGGGGTTCGAATCCCTCCGCCTCCGCCCCCTCAGGTCGGCGCGAGCTCGAGTTCGTACCAGCGGTCGCAGCCGCCGTGGCCGGTAGCGCCCAACGGCGAGCAGCGCGGCGCGAAGCCGAGCGAACGGTACAGCCGCTGCGCGGCGTCCATGCCGGTCAGCGTTTCCAGGTAGCAGCTCCGGTAGCCGAGCGCGCGCGCACGCTGCAGCAGTTCGACCAGCAGCGCGCGTCCGATCCCGCGCCCGCGCAGCTCGGGCAAGAAGTACATCTTCTGCAGCTCGCACACGCCGGGCGGCCCGCCGCGCAGCGGCGCGATCCCGCCTCCCCCGACGACCCGTCCGTCGAGCTCGACGACGAGGTACACGGCATCGGCGCCGGCGTACGCGCGGCTCATGGCGGCGACTTCCGGATCGTGGATCGCGAAGCCCGGGCCGTCGGCTCCGAACTCCGGCATCACGGCGCGGATGATCGAGGCGACGACGGGATCGTCGCGAGCCTCGATGCGGCGGAAACGGTGCGCACTGGTTTCGGACACGGCCGGCGCCGAGCATAGCGCCGTTCGCGCGGCAGTCGCGAGGTCACTCGGCCCGCAGCGCGGCGCGCAGCGCATCCAACTCGGCGTTGGCCGCGGCATCCAGCCGCGGGTAGGCGAGCCCGAGCCGATCCAGCGTGTCGACGATGAGCTGGGCCACGCAGCAGCGCATGTAGCTCTTCGAATCCGCCGGGATCGCGTACCAGGGCGCCCAGGGCCGCGAGGTCGCGTTGAGCGCGACCTCGTACGCCTCCAAGTAGGCAGCGCGTTGCTCCCGGACGCGCAGGTCGCCGGGCGAGAACTTCCAGTTGTCGTCGGGGTCCTCGAGGCGCTCGAGGAAGCGCCGGCGCTGCTCGTCGGCCGACACGTGCAGGAAGAACTTGAGGATCACCAGGCCGTTGCGCGCCCAGTGCAGCTCCGCGTCGCGAATCGACTCGTAGCGCTCGGTCCACAGCGCTTCTCCCTCGGGCTGCCTGGGCAGGCGTTGCGCTTCGAGCAGCCGCGGGTCGACACGCGGCACGAGCACGTCCTCGTAGTGGCTGCGATTCCAGACGCCGATGCGCCCGCGCTCGGGCAGCGCCCGCTGCACGCGCCACAAGAAGTCGTGGTCAAGCTCCTCCAACGAGGGCGCCTTGAAGGCGAAGACCTGACAACCCGCCGGGTCGACGCCGGTCAGCACCGCGCGGATCGTGCCGTCCTTCCCGGCCGCGTCGAGGGCTTGGAACACGAGCAGCACCGCGTGACGGTCGGTCGCGCGGAGCTTGTGCTGGAGCTTGTCGAGCCGCTGCACGGAGGCCTCGAGCGCGGCCGCGCGACTCGACTTCGGCGGGGCATCCGCGGGCGGCTCGGTCGAAGCGGAAGCGATGCGAAAGCTCGCGTCGAACGGCACGCGGTGCGGGCTCGCGACCGGCTCGAACAGGATCGGCTGCATGCGCGGATCCTACGCCGCGCCCGGCGGCTTGCCGCCTCGCGGGGACGGCGATACCATCCGCCGCCCACTCGCATGACCTCAGGAGAGGTGGCAGAGTGGCCGAATGCGCCGGCTTGCTAAGCCGGTGATCTCCTTATGGGGATCCGAGGGTTCGAATCCCTCCCTCTCCGCCAACCCCATCGCCTCCGTGCGCGCGCCACCCACCCCGCCTTCGCCGCGATCGGGCCAGCCCGTCCGAGGCCGCGCAGTCGCGACGGCGAATGCGGCGTCGGCGTGGGTCGCGCTGGGTGGGATGGTGCTGACGGGCGCTTCCTGCGCGGCGACGCGCACGCTGGAGATCCGCTCGGAGCCGCCCGGCGCGCATGTGCGCCTCGATCAGAAGCCGATCGGGACCACGCCGCTGACGCTCGAGTTCCACGACTACGGAACGCACCAGCTGACGTTCCACTTGCAGGACCACCGCAGCGCCGCGCGCATCGTGACGCTCGAGGCACCTTGGCAGGCGCGCTTCCCGCTCGACATCCTGACCGAGGTGCTCGTGCCGGTCGGTTGGACCGACCGCCACGAATTGATGGTGCGGCTGGAAGCCGGCACCGAGGTGATCGAGCAGCCGGACCTGCGCTTCGTGTTGGAGCGCGCGCAGTGGCTGCGCACCGCGGGCCCGAACGGACCGGGCTCGACGCTCGTCGGCCAGCCGCCGAAGATCGAGGCGAGCCAGGGGTCGCCATGAGCGGAGCCCATGCGGGCCGTCGCATCGTCGTCATGGGGCTCGGCTCCTTCGGCGGCGGCGTCGGCGTCGCGCGCTACCTGGCGCGGAGCGGCGCGCGTGTGCTGGCGACCGACCTGCGCAGAGCGGAGGAACTGGGGCCGGCGCTGACGGCGCTCGCCGGCCTCGACATCGAGTACGTGCTCGGCGAACACCGCGAGCGCGATTTCGACGCGGCCGATCTCGTGATCGCCAATCCGGCGGTCGCGCCCAGCCACCCGCTGCTCGTGCGCACGCGCGCGCGCGGCGCGCGCGTCAGCTCGGAGATGGAGTTGTTCCTCGAGACCTGCCCCGCGCGCGTGATCGCGATCACCGGGACGCAGGGAAAGAGTTCGACCTCCGCACTGACCGCGCAGTTGCTCGAGCGCTCCGGATTCGCGGTCGAGCTGGGCGGGAACATCGGGCGCTCGCTGCTCGACGCGAACGACCAGCTGCGCGCCGACCAGGTCTGCGTGATCGAGATCTCCTCCTACCAGCTCGAGGCGCTGAACGAGCCGGGCGCGCTGCACGCACGCGTGGAGGCCGCCTGCATCGTCAACGTGCTCGCCGACCACCTCGAGCGCCACGGCACGCTGGAGGCCTATCGCGCCGCCAAGCTGCGCATCCTCGATCTGCTCGACGACGGCGGTGTGGCCGTGCTGCCCGGTTGTGACGAGCAGCTCTCCGGCGCGGCACGACCGGGCTGTCGCCGCGCGCTGTTCTGGCCTCCGGAGGCTGCGCGCCGACCCGATCGCGCCGAGCGCGCGCTGGGCTACCACGTCGACCAAGGCCGCTTCCTGGAAGGCGAGCTGGTGCTCGGCCGCAGCGACGAATTCGCGCTGCCGGGTTCCTTCCAACAAGGGAATCTGCTCGCCGCGCTGGCGCTGGCGCGCGCCGCCGGAGCCGGCGCGGATAGCCTGCGCGCCGCCATCCCGGCGCTGCGCGGCCTGGAGTTCCGCGTGCAGGATCTCGGGATCCGCGCCGGGCACCGGGTCATCGACAACGGTGTGTCCACGACGCCCGATTCGACCATCGCCGCGCTGATCGACCAGCGCGAGCCGGTCGTGCTCTTGTGCGGCGGCAAGCAGAAGCAGCTTCCGCTGGACGAACTGGTCGAGTGCGCGAGATCGAGAGTGGCGCTCGCGCTGTGCTTCGGCGCTGCGGCGCCCGCGCTGGCGCGGGCGCTGCGCGCGCGCGGCGTGGCGGCCGAGGAGCTGCCCGACGTGCCGAGCGCGGTGGCCCGCGCGTTCGAACGTGCCGTCGAGGGCCAGGCGATCCTGTTCTCGCCCGCCTGCGCGAGCTTCGACGCGTACCTGAACTTCGAGCAGCGCGCTCGGCACTTCCGGAGCTGCCTGCCACCGGTCGACGCGCCGCAACCCCACGCCGTCGAACGATGAGTCCGCTGGTTCTCGGTACGCGGGAGCTGGCGCGCGTCGAGCGCCTGACGCCCTACGCGCGGCGCATGCTCGAACTGGCCGGCGGCCACGCGCTGCGCCTGCACGCGCGAGCCGTGTGTCCCGAGCACCTGCTGTGGCAGCTGATGCGGGACGAGGACGGCGCCGCGCACCGCGCGGTCGTGCACGCCTTCGCCGATCCGGATTCGATCGCGGCCGAAGTGCTGGCGCTGTCGGAGGGCCTGCTGGTCGTCGGCTCCGGCGTCAGTCTGCCGTTCTCGGTGCGCGCCGTGCGCGCGTTGTTCGCCGCGCGCGCGCTGGCGGACGCGGACGGCGCGGCGGAGGTCGCTCCGGGCCAGCTGCTCGAGGCCGCCTGCGGCGAACTGCCCGCGGAACTGGGACTGGTCCCGGCGACGCTGCGGCGACTCGATGCACCGATTCGCATCGATCCGGGCGCCGGCGACGGCCTGTTCCGCGGCTACGGACAGCCGGCGCGGCGCGTGCTGGGATCCTCGTGCAAGCTCGCGCACCGCCTCGGACGCACGTCGATCGCGCCGGCGCATCTGGTTCTCTCGGCGCTCGAGATCGAGCCCGCGCTGACTGAGCGCTTCGGCATCGGCGCGTTGCGCGCGCGCGCCGCGCTGGCCGGCCATGACGACGATCCGACCGAGCCCGTCGAGCGCGCGATCGGGCTCGACCCGTCCTTCGACGCGCTGTTCGATGGAATGGCGCGCGACGCCGACACGCTCGAACTGCTGGCCGCCTATCTCGCACGCGGTGGCGCCGAAGTGCAGGCGCTACTGAAGCGCCAGCGCGTGACGCCGGCGATGGTCGAGCGCTCGCGCGCGCTGTACCAGGACCCCTGAGGCAGGCCGCGCCGAGGCGGCCGGGCGGCAGCACTCGACACGGGCGCGCGCAGCGCCTATACACTTGAGTAGGCGGCGCGCGGGCCGCACTCGCCATGCTCTGCGAACACTGCACCAAGAACCAGGCCAGCGTGCGCATCACCGAGATCGCGCAAGGGATGTCGCCGGAAGGCCAGAAGACGCAGTCGGTCTCGCTCAAGCACCTGTGCGCCAAGTGCGCGCAGCAGCTCGACATCGAAGCCCTGCCGCCCACGGTGTCGAAGAACGTCGCGCACATCATGAGCATGCTCGAGCAGGCCGGGCGCAAGCGGGTGTCCAGTGAGCCCCCGTGCCCGCGCTGCGGCATGACGCTGGCCGAGTTCCGCTCCAAGGGCCGGCTCGGCTGCGCGCACGATTACGAACACTTCGCGCGACAAATCGAACCGCTGCTGCGGCGCATGCACAACGCCTCGACGCACGTGGGCCGCTTGCCCGGCCTGGACGAGGCCGAGCTGCAACGCCGGGCGCGCTCGAGCGAGCTGCGGGCCCAGCTCGAGGCCGCCGTCCGCGATGAAGCCTACGAGACGGCCGCGCGCCTGCGCGACGAGCTCGCGCGCATGGAGCCGGGCGCGGGGCAGGCCTCCAGCCCGCCGGCGACGGGCTCAGGCGCCTGACCGGGGGTGTGACCCGCAAAGTCTCCTTGGGTAGCGTGCCCCGGGCAGCTCATAATGTCCTCGGCCTGCCGGTCGCGAGCGGGTCCCGGATGGAGTCGTAGTGGATCGCGGCGCGGCCTGCCAGGCCGGCGCGCATCCACTTGACGGCGATCCGGGATCAACCTCGCGCTCGGAATGGCCGATGTATCTGGTCGATGTCTCCTGGGCGCCGTACTCACGGCACCCAGCTCCCGCGAACGGACTCTTCTACACCCATGTTCGACCGCTTCACCGATCGCGCCAAGAAGGTCATGAACCTCGCCCGCCACGAGGCGCAGCGGTTCAACCACGAGTACCTGGGAACCGAGCACATCCTGCTCGGACTGGTCCAGGAAGGCAGCGGCGTGGCCGCCAACGTGCTCAAGAACATGGGCATCGACCTCGAACGGATCACGGCCGAGGTGGAGAAGCTCGTCAAGACCGGGCCGTCGATGGTCACGATGGGCCAGCTGCCCTTCACGCCGCGCGCGAAGAAGGTGCTCGAGCTGTCCGTCGAGGAGGCCGGAAACCTCGGCCACAACTACATCGGAACCGAGCACCTGCTGCTCGGCCTGATCAAGGAGAACGAGGGCATCGCCGCCAAGGTTCTGCTCAATCTCGGGGTCAAGCTCGAGGACGTGCGCGAGGAGGTGCTCGAGTTCCTGGGCGCCGACACCAACGAAGAGGAGGAGGAGGAATCCTCCGGCTCGACCGAGGGCGGCGGCGAAGGGGATTCCGCCGGAGGCGGCGGCGGGGGTGGCGGCGGTGGCGGAAATTCCAAGAGCAAGACGCCGGCGCTCGACGCCTTCGGTCGTGATCTGACCGAGCTCGCGCGCGAAGGCAAGCTCGACGCGGTGATCGGTCGCGCCAACGAGATCGAGCGCGTCATCCAGATCCTCTCGCGCCGCACGAAGAACAATCCCGTGCTGCTGGGCGAGCCCGGCGTGGGCAAGACGGCCATCGTCGAGGGGCTGGCTCAGAAGATCGTCACCAACGAAGTTCCGGAGCTGCTGCGCAACAAGCGCATCGTCGTGCTGGATCTGGCCCTGATGGTGGCCGGGACCAAGTACCGCGGTCAGTTCGAGGAGCGCATCAAGGCCGTGATGACCGAGGTGCGCCGCGTCAAGGACGTGGTCGTGTTCATCGACGAGCTGCACACGCTGGTCGGTGCCGGTGGCGCCGAGGGCGCGATCGACGCTTCGAACGTCCTCAAGCCGGCGCTGTCGCGCGGTGAGATCCAGTGCATCGGCGCGACGACGCTCGACGAGTACCGCAAGCACATCGAGAAGGACGGCGCGCTCGAGCGCCGCTTCCAGGCGGTGAACGTCGAGCCGCCCAGCCCGACCGAGGCGATCGAGATCCTCAAGGGGCTGCGCGACCGCTACGAGAGCCACCACCGCGTGCGCTACACCGAGGAGGCGCTGGAGAAGGCCGTCGAGCTCTCGACGCGCTACATCAACAACCGCTTCCTGCCGGACAAGGCGATCGACGTGATGGACGAGGCGGGTGCGCGCGTGCGCCTGCGCTCGATGGTCGCGCCGCCGGACATGAAGGAGCTCTCGAAGCAGATCGAGGAGCTCGATCGCGCCAAGGAGCGCGCGGTCGGCAACCAGGAATTCGAGAAGGCCGCGAAGCTGCGCGACCAGGCCTACCAGCTGCGCAAGAAGCGCGAGGAGCTGCAGAAGGACTGGCGCTCCAAGCAGGCCGAGAAGGAATCCACCGGCAGCGTCGACGCGGAGATCATCGCCGAGACGGTCGCCAAGATGACGGGCATCCCGTTGCAGCGCATGACGCGCGGCGAGGCCGAGCGCCTGCTCTCGATGGAGAACGAGCTGGCCAGCGTGGTGATCCACCAGGACGACGCGATCAAGGCGATCGCGCGCGCCGTGCGGCGCTCGCGTTCGGGCCTGAAGGACCCCAAGCGGCCGATGGGCTCGTTCGTGTTCCTGGGCCCCTCGGGCGTCGGCAAGACCTTCCTGTGCAAGCAGCTCGCCAAGTTCATGTTCGGCGACCAGGAAGCCGTGATCACGATCGACATGAGCGAGTACATGGAGAAGCACAACGCTTCCCGGCTCGTGGGCGCGCCCCCGGGCTACGTCGGTTACGAGGAAGGCGGCCAGCTGACCGAGAAGGTGCGCCGGCGTCCGTACTCGGTCGTGCTGCTCGATGAGATCGAGAAGGCGCACCCCGACGTCTTCAACATGCTGCTGCAGATCATGGAGGAAGGACGCCTGACCGACTCGTTCGGGCGGCACGTCGACTTCCGCAACGTGATCCTGATCATGACGAGCAACCTCGGCTCGCACATGATGAAGGCGGGCGCGACGCTCGGCTTCGGCAAGCCGACCAAGGACGATGCGCTGGGCGATCGACAGAAGCGCATGCGCATCGACGTGATGAGCGAAGTCGAGCGCCACTTCCGTCCGGAGTTCCTCAATCGCGTCGACGAGTTGATCCTGTTCAACCCGCTGGGCGAAGAGGATCTCAAGCGCATCATCCGCCTGCAGCTCAAGGAGGTCATGGAGCGCGTCGCGCAGCGCGGGCTCAAGCTCGAACTCGAGGAGCAGGCGCTGGCCTTCCTGATGATCAAGGGCTTCAACGAGGACTACGGCGCCCGTCCGATGCGTCGCGCCATCGAGCGCTACGTCGAGGACCCGCTGGCCGAGCAGCTTCTGCGTGCCGATTTCGACACGTCCAAGCCGATCGTCGTGACCGTCAAGGGCGACGTGAAGACGGCCGAGGCGCTCGACTTCGTGCAGCAGCTCGTGCAGCCGGGCGAGGCCGCGCAGCCGGTCGAGGCCGCCAGCCAGCCGCAGGTCGAGCCACCGGCTTCCTGAGAACTCGGAGCCGGGCGTATGCTGCGGGGCGTGGGGCGCGAGCTCCGCGCCCCGCGCGTTTCGTCACCATTGACGCCCTCGCCGGTTAGAGCTCCGTCGCGGACACTCCCATGCTGATCCCCATCCTCCTCGCATTCGGTTCGTTGCTCCCCGTCCAGGAACCAGTCGTCGCGGATCCCGCGCGCGTGAAGGCGACGGTCGAGTCGCTCGAGCAGGCCTTCGCGAAAGGCACGCCCGAGGCGCGCGTGCAGGCGATCCAAGCGGCCGCGGAGGTCGTCGACGCCGCGGTCGTCGAGTCGCTCGCGCGCGGCTTGAAGCTGAAAGGCGAACCGGCGGTGCGCGATGCGACCCTCGAGGCCTTGCGCACGATGCGTCATCCGAAGGCGTTCGAGATCCTGCTCGACTTCGCGAAACTCGCACCGACGCGCAAGGACGAGCAGCTCTATCCACAGGTGCTGCGCGCCGTGGCATCGCACGGCGACAAGCGCGCGATCGGTCTCCTGCGCGATGGCGCGCTGGGCACCTCCGGCTTCAAGATCGACCAGGCACGCATCTACGGCCTGGGCAACATCCGCCACCCTGAGTCGGTCGAAGCGCTGATCGGTCTGATGAACACGCTGGGTCCCCACAAGATCGCGCCGTTCATGAACGAGATCTCGCTGTCCTTGACCGTGCTGACGGGCGTCGAGGAACAGCGCTACGAGGATTGGCAGCGCTGGTGGAACGACAACAAGCGCAAGCTCGAGATCGCTCCGCAGATTCCGGAGATCCCCAAGGGCAAGCTCGTGCGCTGGCACCAGTACTGGGGCACGGGAAAGGACGAACTGAAGAAGAAGCTCGGCGGCAAGCGGGACGAGAAGCCCGACACCGAGCCGCCGCCGCCGCCGAAGAAGGGCTGAGCGCGTTGGTCGCGGATGCCAACTCGGAGCGGCTGCGGGCAGCGCTCGAGCTGTTCGACGCGGGTCGCTACCACGACGCGCACGAGCTGCTCGACGAGCTATGGGAGTCGACCAGCGGCCCGGACTCGGATTTCTACAAGGGGCTGATCCAGGCCGCGATCTGCCTGCACCACTGGAGCGAGGGCAACCTCGAGGGCGCGCGCAAGCTCTACAGCGGCCACCGCAAGTTCCTGGCCGCCTACCTGCCGCGCCACCAAGGCGTCGACGTGGCGGACCTGCTCGCGCAGATGCAGCGCGTGCTCGCCCCGGTGCTGCGCGCCAAGGCCGGTGAGCGTGTGTCCTTCGATGCCGCGGCGCGGCCGCGCCTCGGCCCCCCGCGAGCCTGAGCCTGCGCGCTACTTGTACAGCGCGACCTCGGTCCAGCCGAGGCATCCGGCGTCCGCGCCGCCCCTGTCACGCGCGACGACCTTCACCTCGAGCCGGTTGACGACCGCGCCCTTGCCGAGCGGCACGCGGATCGGCTCGAGCTCGTCGGCCGGTGCGTCGACCTCGATCGCCTTCTTGTCGTAATTCAGCCGCACCTGGATCCTTCGCGCGCGATCGAATCGCCCGAGCTCCGCGTAGCGCGTGCAGGCTGGATGGATCACGAGCTCGCTCGCGCGGATCCCCTTCTTGAATTCCAGGCTCAGGGTCGGCTGCGGATCATCCTTCGCAGAGATCCAGCGCGTCCACTGCCAGCCGTCCGTGCAAGCGGCTCCCGGATTTCCCGCGACGAGCTCCGAGCTGACGCGGCTCGTGGCCTCCTGGCCCAGCACGAGGTTCGACGCGCGCTCGCCGGCCGCGGCGAGCATCCATGGTCGCAGCAGGCCGTCGACACGCAGCTTGATCGTCTGCGAGACGAGCTCATGCGTGGTGCCGGCCTCGCCCGCGCCGGGGATGCGCGCGTGGACGACGGCGCGCACTTCGCGCACACCTGGCCGGTCGAATACCAGGCTCGTCGCGAGCGGCTCGCCGCTCCACGGAGCGCCCGGATCCGCGGGCACGCGCGCCAGCACTTCGTCGCCCGACTTGTACTCGACGGCGACGACGCGCACCCCGTCGGCGTGCGCGGCGAGCACGCGCTCGGCGAATCCCTCGAGCCACACGGTGACGGGACCGCGCCCGCTGGCGCGCAGACGCACGTCGGCATCGCTCGACTTCTGCATCCGCATCAGCTCGTCCACCGCGATCGTCTTGGCGGCTCGGGTCGCGCGCTTGAGGAACAGCAGTGCGAAGCACGTGTCGGACTCCGACTGTCGCGAATGCGACGAGTCGCCGCCCGCCTCGGGCGCGCGCCAGTAGCCGTCCGCGTGCTGGCGCTTGACGAACCACTCCGCGCCTTCCTCGTACCAGGGCGTCGCTCCGATCCGATCGATCTCGAGCAGCGAACCGACACGCTCGATCCCGTACAGGAAGTACATGTGCCAGCCCTTTTCGCCGCCGACGTCGCCGTTCACGTCGTAGCGCGATGCGAGCCACGCGAGGCCCAGATCGATCCCGCGCCGGCTCGTCTGGTCCGGCTGCGAGGGCATTCGATTGCCCAGTCCGGTGCGCGCCAACTTCATCACGCAGATCCCGGCCGCCGTCATCGAGCAGGTCGCCTCGCTATCGACCAGATAGCGATAGCCGGCCGCCTCGCCACGCGCCTTGGCGCCCGTCGAGAGCGTCTTCTCGATCGGACCAAGGTAGGTGTCCGCGGCCGCGATGCTGCGCAACCACGCGTCCTTCGGAACTTCGAGTCCCGCGATCTGGCACGCCCGCAGCGCGGTCACCGCGTACTGCGTGCACGACAAGTCGGCCTTGTCGTGCATCCATTCGTAGCCGGGGGTTCCGGCCAGCGCGATCGGATAGCCCCAGCCGGCGTCGTCCTGCCACGACAGCAGCCGCTCCATCAGCTTCTGCATGCGCTTCTTGCGCTCGGGCGGCGGATCGACCCCGTAGGCGAGCAGCGCGAACGACATGCCGTAGGTCTCGCGCGGTTCGACGCTGTCGAGGTACGCATACCCGCGCTGGATCGACGGGTGGTCGGCGCGCACTCCGGCGCGCTGCAGCGCGTACAGCGCGAGTCCGGTCATGCCGGCGGGATAGACGGTCTGATGATTCCCCCACGAGCCGTCGCGCTGCTGCTGCTCGATCAGCCAGGCGACACCGCGCTCGATCGCCGCGTCGATCGCACCCTCGAGCTTGGCGAGCTTGTCCTCGGGGCTGGGCGGCAGGAGCACGCCGCGTGCCTCGAACCGATCAAAGCGCAGCGTGCCCTTGCCGGCGACGAGCCCGAAGCCGCCGACGTGGCCAGTCCCACTTCGGCCCGTGCCCGCCAACTCTCCGTCGACGCGCACGGAGAGTTGCTCACCACTGCGCTCGACCTCCAGGGTGAACACCGCGCTGGCGGCGAGCTTGAACGCGACGGGTTTCTGGAACTGAGAGA
>Ga0194131_10008158_pt1 | contig 13766 bp, 12 predicted proteins | sample TA2KigO120mmetaG_FD_148631 | JGI IMG/M metagenome (GOLD analysis project Ga0194131, IMG submission 148631) | Freshwater microbial communities from Lake Tanganyika, Tanzania - TA2015053 Kigoma Offshore 120m | ecosystem: Environmental > Aquatic > Freshwater > Lake | place: Tanzania: Lake... | reverse complement strand
ACTCCAAGAACTCTAACCGATGTGGCAAACGGCATCAACATCAAGCGAAAAGATGTAGCTAGATGTTACAGATTGCTCCTTCGAGAACTGGACCTAAAAATGCCAGTAGTCGATCCAATAAATTTAGTTCAAAGAATAATAAGCATTTTGAAAGTCTCTGAAAAAACAATGACACTGGCAATAAAATTTCTGGCCATGTCAAATGAAACTGAACATTCTGCTGGGAAAGACCCGATGGGATTAGCTGGGGCTGCCATATATTTAGCATGCAATGCCAACGGCGAAATTAGAATACAAAAAGACATAGCAGCGGCAGCAGGCGTCACCGAAGTTACACTAAGAAATAGATGTCTATCACTTAAGCTGGCCTTAGAAATTGATTCTAGAAAATAAATTTCTTTTTTATATTAACAAAAATAGAATAAAACTTAATCAAAAAAAATCCCATAATTAAGTATACACCATAAAAGATTTTAAATTGTGAAGTTCATAACATCACATGTCAGACTCTGAACCTAACAGTAATTCTAATACATATCAAGAATGTAAAGGAAACAAGTATCCCTTAAATGAATATTATATGCTAATAGATTGTCATGATGTAATTAGAACAAATAATAAAATTATTGCATTCTTAGTGGTTGATGATCGTGGAACTAAAAAAATTAGATTTTATGCGTGGAGAAAAAAGGGAGATTCATGGAAAGTGGATTTAGCAAGAGTAGATACGCGCGGATGGGATTTTGAAAATATATCCCAGAGCATAGCAGAATTTAAAAAGAAACACATGATAGTATAGAGGTTATCATTGTTAAGAAAAATAATTTAAAACAATAAGATATAATTAAAAATCTCTATGAATGAGAAATTTACTTGAATTAAAGCCGATTCTGGAATCAATTCATCTTTGAAATTAATTGTGATCTCCTTATCCAGAAGTTAATAAATTCATCTGGTTCATATCTTATTGAGGAATTACCCTTTCTCACATAAAAAAGCTGAACTGAATCATTCGGGTGATCAAATTTTTTTAGATCACTGAAGGGAATTGTTTTTGAATTCTGAGAGTCATTTTTTAGAGTGTATAGTTTTGGAAATTTATTAATATTACAATATTTTTCAAATAATACGATAGGTTGATCGTAAGTCGCCTTGACATAAATTTCACAGATTTCCTTATTGCCATGAATTTTTGGAAATTCAATTTTGTAGATTAAATCTAATGCATATTTCGGATTATTTTGGAAATATTTTTTACAATCTTCTCTAATTTTTAATTCAAATGCATCCTTGTCTCGAGCATGAAAACCATCACTTTTGTTAATTTTTTTTAATGCAAGATAATCTCTTTCTAGTCCAAGCACTCTACCATCATCACTAATGCCTATGACCAATTTACCCCCTTCACTATTAGCAAAGGCGGCGATTGCTTTGTATATGTTAAAGGCTGTTATCTTATCTTTTCCAGTATTTTCGTCTGGAGAGACGATAAAACGTTCTTTGTACTCTAATATTCCGCTCTCAGGGGTAATGAAATAATTATCATTAGAATTAATTTCGGGTTGTTGTAAAATTTTTCTAACTCTACCTTTTTCACTGTTTGTAAGTTTAACTTGAATACCATTCGGATTTTCACTGGTGGAAAAGATCTTTTCAACAATGCCATCAACATACTCAGTGTCAGTATATTGTTTTAAAACTGTCACTTTCTGTCCAATGGCAACATCTTTTAATTTTGGAAACATCTAAATTATATTAATTATCAATTATAAAAAAATTAGGATTTGAATAGTGAAAATTTAGTGATTGTGTCTATACAGACACAATCAGATTTAAGTGATTATGAAAAAACGGTTTTCAATCAGATTGAAAAAATTGAATTAAAAAAACTCGCATTGCCAGCAATAATTTCCAATCAGGAAAAAATATCTATTTGGGGCATTAAGGATTCCAAGGGAAATAGACAAGAATATGACAAGATTAACAGAAATGACATAATTTTAATTAAATATGATAAAAAATATGTTGCCACTGGAACTATAATTCACAAATTGTTTGATGAAAATGTTTATTCTAAGATTTTAAGAGAGAAGTCAACTAAGAAATTATTGCTTTTTTTTAAAAACTATCAACCAATCGATATTAGTTATGGTGCAACAATACCAATATTTTTGGATCCAGTTGATAGGGGGTTTTTTCGATTCCCAATCATAAAGTTAGAAGAATCAAAAATAACTTCTATCATAAAAAAATTTGGGAGTTTAGAAAATGCTATCAATCTTCTTGATAGAAACAAAAAAACAGTTGACTTTTCTAGCAAGGAAGAATTTTTATCAGATGTTACATTTTCTACGAATCAAGGCATATCAAGTAAAAGAGTAGGTCAGAAAGAATTTAGTGGTAGGGTGAGGAAGAATTATAGTAATAAATGTGCAATTTGTAAAATATCGCAAAAAGAATTACTTCAGGCAGCACACATAATTCCAGTAGCCTCCAATAAAAAAATAGCTGGTGAGATTAAAAATGGTATTTGTATGTGCATAATGTGTCACAAATTATTTGATGAAGGGCTAATCTCAATTGATAAAAATTTGAGAATCATGTTTACAAAACTAAAACCAATTGATAATTTATTAAAAAATAGAATTTTGGAAAATACCGCGATCGCCAAATCAAAAATATCTCCATCCCCCGAGTATTTAGAATTCCATAGAATCAAGTATGAATTTGATATATAATTGAGATTATCTTTGGATTGCATATGACGTTTAAAGCAAAAAAAAATTGGCCGTCCGCATCATACGATTCAGAAATAAATAACATAACGACTGAGTTTTTCATTCCAGCATTTTATGAATCCATTACTTATAGAAGAATTGCAGGTCTTTTCTCTTCAAATAGTTTTGCATTAGCTGCTAGAGGCCTAACTGAATTTGTTAACAATGATGGTAAAATTCAACTGCTAATTTCCCCAATACTTACCAAAGATGATATCAGAGTTTTATCCAATTCAGACAAACCGGAATTCGATGACATAATCAAAAAATCCTTGTTAGAAAACATTAATCTTACCAACGAATTTGAAAAGGATCATATTTTTGCATTAATTTATCTTTTAAAAAATGATGTTCTCGAAATAAAAATCTATATTCCTAAAGATGCATCTGGCAACATTCTAGATTTTGAGAAAATTATTTCACAGAATATGTTTGCTGAGAAACTTGGAATTTTTCAAGATCGTGAAGGTAATGTTATAACATTTAGGGGACCAATTGATGAAAATAAAGAAAGCTGGGAACAGGGAAAATTTTCTATAACCATAGATGTTTCTTGGGAGTCAGGTCAAAAAATTCATGTAGATGATGACATAAAGAAATTTCAAAAACAATGGGACAGTAAAGATAGTATTGACCTGCCTTTAGCAATTAAAATGGAATTAATTAAAAAATTACCTGAAAATTTTAAAACGTGTTTAAAAAAATATGACGTACCAGACTGGGCAATTCTTTCGAATGGTAAAAAACTATGGGATAATCAAATTACGGCAGTAAACTCTTGGTTTAAAAATCAATATCGTGGGATATTTCCAATTGCAACTTCTGGTGGAAAGACGATTGCCGCAATAACTTGTGCGAAACGATTACCGACCCGAGTCGTAATACTGGTAATTGTTCCATTAAAAGAATTAGCTAAACAATGGGCGGAAGAAATTAAAAAGAATGATTCATCATCAGAGAGTATAATTTGTGATGGGGATCATTCCGATTGGAAAAATAAACTAACAAAAAGATTAAACAGATATTCTTTAGATAGCACATATGAATTTAAGAATAGGCTTTACGTAATCGGCGTATCAGATACAGTGATTAGGAAGTCAAAAAACAGTGATGCTTCACTATTCATAACTAATTTTCGACATGTCAAACCTGCGGATATTATGATAGTTGGAGATGAAGTCCATAATTTTGGTGCCAAAGAAAACCAAAAGATTTTTGATATTGATGCAAAATATAGGCTTGGCCTAAGTGCCACACACGAAAGACAATGGGATGATGAAGGTACTGATGCAATTATCGAGTATTTCGGTAGAAGTTTATCCGAAGCAGGATATACTGTATCTCAGGGAATAGCTGACGGGCGATTATCAGAATATTCTTATCATCCTTACTTTACGACACTTACCACTGAAGAATTTAAAAAGTATAAGGAACTCACTATAGAAATTGGAAGATTATCCAATATGTCTAAAAAAAATCCACGTGATGATTCGATAAAAAAGAAGCTGGCATCCACTATGAATCTTAGATCTGATATATTAAAAAATGCTGAAAATAAAATCAATGTTTATAAAAAGATAATCACATCAAACCCAAATCCTCCATACATCATATTTGCAGACGATAATGTTCAACTCAAAAAACTGAGAACGGCCCATAATGAAATTATAAAAAACATTAATCAATCTTCTAAAATTATGAAAAGTACTGATACCTTCATTTTTTCTGGTGATACCGACCCATCACAAAGAACTCAGATTCTTAAACAATCAGCAATCCATGATCGTCCAATTTTTTGTATGTATTGTCTTGATGAAGGAATCGATGTCCCAGAATTTAATGGGGCTATTTTGATCGCAAGTTCACGTAGTAAAAGACAATATATTCAAAGGAGAGGTAGAATTTTAAGAAAATCAAAAAAATATCCTACAAAACAATTATACGACATAATTATTTTTCCTCCAAAGCAAACTAATTCCTCAGAAATAGATATGGCTAAAAACATAATTGATAAAGAATATGAAAGATTCTTTGAGCTCAGTCATGACGCGATTAATCATTCTTCTTCAATAGAACAATATAATGACGAAAAAAAGAGATTAGGATATTAAAAGTTTATTAGAAACCAGACAAATAATTTTCATTCATGAATGAAGCATATAGCCAAATTATCGAAATTTTAGAGAAGTTGGCTAATAAAGCTGAATTACCAAAAGGAATGGTAAAAAAAATTTATGATTTAGAAAGAGAACAGGTTGGTGTAATGAATAGAAACAATCAATCAGAATTAAGAAGAATTATTGTAGAATCATTAGAATCTAAAGAAAAATTATGAAGTTTTTACAGCTAGAATTATCAAATTGGTCAGTTTTCCGTGAAAATCAAATTATAGATTTATCTACCGAGGATGGTAAACCAATAATTTTAATCTATGGTGATAATGATAAAGGAAAAACTAGTCTATTTTATTCTATCAGGTACGTTCTATTTGGAGAAAATGGACTCAAATCACATCCAAAGCCGAATTATAGAGAATTAAAAGAATGGGCGAATTATCATTCTGCTGCCGCCGGAGATGGGGAAATTCACGTTGAATTGAAAATCCAATTTGATGACGGCAATATAAAACGAATCCAACGAAAAAGAAAATTTGAACAGACTCCAACTGGTCAAGCCATAGATTTGTCTCAGAAAGATGAATTAACGATCTTTGATGAAAAGGGGATTTTTCAGATCAATGATGTTCAAAAGTGGATTTATAAAAATATATTACCATTTGATGCAAGTCAGTTTTTTTTATTTGATGGAGAGGTAATTCAAAAATATACAGATAAACAAGAACAATATGTCAGAGAGGCAATCGAACAGGTTTTAGGTCTTTCTGAATTAAAAAATGCAGAAGAAGATTTGATGAGGTTAAATGAGATATTAGGTGATGAGAGAAACAAAAAATTAAGATTGGTCACAAAAGATGAGAAAACTCAAAGGGAGCTTGTGGATTTAGAGAATAGTATATCTGAGACTAAGGAATTAACAGATAACGCGGAAATCCAAAAAAAAATTGCTTTAGATGTAATCGAAAGTAATAATAAAATAATTAAACAATATGCCGAATTGAGACAACAAAAAGACCATCAGGACGAATTACGTGATAAAATTGCCAATAATAATAAATTATTACAAGATTTAGAAAATAAATTAAAAACAAAGCGTGATTTTTCAGGATTACTTGTTCTAAATCCATTATTAAAAACTATATTGAAGACTGAAGAAACTCCCCCTTCACATCAACAATGGGAATCCAAATGTGTTTCATACTTATTAGATAATAAAATAGAAAAATGTCTTTGTAATTCTTACATAGATGACAATATTAAAAAAATTTATGAGTCAAAGATGCTAGATATTAGAGATAACCCATTTTCAATATTAAAACGTCTTGTCGAGGACACCTTTTCATCTTACAGACCAGATGGATTAGAAGTGGAATTAAATCAAATTATTAACAATATATCAGATACCGAAGTCCAAATTAATACAGATAAAGAAGCTTTTGATGAAATTAGTAAAACCATACAAAATAATAAAAATGTAGGGGATGATCTTCATCAGAGAGAGAAAACAAACAATGAAAAAATGAAAGAGATCGGGAGATTGGAAGAACATATTATTTTAAATAAAAAAAGATTAGATCATTGGCGTAGTCAGCATAATACTCTGTCAAATAAAATCTCAAGCAGTACTGCGGATAAAGAATTAAAGAGAGCGAATGATTCGATTGACTTCGTAAGGAGTACTTCAGGTGTATTTGGACATGCTTTTAATGAATATTTTAAAACTAGAAAAGAAGAACTTGAAAAATATATCAGTAGTACGTTCAAGAAACTAACCAATGCGCCAGAAAAATACAAATCAATTAAAATTGGTGAAACCTTTGAAATACATATAGAACGCACTAATGGAGATATCTTTCCATCGCATAATTACAGTCCAAGTTCTGGAGCTGGGCAAATCGTCGCCATGTCAGTAATTGCGGGATTTAACAAATTTACCACCAGACAGTGTCCTTCGGTAATAGATACACCTTTAGGAAGACTAGACTTAATTCACAGGGAGAATGTGATAGATTTTTACCCATTATTAAATAATTCACAAGTCATCATTCTTCCTCAGAAGGGAGAAATGAGTGACACCGATGTGGAAGCCATAATGGAGAATGTTAGTGCAATTTATGATCTTGTGCCTAATCCATCTGATCCCAATCAGACGTTTGTAAGGAGACGGAGATGACCGAGTTAGCTTCAAAATTATTTCAATTTACTCGTTTTAAACGAGGATTAGATACGGTTTACGAAATTCTTGTCGATCAAGAGAAATTATTTACTAATCAATGGAATTTGCTAACATTAGGTTTGGTTTACGGAATACTTTATGATAAGAAACTCGAAAATAAAAATCGTAAAGGAATAATAGAGATAACCTCTATATCGGACAGACACATACAAGATATTTTGTGTATTTGTTATCTAATTCTGGATGATGGAAGACCACCAAAAGAAATCTATGAGTTAATGTGGGATTATGCAGATGGTGGAGTTCAAGAAATATACGGTATGTATAATGAAACTAAAAATATAGATATTGCAAATATTATAAGAGATGCAGAAAAAAGATGGAATGAAAGAGTTCATTCTCTTCACAACATTAATCTATAGTTGCCAATTTTATAATTGACATAATTTAACTAAGATAAACAATCACTGTGTCAATCAAAATTGTTTCTATATCCTAATTTCTGAAATCGATTGAATCGTGTTTATGATTTTATTGATACAAAATTCAATCTCTTCTTTTTGATTAAATCTACCCAGTCCAAATCTAATCGCTGAATGACTATTCGTTTCATCCAAACCGATTGCAAGTAGCACATGTGATGGTTCTACCATTTGAGTAGTGCATGCAGAGCCTGCAGAGATTGCAATTTCTTTTGAAATTGAATTAATAATTGCCTTGCTTTCCACGCCTGGAAAATACACATTTAGATTATGAGTTAGTCTTTTTGTTGTATGTCCATTTAAAATTCCCCCTAGTTTTTCAAATTCTTTAATCATCATATTTGTCCAATCTCTGAATCTAGAGTTTTCCATAGTCATTTCTTTTTGAGATATTTCCATTGCTTTTCCAAATCCAACAATTCCTGGGACATTTAGTGTTCCAGAGCGAATGTTTCTCTCTTGTCCTCCACCGTGTAAAATTGTCTGAGGTCGGATTCTGGGTTTAACTCCCCTAATGTATAGAGCTCCAATTCCCTTTGGCCCATACATTTTATGAGCAGACATGGACATCATGTCAATTTGCATTTTTTCCACATCCATTGGAATGTGTCCCACTGCCTGTGCTGCGTCTGTATGAAAAAATACGTCATTTTCATGTGTTATTTTGCCAATTTCTGCAACATCCGCAATTGTTCCGATTTCATTATTTGCAGTCATTATACTAAGTAAAACTGTTTTTTCAGTGATTGAATTTTTTAGTAATTCAAGATCAATTTCACCATAATGATTTACTGGAAGATACGTTACACGGTATCCAAGATTTTCCAAATGCCTAGCAGTATCTAATATTGCCTTGTGCTCTGTGGCACATGTAATCAAGTGATTGCCTTTTTCCTTGTATTTTTCCATGGTTCCAACTAGCGCCAAATTATTGGATTCAGTAGCACCCGAAGTGAAAATTATTTCATCGTGTCTGGCACCTATTCCCTTTGAGATTTGCTCACGTGCATTCTCAACTGCAAAAGATGCGTCGTATCCGAACGTATGGTCAAGACTAGAAGCATTTCCAAATTTATTGCCAAAGTAGGGAAGCATTTCTTCCAAAACACGCGGATCTACGGGCGTTGTTGCATGATGGTCCAGATAGATTGGAAACTTGATACCACTCATGACAATCTTTCTATTTTAATCATTGAATAAAAGTCGGACAAGTTCTTAACTCTAGAGTATAAGGCAATTGTTCCACGATTAAAGTGGGCTCGTAGCATTCTATTTAGATAAAGTTCAGGGTCTAGTCCATCATCATGTAGTCTTTGAATAAAAAGTGCCAAAAAAATATTCTCATAATCACCAAACAAAACTTGTGGGTGTATTTCAGAGCCTTTTTCATCAAATTCATCTGGATTAGGAATTGACGGGTCTTTTAATGAAAGACACAGTGCAAATCTACCAGTTATGTTTGGAGTAAGTCCTGTCTTTACTTTAATCTGCCCTAAAAGAGTTTGTGAGCGATAGCTCATCTTGAGTCGATTAAATTTCAACTAGTTTCACTCCATTTTCGTCCCAAAAATAGTGAGAATTTAGATTTGTAGTTCCTTTATCAGACAAATAATTCATCGAATATGCACGAGTTATGTGAGGATGCATTTTTTTATAATATTGTGCATCGATTTCAGCATTTGTTGAGAAAATCACTACCTGGTGTGATGCAAATGGAAAAAATCCTTCAACCAAGTTTGTTCTATGCTGGACATCCAATCTAGCAAGAGGCGTGTCAATTAGGAATGGTAGTGGCCGGCCAGATGTCTTTGCCAAGGCCCACAACACAGAGGTGGCAAACATTTGCTGTTCACCTTTTGATAGCAAGTCCTTTTGTATTTCAATTCCATCACTTCTAAAAAGATGAATTTCAAAAGTATCCTTATCTATGATAATTTTTTCAATAAAGTTATCCTTGTGAATTAGTAATTTTATTCCCTCTAGCATGTATTCTTCCAAAAGACTGATTTTTTTGATTCGTAATTGTTCTGAATAGGAGTCCAAAACATCAAGAATTCTCTCTGTTAGTTCTGCCTTTTCCTGGGATTTTTTATTTTTATATTGCTTTGAGAGGGATTCGCGGATTTTCACAGAAATGTGCCTAGATAGTGCCATTCTAGTAGAGATTTGCTGGTCAATATGAGATATCTCGGCTTCAAGCATTCCTAGTTTTTTATTTAGCTCATTTATCTGGGAGAGCATCGGTCCAATCTCATCATCTTTTGGTGCGTTAATTAGTGCAGTCTCGATTTTATCTAGTTCTAGACTTAATTCGTTTAACTGCTGCGTTTCAGATTCTAATTTTTTCAAGACAACACCATTAGCCTCAGAAATAATTTCAGATATTAACTGACTATCTTTTAAGGAAAAATCAAACTTTAGTTTCTCAGATGTAAATTGCGATTCTAGTCTTTGATCAAAGATTTGTATTACATTTTTTACAATCTTTTCTCGCGTTTGTTTATCAGATGAAATTTCTTTCCAGAATGACTCTGATTCAATATTTTGTATAATTTGGTTAAAATTTGACTCTAGTATTTCTTTCTCAAAATTCTTTTTTAGTAGAGATTCGTCATTTTTAAGATTCACTATAAGCTTGTCTAGTTGTTTTGGAATTAGGCTAAGAGGCAATGAGTGTGAACATATGTTTCTGATATTTTGTGCAGTATTGTCCAATTTGATTTGGTATAGAATTTTTTTAGATTTGAGTTCATCTCGTTGCTCAGAGAATGTACCACCCATTCTAGAGATTTTTTCGTCTAGATCATCGATTTGTTTATGAGTTCCTTGGACTTCGGATTCTTTTACGATTTTTTTTTGTGTCAGAATTTTGATTTCACTTTCAGTCTCACTTTTTTCTTTTTGATATCTTTCAAAGTCTAATCTGGAAGTTTCGTTGATTCCAAGATTTCTAGAAAGATTGATTTGCAAATCAGACTTTAGTTGCTCAACTAGGTCAATTCCAAGTAACGAATTAAACGAGGATTTTATTGCAATGTCCTCATTTCCTTCTTCTGCTATTTTGACTATTTTCTCCCCATCAAAAAAAAACAGTCTTGCTATTCCCTTGGGAATAAGGTCCTCTACAAAAGATTGCCAGTGAGATTTTTCAATATTATCCACTGACATGAAATTAGACTCATCATTGGTACGTTTTTTAATTAATAGATCCTCAATTATTTTTCCGCTTTCGTTTATCCAAGACCTCTCTACTCTATATTCTGCAACTTCGTGGTTATGAAAAAACTTGAACTGGATTATAATTGATGCATGGTCAGCTGTCACTGTTGCTCCAAGATATCTGTGGATTTTTCGTTTAAGATAATCATCATATGTGCTCTTTGTAATTTTTTTTCCAAATGCCGCCATTCCATAAAGGCAGAGCATTACAGAATCAAACAGAGTTGTTTTTCCTGCCCCGTTTGTTCCGCCAATGAGAATTATTGGTTTGTCATCATCCACAGTTAAATCAAATTCATTCTCACCGCTATAGACTCCAAAATCTTTGAGAATAATTTTAGTTAGTAGCATTATCCAAATTCTTCCTTGATTTTACGCTGCTCTTTTAGGTCATCAATTATTTCATCAATGTCTTCTCGCCATTCTTCACCAAGAATTTTGTTAAGTTTTGGGTAAATCTGTGAATGTTTTGTCATTCCCTGTGATTCAAATTCTTCATTTAGAAGCTTGCTGACAAGAATTTGCGGTATGTTATTTTTCTTACAAATTTCTTCCAAGATTTCCTGTTCTACTGCCCCAAACCCGCCTAGATCTTCTAGTGGGGAGGGTAATTTTTCTCCCATTACTTTTTCATAAATTGAATAAACTGAATTTCTCCAATCCCCTCGCTCCATTCTCCAAATTCTCTGGATTTCATGTAATTCCTCTTCCATTATCAAATCCATGTTTGGGTCAGGACCATTTTTCCTGATCTTTTTTTGTGCCTCTAATAATTCAGTGAGGAGTTTTTTGCAGTATTCCATTTTGTATGGGCCTGGGACTAGTTGTGCATATTTATCAGATTTATCCAATTCTTCAATTGGAATATCTAACGAGTTTGTACTATTTTGGTCAGACGCTCTTCTCTTACTTTCATCGAAAAGTTTCATTTGGCCTGTGCGTCGCTTAAATTCTCGGAGGTCTCTTCTTTTTAGTGGATCCTGACTTTGCTTTAGTTCTTCGCGAAATTCCAAGAGGGGCTCCATCCAATCTTCACCATTTTCGATCATGTTTTTCAGTGAAATATCCTCAGCAACAACGGTACAAACCCAGCAACCAAACCTACTATTGCCGCATGATGGTGTGCTAGAATCCACCACTAGTGGACACTCTGAAGAGGTTGCATTTTGATATAGTGCTAGTAGGTCACGATTGTTAGCACCCCATGGATTTTTATTTTGTAATAAATAATTCCAAACATCTTCAGTGATAAAATCCCTTAACGGGGTGTAAACATATGTTTGTGCGAATTTAGAATGTCTTGATAAGAGGCTTCCTTTAATTTCATAGAGATTCATCAGCTGGGCCCTAGAACCGCTTTCATCCTTTCTTGTTCCAAGGCATACTACTGCTTCACCATATTCTGACACTTTTTCTTTGATGAACCTGTCTGCATTTCTAATCTTGAGTCTATCAGTACACCATCTGAACATGTTGGTAGGTGCCGGAAATCCTTTGCCCAACATACAAACCCAAAACGTATCTTTCACCACAGGTCTTACAAGATTGGTTGAAATTGGCAATTCTAACTGTGTTGCAGACTTTTCCATTTTATGCAAAGTTGATGTAATTTGGTTTACAATTTTTGGGGACTCTACCAGAGTATCGGATGATATGATAAAGATGCGCTTTTTACGTTTACCTTCTGGGAGTTCCGAGATAGCAGACCAGATTAATTGAACCATGCATGTAGAGTCTTTGCCACCACTATAGCCCAAAATCCAGGGTCGATTATCACTTAGATAAACAGATTTGATCTCATCATAAATATTTCTCAATGTCCTTGACTTGAAGACAGATTCCGCTGGCATTATTTGACCTCAAATTCATCAAGGGTTTTTGTGATGCCGCACTCATGAAGTATTACACTTGCAGCTTTTTTGATTCCATTTTTTGTTTTTAACATTTTTCCATCAAGCATCAGCTTTCCTTGCCAGACAGGACTATCTCTTGCCCAGTCGATTTTTTGTAAGGCTTTGAGTTTTTCTTTCCAGGAACTTGCATATTGAGTTACCAATACATGACCAACCAAGCCAAGCGCATTAATGAAATTTGTATGTGAATGAACATAGTCAACTCTTAATTCAAACGCAGATACTTTTTTTTCTATTAATAGTTGCCATTCAGGTATATTTTTTGAGACTTCGTCCCAGAATTCTGCTGCAATTTTTTGTTCATCTTCTGTAAGATTTTTTGATTTTGGTCTAAGTAAAAATTTAGTTGCATCTGAAATTCCATTCAGTGTAAAGAATTTTGTAGACCTATTTGAAATCGAAGTACGTTCCAATTCAACTCTACCATGAAATATTGGTAGTGCATTTGCCAATTTTACAATAAACTGACCAAATGTGTCACGATGGTCGTAAAGTATGCCAAGGGATTTTGTAGGTTTTACCGCATGTTTATTTAGGTCGGCAAACATTTGCTGACTTTGTTTTAATCCCCTATCTTCAAAAAATACTACAGATATGTACTCGTTACCGAGCTCTGGTTTATGTTTTAATGCTTCTTCAATAGCAGCTCTTCTATGCTGGCCATCATTGATCAAAATATTACAGCCAAGAGGTATGTGTAGGGTTCCAATGGTTCCAATGTTTTCTTTCAATTCGTCATAGGAAGGTGCTGGGATGAATCTCACCTTTCCGTCAACTGATGCAGTTAACGATGAAAAGACATAATTTTTTGGATTGTTTATCATGTAATTTGCAATTTCCGGAATTCTGGATTCTCTGAGAATTCTCTGAGCACGCATTTGGACTGGAACTAGTTCTTGGTTAAAGACAAAGAGTTTAGGAATCCATTTGAGCTCTACCATAGCAACATAAAATTCGCGACCTGCCTGATATCCACGCAAAGCATCAAAGGTTAACACATTTGGGCTGCCACCTAATGAATTAGATTTTGACACACTTCCATAATTACCTATGAGTATTTAAATGGAAGTGTATTTTTTTCT
>Ga0194131_10008157_pt1 | contig 13767 bp, 11 predicted proteins | sample TA2KigO120mmetaG_FD_148631 | JGI IMG/M metagenome (GOLD analysis project Ga0194131, IMG submission 148631) | Freshwater microbial communities from Lake Tanganyika, Tanzania - TA2015053 Kigoma Offshore 120m | ecosystem: Environmental > Aquatic > Freshwater > Lake | place: Tanzania: Lake... | reverse complement strand
GGCTGGCGGGGCGCGAGTTGCCCGCGGCGCGGCTCGCGGCGCTGCTGCAGTCGGCGGAGCGCCGATTCGTGGGCACGCCGTGCGGAATCATGGACATGATGACCGCGATCGTCGGTCGCCCGTCCTGCGCGCTTCGTCTCGACTGCCGCTCGCTCCGGTTCGAGGCGATTCCGCTGCCCGCCTCGATCACGATGCTGCTCGTCGACACGGGCGTGCGGCATGCGCTCGGTTCGAGCGACTACGGCCGGCGCCGCGCGGAGGTCGAGCAGGCGTCGGCCGCGCTCGGCGTGTCGTCGCTTCGGGATGCGGACCTTGAGCTCGTGGAGCGAGCAGCGCTGCCCGACGCGCTTCGGCGCCGCGCGCGCCACGTGGTGCGCGAGATCGCGCGAGTCGATCGCGCGGTCGCGGCGCTTCGCAGCGACGACGCGGCCGAGCTCGGACGAATCGTCTCGGCGAGCCACGCGTCGCTGCGTGACGACTTCGACGTGAGCGTTCCCGAGGTCGATCGAGTGGTCGAGCTGGCGCTGCGCGCCGATCCGGGCGTGCTCGGCGCGAGAATGGTCGGCGGGGGATTCGGCGGCGCGGTGCTCGTGGTCGCGTCGTCGTCGCGCGTTGACCACGTCGAACGATCGCTTCGCGAACTCGGCCTCGCTGCGCCGCCGCACTCGATCCGGCGCGTGCGACCCGGCGCGGGGTACACTGCGAGCGTCGTGGAGGAGCTCCCATCATGAAGAGACTCGTGAAGTTCGCCGTCGCGCTCGTCGTGCTGCTCGTCGTGGCGGCGGCGGCGGTCGTGTTCTCGATCGACTCGATCGCGAAGCAGGCCGTCGAAATGGCCGGCACGCACGTGCTCGGCACGCCCACGACGGTCGGTTCGATGCGGATCGGCCTGCTGAATCCAAGCGCCTCGATGACGGCGCTCGCGGTCGACAACCCGAGCTCGTTCGCCGGCGACGCCGGCGGCGCGAAGTTCCTGGCGCTTCAGAACGGGTCGCTTGCGGTCGACGCGAAGAGCCTGATGGGCGATGTCGTGCGGATTCCCTCGGTGCGGCTGTCGGATCTCTCGCTCACGCTCGTGCAGAAGGGATCGGAGAGCAACGCGACCGCGATTCTCGATCACATGAAGCGAACGGTCGGCGGCAGCGGAGGCGGAAGCGGGGGCGGTTCGTCCTCGTCGAGCCGTCGATTCGTGATCGACGAGCTGCTCATCGAGAACATCTCGATCCGCGCCACCGCGAGCGGGCTCCCGGTGGAGGTGCCCGCGGCGAACCTGAAGGTCGCGCGCATCCGGCTCGAATCGCTCGGAAGCGGCGGCAAGGATCCGGTGGGAATGGAACAGCTCGTCGCGATCGTCGTGAACGCGGTGATGCAGGCGGCGATCGAAGCCGGCGCCTCGCAGCTGCCCGCGCAGCTCGTCCAGGGAATGCTCGGCGGCATGTCCGGACTCGGCGGCGGACTCGCGAACTTCAACCTCTCGATCGACTCGGGCAGCGGGTTGCAACCGGTCGGTGATCTCGGCACGCTCGCGAAGCGGGCCGGCGTCGATCTCTCCGCGCTCTCGGGGAAGGCCGGCGAGGAAGTTCAGAAGGGACTCGGAGATGTCGGCAAGCAGCTCGAGGACGCCGGCTCGAAGGCGACCGAGGGCATCAAGAAGGGACTCGACGACATCCTGAAGCCGAAGTAGCGGCCGAAACCGGCCGGCGGCTCACGCCGAGGTCGCGGCGGCGGCGGCCGCCGTCACGGGCTCGAGTCCCGCGCCGCGCAACGGCGATCCGTCGAGCATGCAGAGAATCGCCGCGTTCACGGTGCTCGGCGCGAGCAGTTGCACGAAGTGGCCGACGCGCCGGATCTGCATCACTTCCGAAGTGGGGCGGCACGCGCGGAATCCGTCGATCGGCAACCGCGCCGGATCCGCGGCGATCGCCGAGACTCGCGCGTCGATGCGGCGAAGCGCCGGCGCGAAGTCGACGACGGAGGCGGCCTTGAAGATCGATCCGCAGCGCGACGCGTCGCCGCCGGCCATGTGCTCGATGATCTGGTCGAGCGTGTCGCGATCGTCGTGCGGTGACGCGAGATGCTGAAGCACGTAGTCGCGCGAGAGGCGCTCGAGCGCCTGTCGCTGCTTCATCGCGTCGGCGTCGGCGCAGGCCAGCATGCGCGCGCCGAGTTCCGCGAGGAAGGGGCGACGCTCGGCGGCGACCGGGATGGCCGAGTCGAGCAGAAGCAGCGATCCGGGCTTGAATCGTCCCGCGGCGCACGCAAGCGCGCCGATGATGCCTCCCATGCTGTGGCCCACGACGGTCGCGCCATCGAAACCGGATTCGTGCCACGCCGACGACAGGCGCGCGGCGACGCGCTGAAGGCAGCCGGTGCCGTCGCAGCATTGACGTGCGCGATCCAGTCCGGGACGATCACATGCCTCGGGGTACCGTCGCGTCGTCGCGAGAATGCCTGCGCCTGGAGGCGGAAGAACCAGGCGTCGCAGAGAATGCCGGGCAGGAGGATGAGCGGAGCGTCTTGGTTCATGCGAGCGTCCGTGGGAATCCTTCGGCGTTCGGCGGAGTCCGCTTGAGCGGAAATCGCCGCCCGCCGCTTCGCCGCCCGCGGTACAACGCGACCCCGTGCCGACGACGCCGTCCTTTGAAGCGATCGATCTGGGATATCAGGGGCTCGTCGGCGCGGCGAACTCGTTCCTCCTGCAGACGCGCGAAGGCCCCGTGCTCATCGAGGCGGGGCCGCAGGCGTGCGTTCCCGCGCTCGAACGCGGATTGAAGGCCCGCGGCGTCGAGCCGGCGTCGATCCGGCACTGCTTCGTCACCCACATCCATCTCGACCATGCGGGCGCGGCCGGCGCGATCGCGGCGCTCGGCGCGACCGTGCACGTGCACCCGTTCGGCGCTCCGCATCTCGTCGATCCGTCGAAGCTCATCGCGAGCTCGCGTCGGGTGCACGGCGAGTCGTACGAGCGCTGGTACGGCGATCCGATTCCGATTCCGCACGAGCGCGTGCACGCGGTGTCGAACGGCGAAGGCGTGATCGTGGGGGAGCTGCGGTTCCAGGCGATCGAGACGCCGGGCCATGCGCGGCACCATCACGCCTGGTGCGTGCGGCGCGAGGGCTCCGAGTCGCTGCTCTTCACCGGCGACGCGGCGGCGACCTTCGTTCCCGGCAGCCGTTTCATCGGCATTCCCACGCCGCCGCCCGAGTACGACCTCGACGCGTGGCGCCAGTCGATCGGGCGCATTCGCGAGGTCGGCGCGAGTCGACTCGTGCTCACGCACGGCGGTGCGGTCGACGATCCGGAGTCGCATCTGCGCGACATGCGGACGCGCTTGGAGGAGGAGGACGCCTGGCTTCGGCGCGAGCTCGCCGAGTCGGACGACGACGACGCGGTGCTCTCGCGCTATCGCCCGTGGCTGCACGCGAAGGCGAACGCCGCCGGCGTGCCGCCCGAGTCCCGCGAGGTCTTCATCGGCGATCTCTGGATGGGCATGAACATCATGGGAGTGCGGCGCGCGATGTCGAAGCCGCGACGCTGAGCGAGCCTCGCCGACTCGAGGCGAGCGCGGGGCCTCGAGTTCCGAGCCACGCTCGAGAGCGCCGCGCCTACATCGCCACGCTCGGCAACCCCATGGCGCGACGCCACGCCGAAAGCTGGCCGAGATGGAACGACTCGTGCTTCACCATGAGCGTGACGAGCTGCTCGCCCACGCGCGGATGCAGTTCGCGCCAGCGCGGAAGCGGATTCGGCGCCTCGAATCGCGCGGTCGGGGCCGCGTCGAGCGCGGCGAGCACGTCCGCGCCGAGGCGCTCGATCGTCTCGCGCATTTCGCGCGGCGCAGGATGTGCGGCGGGCTCCATCGACACCTTCGAGCCGCGGCCGAAGGGCGCGTCGAGCGGATCGTCGAACGCGGCGCCGCGCAGCAGATCGAGAATCACGCGTCGATAGAGCCTCAGGTGGCAGACGATCCACGCGGGATGATTCATTGCGCACGCGCTCGCCGGCTGCGCGATCCACCTTGCGACGGCCTCGCCGAGATCATCCACCAGGCGCCCCAGGTACGCGCCGTTCCGCACCCACGTGATCCGCAGCGAAGACCGCAGCAAGTCGCCCATGGCGTGCTCTCAGCGGCACTTCGTTCCATTTGGAACGAATGAGCCGAGCGTGGGCGCGTCGGCGAGATGGCGAATCCCCGGCCTGCGGGATGGACGCATTCCGGCGACCTCGGTAGCTTCGGTGCAGATCCGGCGTCGCGCGTCGTGCGACAGCGACGCGGATCGTGGAGGTGGAATCATGATAAGTTCAAGCCAAGGCCGTGTTCGGTGGAACTCGGTGGTCGTCGCATCCGCGGCAGCCATGGTACTTGCGACCTTCTCGGCCCGCGCTCAAGTCGCGCCGCCGCAGGACGCGACGCACTCGAAGCCCGCCGCCGAGGCGGTCCTTTCGGAGCCGATCGGATTCGATCGGGCGCATCTCGCGACCGGCCTCGACGAGGATCGCGATCAACGCGAGACGGCGTTCGGCGGCGGGGACATCCCGATGGAGCAGCAGCTCGGCCCGGGCAACTGGTTCGTCGTCGAAGTGACGAACACGACCGGTCAGGCGGCCGCCGACCTCCACATCACCTTCACGGGAAGCGGAGGGATCCTCTTCGTTCCTCCGGGATTCGTGATGGCGCCGGGTTGCCCGAATCCCGTCGTGCCCTCGAACGGCCAGTTGACGAACACGGTCATCATCGACTGGAACGCCGCGTGCGTTCCGCCGGGCGGGCGCGTGATCTTCCTGGTGAACACGCTCTTCGGACCGCTCGGCTTCGCCGGCGGCTTCTGGACCGACATCAACGGCGCGAACATCGGCAACATCGGCGCGGGCTTCATCACCGTCCGCGCGGTGCCGCTCGGCGGCGGACCGCTCATCCCGCCGACGAAGCCGTGGATCGCCATCAAGCGGCAGATCGCCTACATCGGCATTCCCGTGTACGGACCGTGGGCGAAGCCCCCGGGGCAGTGCTGGCAGCGCTGGTGCTGCTTCGATACGAATCAGCTCTGCTGCTTCGATCGCTGGCTCTTCTGCCGGTTTCCCGATCGATTCTCGCGCTTCTTCGAGTTGATCGGCCCCGGACTCGGCAACTGCTTCGTGATTCGCGGATGGAGGCTCTTCTTCAAGAACACCGAGGGACCGGTCTGGTTCCTTCAGATCACCACGATTCCGCCGCCTCCGTGGGAGCCGCAGCAACCGCCGGGCGGTCCTCCTCCCCAGAAACCGCTCTTCGCGGCGCAGCATCCTGAGACGGTGCAGAGGCAGCTCGAGATCTGGGATTCGGACGACCAGGGCGCCTCGTCGAATGGTTCCGCGGATGTCTCGTCGTGCTTCTTCGACATCAACGCGGCGCTCACGATCCCGACCACCAATCCGTTGCTTCCACCGATCATCGGCTTCCCGAACATCGCCATGGCGATGGCTCCTCGATACAACGAGGCGCGCCAGGCGATGATTCCGATCGAGATCGTGGCGCTCCACCTTCAGTCCACCAATCCGTTGCCGATCTGGGACAACCTGGTGATCAACATTCAGGCAATGAAGAACGATCTCGGGCAGATGGCGGCCGGCCTTGGCACCGGACTGCCCGTCGATCCGACTCCGTACTTCGACTTCGCCAATCGCGCGAATTCGATGGGCAGTGCGATGGCGGGCGCCACGGGCTCGTTGCGCTACCAGACGGTGCGGGAGTATCTCGCGTCGATCGCCGAGGGAATGAACACCTCCGGAATGGCGATCCTCACGGGACTTCCGACGCCGGTGGAGCAGGACAAGTACCTGTGGGGACAGGTGGGGCGATTCCATCCGATGAGCCACTTCGTCGGCGCCGCTGCCGGCCCGCACATGCGGGTCAAGCTCGACCTGATGCTGAACTCGTGGGGGCCGCAGACCGGCGTGGTCGAGGTGATCGCGCGCGACGCGGACAGCCCACGCTCGCACGCGCTGCTGCACGCGACTCAGCCGATCAACGAGTACGGCGATGTCATTCTCGACGGCTTCGACCTCGAGGGAACGAAGACCATCGCGGCGTGGTCGAAGGGGCCGACGAATCTCGCCACGACGGTCGTCGCGCCCTACATGGACGGAGGCACATTCGTGCCGGAGTCGATTCAGCAGAACGGCGACGCCGACGGCAACAATTGCGTCGACATGAACGACGCCAACTACGTGATGTCCACGATGGGCCAGGGCGGCGAATTCGCACCGATGGTGCCGTCAAGCGATGTGAATCGGGACGGCGTCGTGAGCTTCGCCGATCTGGCGATCGTGCAGTCGGCCATCGGAAAGTGCGGCGATCCGGAGCCATGGGCATGCCTGGCCGACTTCAACAACGACGATCAGGTCGACGGCAACGATCTTGGAACGCTGCTCGGCGAATGGGGTCCGTGCCCGGGCTGCCAGGCCGATCTGAACGAGGATGGCGTCGTGGACGGAGACGATCTCGGCAGTCTGCTGGGTGTGTGGGGACCCTGCCCGGACTTCGTGTGATCATCGGTGACGTCGTGGCGCGGGAGCGGTCCCGCGCCACGACGCGTTCGTGGGTGCGCCGGCGCGAGTCGGCGAACCGGTCGTTCCGGTGGTGCGGTTCGCGGCTTGCGGCGACGGCCGTGCAATCCGAGGCCCGAGCGGGTACACCGACGCTTCGATGAGTTCGAACGGCGAAGTGAAGGCCCGGCGTTCCGTCGACGCCGCGTCGTCGTTTCTCGCGCCGCATCTGCCCGGGATCCGAGCCTCCGCGCTGCTCATGCTGCTCTTTCTCGTCGTCTACGGGGGGACGAACTGGTTCGTCACCTCGCGCGGCGAGTTCTCATGCATCGGCCTTCCGTGGGAGCGCAGCATTCCGTACCTGCCATGGATGCTCGTGCCGTATCTCTCGCTCGGCGTGCTCTTCCTGGTCACGCCGCTTCTCTGCCGCGACGACGCCGACCGGCGCCTCTACTGCCGCCGCGTCGCCCTCTCCATGCTCGTGGCGGCGTTCTTCTTCCTGCTGATGCCGCTCGAGCTCGACTTCCCGAAGCGGCACGCAAGCCACTGGGTGCTCTATGCGCTCGACCTGGTCGACGCGATCGACCCGCCGCACAACCTCTTCCCGTCGCTTCACGTGGCGCTGGCGATGCTCGCCGGCGTGCACATCGGCCGGCGCCTGAACGGCTGGTGGCGAGCGGCGTTCGTGGCGTGGATCGTGCTCGTGATCGCGTCGACCGTGCTGACGCATCGCCACCACGTGCTCGACGCGCTCGGCGGCGCCGCGCTCGGTCTCGCCGCGCTCGCGATCGTGCGGGAACGGCGCAGTGCCGCGCCGTCCGCCGTGCCGCTGCTCGGCCGCCTCGCCGATCGGCTCCGCAGCGTCGAGGTCGCCGAGGTCGGGGTGCCGGGGCCCGTCGCCCGCAGTCGCACGCGTGACGGCACGGAGTCAGTGGGGCGTCGGCGTTCGACCGGAGCCGTCACGCGCAGACGCTAGAGCGGTGACGCCTCAGGCGTAGCGAGCTGGCGTTGGCGAGACGAGTGTGGCAAGGAGGGCGAAGCAGGCGGATCTTGAGGATCCGCCGATGGAGCCCGACGATGCCACACGAAGTCGCAGCCCGCCAGATCGCTGCGAATGAGGAGGAACCGCTCTATGAGTGAGGCACGGAGCGAGCCGCTGAGGCTCGCTCCGTGCCGATCGAAGCGGGTGAAGGGACTTGAACCCTCGACATCCACCTTGGCAAGGTGGCACTCTACCACTGAGTTACACCCGCATTGGGGTCGCGAGTATAGCGGTCGACGGTGCCGTGCGAAGCCGCGGTCGCGCCCCTAGAGCGGTGACGACTCAGGCGTGGCGAGCTGGCGCTGGCGAGACGAGTGTGGCAAGGAGGGCGAAGCAGGCGGATCTTGAGGATCCGCCGATGGAGCCCGACGATGCCACACGAAGTCGCAGCCCGCCAGATCGCTGCGAATGAGGAGGAACCGCTCTACGGTCTCGCTTCGACCGAGCGCTGCAGCAGTTCGGAGACTCGACGCATCGACAGCACGAGCCGCTCGCGGTCCCGCTCGGTGACGCTCGGATCGCCGAGTCGACCTCGCGCGGTCTCGAGTCCTCGAAGCACGGCCTCGAGATCCGCCACCGTGATCATCGGCCGCTTCTCCACGAGCGAAAGCTCCGACTCGATGTGATCGAGCAGCCCGGCGAACGTGCTGTACGACGGCGTCTGCGCCAGGCCCTCGACCGGCACGACCGACCCCGGCGCGCCGAATCGGCCGCGGAGGAACTCCGCCTCGCGCTCGCGGTCCTGGAGCACGAACCGCTGCACGCGAACTCCGTTTCCGCCCTGGCGCTCGCGCTGCTCGAGCTGATCCATCGAACCGAGCGTGATCGTGAGCTCGACCGGCTCGGCGATCGTCTCCCCCGCGTCGTTGCGGCGCGTCCGGCCGTTGCCGTCCTTCACCGGCCGCTGCACGCGAAGCCGGATCGCGGTGCCGGGCCGCAGCTCCTGCACGATCCCCGCGAGATCCTCGCTGTCGCGGATCGGTTCGTCGTTGATCGACTCGATGAGGTCTCCCACGCGGAGCACGTCCGCGGCGGGCATGCCGCGCACGAGGTCCCTCACGTGCACGCCGCGGCCATCGCGCCGGAACGTGTCCATCGTGATGCCGATCGCGCCGCGCGGCCGTTCCACGATCCGCCGGCAGAGCGCGTCGACGAGCCGATGACGCTGCTCCGTCGAGAGATCCTGGCGCGAGAGTCGCGCCTTGATGCGCTCGTCCGTCGAGTCGTCCCCGATCGCCAGGATCGCTTCCGAGGCCTGTTCGCGCTCGCGCCAGTGCGGCGAGCCGAGCTTTGCCACGAGCACCTCGAGTTCATCGACGCGCGTGGCCGAGCGAGCGTCGGCGCCCGCAGGCAGCGCCCACGCCGCCAGCATGATCGTCAGGCACAGAGCGCCTCGAGCAGCCGATCGGAGGCGCTGCGAAGCCATTCGGCGCGGCGCAGGATGTAGCCCAGCATCTCCGATCCGCGAAGATCCGCGAACGCTCCGGTCTGGGCGATCGGCACGATTCCTTCGGCGATGCACGCCTCGATCATAAGCCAGGGGATGGCGCTTCGCTCCTTCGTTTCCAGGCGAAGTCCCGACTCGGCGAGGCCCGAGAGAAAGCCCGCAACGAGCGTCGGGTCGAGGCCGTGGGGCCATGTGGAAACTTCCGCGCCGGCCACCCGCTGCGACGCGAACTGGAGCAGCGCATTCGCCACTTCCGCGGCCCTCGGCTCGATGCGCGCCGCGTCGAAATCGACGACCGCCGCCACGCGCGGGCCGTCGAAGAGCAGGTTGCCGGGGTGGTAGTCGCCGTGGATCGGCTGCACGAACGACGCCGCGAAGCCGCTCGTCATCGCCCGCTGCGCGGCGTCCCGATAGAGGCGCCGGACCGCGGCCCCTTCGCGCTCGATCTCGACCCGATCCGCCTCCGGCTCCGCGCGGAGGATCGATTCGGGCGCAAGCGCCGCGGCGCCGAGCATGATGCCGGAGGCGTGGAAGGTCCCGTGCACGGCGTCCCCCTGCGGCCGCAGCCGCGACGCGGCGCGGAGCAGCCGTCCGATGGCTTCGCCGCCCGCTCGCGCGTGCTCCGGCGTGCGCCGGTAGCGGCCGCCCTCGACGAAGTCGAAGTACTCGTACACGTGGCCGTCGTGCCGAAGCGCCGTCGCACCATCGTCGAATTCACGCGGCGGCGTCACCGGCACCGACGCGCGATCGAGCAGCCTCTGGAAGTTCTGGCAGAAGCGCACGCGCTCGGGCTGGGAATTCGCCGGCGCGCGGCGCTTCACGAGCCATCGGCCGGAACGCGCCGTCACCAGGATCTTCGGGCTCCGGCTCGAGCCGCGCGGGAACTCCACGACATGCTCGATCTCGCCGATGCGCATCCGCCGGAGCACGGCCATCGCCTCGTCGGGCGCGAAGCGCTGGCGGACCCGGCTACTCGGCATTCTGCGACTGTTCCTTGATCCGATCGATGGCGCTCTTCACTTCCACGATGCGCCGGCTGATCTCGACGTCGGCGGACTTGCTCGCCACCGTGTTCGCTTCGCGCAGCATCTCCTGCGCCAGGAAGTCGAGCGTGCGCCCGACCGGCTCCGGGTTCGCCGGATCGAGCAGCGACCGCAGTTGCTCGAGATGCCCTTCGAGGCGCGCCACTTCCTCCGCCACGTCGGTGCGTTCGGCGTACGCGGCGACCTCGCGGATGACGTCCTCGTCGCGCACCGCGCCGCCGACCTCCTCGAGCATCGACTTCATGCGCGCGACGAGCCTCGCGCGATAGAGCTCGCTGACTTCCGGGGCGCGCTGGCGGATCGACGCCACGCCGCGCGAGATGTCGGCGGCGAGCTGTTCGAGCGTGCGTCGCAGGCTCTCGCCCTCGCGTCGGCGCATCTCGAGCACGCCCTCGCAGGCCTGGTCGATCAGCTTCGCCACGATCGGGCGCGCCCGCGCCGCGAGGCGCTCCGACGCGTCGTCGATCACGGCGCCCGGAAGGGAGAGCAGCGCCGCGGGCGACGGCGGCGCCGCGCCGGCCGCGAGCGCCTCGAACTGCTTCAGGTAGGAGCGCAGCACCTCCACGTTGATGCGCCCGGCCGCCCGCTCGCTCGCGTCGACGAAGCGGACGGAGACGGCCACGCTTCCGCGAAGCAGGCGTCGCCCCACCTGCGACTCGATCTCGCCTTCGAGCGAGAGCAGCGAATCCGGAAGACGGAGGATCGCCTTGAAGAAGCGGCTGTTGACGGAGCGAAGCTCGACCGAGCAGCGAGCGCCGTCGTCGTCGCTGCTCGCCGCGCCGAACCCCGTCATCGAGCGGATCATGCGCGCTCAGGGGGCCGGAGGTGCGGCGGGTTCCTTCGCCGGTTCGTTCGACGGCTCGTTCGCGGGCTCGTTCGCCGGCGGCGGTGCCGGCTCGCTCGCCGGGGCTCCCGTCGGATTCGCCGCGGGGGGCGTCGCGGGAGGTGCTGCCGGAGGCGTCGAGGCAGGCCCCGCCGCAGGAGCACCTGCCGAACTCGCCGGAGGGGCAGCGCCCGCGGGCGGCTGCACCGGCGTGATCGTGACGCGCGGCGACTCGGCTCCGTTCGGCGCCGGCTGCGGCACCGTCTCCGGCGCGGTCCCGGGAGCCTGCGTTCCGCCAACGGCCGGAGTGGCCGGCGGCACCGCAGGACCGAAGCGCATGACGTTGATCAGGATCGCCACCACCACGAAGAACCCGGCGGCGATCCAGGTCGCCACCGTCAGGGCGTCGCCGGTGCGTCCGCCGAACGCCGAATCGGTTCCGCCGCCACCCGCGCCGCCGAAGGCCTGGGCAAGCCCACCTCCCTGCGGTCGCTGGACGAGGATGACGGTGACGAGCGCCGCCGCCGAGACGATCATGAGCAGCGTGAGAAGCGTGAAGAGGATGGGCATGGGAGGCTCGGGTCAGGTCGCGGGGCTGGCCCGCGTCGGTGCGTGCGCGGTCGTCCGGTTGCGGTCGCGGATCAGGAGCGGGTCGAAGCGGTCGCCAACTCGGTGGCGGCGACGATCGAGAGGAATTCGGCGGCCTTGAGCGATGCGCCGCCGATCAGTCCGCCATCGATCTCCGGCGCCGAGAAGAGCGAGCGTGCGTTCCCAGCGTTGACCGACCCGCCGTAGATGATCCGGACGCCTTCGACGGCCGCCGGAGCATACCGATTTCCCAGGAATCGCCGGATCGCGCGATGGGCCGCGTCGGCGTCGTCGACGGTCGCCGTCCTGCCCGTCCCGATCGCCCAGACCGGCTCGTACGCCACCACGATCCGTGCCAGCGCTTCCGCGGGAACTCCCGCAAGCGCCGCGTCGAGCTGCATGCGGTTGATCTCGTCCGTGCGTCCGGCGCTTCGCTCCTCCCAGGTCTCGCCCACGCACAGCACGGCGCTGAGTTTCGCGTCGAGTGCCCGTCGAAGCTTGGCGCCACAGAGTTCAGGCGACTCGGCGAGCCCGTGCCGGCGTTCGGAATGGCCAATAATGGCCCATGTTGCGCCGCAGTCGACGATCATCTCGGCGCTCACCTGGCCGGTGAATGCGCCCTGTGCTTCGACGGAGAGATCCTGGGCCCCGAAGGCGGCGCGGCTTCGATTCACCGCGTCCGCGACCGGCAGCAGCCACGGGAACGGTGGAAAGATCACCACTTCGCAGCGGGACGATTCGATGCCGGTCGCGACCGCGCGAGCGAGATCGATCGCCCCTTGACGCGAGGTGTTCATCTTCCAGTTGCCGCCCACGAACGGGCGTCGGGCCGGGTGCATGGCCGCAGAATAGAGCGGTTCCTCCTCATTCGTAGCGATCTGGCGGGCTGCAACTTCGTGTGGCATCGTCGGGCTCCATCGGCGGATCCTCAAGATCCGCCTGCTTCGCCCTCCTTGCCACACTCGTCTCGCCGACGCCAGCTCGCTACGCCTGAGTCGTCACCGCTCTAGCCGTCGCCGGTCGGCAGGTCGTACCATCCGCGGTCCATGCGCTCCGCCGCGGAGATCCGCCGGGACTTCCTCGACTTCTTCGTCACGAAGGCCGGCCACGCGCTCGTGCCGTCGAGCCCGGTGGTGCCGCTCGACGACCCGACGCTTCTTTTCACGAACGCGGGCATGAATCAGTTCAAGGATGTCTTCCTCGGTCGCGGCTCGCGCCCGTACCGCCGCGCCGTGGACACGCAGAAGTGCATTCGCGCCGGCGGCAAGCACAACGATCTCGAAGACGTCGGCCGCGATACCTATCACCACACCTTCTTCGAGATGCTGGGCAACTGGAGCTTCGGCGACTATTTCAAGCGCGAAGCGATCGAGTGGGCGTGGGAGCTGCTCACCGGCGTCTTCCACGTTCCGGAGGACCGCCTCTACGCGACCTATTTCGCCGGCGACGCGAGGAACGGGCTCGAGCCCGACACCGAGGCGCGGGAACTCTGGAAGAAGCATCTGCCCGCCTCGCGCGTGCTGCCCGGGCTCATGAAGGACAACTTCTGGGAGATGGGTGAGACGGGTCCCTGCGGGCCGTGCAGCGAGATCCACTTCGATCGCATCGGCGGGCGCGACGCGTCCGATCTCGTGAACAAGGGAGATCCCGATGTGCTCGAGATCTGGAACCTCGTCTTCATCCAGTTCAATCGCGAGCAGGATCGCTCGCTCAGGCCGCTGCCGGCGAAGCATGTCGACACGGGCATGGGCTTCGAGCGCCTCGTGAGCGTGCTCCAGGAGCGGCGCTCGAACTACGACACGGATCTCTGGGCGCCGATCTTCTCGCTCACGCACGACACGACCGGCGCGCGCGAGTACCGCGGCAGGCTCGACGACCCGATCGACGTCGCGTACCGCGTGATCGCCGACCACGCGCGCTGCCTCACCGCCGCGATCGCCGACGGCGCGCAGCCGGGAAACGAAGGCCGCAACTACGTGCTGCGCCGCATTCTCCGCCGCGCCGTGCGCATGGGGCACCAGAATCTCGGCGTGCGCGAACCCTTCCTCTGGCGCATCGTGCCGGCCGTGGCGCAGACGCTCGGCGAGGTCTTCCCCGAGATGCGCGCGAAGCTGCCGCGCGTGCAGGAGATCATCCGCGAGGAGGAGGCGGCGTTCGGCCGCACGCTCGAGCGGGGACTTGCGCTCTTCGACGAGGCGGTGGCGCGGGGACGAGCCCGCGCCGGTGGCGGCGCCCGCGCGGGCGCCGGAGACGCGGCGCCCGCGGGAGCGCACGGCGCGGGCGGCGCGGGGTCCGCCG
>Ga0194131_10008156_pt1 | contig 13767 bp, 8 predicted proteins | sample TA2KigO120mmetaG_FD_148631 | JGI IMG/M metagenome (GOLD analysis project Ga0194131, IMG submission 148631) | Freshwater microbial communities from Lake Tanganyika, Tanzania - TA2015053 Kigoma Offshore 120m | ecosystem: Environmental > Aquatic > Freshwater > Lake | place: Tanzania: Lake... | reverse complement strand
CTACGGGGGGTGACGTAACAGCTGACGGCGGTGCATCGGTTACGGCCCGTGGTGTGGCTTATGGCACTGCTCAGACTCCAACAACCGCAAACAGCACAACGAGCGACGGCACGGGCACGGGTGTCTTTACCAGCACGCTTACGGGCTTAACCGCTTCGACGCTCTATTACGTTCGCGCCTATGCCACCAACAGTGTAGGCACTGCTTATGGCAATGAGGTGAGTTTCACCACAACGGCCTTCGCCTGCGGCACCGCGACGGTGACGGATGTAGACAATAACACCTATAATACGGTGCAAATCGGCACACAGTGCTGGACGCAAAGCAATCTGAAGGTGGGTAAGTACCGTAATGGCGATAACATTTCGAACATCACAGACAATACCGATTGGTCACAGACCAATACAGGGGCTTGGTGCAACTACGACAACGATGCAGCAAACGACGCTCTCTACGGCAAGCTCTACAATTGGTATTCGGCAACTGATTCAAGGGGACTATGTCCTACGGGCTGGCATGTACCAACGGATGCGGAGTGGACGACCCTCATCGACTTTTTAGGCGGAACGTCCGTAGCTGGCGGAGCGATGAAGAGCACAGCCACGCAACCCACTCCGGGAGGCTGGACTTCCCCGAACACAGGAGCCACGAACTCCAGCGGATTCACGGGGCTTTCTGGTGGCTACCGCGACTCTGAGGGCAGGTTCGGCAATTTGGGCATTTACGGGATCTGGTGGAGTTCTTCGGATGCTGGGTCGGGCTTTGCCTGGGGCCGCTACATTCTCTTCGCCAGTACAGATGCGAGCCGCAACTACTACGGCCGGCGGAGTGGTTTTTCGGTTCGCTGCGTGAATGATGCGACTTCAGCCTCAGTTCTGCCAACGGTCACCACAACCGCAGCCTCTGCGATCACCGTCACCGGAGCCACAACGGGGGGTAATGTAACGGCCGATGGCGGTGCATCGGTTACGGCCCGTGGTGTGGCTTATGGCACTGCTCAGACTCCAACAACCGCAAACAGCACAACGAGCGATGGAACAGGCACGGGCGTTTTTACCAGCACACTGACGGGCCTGACGGCATCGACTCTTTACTATGTTCGGGCCTATGCCACGAACTCTGTGGGAACGGCCTATGGAAGTCAGGTGAGCTTCACAACCTCGGCAGCGGCACCAAGCTTTACCTGTGGAACTTCTACGGTATCGGATGTGGACAATAACACCTACAACACGGTACAAATCGGCACACAGTGCTGGACGCAAAGCAATCTGAAGGTGGGTAAGTACCGTAATGGCGATAACATTTCGAACATCACAGACAATACCGATTGGTCACAGACCAGCACAGGGGCTTGGTGCAACTCCGACAACGATGCAGCAAACGACGCTCTCTACGGCAAGCTCTACAATTGGTATGCGGTGAATGATACAAGGGGATTATGTCCTACGGGCTGGCATGTACCAACGGATGCGGAATGGACGACCCTCACCGACTTCTTGGGCGGAACATCCGTAGCAGGCGGAGCGATGAAGAGCACAGCCACGCAACCCACTCCGGGAGGCTGGAATTCCCCGAACACAGGAGCCACGAACCCCAGTGGCTTCACCGGCCTGCCTGGTGGCTTCCGCGGTTCTGGTGGCGGGTTCAGCCTTTTGGGCTACTACGGTTACTGGTGGAGTTCTTCGGATGCTGGGTCGGGTTATGCCTGGTACCGTTATCTGAATTACTACTATGCGGATGCGTACCGCTACAACAGATACCACCGATTTGGTTTTTCGGTTCGCTGCGCCCGGGATTGAACCTCGAATTTTGACTTTTTCGGGTTTGTGTGGTGGGTGCGGGATGGGGTTTTTCCCGCGCCTCTAAGGCGCGTGAAAAACCGCTTGGGATTTTTGAACCACTGCTTTTATGGTACGTTCCATCAAAAATTAATCGATTTTATTATTTGAAAAAGGTGAAAGTGGCTTTGCCAAATTCTCTTTGGAGGCGGTTCAAATCCAACCAAATGCTGTAATTGTGGCAGTAGTCGGAGCGAAGACGGAAATCAACTGGCGCCCATGCATTGCCGCCACCACAGCCGGAATCGATGGTGATGAGCCCCGTTTTCATTTTGGGCAGATACTCGGTCGTTGGAAAGGAAATGAGTGTGAGTCGACCTAAAAGCACCCGCAACAGGGATGGAATGGAGCGCAGCGATTGGGGGTAGCACCACCAGCCGAAAAGGGGCCAAATAATCAGCAAAGCGAGCGCGAGCAGCAAATCGAACAGGCGTTTTTTGCGTTGTTGATCGGCACGAGTGATGCGCATTTCGGGATGGGTGCTGTAGATGGTGCCGGGGTGGTCGACCGAACTGCTTCCCATGATGAAATCGGTGCCTTCGGGTAGGATTTTAATCGAGGGAACAGAACCGCCAAGTTCCTCAATCCAGGCAATCATTTGTTTGTTGCCGTAGTCGTCGCCACAAAGGATGAGTTCATCGGACTCTAGTGCATGGCAAATGGGGCTGAGCAGCTCATCAGTTCCGAGCCAGTCGCGGTCGGTTGAATGGCTCTGCGGTGTTTTATCTTTCCGTATGTGTTGGCTCGCGTCGAAAAAGGTCTGTGGAATCGTTTCGTTCCGGCCCTGTTGGCTCGCGTCGGAGTAGCGCTGCTGTGTTGGGTTGAGATGACGTTGTAGAATCTCTTCGTACGGATTGGCGGGTCGACCCGTTGGCGTCACGTAGCCGAGGTAGTGGTGGGGAACCCCTACAGTCTGCAGCAAGTCGCGTGCGCGGTCGACACTCTTTTTTTCTCCTGCTATGAGCAGGTGGGGCACGCTGCGGCTGGAGCGGCGCAATTTGGTGTGGCCCGAAAAACGTTCCAATGCACCATGCAATCCCGCAGCGAACAACAGGTTGCACACCGTGCCCGCGATGATGAGTCCACGCGAAAATCGAAGCTCTACAGGCAGGAAAGCGTAGAGTCCGGCTATGGCGATGCTTCCTGCCAGGAGGCCACCCACTAGGCGCCCCGAATGGTAGGGACGCTCGTAGGTTCCACTCAGGTAGAGGCCGCTGATCCAAATCAGTACATAGCTGGGTAGGATCCACTGAATAAAGAGTGGGGGGTACACCACGCCTTCGTCGGCCTTGATAAAGGTTTGCCACCAATGGGTAAGCCCATACATCACCGCATACAGGAGTGCCGCGTCGAGTGCAGGATGCAGGGCGCGGCGCGACCAGCGGCGGAGAAGGGCAGCCAGAGCGCGGATTCCGATGCCGATGTAGAGGAGCCATCCGAGCAGGCGTGCACCTTGGGGTGAGAAGTGTTGCCGGGCAAAGAGGGCCATCGCCTGGTAAAACAGGCGCACGTAGCGCATCGACTGCTTTTGGGTGCTTTCGCCTTTGTAGTGGAGGATGGGGGTTTCGCTGAAGTACCAGTTTTCGTAGCCCGCCATGCGGATGCGGTGACTCAAATCAATGTCTTCGCCATACATAAAGTAGCGTTCGTCGAGCAGACCCACCTCCTGTAACGCAGTTCGGCGCATCAGCATAAAGGCGCCGCACAACACGTGCACGGGGTGGTTTTGTTGCGCGCTGAGGTATCCGAGGTGGTAGCGGCCGAATTGTCGGCTTCGGGGAAAGAGCGCACTGAGTCCGATCAGCTTCCAAAGTGCAACCAGTGGGGTGGGTAGGTCGCGTTTCGACTCGGGGAGGAATCGACCGCTGCCATCGAGCATGCGTATGCCTAGTCCACCCGCCCGTTGATGCTGATCCATGAATTGCAGGCTTCGGTGGATGCTGTCTTCGGGCAAGAGGGTATCGGGATTGAGTAGGAGGACGTACTCGGCCCTACTTTCGCGCAAGGCCTGATTGTTGGCCCGTGAAAACCCGACGTTTTCGGGGTTGGCGATGAGGCGCACCTCAGGGAAATATTGGTTAATCCGCTCGATGCTGTTGTCGCCCGATGCGTTGTCGACCACCCACACCTCGGCGTCTATGCCGTGCAGGGCGCGGCGGAGCGACAACAATGCCTGGTGGAGGAACAGGGGGACTTTATAATTGACCAGTACGACGCTGAGTTTCAAGGTGCGGAGCGTGGGTTAGAAAAAGCTGTTGCCCAGGGTTAGGCTGTAAACTTGGTAATCGCCCCGTCCGATGGTGCCAATCGATGAGCCGTAGCGCAGGAATACGGGGCGACCGGCGAGACGAAATCGGACGGCGAGCGAGTAGGTCAGGTTCACCTGCGTGATGTTTAGTCCACTCAATGTGGTAAGTTCCGGTCCGAGTCCTGCCGATACACCCAGATTTCGTGGGTTTTGGAGGGTACTTCCTCTCCCGAAATTCACTTCGGTGAGCAGCGGCAGCTGAAGCATAAAATAACTCCCCTGGTTTGAGATGTTGAGTCCGACCGTGCCGTAAGTGCCTGTGCTGATGCTGAAATCGTCGCCCCGCACATGCCAGGGGTATCTCAGGCTGTAGCAGATGCCGGGTATGAAAATTTCATAGAGGGCTCCGGCCCCTTGGGGGGTCATAATGTAGACCGCACTCCCCAGTTCTTGCATGAGCTGGTCTTTGAATTCGCGTTTTTGGGGGTTTAGTTGACCTAGACTATCGCCCTTGCCGAGGTAAACGCCATAGGGGTCGACCTGTGCGGTGGTTTGGGTGCTGATCGTGAAGCTCATCATTAGACAAAGGAGGCATGACCTCACGATATGGCGATTCATTGACGGTTTGGGTTGAGGGTAGATTAATCCGATCATCAGAAGCAAACGCCAAAAATACAGGGAATTTTGGTCGGGGGGCGGTTTCTACGGGGATGGATCACCGGCGGATGGGGCAAATTCCCCCGGAGCCCCGTATATTCGTCCTCCTATACACCATGCTGCAGTTTACCAAGTTGAAGGAGTCGCACATCACCGTCAAGAACCTGAGGAAGGCTATTTCCTTCTATCAGGACTTGCTGGGCTTTCGTACGCAGAGTTATGTAAAAGGCAAACATGCGGTGTTCGTTGCGGGTAGCACCATGTTGGTGTGTCATTTGGTGGTGGCCGCCGAGGAGGGCAGCGAGCAATCCTGGCAGTTGCAGTACCCCAACCAGCACATCGTGCTTGAATCGCGTGATGGCGAGTACGACTCCAACCGCGAGGCTCTGCTCGACGCCGGCCTGGAGCTGGTCGACGAAGGGGTACGGGAATCGGGCCGCCGTATCTTTTTTGTGAATGATCCCGACGGCAACCTCTTAGAAATAACGGAATACAATGTTTGGGGCGATTAAAAGAACCTATATCCGGGCCATGTTACTTCTCGCATGCTTGTTTGTGGCCTTACAATCTTCCGCACAGATTCTGAACCCCATCCGGTGGAATTTTGAGCTGATGCCGACCAGCGAAACGGAGGCCTTATTTCGGGCGACGGCGCGGATCGACAAAGGTTGGCACCTTTACGCTCAGGAAATGAAGTTCGAGGAAGGTCAAACGGGCCCCGAACCAACTGCCTTTACGTTCCATTTTTCTCCGGATTGGCAACGGATTGGTAAGGTTGTGGAGCGCAGCAAGGTCTACGAGGAAAAAGCGGAGGTTTGGGATGGCATGGTGGTTCGGTATTTCAAAAACAAAGCGGTTTTCGAACAGAAATTCAGGGTAAAGCGGGACGGGGTGAGGCTTAAGGGAAATGTGTATGGCATGGTATGCGACGAAAAACAATGCCTGCCGCCGGAGGAAACGGAGTTTGTTTTGTTGTTTTCCCGTGCAGGCACCGCCACCACTTCGGGTGCGGAGGCTACTTCCAGCACCAGAGCTGCTTCCGGGGTCGATTCATCTGTGCCTGAGGGGGATGCGAAGGCTTCGGACGGAGGCCCGGATCATGGCGGCGCAGGGGATGAAATGGCATCGGACGAGGCTAGTCGGGTCGATACGCTAAGAGCGGAGGGTAGTGGGGCATCTGGGAATTCGGGTGCGCTGTGGGGGATTTTTCTGGCCGGACTTCTGGGTGGGTTTATCGCGCTCTTCACCCCCTGTGTCTTTCCGATGATTCCCCTGACGATCAGCTATTTCACCAAACAAACCGGAAGCCGCAGGCAAGGGGTGATGAAGGCGCTGCTCTACGGACTCAGTATCGTGGTGATTTATGTGGCGCTGGGTTTATTCGTAACTTTCGCTTTTGGCTCCGATGCCCTCAACGCAATGGCCAGCGACATCTGGTTCAATTTGTCGTTTTTTGTGTTGCTGGTGGTGTTTGGGATTTCCTTTTTGGGCGCGTTCGAGCTTACGCTTCCTTCCTCTTGGGTGAATAAGGCCGACACCAACAGTGATCGCGGGGGTTGGGTCGGCATCTTTTTTATGGCCTTTACCTTGGCGCTGGTGTCTTTCAGTTGTACGGGCCCTATCATCGGTACCCTGCTCGTTGAGGCCGCCACCCGGGGTGCAGTCTTGGGCCCAGCGGTGGGGATGACCGGCTTTGCATTGGCTCTGTCGCTGCCCTTCAGTCTCTTCGCCCTCTTCCCGGGCTGGCTCAAGAGCCTACCCCGTTCGGGCGGCTGGCTGAATCGTGTGAAAGTGGTGCTGGGGCTCCTGGAACTGGCATTTGCGTTGAAGTTTTTGAGCAATGTGGATTTGGCCTACCATTGGGGAATATTAGACCGAGAGGTATTTCTGGTAATCTGGATTGTGCTTTTTTTGAGTTTGGGCCTCTACCTACTCGGATTCATCCGCTTCCCGCACGATGACCCGGGTTCGGAACCCCTTTCTGTTCCCCGATTTCTCCTGTCTGTTGTGGCTCTTTCCTTTACCTTCTACCTCGTTCCGGGCCTGTGGGGCGCTCCTTTGAAGTCGGTGAATGCTTTTCTTCCGCCGATGGCCACGCAAGACTTTGATATGAATCGCCCTGGCCATACTGGGGGTGGATCGACACAATCAGGATCGGGCGGAAGCCATGCAAACAACGGGGGGGGCGACGCTCAAGAAGGGATGGCCAGTTCACCTCTCTACAGCGACCTTTTCCATTGTCCACACGCCCTTTCCTGCTATTTTGACCTCGAAGAGGGGCTTGCCCATGCCGAAAAGCTGAACAAACCGGTGATGATCGACTTCACCGGACACAGCTGTGTGAATTGTCGGAAAATGGAGGCCAGTGTATGGGCCGACTCTGTGGTTTTGCAAATGCTGCGCGACTCCTTCGTGTTGATATCGTTGTATGTTGACGACAAAACAGCGCTTCCTGCATCCCAGCAGTATGTGAGTACCTTCAGTGGAAAGAAAGTGAAAACGCTGGGCAACAAATGGAGCGACTACCAGGCCTCGGAGTTTGGCATCAACTCCCAGCCCTTCTATGTGCTGATGACGGGCAACAAAAAGCAATTGGCCAAGCCATCTGCATATGACCCAGATGTGGAGCGCTACCGCTCCTTTTTGCGTGGCGGACTCCGTGCATTCCGCGAATCGGGGAGTACGCCCGACAGGCGGTAGCTGCCTGTCAATTTTTTTATTTTCCGCATTCTGTTAGTTGTCAACACCCTGTCCATCAATTTTTATTTTTATCCTGCCTGTCCGGATTTTGTCAACCTCCTGTCGGGCATTTGTCAACCCTCTGATAATTTTGTCATCCCCCACCTGTTAAATTTTTTGTAGCCCTGCCCGTCAATTTTGTCAACCCCCTGTCCGGCAGATGTTGACCCCTTTTTTGCTTCGGGGTGTCGATTTTTCCGTATTTTCGGCCTTCTGTTTCGTTTTGACTCCTGATTTTCGACAAACTACATGAAATCCTATCCATTGATCAATAACATCACCGGATGGTTGGTGTTCCTCATTGCCGCTGTGGTTTATACCCTCACCCTGGAGCCCACCACCAGCTTCTGGGACTGCGGTGAGTTTATTTCTGCCTGCTATAAAATGCAAATCATGCACCCGCCAGGGGCGCCGTTTTTTATGTTGACCGGCCGGATGTTTACACTATTTGCGGCCGATCCCACGCAGGTGGCGTGGATGGTGAATTTCTTTAGCGGAATTGCCAGCGCATTCACTATTCTCTTTCTCTTTTGGAGCATCACAGCTCTTGGCCGCAAGATGCTGGAGTCGGGTGGCGCGGCACTTGATTTTGGGGGCACCCTGTTGCTTATGGGTGCGGGTGCTGTTGGTGCTTTGGCCTACACGTTCAGTGATTCGTTCTGGTTTTCGGCGATTGAGGGTGAGGTATATGCCTATTCCAGTTTCTTTACGGCCATTGTTTTTTGGGCCATCCTGAAATGGGAACGCGTGGCCGAAGAAGAGGGGGCCGACCGCTGGTTATTGCTTATCGCCTACCTCATGGGCTTATCGATTGGGGTTCACCTGTTGAACCTGCTGGCCATTCCCGCGATCTGTCTTGTTTATTATTTCCGTAAATACCCTGTAAACAGCAACGGGGTGCTGATGGCTTCCGGAATTTCGGTTGCCATTCTGGCGGTGATTATGTATGGTATCATACCAGGGTTGCCCACCCTGGCGTCAAAATTTGACCTGTTTTTGGTAAACGGAATCGGATTGCCATTCGGTTCCGGAAATATTCTGTTCGCATTGATGGTGATTGGTGGACTTATCTACGGAATCATGCATTCGCAGAAATCTGGTAAGGGTTTACTCAACACATCTTTGCTGGCCGTTACCTTTATCATCATCGGATACAGTTCCTATTCCATGATCATTATTCGTTCACATGCCGATCCGCCCATCAACATGAACAAGCCCTCCGATATCTTTTCGCTGGTGAGCTACATCAACCGTGAGCAGTATGGCGACAGGCCGCTGCTGTATGGGCCCTATTTCACGGCTGAGCTGGTCGATCAGGAAGAGGGTAGCATGAAGTATCGTAAGGGCACTGACCAATACGAGGAAATTGGTCGCGATATCGTGCCCGTTTACGACCCCACGCAAAACACCCTGCTTCCGCGGGCCTACAAGCGGGCGGGGACGCAGCCGAGGCACATTGATTTTTATAAATCATGGCTCAAGTTGCGCGACGGACAAAAACCAACTTTTGGTCAGAACCTCAACTTTTTATTCACCTACCAGCTAGGGCATATGTATTTCCGCTACTTCATGTGGAATTTTGCCGGCCGGCAGAATGATGTTCAGGGGCCGGGGCGTGACTACGAGCGGGGCAATTGGATAACTGGTATTCCGGCGGTGGACGAAGGTCGTGTGGGGGGATTGAAAAGTCTGCCCGATATACGTACCCGAAATAAGGCTCGAAATATTTATTATGGCCTACCGCTGTTGCTGGGTTTGGCGGGCTTGTATTATCATTTTCGTCAACACCGACATGATTTTTGGGTAGTCGGTATCCTGTTTGTTTTAACTGGAATCGCAATTGTCATTTACCTAAATTTCGAGCCACAGCAGCCACGTGAACGTGATTACGCATATGTGGGCTCGTTCTATGCATTTGCCATATGGATTGGTTTAGGAGTAATGGGGGTGGCCCAGGCCCTGCGTCGGTTCATTCCCATGCTGCCGGCTGCCGCTTTGTCGACCCTGCTTTGCCTGGGGGTTCCAGGAATCTTGGCCGCGGAGAACTGGGACGACCATGACCGCTCGGGGAAGTACACTGCGCGTGACTTCGCCATCAATTATTTAGAAAGCTGTGCACCCAACGCGATTCTGTTTACCATGGGCGACAACGACACCTATCCCTTATGGTATGCTCAAGAGGTGGAAGGGATCCGTACAGATGTCCGGGTGGTGAACCTGAGTTTGCTGGGTACCGATTGGTACATCAACCAGCTGAGGAAACCAGTGAATAAATCGGCACCCATTAAACTCTCCTTTGCCCCAGAACAAATCGTGACGGGCACGCGCGACTATGTTCCGTTCTACGACCGCGGTATCTCTGGTCCGGTTGACCTCGCTCAGACCATGAAATTTATTTCATCCGAGGATCCGTCTATGAAGGTGCAAACCCAGTCGGGCGACCAGATCAATTATTTCCCGTGCAAGAAACTTGCAATACCCGTGAATCGGGCCAATGCCATACGCCAGGGAGCTATAACAGAGGCCGACTCTGCGGAAACCCTCAATGCCATCATTTGGGAATATCCCCGCAATCAGATCATGAAAAATGATCTGATCATTCTCGATATCATCGCCCAGAACAACTGGGAGCGCCCGATCTATTGGACGGTAAGCATGGGATCAGAGCAATATTTGGGACTCGACGACTTTTTTCAACTTGAAGGCTTGACCTACCGTCTCACGCCCCGATTCCAAAAAAGTCAAGACGGGAATACCATTCGTGTGGCCTCCGATATCATGTATAAAAATATGATGGAGAAATTCCGCTGGGGGCGTATGAATCAGGGCATTTATGTGGATCCGGAGACGAGCCGCATGACCATCAACCTTCGCAGCAATGCGATTCGTCTGGCCGAGAGCTTTGTGGTGCAGGGTGAGCAGAAAAAGGCTGAGAATATCATGGACTTGGTGATGAAGGAAATGCCCCACGAAAATGTCCCCTTGTTGATCTACAACTACCGGATGGTGGAACTGTACCACCGGGCGGGTGCACACAAGAAGGCCAATGAAGTAGCCAAAACTTTGGTGAATGTATTCGAACAGGATCTAAAGTATTTCAGTGGACTCAGGGGTGAGAACCTCAGATTCTACGACAAAGATCGTCAGAATGCCATAGCTCTAATGGGAGAAATGGCCAATATTTCCCGCCAGCACGGGCAGGACACTCTGGCCAATAGTTTCCAAAAACGCCTCGAGGCATTCGGGGGTGGCGCACTACCACGCTGATCGGCGCCGGCCTCCCTCGGGGGGTTCGGATGGGCTGGCATATGGACTGCATGCGGTTGAAGCCTTGATGGAGTCGGGAGCTGAATTGAATCGGCTGCTTGTGGTGCGTGATCGCCGCGATCCCGCACTTCGCGCCCTGATGGCCCAGGCCCATGAACGTGGAATACCCGTGCAGGAGGTTCCGCGCGAAAAACTCGATGGACTGGTGCGGGGTACGCACCAGGGCGTTGTGGCCCTCAGGTCGCCCGTAGAATACCAGCCAATCGACGTGGTGGTGGCGGGTTTGTTTGAACAGGGGCTGGTTCCGATGTTGGTGTTGCTGGATGGTGTAACAGATGTTCGCAACCTTGGTGCCATTGCCCGAACGGCCCAGGCTTCTGGAGCACATGCCTTGGTCATACCACGAAACAACAGTGCACAGGTGACGTCCGATGCCATCAAGGCGAGTGCCGGAGCCCTTGCCAGCCTTCCAGTTTGTCGCGTAGCCTCATTGGTTGAGGCGGCAGATTACCTGGTGGCCTGTGGATTCTCGTTGGTGGGGGCTACAGAAAGGGGTGTACAGACCTATGAAAGCATCGACTACACGGGACCATTGGGCTTGGTTATGGGTGGCGAGGAAGCTGGTATTGCGCCTGCCTTGATGCGGAAATGCAGCGTTTTGTCGTGCATACCAATGCCTTCCGGTGTGGGATCCCTAAACGTGTCCGTGGCCGCGGGCGTGTTCCTGTTTGAGGCCGCGCGCCAGAGAAGGGTTGACACGGAGCGGCCGGTTTGAGCCTGTTGGTTGAATCCAGAAGATAGCGGGTAATTAGGGGCGTTCTAACTGGGCGCTTGACCAAGTTTCATGTATTACGAAATATATCTTTTGCGCTTGAAATCCGGTTGTAAAGGTGGCAGATAGGTCGATCAGGCACCAAAATCCCCGAAAAGGTAATAGATTGACTGCAAGAAGGCAGAAGATTCGCCGAGTTGGATGTAAGTTTACCGGGCAATAAATATGAACAGCGAAAACCTAACTCACGGCTTGGTTCGCCCACCCGCATTGAAAAGGGGAGATTGTATTGCATTGGCAGCGCCTGCGCGTTGGATGGAACAGGCAGCCGTTCAGCCGTTCATCCGTTGGTTGGAAGAGGAGGGGTTTAAGGTGCGTTGTTCGTGGGGATTAGACTGCAGGCATCATCAATTTTCGGGGTGCGATGACGAACGTGCTGAAGCACTCCAGGAATTGTTGGATGACCCCGAGGTACGAGCTGTGGTATGCCTGAGAGGCGGATACGGTACGGTACGCATCATCGACCGCTTGGATTGGTCGACCTACATACATCGACCTAAGTGGGTGGTGGGTTATAGCGATATCACGGTATTACATACCCAATTGCATCAGTTGGGGTTTAGGAGTCTACATGCTGCCATGCCCGTACAATTCCCCGAGGCGGCGCCGGTGCCCGCCCATTGGCGCGAATGGCTTGGCCTACTAACCGCACCGGATCGGGGGGAAGCGTATGAATGGGCGCATTTTCCATGGTCGGATCGATGCAGCATTGCACGGGGCGGTTCGTTCGACGGAATCTTGGTGGGGGGCAATCTTTCGGTATTGTATAGCCTGCTGGGGAGCCGGTCTTTTCCAGATTTAAAGGGCAAGATCCTGTTTTTGGAAGATGTCGATGAGTATCTCTACCACATCGATCGGATGATGACCGCGCTGAGAAGGGCCGGAGTGCTCGAAAACTTGGGGGGACTTCTCATCGGTGATTTTACGGCAATGAAAGACCATACCATTCCATTTGGATCGACATGGGAAGAGATTACCCTGGCATCGGTTTCCTCTTTCGATTATCCGGTGCTGTTTGGGATACCAGCCGGACACGGAGAAGAGAATTGGCCTCTGGAAATGGGCATCAGACTCCGTTGGGCAGGGGGGGCGATCTCAGGAAATGAGATGTGGAAATGTCTGGCAAATGAAAAAAAATTGAACTATGGTTGATAAGAATTCGGTTTTTCAAATGATAACAAATGAAATTAGTTTAAGTAACAATCATACTCTTCACCGCAGCGAAACGCGCGGCTATGCCAACCACGGCTGGCTTGAGGCTCGCCACACCTTTAGTTTTGCAGGATATATCAACCCAGAACGCATCCATTTCGGTGTGCTCAGGGTGCTAAACGACGACAGGGTATCGGGCGGCATGGGCTTCGGCACGCATCCCCACGACAATATGGAGATCATCACCATACCCCTGGAGGGCGCACTGGAGCACCGCGACAGCATGGGCAACCTGGGCGTCATTCGAAAGGGCGATGTACAGGTGATGAGTGCCGGCACGGGCATCACCCACAGCGAATACAACCACCACCCCGATCAAGACCTTAAGCTCTTTCAGATTTGGGTGTTCCCCGACCGCAAAAATGTGCCACCCCGCTACGACCAAAAGTCGTTTGATATCGAAGGCTGTCGGAATTCCCTTCAATCCCTTGTTTCCCCCCATTCCGAAGATGGGTCGAGCGCCGGACTGTGGATCTACCAGAACGTGTGGTTTCACCGGGGCATTTTTGATGAGGGTGCACGCATTTCGTATCCCAAACGGATAGCAAGCAACGGTATCTATTCGATCGTTATTGAAGGCCGGTTCCTGGTTGATGGCGTGGAGCTCGACCGGCGCGATGGACTGGGGATCAAACATGCAGAGAGCAGCGAGATCAGCATCACCGCACAAGCGCCCGATTCGGAATTGTTGTTACTAGAACTGCCAATGAGTATTTCCCCCTGAAATCTTCGATGTTAGACCGTAAATCAATAGGTTTATATATAAACAATTGCCGGTGTAACCCAAACCCACAGAGTTTGAACTCAATTCGTAATTTTCCCCACTTTCTTCAAAATCGCTTCCACTTCTGAGGGTTCCATGCCAAGTATTTCAGCGGTGCTTTCAACACTCATTCCGTGTTTGTACATGCTCTGCACGGTAGACTCCACCTGAATCCGGGCACCTGTCATAAGTCCCTCTGCTCTGCCCTCAG
>Ga0194131_10008154_pt1 | contig 13768 bp, 16 predicted proteins | sample TA2KigO120mmetaG_FD_148631 | JGI IMG/M metagenome (GOLD analysis project Ga0194131, IMG submission 148631) | Freshwater microbial communities from Lake Tanganyika, Tanzania - TA2015053 Kigoma Offshore 120m | ecosystem: Environmental > Aquatic > Freshwater > Lake | place: Tanzania: Lake... | reverse complement strand
GCCAGCGCACGAACCGGTTGTAGCACGTCGTCGCCGGCCCGTAGCGCTCGGGGATGTCCGCCCACGGCGAGCCCGTCCTCAGCCGCCAGAAGATGCCATTGAGCACGCGCCGGTCGTCGGCGCGTGGAACCCCGCGCGGCTTGTTCGGCAACAGCGGCTGTAGGATCGACCATTCGAAGTCCGTGATCTCGTAGCGGCGTGCAGGAATCCTCGACCCTCCTCGAGGACCCTTGAATCACCCTTCGCCAACTTTGGGAATCCCATTTATGAGTTCATGACCTAGACCGGTACGACGCGCTAGCCGAGCTTCAGTTCTTTGAACTTGCTGCGGAACTTGGCGACGCGGCCGGTATCCAGCACGCGCTGCGGGCCACCGGTCCAGGCCGGATGGGTTTTCGGATCGATATCGAGCTGCAACACCGCGCCCGGCTGGCCATAGGTCGAGCGCGTCTTGAACTGCGTGCCGTCCGTCATGACCACGGTGATCTCGTGGTAGTCGGGATGGGTATCCTTTTTCATCGCGCTCTCCGCCGGCCCGGTCGAGACAGCCGGCCGGGCGGCGGGCTATATAGCGGAGCCGGCGAAGCCGGGCAAGGCGACGGAAGACTGGGCGACGGGTGGTCGGGAACTGGCGGCGCGTAACGGGCAAACCGGCGGTCGAGCAACGGGCCGGCGGCGGCTCCTGGCTGTGGCTGGCGCTGGGCCTGTTGGTCGCCATCGCCGCCATTGCCTGGGCCATCCTGTCGAACCAGCCGTCTGAACGGCAGGCGGCGCCGGCCACGCAAGCGCCGCCGGCAGCGCGGGAAGCGGCGCCGCGACTGGCAGCGCCCGAGCCGTTACCGCCGACGGCGCCCGCGGCCGAGACCGCGTCGGTCCCGCAACCGGCTGTGCCGCCTGCGCCGGTGGAGGCCGCCAAGCCCGCCGCGACGCCGGAACCTGAGCCGGAGGTGGCGGTGCGCCGATCCGGCCCCGCGCCAGCGACGCAAGACCCCAAGGTGCCGGCGGTGCCGACGATCGTGGTCGAGCGCCGGCCCTTGGCCGACCGGCCGCCCGACCAGCCGACGCCCGCCAGCCCGCCGGAGGCGGACCCGCCGGCCGGCCAATCGGGTTTCGTGCGGGATGCCAAGACCGATTGCCTGGTATGGCTGCCGTCCTGGCGGCGCGGCCGGCAGTTCGCGATCGAATGGCAAGGCGGTTGCGCCGGCGGGCGGGCGGACGGCGAGGGCCTTGCCATCAGCCGGGTGCTGCCGGTCGATCACATGCCGACGCGGCTTGCCGGACATTTCCGCGATGGCGTGTTCCAGGGGGCGGCGGCCTATTCGCGCGAGGTGGTCAAGCTGGAACGCGACGACTTCCTGATCGCGCTGCCGGCAGGCGGCCTGATCGGCGCGCAGTTCTGGCTGCACCGCCGCTTCGCCGGCGACTTGTCGGTGCCTCTGTGCATCGGCGCCGACGACAGCGTGCTGGCGGTGTTGCCGGGCCATGCCAGCCGCACCGACAACGAGGCAATCCAACGCTTCATGCGGCGTGCCGGCGAGCAGGCGCACGCGGTTTGCCCGCTTGTCCGCCGGGTGGAGACCACGGTTGTGCCGCAGGACTATGGCCGGGTCAACGAGGTCAACCGCATCGAGTTCCGGCCGATGGTCGCGTCGGCGCAGGTCTACCTCGACGACAAGGGCGCCTGGCAGATTACGCGCTACCGCAATGACGAGGCCGCACAGAAAGAGCGCGAGGAGCGCGCGGCCCGGCGCAAGGAAGCCGAGCGGCGGGGCAAGGAAGCGGCGGTGCTCCGCGCCAACCCGGATGTGCGCGGGGTCAAGCTGGGCATGCAGACGGATCAGGCGCGGGCCGCGCTCGGCGGCGAACTCGCCGTGTGGAAACCGGCCTGGCGGCCGGAACAGGAGCAGGACCCGTATCTGCGCCGGCTGGTCGAGGTGGTGCTGAACGACGGCGCCCGCCTGACCTTGCGCTTCGTCTCCAGCCTGTCGGGCGGCGAACTGGTCTCGCTCGGCTACGAGCAGCGCTTCACCACCGGGCCGCCGGCCGACGAGGCGATCGCGCGCCTGACCGGCAAGTACGGCCTGCCCGACGAGGTGCTGCAGTATTCGCGCGACGCGCCGTGGACCGGAAGCTGGACCCTGCGCAGCAAGGCCGAAGGCGTGATCGGCGCCTTCATGAAGGCGCATGTGCGCTTCGACCGCAACAGCCGCGAGGTCGAGCTGCTGGGCATCACCATTGTCGACGTCAACTGGAACGACGCCGACGAACGCGCGATCTACCAGAGGAAGCGCGAGGAGGCCTTGCGCCAGCACGAGCAAGGCAAGTCCGACCGGATGAAGTTCTGAGCGCGCGCTGCGGTCATGGTTGCAGGGCAATGGCGTCCGTTCAATCCGAACATGCCGGTTCGATGTGAACGGAAATTGCCCTGGCTCAGCGCCGGCGGCCGAAGAACACCTGCTCCATCGAGGTCAGGTAGTTGCCGTGCTTGGCGATATTGCTGGGTGTCAGGTTGAGCGCCTTGATCAGCCGGCGCACGATGCGGCCGTCGATCACGTCGGCATCGACGATGTTGAGGCAGCCGGGGTCCTGTTCGAAGGCCGGCACCGCCGCCAGTCCGCCCTGGCAGGCCCAGCCCAGGATCATCCGATTGGTCCCGTCATGCGCCACCAGCAATAGCCGCGACCAGCCGGGCGACAGCAGCAGATCCTCGAACGCCTCGCTGATGCGGGCGTAGAACGCGGCATAGGGCTCGCCCTCGGCGAAGCGGGCGCCGGGTTCGGCGGCCCGTTCCAGGCCGTAGACGAACTCCGCCTCCGCCCGGTTGGCGGGAAGGTTGCGAATGCTGCCGGGCTTGATCTCGCGGAAGTCGGCCAACTCCTCGACGCTCAGGTCGCGCCCGGACAACACCAGTTCGGCCGTCTCGCGGGCGCGCGGCAGGCCGCTGCAAGCGGCGCGGTCGAAGGCGATCGCGGCGAGCGCGTCGGCCATGACGCTGGCCTGCATCCGGCCGGCCTCGGTCAGGCTCACCTTGTCGGGGTTGACCGCGCGTCCGTCGGCGCGGAAATACGCCACCTCGCCATGCCGCATCAGGTAGACTCGCCGGCGGCCGTTGGTGCCGGGCAGCCCGCTTGCGCCACGGGTCATGGTCGATCCCGAATTGCCGGCGGCAGGTCTACCGCGTTCCTCGGACGGCCGCTAACCTCGCGCGCAAGGGGGCCGCCATGACCAAGATCCTGCTGATCCAGGGACCCAATCTCAGCTATCTCGGCAAGCGCGAGCCGCAATTCTATGGCACCACCACGGCGGCCGAGCTGGACGCCATGTGCCACGCCCACGCCGCGCGGCGCGGCTACGATCTGGAAATCTTCTACAGCCATGTCGAGGGCGAGATCATCGCCCGCATCTACCGCGCGGTCGAGCAGAAGACCGACGCCTTGGTGATGAACCCCGCCGGCTGCACCTATGCCGGCTATGCCTTGCGCGACTGTCTGAAGGCGGTGGGACCCGAACTGCCCTATGTCGAGGTGCACATCACGCATGTGGACAATCGCGGCACCCGTTCGGTGGTGGTGGCGGCGGCGATCGGCGTGATCTTCGGCTTCGGCGTGAACGGCTATCTGCTGGGCCTCGACGCGGCGCTGCTGCATCTGGGCCGCCCGCCGGTATAGGTCAGACCAGCTCGCCGGCGGCCCAGCGGCGGGTCGTCTCGGCCGGCGCCTCGCCCAGCATCGCCCGCGCCAGGCGCAAGCCCAGCGCCGGGCCGAACTTGAAGCCGTGCCCGCTGTCGGCGGTCATGAGCCAGCCGCGCGCGCCCAGCGGCCGCAGGCGGAACTGCTCGTCCTCGGCGCGCATATAGTAGCAGACGCGGGCTTCGAGCAGCCGATAGTCCGCCCAGTCGGCGAGCCAGTCGCGGTAGAGCGCCAGAACCGCTTCGCCCTCGCCCGGCGCGGGCGTCCGCTCGTCGTCCGGATCGCCCGGCCGGCGCGGCGGCGTGGCGCCCAGCTTGGGCGGCGTGCCCGCCACCGCCGGCACGCCATAGCCGTCGGCCGGGCCGCCGATGTCGAGCAAGGCGGGCGCCTGCCGCCAGGCTTGCGCGAAGCGGGCGGGCGGCGCGACATAAGCGACGACCTGCCGCACCGGCCGGATGCCTTCGCCCGCCAGCCCGGGCAGCAGCTTGCCGGCCCATGGTCCCGCCGCCAGCAGCAGCGCGTTGAATTCCCGGACCTCGTTGTCCGCCAGCGTCAGCCGCCCCCGCTCGCCGTCGATGGCGACGACGCGGCACGCCGCGTGCAACCTGGCGCGCGGCGCCAGCCAGGCGACCAGCGCCTGCAGGATGCGGTCGGCCAGCAGCACGCCGCCCGAAGGCGCGAACAGGCCCCCCGCCAGTCCGTCGGTGCGCAGGAAGGGGAAGCGTTCGCCGATCGCCGCCGGCGACAGCCAGCTTGCCTGCCGCCCCAGCCGCCCGAGGCAGGCAAGCGAGCGGACCGCCCAGTCGTCCGCCCGATAGCTCAGCGCCAACGTGCCGCAAGCAACACCATGTCGCTCGCCCAGGTCGGCCCACAACGCCTCCCAGCCCGCGTCCGCTTCGGCCATGGCGCGGGCATAGCCGGCGGCCTCGCCATAGGCATGCCGGGTCAGGCGGTGGCGGTCGAACGAGGCGGCCAGCGGATTGGGCAGCGGCCCCTGCTCGAACAGGCTGACGCGGCGGCCGGCGCGGGCCAGCCCCCAGGCGGCGGACAGACCGAAAATCCCGCCGCCGACGATGCCGATATGCAACTACAGCCGCTCCAGGCAGAGCTCGGCGGCGGCCAGGTCCTCGATCGCCGTGCCGACCGACTTGAACAGCGTGATGGCGGTGGGGCTGCCGCGGCCGGGATGCTGCCCGCGCGCCAGTTCGAACAGGTCGGCGCGGATATCCGTCTCCTTGATGACACCGCGCTTCAACGGATCGACGATGTCGCCCGCTTCCGTCAAGCCGCCGGTGCGGGTATCGACGAACAATTCCGCGCGCCGGACCGCTTCGTCGTCGGCTTCCCGCATGCCGGGCGTGAAGCCGCCCACCAGGTCGACATGGCAGCCGGGTTTGAGCCACGCCCCCCGCAGCACCGGCGTGGCCGACAAGGTGGCGCAGCTCACGATGTCGGCGCTGGCCACCGCGGCCGCGGCATCGACCGTGGCGCTGGCGGCGAAGCCCTTCGCCGTCAGGGCATCGGCCAGCGCCGCGGCATTGGCGGCGGTGCGGTTCCACACCGTCACCTGCCGGATCGGTCGGACCGCGGCATGCGCCTCCACTAGGTAGGGCGCCAGCGCGCCGGCGCCGATCATCACCAAGTGGCGCGCGTCGGCGCGAGCCAGATGGCGTGCGGCCAGCGCCGATGCGGCGGCGGTGCGCCGCAGGGTCAGGCGTCGCCCGTCGAGGATGGCCGTCGGCACGCCGGTCGCAGCATCCGCCAGCAGATACAGGCCGACGATGCTGGGCAAGCCGCGCTTGCCGTTGTCGGGATAGACGCTGACGATCTTGATGCCCAGCGCCTTGCCCGCTTCCCAGGCCGGCATCAGCAGCAGCATGCCGCGCGCGGCGCCAGGCACCTCGACCGGGTGGTGGTGGCGCAGCGGCACCGTCACCTCGGCGCGGAATTTCTCCGCCAGCCGATCGATCAGCGCCGGATAGGGCAAGGCGCGATCGATCGCCGCCTCGTCGATCAGCCGCAATCCCAGGTTGCTCATCCCTGCACCACCCTGGCGGGCAGACCGCCCGTGGCGGCGACGGCCGGCCGCCGTTGATTGTCGAGCTGGTGCAGGCGCTCCGCCGCCAACCGCCGCCAGCGCCAAGCCTTGCCCCAGCCGATCAGTCCGCCCACCACCAGGCCCAGCAGAATCGCGACGAACACCAAGAGATAGAGCGGCACCTGCACGACGAAAGGCAGCGGATCCAGGCTGACCGCAACCGCCGCGCGGTTGGCAATGGCGAAAGCGATGAACAGCACGGCCAACGGCGGCAGCAGCAGCCAGATCAGAAACGCCCGGACGCGACGCATGCTCGGCCTTTCCGCAGGTCGCTAGGGCAATTTCCGTTCAACTCGAACCGGCAGGTCCGGTTTGAACGGAAGCCATTGCCCTGCAACCATGACCGCAGCGCGGCGGGCTCCGATCCGATGGATCGCCATCAGCGAGTCCCGCCGAAGGGACACCGCGCTAGTCGCCGCTGGCGGGCTCGCCCGCGGCCGCGCCATCGTTCAGCCGCTCGCGCAGCTCCTTGCCGGTCTTGAAATACGGCGTTGCCTTCTCGGTCACCGCCACCGCCGCGCCGGTACGCGGATTGCGGCCGATGCGCGAGGGCCGCCGCTTGACCGAGAAGGCGCCGAACCCGCGCAGCTCCACGCGGTCGCCGCGGCAGAGCGCCTGGGCGATCTCCTCGAAGATCGTGGTGACGACGCGCTCGACGTCGCGATGGTAGAGATGCGGGTTCGCTTCCGCCAATCGTTGGATCAGTTCGGACTTGAGCATGGCAGTTGCCTTCGCGCCTCAGCGCTCGGCCGCAGCGGCGCCGACAGTCAGCGAAGGCTGCCAGAGCGCCAGCAGTCCGTCAAGCATAAGTAGTTCACGCAACAATGATTTTCCGAACAGAGCCGTCGCCATGGCGGCGCCCAGACGGTCGAGCCAGGCGTCCGTGTCGCCGTATTCGAGGTCGCGGATCGGCAACCCGCGCGGCAGGTCGCGCTCGGTTTCCAGCCAGCGTCTGGCTTCTTCCTCGCCGCCGAAGCCGTCGATCAGTCGCCGCTCCCGCGCCTGCCGGCCGCTGAAGATGCGGCCGTCGGCCACCTGCTGGAGCTGCTCGGGCGTCAGCTTGCGACGCGCCTCGACCAGCCCGGTGAACCAGCGATAACTGTCGTCGATCAACGTCTGCACCGCCGCGCGCGCCGCCGGATCGAACGTCTCGAACGGCGAGGGCTGGCCCTTCAGCGGCCGGCTCTTCACGGTTTCCGCGGCGATGCCGAGCTTGTCCAGCAGGCCGACGACGCTGGCCGTCTGCAGGATCGCGCCGATCGAGCCCGTGATCGCGGTCTCGCGGGCCAGGATATGGTCGGCGGCTAGCGCCACGATATAGCCGCCCGAGGCGCCGACCGTGCCGATCACCGCCACCACCGGCTTGCGCTCGGCCACGGCGCGCAGACCGAGATAGAGCTCCTCGCTGCCGGCCACCGAGCCGCCGGGACTGTTGATCCGCACCAGAACGGCCTTGCTGGCGCCATCATCCGCCAAGCGCCGCAACGCGCGATCGCGCGCGCTGTCCTCCATGATGAAGCCGTGGACGGCCAGCCGCGTGATGCGCTGGCGCTCGAACGGCACCGCCTTCAGCCCCACCGCGCCCAGCAGCGCCAGTACCGCGACGACGGCGGCCAACCGCCACCAGCCCAGCCGCCGCTTCAACCGGCGCCGATCCAGCATCGCGTCGAGTTCGGCGTCGGCCACCTGAGGTCTCCTCGCGCCTTTGTCCGGCGGCGGTCCCTGCGTCGCGCCAGGGTCCCGATTGCGCAGCTCGCCCGCCCCCGCGGCCACTTCCATGCAAACTTCGCAATCAAAGGGAGCCTAGCAGTCCTGTGATCCTCGCGCGGCGGTGGATTTGAAGTTCCTCACCCAACCGGCCGCCCGAATCGGAGGAACCTCAAGTCCGCCACGCTAGTCGTCGGTCTTCTCGTCGTCGTCCGGTTTCTGCTGCCGCTGTTCGGCCTGCTGGCGGGCGCGGCTGATGGCGGCGCCCAGGATGTCGCCCAGGCTGGCACCGGAATCGCTCGAGCCGAACTGCTCGACCGCTTCCTTCTCCTCGCGGATTTCGCGTGCCTTGACCGAAAGCGTGAGCTGGCGCTTGGCGCGCTCGAAGGTGGTGACGATGGCATCCACCTTGTCGCCGACGGCGAAGCGATCGGGCCGTTGTTCCGAGCGGTCGCGCGACAACTCGGCCCTCCGGATGAAGCCCTTGAGGCCGCCCGCCACCTCGACCTCGATGCCGCCGTCCATCACTTGCGCGACCGTGCAGGTCACCACGTCGCCCTTCTTCAGCTTGTCGGCCTGGGCGAACGGGTCCTCGCCCAGCTGCTTGACGCCCAGGCTGATGCGTTCCTTTTCGGCATCGATGTCCAGCACCTTGGCCTTGACCGTGTCGCCCTTGTGGTAGTCGCGGATGGCCACTTCGCCCGGCCGGTCCCAATCCAGGTCCGACAGGTGGACCATGCCGTCCAGTTCGTCGGTCAGGCCGATGAACAGGCCGAACTCGGTGATGTTGCGCACCTGGCCCTCGACCGCGCTGCCCACGGGATTGCGGGCCGCGAAGCCTTCCCACGGATTCTCCAGGCACTGCTTCAGGCCCAGGCTGATGCGGCGCTTCTCCTGGTCGACTTCCAGCACCATGACCTCGACCCCCTGGCTGGTCGAGACGATCTTGCCGGGATGCGCGTTCTTCTTGGTCCAGCTCATCTCCGAGACATGCACCAGGCCCTCGACGCCCGGCTCCAGTTCCACGAACGCGCCGTAGTCGGTGATGTTGGTGACGCGGCCGGTGAACTTGGCGCGCGGTGGATACTTGGCCGCGACGCCTTCCCACGGGTCGGTCTCCAATTGCTTCATGCCCAGGCTGATGCGCATGGTCTCCGGATTGACCTTGATCACTTGCACCTTGACGGCCTGGCCGATGTTCAACGCCTCCGAGGGGTGGTTGATGCGCCGCCAGGACAAGTCGGTCACGTGCAACAGGCCGTCGATGCCGCCCAGATCGACGAAGGCGCCGTAGTCGGTGATATTCTTGACCACGCCTTCCAGCACTTGGCCTTCGCGCAGGTTGGCCACCAGTTCCGAACGTTGCTCGGCGCGCGTTTCCTCCAGCACCGAGCGGCGCGAGACCACCATGTTGCCGCGCCGGCGGTCCATCTTCAGGATCTGGAACTGCTGCTTGATGCCCATCAGCGGCGTCACATCGCGCACCGGCCGGATGTCCACCTGGCTGCCCGGCAGGAAGGCCAGCGCGCCGCTCAAGTCCACCGTGAAGCCGCCCTTCACGCGGCCGACGATCTGACCGCTCACCCGCTCGTTCTTGGCGAACGCCACCTCGAGATGGTTCCAGCTTTCCTCGCGCCGGGCGCGCTCGCGGCTGATCACCGCCTGCGACAAGGCGTTTTCGATGCGCTCCAGGTAGACGTCGATCTGGTCGCCCGCGCGCACTTCCTCGCCGACCTTGCTGAATTCGCGCAGCGGCACGCGGCCCTCGGTCTTCAGCCCGATATCGACCACGACGAAGTCGTTCTCGACCGCGATCACGCTGCCGCGCACCACGCGGCCCTCGATCTGGCCTTGCGCGATCTCGCTCTCGCGCAGCAAGGCCTCGAAATCGTCATCCGCGGCCGGAGCGGCCGCCGGTTGCATCTTCTCACGTAGCGCCATGATCGACGTAATCCTTCAAGTTGCTGTCACGGCCAGCCGGTTGGTCCGGCGGTCTTGCCCCGCTGCTCGCTGCCCCTGCCGCCCAACGCGCAGGACCCGCGACCTCCGGGGCCAAATGACAAGGTTGCCTCAACTTCGCCGGCTCGGGTCCGGGCTTCCGCGTTCATCCGTAAGCAATTGCGCGGAAATGATTTCCATGGCGGCGGCGAAGGCCGCTTCTATACTCATTCCCGTGGTATCAAGCAAGTGCGCGCCGGCCGCCGGCGCGAGCGGCGCGATGGCGCGCTGGCTGTCGCGCTGGTCGCGCCGGCGCAAGTCGGCCCGCACTTCGGACAGCGGCGCGGGCTGCCCACGCGCCAGCAGCTCGCGGTGCCGGCGCTGGACGCGGGCCTCCTCGCTGGCGGTGACGAACAGCTTCACTGCGGCCCCCGGGCAGACCACGGTACCGATATCGCGCCCGTCCAGCACCGCCCCGCGGCCGCCGGGCGGGCGGCAGGCGAACCCGCGCTGGAACGCCAGCAAGGCCGCCCGCACCGCCGGCTGCGCCGCCACCTGGCTCGCCGCCTCGCCCACCCGTTCGCCGCGCAATTCCGGGCGGCCCAGCTCATCGGCCGTCAGTGTCGCCGCGGCGGCGGCGGCGGCTGGCCCATCGCCAGGGTCGCCGCCGGCCGCCAGCACGCGGAACGCCACCCCCCGGTAGAGCAGGCCGGTGTCGAGATAGTCGTAGCCGAGCGCCGCCGCGAGCCGGCGGGCCAGCGTCCCCTTGCCGGCGGCGACCGGGCCGTCGACGGCGATGATCATGCCGTTTCGGCCAGCTCGATCCGGGCACCGAGCCCGTTCATGGCGGCAACGAAGCCGGGAAAACTGGTGTCGATGAAGCCGACCTCGTCGACCGCCACCGCGCCCCGCGCCGCCATGCCGTAGACCAGGAACGACATGGCGATGCGGTGGTCCATCGCGGTTTCGATCAGCCGCCCGGGCGCGGCCGGCAGCGAGCCGCCGGTGCCGCGCACCACCAAGCCATCCGGCAGCTCCTCCACCTCGACGCCGAGCTGCGCCAGCCCCTGTGCCACCTGCCGGATGCGGTCGCTTTCCTTGACCCGCAATTCGGCCGCCCCCCGCATTGTCGTGCGGCCGGTGGCGGCGGCCGCGGCCACCGCCAGGATCGGGTATTCGTCGATCATCGACGGCGCCCGTTCGGGCGGCACCTCGATGCCGCGAAGCTGGCTGCCGTCGATCGTCAGATCGGCCACCGGCTCGCCCTGCAGCAGGCGCTCTTGGCTGCGGCGGATCTTGGCGCCCATCTCGACCAGCGTGCGGAACAGCCCGTCGCGCAGCGGATTGAGGCCGACATTGTGCAGCGTCACCTGGCTGCCCGGCACCAGCAACGCGGCGACCGCGGCGAACGCGGCCGAGGACGGATCGCCCGGCACCACGACCCTTTGGCCGCGCAGTTCCGGCCAGCCGGTCAGGCTGATGCGCCGGCCGTTGCCTTCGCTCGCCACGCGCAGTTCGGCGCCGAAATGCCGCAGCAAGTGCTCGGAATGGTCGCGCGTCGGCTCCGGCTCGATCACCGTGGTCTCGCCGCCGGTGTTGAGGCCGGCCAGCAGCACGGCCGACTTGACCTGCGCCGAGGCGACCGGCAGGCGGTATTCGACCGGCACTAGGTCGCCGCTGCCGGTCACCGCCAGCGGCAGCCGGCCGCCCTCGCGCGACAGGAAGCGGGCGCCCATCAGGCGCAAGGGCGCCATGGCCCGTTCCATCGGCCGCCGGCGCAGCGACGCATCGCCGGTCAGCACGGCGAACAGCGGATGGCTGGCCAAGAGACCCAGCAACAGCCGCGCGCCGGTGCCGGAATTGCCCAGGTCGAGCACGTCCTCCGGCTCCCGCAGGCCGCCGACGCCGACGCCGACCACCCGCCAGCGGCCGTCCCCGGTCCGCGTCGTTTGCGCGCCCAGCGCCGCCATGGCCCGGGCGGTGCGCAGCACGTCCTCGCCCTCCAGCAAGCCCTCGATGGTGGTTTCTCCCACCGCCAGGCCGCCCAGCATCAGCGCGCGATGCGAGATCGACTTGTCGCCCGGCACCGCCAGGCCGCCGGCCAGTCTTGGCGCGGGACGCGAAATGGCTTTCGGCACGGCAGGTCCGCCCTCGCTGTCCGGGTTCCACCCGTCGGCCTGCCTAGCAGATCGCCTCGCCCCGAGCCAAGCGGAATGCCGGCGCGCGGCCGGCAGATTGCATTTGACAGCAGGGCGCCCGCATGTCATTGGGCGCGCCATTTCCGCGATGGCATGGCCAACCGCGCGCGGGGCGCAGAAGGAACCTTATCTTGGCGAAACCGGAATGGGGTACCAAGCGAACCTGCCAGGCATGCGGGTCGAAGTTCTATGACCTGTTGCGCAGCCCGATCGCCTGTCCGAGCTGCGGCGTGGTCTATGAGCCCGAGGCGGCATTGAAGGTCCGCCGACCGCGGGCCGACGCCAAGGCGGTGCTGCCGAAGCCGCGCGAACTGGTGGTGGACGAACCGGAATTGGTGACGGCGGACGCCGACTTCGCGTTGGACGACATCGAGGCCGATGCCGGCGCCCTGGCGGGCGAGGCGGAGGAAGAGACGGCGGACGAGGCATTGCCGGACGAGCCGGCGCTCGAGGTCGCCGAGGAGGGCGATGGCGAGGCGCTGGCCGGCGCGGTCGAGGAGGAACTGACCGAGATCGACGAGTCGGAGATCGATGGCGAACTCGACGCCGACAAGGATCCCGACGACAGCCGCCAGCGCTAGCCCTTGACCGGGCTCCGGCACCCTTGCCAAGGGGGCAGGCCGGCGCCTAGTTTGCGACCGCCGGAAGCATGGGGCCATAGCTCAGTTGGGAGAGCGCGTGAATGGCATTCACGAGGTCAGGGGTTCGACTCCCCTTGGCTCCACCATTTCCCAGGTCGGCATTTCCCGGGACGGCATTTCTCGGGACGGCATTTCCCGGGACGGCATTTCCCGGGACGGCATTTCCCGGGACGGCGCTGGCTGACCGACTTCAATAGGCGGCGGGCGGGCGGCGGCGCCGCCGCCGCTGCGGGATGACCTTGCGCCAGCCGAAGATTCCGTCCGGCCGCACCTCGCCGTCGGCCTTCTCGTTGGTCATCAGCCAATACATCAAATACGCCACGACGGTGATCGTGCCGAGGAACAGGAGGCCGGTCAGCATGTCGTTTGGTCCGTCCGAACGAGAGGCGGCAAGCGCGAACTATAGCCGGCCGTGCGGTTAAGAAGGGTAAACGTCAGCCCCCGGGCGGTTCGGCCTTGCCGCCGGCGGGCGCGGCCGGCCGCTCCGCTTCGCGGGCGCGGGCCTGCGCCTTGCGCTTGGCGAGATTGGCGCGCAGCGCCTCGGCCAGGCGCGCGCGGTTGCCCGTGGCTTGGCCGGCGGGGCGGCTGTCCGGCTTGCGCTCCATGGCGCCAGATGGAACCCCAAGCCGGGCGCCGTCAAGCCCGGCGGCCGCGGGCGGGATTGCCGGCTTGCGTCCGCCGGCCTGTGCTCCTAGAACACAAGCCGCCGCCCACATAGCTCAGGGGTAGAGCACCCCCTTGGTAAGGGGGAGGTCGAAAGTTCGAATCTTTCTGTGGGCACCAGCCTTGGCTTGGCGCCGGAGGGCGTCGTGGCGGCTGAGAGCGCCGAGCAGATGGAACCCGCCCTGCCGCTGCTGCGACCGGACCAGTTCGGCTTGAGCGCCGCCCAGCAGGCCCTGCTGGACCAGTCCGACCGCTATGCCCGGGCCGAGCTGTACCCGCTCTGCGGCCGCATGGACGCCGAGGAATGGTGGCCGCAGGAGGCCTTCCCCAAGCTCGGCGCGCTCGGCTATTTCGGCCTGACGGTGCCCGAGGCGGAAGGCGGCGTCGGGCTCGACCTGTTCGCCAGCGGCCTGGTGCTGCAGGCCTTCGCGCGCTGGAACCATGCGCTGGCCTTAAGCTGGGTCGCGCACGAGAATCTGTGTCTCAACAACCTGCAGCGCAATGCCGGGCCGGAGCTGTGCCGGCGCTATCTGCCGGGGCTGTGCGCCGGGCGGCTGGTGGGCGCGCTCGGCCTGACCGAGCCCGGCGCCGGCTCCGACGCGCTGGACGCCATGCGCACCACCGCACGGCGGGACGGCGAGGACTAACTGCTTAGCGGCAGCAAGCTCTACAGAAGTGGACCCCGGTTTTGGGACCAGGGGCTTGAGTGGAGCCGCGTTCTGATCCGTCATTGTGACGGAGGGAGCGATGGCGAAGACAAGACGGAAGTTTGATGCGGCATTCAAGGCGAAGATCGCCTTGGAAGCGCTGCGGGAAGAGGCGACGGTCGCCGAG
>Ga0194131_10008149_pt1 | contig 13772 bp, 6 predicted proteins | sample TA2KigO120mmetaG_FD_148631 | JGI IMG/M metagenome (GOLD analysis project Ga0194131, IMG submission 148631) | Freshwater microbial communities from Lake Tanganyika, Tanzania - TA2015053 Kigoma Offshore 120m | ecosystem: Environmental > Aquatic > Freshwater > Lake | place: Tanzania: Lake... | reverse complement strand
GAAATCGTATGATTGTGATCACCAGCATTGTTGATTGACAATGAGTGAGAGTGTTCACCAGCATTTGTAATTGTAACTCCATGACTGTGAGAACCTGCACCATTTAAATTAATGCTGTGGTTGTGGTCTCCAGCTGCATTAATTGAGAGTGTGTGGGAGTGACCACCACCACCACCAGTATTGTCACCAGATGATCCTCTATTTGCTGGTTCTCCATTACCAGGTTGTTTCGGTGTATTCTGAACATTTGATCTATTATAATTATGGCTATGGTTTCCGACACCACCTGTTGAACCACCGTGAGAGTGGGAACCTGCTGATGTGCTACTACCAGAGTGATTGTGGTTACCGGTAGTATTTGCAGTACCAGAGTGACTATGGTTTCCTGCAGATGACGAAGTTCCTGGGTGATTGTGATTTCCTGCAGAAGCACTTGTTCCACTATGTGAGTGTGATGGAATTTGTGATTCTGTTAAAGTAATAGTGTCAGCACCACCAGTTGCACCAAGACCATAACTTCCAGTACCACTACCAACTGGGAATCTTCCGATTAAATTAGGAAGTCTTCCTGCAGCACCATAAGTTGTTCCCAACAATGAATAAAGGGTAGAGAAGTTTGCAGTTACACCTTGAACAGTTCCATTTCCATTTGGAACTGTACTTCCATCACAAACAAGATAACCTGCTGGTGCCACAGAACCAGCAAAATTAACTACGGTTCCAGTGAGAACTGCCGGTGGAATTGGCAACCAAGAAACACCAGTTTGTGATGATGAATTTGCGGTTAGAACAGTGCCATTTGCACCGATTGCTTGCATAACTGCTTGGTTATCTGCAATACCAACAGGAATATCACCTTTATTGTTCCATGCTGGGTCTGTTAGTAAAGCACCTTGACCACCAAGAGCAATGATGAAGCAACTTAAACCAGCAGATGGTGCTGTTGTGAAACTGATAGTATTTGAATATGCACCACCAGAAACTGTAGGAACAAAGTAGTCTCTATTTGCTCTCTGAATAACACCACCAAGTGATACCAATAAATTAACTGGTCCAACAGGAATAAATGGTGTTCCACCATCTCTCGTCAAATTAAATAATTTAGTTACTCCATTAAAGGAACCATCAATTGGGTCAAGAAGAATTGAGTTACCAATTGGATAAGTTGTAACTGTAACTGGAGGACCTGGAACAAATCCCAATGAATCGATGAAATCTTGATTTTGTAAGATTGAATCAGTACCATTTGCTCTCAAGAAATTGGTAGGAGCACCAGGATTTTGCTTGATTACTTTTCCAACAAATAAATCATTATCTACTTGACCATTTCCTGCAACATCTAGATTCCCTCCAACATTAAGGTTGCTTCCAAAGGTTCCAATTCCAGCAGCAGTGAAATTAGCACCAAGAGTTACATCACTTGTAACACTTAGTCTTCCACCAAGAGTGGTGTTGGAAGAGACATTTAATGTTCCTTGGATATCGGTGTTTCCATGATGACCACCAACATAAAGGTTTCCGGCAATACCAACACCACCAGCAACAACTAGTCCAGCATTTGTAGTACCAGTTGCATTCTTGGTGCTTCTTAATGTTACTACTGAAGTATTTGAGTTGCTTCCAATTGTTATAGACGATGCTGATTGGAATGCATTAATAATGGTAGCATTTGTATTTAAAAGACTGAATGTTGCAGATGGAGTTGTAATTGTTGTTCCACCAACACCAAGATTGCCTAATATTTCGGTATTACCATTAATATCAATTTTTAATTTTGTTTCATTTGTATTTCCAAAATCTTCCGAGTTATATGCGAGTGTTGATGGTGGAAATGCAAGTTTCCATGCATTTGAGTCACTTTTATCAATTCCAGCATACCAACGAATATTTGAGTTATTATGTGTAATATCCCAGGACAATGCAACATCACCATCACCTGCTTGAGTTACCTTTAGATGTCCACCTCGTAGACCAACTCCTGTATTATTTTGGAATACAGTTACTGTTCCAGATGTTCCAACTAGGACTCTATCTAGACCTCCAGTTTTAACTAATAGTGAACTTCCAGAATCTTGAGCATTAACAATAAACTGAGAAGGACCTCTATGAATGAGTTCTGTTGTTTGACCATTTATAACGGAATTCTTTCTTAGAATTAAACTACCATTTGGATGCGATGTTCCATTGGCGTGAAGTGTAATGGATGAAGACCCATCTGTACTTCCTACTCCAAGATATAAATTTCTTGCTTGATTAATTCCCGATCTAATTGTTCCACCTACTGATATTGCATCTCCAGTAGAGAAGACAAAATCATTTCCATTTACATATAAATCATCAATTATTGTAGTTCTTCCACTTGCACTATCAATCGTTAAGTCACCAATAGTAGTATCAATTGTATTATCATCTCTGATAGCAATTCTAATATTTCCAAACTTAGCACCAATACCAAAGATATTACTTTCAGCATAAATGCTTCCAGCAAATGTGCTAATGCCAGATACTTCCAAATTATTGAGTAATGAAATACCAGTATCATGAATTTGCGTATATGCCGATGCAATTCCCGTAAGTGGGTCAACCCAAGTTCCAGTAAATCTTCCAGTTCTATTAACTACTATATTTTCAAATGTCACATCACCCAAATTCTGTGGTTGGGTGATTTGCAAAGTTCCATCAATTCTTACATTCTTAAGTCTAGTATCTCCCTCAACATAGAATGCAGCTGCTGGTGAAGTAGCAATACCAATAGAAAGTTTGTCAACACCAATATCAAGACTATCTGCATCTCTACTGATTAATGCAAATGGTCTCCACTCATTATCGACACGAATATGACCAGCATAATTATCTGATGGGTTTGCAAGAAGTTGAATATCACCAGATTTTGGTGAAGGGATGGTTGCTGGGGTTGGAGTAGCAACACCGACTGTAATTAGTTTTGCCTGTGCAGCAGTTCCCTTTAGATAGAAGTTCTTAGTTTCAATACCAAGTTCAGAAACGTTAGTTATCTTATTGGTAAAGTTTACTGGACCATAGAACTGAGATGCTTGATTGTTATTTTCACCACCTTCAACTGTTAGTCTCTGTCTAACTAGAAGTTCATCAAAAATACCACTGGATACAGATGCAGATTCTCCTTGTGAATCGTCTCCAGTGTATGATAAAATAGGAGCGTCGATAACTGTTTCTTCACCAGTAGCAGAACTTAATTTTTTGCTTCCAGAGAAAAATTCTCCTAGGTCGTTCATACCAGTATAAACGACAGAACCACCCCTTTGTTCTTTTGATTGTGAATTTAAAACTTCCTCTTCGGACAAGATTCTATCTTGTCTCTGTGGCATACCAGTTGAGTAGTTACCAGGACCAAATCCAAGATATTCAAAAGTATGTCCAGATGCCCTCATGAATGAAGGTCTTCTGATTTCTGCTGGTAAAATCTTTACTTTCCTTGCAACCAAACCAACGGGAGCAGAAGTTTTGAATGTGCCAAATTGACCACGAAGTATTGTGAATGGATTTGATGAACTAGCAATTCTAATAATTTCTGAATTTATTGTATAATAATCACCTCTGTTTACTCCCGATGCGTCTGAAAAACTAATTGTAGTGCTTGATGTATCAAAAGCAGTGTCAATGTTAACTGATATTTTATCATAGAAGTAAGAAGCACGAGATCCAAGATTTTCTTCTCCACTTCCAATATTTCTCGCATTGGATGAAAAAGTTTTTCTTAGTACAAATCCAGTATCTGCTACTCCGACAACAGTGGCACCATAAGATACTACAGTAAATGTAGTTATTCCTGTTACATCTCTAACAACAAAATCACCTTCTAAACCAACTGCACCAGTTTGTACAATTTTTATTTTGTTACCAGCAAATAAACCATGCGATGATGTAGTGATAAATGTAGCAATGCCAGAGGATATATCAGTTAAGAGTGCTGATGATATTCCAATAGACTCACTAGAAGGAAGAATAAATGGTCTTTCTCCATTAGTATTTGGTTCATATGTAGAAATTCCAAGAGGTGCATGTAGAACAATTTCCTTTGAGTTTGGTATTTGAATAATTTCAAATACATCATTTAAGTCCTCAACAGAAATTCCACCGATTTCCATTACAGTATTGTTATTATTATTAATTCCAGTAACTGTAATAATGCTATTTACAGAACCCCCAGCAACACTCAATGTATCACCAATATTATATGAAGAACCAAAGTCAAGTAATTCGATATCACTTATTGTACCAGATGGATCTGTAGTTACCTTTGCTGTTGCTCCATTACCATTCGAAAAAATAGCACTAAGTTTAACTGAATATAAAGTTTGGGATGATGGATACCCAGAACCAGAAGTAAATGTAAATGTTTTAATTGAATTTAAATTATGCTCAACTTCTGTATTAACTGTAATTTGTGTATTGCCAACACCACTTAAAGAAACTGCAGTTAGACCAATACCAAGTTTGGAATTTTTTGCGAAATAGTTAAGTGATTCTCTTGTTATTGAGTGTCTCTTATCATCAGTAACCACATTTCCCAAAACCTTTAAATCTGCAGATGTCACAGAAGGCATTGGGTTAGTATCAAGATTATCTCTATCCAACTGAGGATAAAGGTTTCTTACATCTTGATTAAAGTCTTTTGTGAATAATTGATATCCAACATTTGAAGATGGTGAAATATTTGATGATAAGCAAATTAAATGATAGATACCATCCTGACCATCACTACCTGGAATGTGTCTCTTGACTTGAGATACCCTATAAATGAAATACGTATCTTTATAGGAGTCTCTAGAAACAACTGGTAGTGCCTCTCTTTGTTGTCTAGTTGCTCTTAAATTAATATCATTATTAAATGTTCCTGGATTTGTTGATACTCCACTAATTGTATATTGGAATTGCTTACTATTTGGAACAGAGTCAATTACATAAATTCCATTATATGTCGATGTAATACCAGTTGCACCTAAGTTATTGGTGCTTCTAATTTTTTGTACCTTGACCGAATCTCCCGAATTAAAACCATGTGGAATTTCGGTGGTAATTGTTACTAGTTGATTATTATTAATTACTGGACCAGTAATTGCATTTGAGATGACCTTTTCATTTCTCAAATCTTTTGGTGAGGTTAAAACATCATTTGTATATGAAATACTTGTAACCCCAACTGTTTTTGATTCCTGAATTACATATCCTGCCTCTGGTGGTTTAGCATTTTCATATTCTTTAGGAATTACATAACGAATTTTATAAATTTTATCATCAATTGAACGATTATCTAGTTGTCTCTTAATAAATGTAGATGAGGTTTCTTCACCAATAATAACAGTTCCGATTCCAACAATTGCACTATAGATTTGATTTAGAGATGTTACAGAACTTGAATTTAAATACCAATTTGTTTCGGTATTATCCCATTGTAGTGGGTGTCCAAATTCTCCAGGAAGTTTATCTGATACTCTACTTGAGATGGTTACAACTCCACCATACTTAGTTAAACCAAGAATGGGCACGTTTGATAGTGCATCATTGAGAGATTGTGCAACTTTGATTTGATTTGACCCAACCCCATTGGTAATAGCAAAATAAATTCCTTCATTATCCAATCCATCTGGAGTTTCTCCAGTATCACTGAAGATACGGATTCTTTCTCCATTAATTAGTTGGTGATTTCCTGTAAATGAAATTGTATCAGTTGTGATACTATTTTCACCATTGATTCTTACTACTTTATATTCTTTCTTTGCTGATACCCCAACACCACCAGAAACTGGCATTAAAATTGGTGAAGTATAAGATGTTTGTGCAGTTCCAATGGTAATTGTTAGATTTAATCTATCATTGTCTCTTGCACCAATCCTATAACCATCTACTTGATATGCTGGAGGAATTTCCTGATTTGTAGCACCATATAGATATAACCTAGCAGGGTCTACTGAGTTAATAATTTTTATTGCATCAAGAGATAACCAAGTTACCTCATTTTCATCTCTAGCAACTTCTTTTGGTGGAATAATGTGTGTGATATATCCTACATCATCTCGGTCAAAAGACTCTGGTTTAAATCCAACAGATTCTAATGAAGTATTACCAAAGTTTGAGTTGGAGTTGGTGATTGACATGTCAGCACCAGACTCTGTTAGGAAATGCCTTGAGAAACCAATAGCAAAGATTGATACGCACTGAACAAATGAATTATTTGAGCACTTTACGTGGAAGTTTTCATAAGATGGCTTGAAAATAGCATTAGAGTTTGTATGTAGAGGTTTCTCTAAACTATTTGATGGGAGAGTATTTTCATCATAAAAAATACCATCTTTGTAAATAATAAACGCATTATTATCTTTCTGCAGAGATACACCAGTGTACTGGGCAACAACCATGGATTTGAATCCCGTTGCCTTGTTTCCATCGGCGTGCATTCCGTTCATACCAAACACTGAACGGAGTGAACAGTTGAAGACATATGGAGATGCAGAACTTACTGTATCTGAACCAATAGTAAGTGTTGCTGTGTCGATATCACCAGTTGGAGGAAGGTATTCTACTGGCGCACTATTAGTTATAAATGTAAAGGTGTTGATGCCAACAATTTCTTTAACAGTGAATGAACCATTATATGAGGTAGAGTCTACAGTTACACCACCAATTAGGAATGGACTATCCACAAATAAATTGTGTGGAGTAGTTGCACCAGTTTGTTTATTTGAAGTGGTAACAGTAATTAAGTTTAAATTACCAGTTCCATCACCATTTCCAGCACGAATACTTGAGATTCCAAGTGGATTTGCGTCTAGTGAACCAACAATTCTAAACTCATCTATAGATGGTTCAAAGTCTTGTCCAACAGGATAGTCAACAAGACCCCTTCCTGTAACATCACCATATGCTCTAGTGACCTTATAATAATACATATCAAGGTCAGTTAAGTATGTCTGATAGTTTCCTAACTTAACTGGATTTACACCATCAGCATATTCAAATACTGTTAGTTTGTGGTGAGAGTAATTTGGTACTACTCTAACATCAGTGTAATCTTTAAATACTGTTTTTGTTGGGTCACCATCAAAAATACTGAAGGCAGTAAAATAACAAGTACCAGTTACATTCAAGATGCTGGTTCTGTCCACAGCATTATTTTCTGGGTCTGGTACATAAAGAGGACGAATCTTGGTTTTTCTTAGGTCTAAACCAATAATTGAAGTACCTCTTGGTAGAATTGCTCCACCATATACTGAGTTAAATTTATATAAATCGTTTGATGTGTCGAGAATATCATAATTGGTATTCTCAGTAAATTGCTCAATTGTATCTAAAGACCAAGTTCCTGGACCAGTTCTTTTTTTATAAACTGCAGCACCAGAAATTTCTTCAATTGAAAATCCTGGTCTATTATCAATATAGTGAGTTCCAGGATAAACTAGAATAGTTGTTCTATCAATCCTATCATTGTTATCACCTGCTTGATAGGAAAAACGTGCTGCCTCAATAAGTGCCCTTTGGATTGTTTTAAAGGGTCTTGTCAATGAGTTTCCTTGGTTTTCGAAGCTATCTGTAGCATCGAAGTCTGAAGGATTTACATATAGGATATTACCTTCTGCATTCTTGAGAAAATTCTCTAACCTAGATAGAGGCATTTTATAATCCGCATATAATTTTAATCTTAATTTATTTAGCTACTAAAAAACCTCCTAGTTAGGAGGTGTTCTTACTATAAGATATAACTTAGTCTTGTGGGAGTGCCTCTGGATTCTCTAATTCCAAATCAAATAAAAGTGGATGACATTCTTCCATTATAAGATAGTTTGACCAATTATACATATCCTCAGTTGTATAATCGGTACTTTCTTCTGCTTCTATCTGAACGTATGGATCGTCTTGAGTGTCAGTTGGTATATCATCAAATGTAAATGGAACACCATTTATGAAATACATATCAACAATAATGCCTTCATGATAGCAATATTTTGATGTAATTTTGTATTTCATAATACATGGTACTACAGTGTATTTATCTCAATACAAAATATTGAGCATCACATTTCAAAAGTTGCTGGATGGTACTTTAGATATTCTCTAAACGTCATCTTCATCTCTTTTTTAGTCATTCCGCAGTGATTTGCTGCTGCAGGGAGAGTCATTTTACAATTAAAAAGACCTTCATTTGCCTCTTTAACATTTTCTGGAGTTGTTTTCACTTGAGTATCGTAAAGTTTACTGTAATCTATTTTAAAAAGATTCATTAAATTTCTCCACGTAGTTCCGCAAGTTTTGCCTCTGCTAGTGCTTGAACGCAAGTCCAATATGTTTCCCCACTGATGGGGAAATTCTCGTCAGTAAAATGTGATGCCATATCTTCTTGCAGGTGTCGCAAATCGGCAAGGGTGTCACGAGAAATCAGCATATGGAAGTATAGGATGTACTCATCCAGTATAGCACGGATTTCTTGGACACAAAATCTCCTTGTGCCACTTTCTTAAGTGGTAAAGTAGTCTACTCTTTGATCATCAAAATTGATAATTGCTCTTGCAACTCTTTGTCCATTTGTTTCTGCGTTTTGTGTTCTTAGTGAAATAAAATTGGTAAAAGAACGTGCTGCTGGAAAAGTATTAGTCGCAGTTGGGTTAAGAAATTCTGGATAAGTCGTTGACTTTACCATTGTTCCACCTTGATATGCGTCCATGCCAAGGATTACTGGGTTTGCTCCAGAAACACCATACCAAAATGCTCTTAAATCCACTTCAATATTTGTCTGTGATGGAAATGCTTGGAAATATGCTGCTTTATCAATATAAACCATTTCTGTTCCAAGACCAGTATTATCTCCTGCCCAGAATGCAATGTTTATTCCATTTACAGTAATTCTTTCTTTTGCACCCCATCCCAGATAATCAGTAACCCCAACATTTAAAAATCCAAACCTAATGTCTAGGTCACTTCCATCTGTAATGTCATAAGTAAATACGAAATAATCACCATAAATTACACCAGGGTCAATAAATTCTGATGTACGAAATGCTTTGTATAATCCAAATGAAACAGGCATAGCAAAAATATATTAACTAAGGTTGAGTGAAGATGAACCGTAAACTCTAACAGTTCCTGCTGTATCTCTTACAATTGCAAAACTAATCATATCCTCATTATTTGTTGGTAATGGAGCAATGCCACCTGGCCAACGAACACCACCAGTAACTGAAGAACCATTTACTGTACATAGTTCACCATAAGTTATGAGTGAACTCGAATCAATAATTAGAGTAATTGTTGTTGACTTTCCTAATTCTGTACTAATTCCAGTAAATGCCCAAGTACTTACTGATGCTGTTAGTATTCCCACAGCAACTGTCGATGATGCTGCATTGATTGTCAGTGTTCCATCTGATGGTGCAAAGAGAGTTGAGAAACTACCATCAGTTTTTTCTGTTACTGCAGATTCGATGTTTACTGTTCCTGTAAACCTACTTTGTCCACCAACATCCAGCAATGCTCTTGGGGCAGTTGAACCAAGACCAACACTATAGGCACTGCCAACTAATATATTTCCTCTAAATTCGGAAGTTCCACCAACTGTAAAATTGGATGACAATATAGAAGTTCCAATACCAACATTTGCATCTAGTTTATAGATATCACCTGTTACAAAATTCTTACCCCAGTTTGAAGCAACGTATCTATCACCATTTTGGTATAGGATTCCAGTAAAGTTGATATCTCCAACTACATCAACATTAAATGATGGGATAGTATTACCAATACCTAGTCTATTTAATGATGGATTGTAAGTTAAGTTTCCGTTATCAATTAATGCAAATCCAATGTCATCTACAGCAGAAGTAAATGCTAAATTGTAAAGTTGATTATTTCCTGCGTTAGTAAATGAAACTGAGTTAGCAGCACCTACTGTTACGTTAGATGCTGGTGCCCAAATTGCTGGGTTTGCTCCTTGAGAAGTTAAAACTTCTCCACTATTTCCTCTACCATTAATTGTGTATATTACACCACTGAGACGAGCACCACCAACAACATCCAATTCATATTGTGGGTCTGTTTTAATACCTAATCTGTTGAATACTCTAATATTTGTAGCAGCAACACTTACTGCTGTCAATGTGTTGCCAATAGAAATGTTACTAAATGAACCAGTTCCCTGTAAACTTACATTATCTGCAACAAGAGTTCCAACTGTTGCTACTCCAATAATAGCATTTGTTATTGATGCAAATCCAACAGTTGCTATTCCGACAGAGGAGAATCCAACAACACTTCTAGTAAGACTTAAATTGCCAATGGTCGCAACTCCAATAGTTGCATTGGTCATAATGCCACTAGTTATTGTGGCAACTCCAATGATTGAATTTACAATACTTGCAAATTCAATTCTTGCAATTGAGTTATCAATTTCAAATGCTGTTGTAATTCCCGAGAATACTTGGTTTGTTGAACGAAGTGTTGTAATTGTTGCAAGACCAATTGTTGAGAATCCAACATGTTCATTCGAAATAGTGGTTACTCCACTAAGATTTGTATTAGAGGAAGTTAAAACCGTAACATTGAGGTTACTTGCAGTAGATACTCCAGTAACGTTTGAAAAAGTTGTTCTAAATCTTACTGCTGCTAAAGTATCAATTGTCGATGAGCTTAATCCTGTTGAATCAGGACAATCGATTCTGTTTACGTTTATATAACCACTTCTAATTCTTCCGAACTGATTGTAAATATCAATTGTTTCTCCTGGCAATAAAGTTGGAGAACCAGTAATTAAATCTGTACGAGAAATGAATTTATCTGCTCTTACATTTCCAACAATAAGAAGTTTCTCTGAAAATGCAGTTGTTCCAAACCCAACATTTCCAGTAGTAGTATCATATCTAAAATTGGGAACAGCAGCAATAAGTCCATCTGTTCCTGCCATTTGGAACTGTCCTGCGGTTCCAGATGAAGCAGTGCTTACTCTAATCGTTGCAATACCTGTTTGTTGTGTAGATGCTGCTCCAACAAAGTCTACAGTTACTCCAAAACCAACGAAGTTTAATACTGTAAAACTATTAGCAGCACCAACTAAGAGACCTTCATCTCTAATCGTTAAAGCACCTGGAACCAATCCAAGACCCAAACCAGTAAGTGAAGATGGTGAAACCCAATATCTACTTGGGTCATTTTCACCTCCACCAAAAGAGGCAAGAATATATGCATCTCCAGGTGGATACGGTTTAGCACCAATAGAGGATGGTCCAACCAAAGGATCACCCAAATCTGGTTCTGCTTGGTCTAATGAAAGATACTGATAACGAGTGGTTGATAGACCAGTTATTGGTCTTTTTTTGACTCTCTTACTTTGAAATTCAGGTAAGCCCATTTTAATTATTGATTAAATGTTTCGAGAATGCTAAGTACAAATTTTAATTTATTGGTTCCTGTTCCACTAACAGAAATCGTATCACCTGTTTCTATAACCAATTTTCCTGCTAAAACATTTGCAGTATCATTTCTTGGTAATTCAAAATCTTTAAGTAATTCTGTAGAAACAGTTCCAATACCAGCAACTTCACGATTATGATAGAAACTGAATGTGTGTTCCGATGTATCTAAATTTGCAACTTGTGCAAGAAGTACTACACCAACGAAACCAACAGGTGCTTCATACACTACATCAGTAGTAACACCAACTACCTTAGTGACAGTTCTAAAATTATTTACTGCAGCATTTGCAATTGCCATTTTGTTTTAATCCCTCCTATTATTCTGTTAATGCTAGGATAAATGGTGTCATAGTTGTAAATAGTGCCTTTGTGAAGTCCCTACCAGTAATAGAACCATTTGCCTGATTAATTACAACACCATCACCAATTCTGAAGTTACCTGCTTGGTCCGTACTTGTATAAACTACAAGACCACCACCATTTTGAACTACTTCATTTTCTTGAATAGTTACACCACCTTGTGCTGGTCGTGCTCCTTCAATTGTGTTTCCTGCACCGATAAATTCAAATGCATGGGATGAAGTGAGTTGTAAACTCAATCTTGAGAAGTATGTTGTACTTCCTGCACTTACTGTATTATTTAGGTTCTGTGCCAAACTGATTGTTGATACACCAGCAGATGGAAGTGTTGCTTCTAAAACAGTATAGTATAGAGGTTGCATTACACTTACCACAGCAGTTGCAGTAGTTCCTACTCCTGGAGGTGCTGCAATAGTCACACTTGGAGTTTCATCATATTGCGTTCCACTTGTAACAACTGTGATTGCAGTAACTGAACCATTCTCTAAAGTAGCAGTTGCCTGAGCAGTAATTCCATTTGGTCCAGTTGGAGCAGCAACTGTAACTCTTGGTGCAACAGTATAACCTGAACCACCATTAGTTACTTGGATTGTATCAACTGTTTTGTATAACTTATCAAAATAAAGTGCTTGTCCATCATATGGTCTAAATGTACCAACTCCAGAAACTTCAATTACATTTTGTCCTCTAGTTGCATTAGTGACGGCAACTCCAGTCATTCTGTAAATTGATTTTGTTTCTGGACCACCAACACCCTCGGCAACAAGACCATAAGTACCAAATGATGAGTTTGAGTTGGTTAAATCCAATTGACCACCAGAAGTAGTATAAATTGCAATGTCATTACATATTGTGAAAATAGAAACCAACTGTGCATATGCACCATTAGTAACAGAAACACCAATACCACCTTGATTATATTGAGTATATGAGTCAACTGACATTGAACCAGTTACACCAATATCATCTTTGTCTCCTGGTTCCGCATCAAATCCATCAATTCTCATTCCAATACTCTTAGGAATGAAGTTCGTGCAGTTTCTGACGTATGGACCTTGAGTAATCGGACCAACTCCAGGGGAGAATGATGGGTGATTTGGAATTGTAGTTCCTGCTCCTGCATTTCCTGGATATGTTGTATTAATACCTACTCCCAAGAAAGATGGTCCTCTATCAATAATTGTTGTGACAACACCAACACAAGAATAAATTGCAGAAACCACATTTGCACATCCATCAACAGCATTATTTAAATTAGTAGATGGATCTGGTTGCATTGAAAGGTCTTTTACCTGAGTAAATTTATTCTGATAATTGACCATTTTTTGAGCAGTTCCCCCAGAAACGTAAGTGTGTGGAAGAGTAGATTGACCAACTTGAACCTCAAATTGGTTTGAATTTATAACACGAAGAACTTCAAAATTATATCCATAAGTTCCAGATGGGTAATAAACAGTATCTGGACCAGAGGGGCAACTAAATCCAATTCCATCTAGTTTAACCGTATCTCCCTTTGTAAGTCCATGTCCAATTGCAGTTATAGTAGTTATACCAGTTGTGTTAGTATAATATGCTTGAGTAACTGCTTTTGTTGTTCCAAATGGTTTATCTGCCCATGGAGAATTGTTTATAATACTTCTCGTGATACCAGCAGCATATCTTAAAGCATCTATAGTTTCTGTTTTTACTCCAACAATATGCTGAAGAGTATTTCCACTATAATATAATTTTCCTGCACCTACGCATTTTGAATTTCCTCCTCGTGTAATATCATGAATAACTGCCTTTAAAACATCTTTAATATCATCTTTGCAATCATTTGGGTTGCCAGTTGGGACAACAAATGCTGGACTTGTGTAATTTGTACTTGTTAAATATCCAACAGTTTCACCAGCAATAAATTCAAGATTCATACGAATCATTCTTGCTGCGTCAAAGAATCTATCTGATGCCACTCCCAAAAGTGGTTGGAAA
>Ga0194131_10008148_pt1 | contig 13774 bp, 12 predicted proteins | sample TA2KigO120mmetaG_FD_148631 | JGI IMG/M metagenome (GOLD analysis project Ga0194131, IMG submission 148631) | Freshwater microbial communities from Lake Tanganyika, Tanzania - TA2015053 Kigoma Offshore 120m | ecosystem: Environmental > Aquatic > Freshwater > Lake | place: Tanzania: Lake... | reverse complement strand
ACGGTGAGGATCTGGCCGCGCCGTCGGTTGACGCGCGACAGCAGGGAGTCGCGCGGTGGCGGCGGGATGGAATCGGGTTCGTGCGCGACGGGCCTCGGCGGCGGATCGAGCCGCATGGCCACCGACTCGTTGGGTCGGTAGATCGTAGGACCGTCGCCGGAGGGGGACCGGCGGATGTGCATTTTTTTATCTCATTTCCTCGACGGGTGTGACGCCGAAGACCTTAAGGCCCGATCCTATCACAAAACCGATTCCCTGTACCAACGCCAGTCGGGCCCGGGTGAGCTCGCTATCGCCCTCGACCACGAAGCGCAGGCCGGGCTCTTCGCGGCCGCGGTTCCAGTGGGCGTGGAACGCGGCGGCGAGGTCATAGAGATAGAAGGCGATGCGGTGCGGCTCGTGGGCCGCCGCGGCCGCCTCGACCTGGCGCGGCCACTGGGCGATCAGGCGCACCAAGGCCAGCTCGCCGGCGTCGCCCAGACGATCGAGCGGGGCGCTGTCCAACCCCTCGATCGCGACGCCGGCGGCGGCTGCCTGCCGCGACACGGAGCGCGTCCGTGCGTGGCCATACTGGACGTACCACACCGGATTATCGCGTGACTGTTCTGTGGCCTTGACCAGGTCGAAGTCGAAGGGCGCGTCGTTCTTGCGCGTCAGCATGGTGAAGCGCACGACATCGGGCCCGACCTCGTCGAGCAGGTCGCGCAATGTAACGAATGTACCGGCGCGCTTGGACATGCGCACCAGCTCGCCATTCTTCATCACGCGCACGAGCTGGCAAATCTTGACGTCGAGCGCGCCCTTGCCGGCGGTGATGGCGCTCACCGCCGCCTTGAGGCGCTTGACGTAGCCGCCGTGGTCGGCGCCCCAGATGTCGATCATGTCGGCGAAGCCGCGGCGGAACTTGTCGTGATGGTAGGCGATGTCGTTGGCGAAATAGGTCCAGCTGCCGTCCGACTTCTTCAACGGCCGGTCGACCTCGTCGCCGAACCGGGTGGCGCGGAACAGGGTCTGCTCGCGGTCCTCCCAGTCGTCGGGCTTCTGGCCTTTGGGCGGCTCGAGGCGGCCCAGATAGATCAGGTCCTGACGCTGCAGTTCCTCGAAGGCGCGATCGACCGCACCGGCGTCGACCAGGGCGCGTTCCGAGGAATAGCGATCCATCGTGACGCCGAGTGTGGCGAGGTCGGCTTTGATCTCGGCCATCAGCGCCGAGATGGCAAAGGCGCGCATTTCCGCCAGCCAGTCGACTTCGGGCTTGTCGATCCAGCGCGCACCGTCGCGCTTGGCGATCGCCGCCCCGACCTCTTTCAGATACTCGCCGGGATAGAGACCTTCGGGAATCTCGCCGATCGGAGTGCCCAACGCTTCGCGATAGCGCAGGAACGTCGACTGGCCGAGCTTGTCGACCTGCGCGCCGGCATCGTTGATGTAGTATTCCTTGGTGACAGCGTAGCCCGCCTTGAGCAGCAGATTGGCGAGCGCGTCGCCCACCACCGCGCCGCGCGCGTGCGCCACGTGCAGGGGCCCGGTCGGATTGGCCGACACGTACTCGACATTGACCTTGGCGCCCTGCCCCATGGTCGAATCGCCGTAGGCGAGGCCCGCCTTCAGGCAGTCGCGCAGCCGCTCGCGCCAGAAGGCGTCCGAGATCTTGAGGTTGATGAAACCCGGCCCCGCGACCGCGCCGCCGACGACGTGGGGATTGCCCTCGAGCCTGGCGAGCAGCGGTTCGGCGATGTCGCGCGGCTTCTTCTTCGCCGCCTTGGCCAGCACCATGGCGGCGTTGGTCGCGATGTCGCCATGCGCCGGATCGCGCGGCGGCTCGGCGGTGATGGCCGAGAAGTCGAGCGGCGATGGCAGCTCACCCGCCGCCTGCAGGGCCCGGAGCGCCGCCTCGATCTCGCCGATGAAATGGCGGTAGGGGTTCATGGGGCGCGGGTATTGCCTATTCGGGCCAGCTTGTCACCCGAGCCATGGTCAATTGTACAGGTCGAACAGCCGCCGATGCTCGTCCATGGCATAGCGGTCGGTCATGCCGGCGATGTAGTCGGCGACAATGCGGGCGCGGTTGGCGCGTTCGGCCGCCTCGGCGCGCTCGCGCCACGGCGGCGGCAGGCAATTGGGCTCGGCGAACAACAGGCCGAACAGATCCATCACCACGCGGCGGGCCTTGGAGTGCGAGCGGTTGAGGTGCCAGTGCTCGTACATGCGGCCGTACAGGAACTGCTTCACCGTGCGGTCGGTCTCGGCCATGCGCTCGGAGAAGCCGACCACCGGCCGGCCGAGGGCGCGGATTTCGGCGACCGACTTGGGCGCCGCCGCGATCAGGCGACGCTGCGTCTCGGCCAGCAGATCCTCGATCATGGCGTTGATCACCCGCCGCACCGCTTCGTGGATCAGCCGCGCCTGGTCGATGCCGGGATACTTGGCGGCGACCAGGGTGAACATCTCGCCGACCAACGGCAGGGCGGCGAGATCAGCGATGCCGAACAGGCCGGCGCGCAGACCGTCGTCGATGTCGTGGTTGTTGTAGGCGATGTCGTCTGAGAGCGCCGCGACCTGCGCCTCGGGTCCGGCATGGCCCGCGAGTTCGAGATCGTGATCGCGGCTGTACTCGACGATGGCGGCCGGCAGGTCGTCGAGCGTGCGGCCGTCCTCGAGCAGCGGCCCGTTGTGCTTGACCGCCCCTTCCAGCGTCTCCCAGGTGAGGTTGAGGCCGTTGAACTCGGCGTAGCGCTCCTCGAGCTTGGTCAGGATGCGCAGGGTCTGGGCGTTGTGGTCGAAGCCGCCGAACGGCTTCATGGCGGCGTGCAGCGCCTCTTCGCCGGCGTGGCCGAACGGCGTGTGGCCGAGATCGTGGGCGAGCGCTACGGCTTCGCCGAGATCCTCGTCAAGCCTCAGGGTGCGGCAGATGGTGCGGGCGATCTGCGCCACTTCCAGCGAATGGGTGAGGCGCGTGCGGTAGTGATCCCCCTCGTGATAGACGAAGACCTGGGTCTTGTGCTTCAGCCGCCGGAACGCCGTCGAGTGGATGATGCGGTCGCGGTCGCGCTGAAAGGGGCTGCGCGAGGCCGCGGCGGGCTCGTCGTGCAGCCGGCCGCGGCTCTGCCACGGCAATGTGGCATAGGGCGCCAGCGCCTCGCGTCGCCACAACTGGTCGGCCACTCCGCAACCTCCTCAGGCGTGCGGCGCGGTTCTACGCCGTCCCGCCCGCGGCAACAACCGGGGCCGGCCTACTTCACCAGGACGACCGGCACCTTGGCATGGGCGATCACGTCCTGGGCGACCGAGCCCAGCAGCACGCCGGCCAGCCCGGTGTGGCCGCGTGTGCCGAGCACGATCAGGCCGGCGCCGAGCTTGTCGGCGAAGTCGCCGACGATCTCGCCGTGGCGGCCGACGCCGATATGGACCTTGGTGGCGACGCCGGCCTGCTTGGCGATCGCCACCGCCGAGGCCAACGCCTTCTGCCCTTCCTCGCGATGGTAAGAATCGATCTGCTCGCGCGACACGAAGGCCGAGATGGCGCCGCCGAGGTTGGGCTGGACGTTGAGCAGGTGCAGCTCGGCGCCGAGGCCGGCGGCGATCAAGTCGAGGGCATGGCGGACGGCGCGATCGGAGACGTCGGAACCGTCGACGGCAACGAGGACCGCCTTCATCCTGGCCATGGCCGCTACTCCTTCTTGCTCTCGGTCGCGAGGTCGACCGGCTCGGCGTGCTTACGGGCCTTGGCGCGCCGCTGCAGCCAGTAGCCCAGCGCCACGGTCAGCACCGCGCAGCCGACCTCGAAGACGAGCTTGGCGTTGGGGATGGTGGCGGCGAGCTTGTCGGCGTAAGCCGGATCGGTCGCCAGCACTTCGCCCGCGATGTAGCCCAGCAGCGCGCCACCGGCGATCACGATGATCGGGAAGCGATTGAGCAACACCATGATCAGCGTGGCGCCGAAGATGATCAGCGGGATGCTGATGAGCAGGCCGAGCACGATCAGCGTCGTGTCGCCATGGGCGGCGGCGGCGATGGCGATGGCATTGTCCAGGCTCATCACCGCATCGGCGATGATGATGGTGCGGATGGCGCCCCACAACGAGCTCGAAGCCTTTACGCCGTCCTCGTCCTCCTCCTCGCCCTGCACCAGCTTGACGCCGATCCACAGCAGCAGCAGGCCGCCGATCAGCTTGAGGTAGCTGATCTTCAGGAGCTGATCGACGATCAGCACGAAGATGATGCGCAGGATGATGGCGCCGGCGCTGCCCGCCAGGATGGCCGGCCTCTGGTGGCGCTTCTCGAGGTTGCGGCAGGCCAGCGCGATGACCAGCGCGTTGTCGCCGGACAGGACGATGTTCACCAGGATGATCTGAACCAGACCGCTCCAGAAAGCCGGCGTTAGTTCGAACGACATAGCGTGGCGGACTCCGTCCCTATTGATCCCGAGCGGCCGATCTTCATTGTGTCGGCCGAAGGTGTTAGTGCAGCGTCCGGCAAGGGGCAAGCCCAACCGGACAAGGCAGGAGACGAAATCTCATGGCGAGCGGCGCCGGCTACAACAAGATGTTCCCCGTCTCGTGGACGGAACTGCATCGCGACGCACGGGCGCTCGCTTGGCGGCTGGCCGATATCGGCCCGTTCAAGGGGCTGGTGGCGGTGACCCGCGGCGGGCTGGTACCGGCGGCCATCGTCGCCCGCGAACTGAACCTGCGGCTGATCGACACGATCTGCTGCTCGACCTATGACCGCATGGAACGCGGTGCCAAGGTCGAGCTGCTGAAGGGCACGACCGCCGAGCAGGACCACGGCGAGGGCTGGCTGATCGTCGACGACCTGGTCGACACCGGCGTCACCGCCCGCGCTGTGCGCGCACGCCTGCCCAAGGCGCATTTCGCTACGGTCTACGCCAAGCCGGCCGGCCGGCCGACCGTGGACTCCTACATCACCGAGGTCAGCCAGGACACCTGGATCCTGTTCCCGTGGGACCAGGAGGCCGTGATGGCCAAGACCATCGTGGAGTTGAAGGGCGGCCAGTGATGAAGTGCCACGTCATTCCCGCACCCAAGGGGATCGACTCGCTGGCCCTGGTCGACCGGCCGGATCCGGCGCCCGGCCCGCGCCAGGTGCTGGTGCGGGTGCGGGCGTCTTCGCTCAACTACCGCGACCTGATCACCGTCGAAGGCAACTATGCCCGCGCCGCGCCCAAGCCCGACCTGATCCCACTGTCGGACGGCGCCGGCGAGGTGGTGGCGGTGGGTACGGGCGTGACGCGATTCAAGCCTGGCGACCGCGTCGCCGGCTGCTTCATGCAGCGCTGGCCGGGCGGGGCGATCGACGATGCCGCCATCGCCTCGGCCATGGGCGGCGCGATCGACGGCATGCTGGCCGAGCTTGCCGTGCTGGAGGAAGACGGCACCGTCCATCTGCCCAAGCATCTTTCCTTCGAGCAAGGCGCCGCGCTGCCCTGCGCCGCCGTCACCGCCTGGCACGCCCTGGTCGAAATCGGCGGCGTCAAAGCGGGCGATGTCGTGCTGGTTCAGGGTTCCGGCGGCGTGTCGATCTTCGCCCTGCAGTTCGCGCGCCTGTTCGGCGCTCGGGTGATCGCGACCTCGGGCGCCAAGGCCAAGGCCGAGCGGCTGAAGGCGATGGGCGCCGAGGCCGTGATCGACTACCGGACGACGCCCGACTGGGACCAGGAAGTCGCAAAGCTGACCGGCGGCCGGGGCGTCGACATCACCGTCGAGGTCGGCGGCGCGGGAACCTTGCCGCGGTCCTTCCTGGCGACGCGCATCGGCGGCCGCATCGCCGTGATCGGCTTGCTGACCGGACCGGGCGCACAGGTCGATCCGATGCCGATCCTGCGCCGTAACCTTGGCGTCCAGGGCCTCTATGTCGGCAACAGGCAGATGTTCGAAGCCATGAACCGCGCGATCGAAGCGCACCGCCTCGAGCCGGTCATCGACAAGGTATTTCCGTTTGCGGCGGCGAAGGACGCCTACCGCCATATGAAAAGCCAGCAGCATTTCGGCAAGGTCGTCATCGCCCACGGCTGAAGGAGCAGTGAATGCAAAACCTGTGGTCCGCTTCCGACGCCAAGGCCGCCGTCGCCCGGCATGCCGTCCAAGGGATCGGCGAGGATTTGGCCCTGCGCGTCTACACGACGCGGCTGCTGGGCGGCGAACCGCGCCTGGTGCTGCACGGCGGCGGCAACACCTCGGTGAAAACCAAGATGGCCGACATCACCGGCCAGCCAGTCGAGGTGCTATGCGTCAAGGGTAGCGGCTGGGACATGGGCACGATCGAGGCGCCCGGCCTGCCGGCGGTGCGGCTGGCGCCGTTGCGCGACCTGCAAGGTCTGCAGGCGCTCTCCGACGAGGACATGGTCAACGTCCAGCGCTGCAATCTGCTCGACAGCAAGGCGCCCAACCCGTCGGTCGAGACCTTGCTGCACGCCTTCCTGCCGCACAAATTCATCGACCACACCCACTCCAACGCCGTACTCGCGCTGACCGACCAACCCGACGGCGAGGCGCTGGCCGCCGACCTCTATGGCAAGCGCGCGGCGCTGGTGCCCTACATCATGCCGGGCTTCGCGCTTGCCAAGAAAGCAAGCGAGGTGAGCCGCGCCAACCCCGACGTCGAAGGCCTGATCCTGCTGAAGCACGGCATCTTCTCGATGGGCGCCACCGCCGAAGAAGCCTACGGGCGCATGATCGATCTCGTGACCCTGGCCGAGCAGCGGCTGGCCAAGGCGACACGCAAGATCTTCCCCGGCGCGGCGCTGCCCGAGCGCGTCGCCCCGATCGGCGAGGTGGCTCCGATCCTGCGCGGGTTGCTGTCGTTGCCGGCCAAGAGCGGCGGCCGCGAGGCAGCGCAGCGTTTCGTCCTGGAGTTCCGCACCGGTCCGCAGACCCTGGCTTATGTCGGTGGCAAGGAAATCGGCCGCTACAGCCAGCAGGGCCCGGTGACGCCCGACCACGCCATTCGCACCAAGGGCGTGCCGCTCGTCGTGCCGGCGCCTGCGGCAGGCAAGCTCGAAGCGTTCGCCCACGACGCCAAAGCCGCGCTCGAGAAGTACGTCGCCGACTATCGCGCCTATTTCGCCCGCCACAACGCGCGGCAGCTTCCGCCCAAGAAGGAACTCGATCCCATCCCGCGGGTCGTGCTGGTGCCGGGCCTCGGCCTGTTCGGTGTCGGCAACACCTCGAAGGACGCCAAGATCGCAGCCGACCTCGCCGAGACCACGGTCGAGGTCGTGGCCGACGCCGAGCGACTGGGCACCTACCAGTGCATTCCCGAGCCCGACATCTTCGACATCGAGTACTGGTCGCTGGAGCAGGCCAAGCTCGGCGCCGCCGGCGAAAAGCCGCTGGCGCGGCGCGTCGTGGTCGTCAGCGGCGGCGCGTCGGGCATCGGAGCGGCGACCGCCGCGGCCTTCGCCCGCGAGGGCGCCGAGGTCGCGGTGATCGACCGCGACGTCTCCAAGGTGAAGGGTTTGGCGATCGCCTGCGACGTCACCGACGCCGGCCAAGTGCGCGCCGCTTTCGACAAGGTGGCGGCAACCTACGGCGGCGTCGACATCGTGGTATCGAACGCCGGCGCCGCCTGGCAGGGCAAGATCGGCGACGTCGCCGACAAAACCTTGCGCGAGAGCTTCGAGCTCAACTTCTGGGCCCATCAGAGCGTGGCGCAGAACGCCGTGCGCATCATGCGTGCCCAGGGATTGGGTGGTTGCCTGTTGTTCAATGCCTCCAAGCAGGCGGTGAATCCGGGCCCCGATTTCGGCCCTTACGGTCTGCCCAAGGCCGCGACCTTGTTCCTGAGTCGCCAGTACGCCGTCGATCATGGCGCCGAGGGAATCCGCGCCAATGCCGTCAATGCCGATCGCATCCGCTCCGGCCTGCTGACCGACTCCATGATCGCCCAGCGCGCCAAGGCACGTGGCCTGAGCGAGGCCGACTACATGGGTGGCAACCTGCTCGGTTTGGAAGTCACGGCCGACGACGTGGCGCAGGCCTTCGTCGCCTTGGCCAAGGCCGCCAAGACCAGCGGCGCGGTGATCACGGTCGACGGCGGCAACATCGCGGCAGCGTTGCGTTGAAGGCCTGTCGCGCCGACCGGCGGCCCGCTGGCTCAGCCTACCGGCAAGCCTGCCTTGCGTAGGCCTTTTGCGACGTGATCGCGGTCCGACGCTGCGGCGAACGGCAGACTCTCCAGGGCCGACACGGTCATGTCGGGCCGAACGCGCATCAAATCGCCGGCCACCGTTCTCGCTTCGACGAGCCGCCCGGCCTGCGCCAGGCTGGCCGCATAGATGACAAGGCCGAGCCACCACTCCGGCAGGAGCTGAACGGCAAGCGCTCCGTTCTCCACCCCTAGCGCATAGCGCGAGGCGAGGTAGTGAGCCAACGCCAGGCCGAAGTAGCGATGCGCGTTCAGCGGATCGCCCGGGTTGATCTTCAGGGCTTGTTGATTGTTGGCGATCGATTCCTCGGGCTTGCCGCCCCATGCCAGCACGGTTCCGAGCGTGCCGTAGGCCAAGGGAAAAATCGAGTTGATGTCCAGGGCACTCTGCAAGGAGACGACCGCGCGATCGTGCTGGCCGGCCATCAAATGGGCCAGGCTGAGCACCCAGTGCGAGTACTCGTCGGCATCCTCGGCGAGAACGGCGCGCTGCGCGAACGACATCACGCGCTCGGCCGCCGAGCGATCCCAGGCGATGTGGCCGCGATACGCCTGATGCCACATCGCAGCTGCGAGCAGGCGACAAGCTTCGCCGTTCGCCGGATCGATCTGCAGCGCTTTCTCCGCGCTCGCCACGGCTTCCTTCAGCCCATCGGCGGTCGTCCGATAGAGCCGCTCCCACGACCATGCCAACAGATCGCCGACCGCCGCGCTCGACCGCGCCTTGCGGCCAGCCGCCTTGCCTTCGCTGACAATGAGCTGGACTTGAACCGAGGCCACGACGCACTGCGTCAGGTCGTCCTGCAACTCGAACCAACCGTCGCCGGCGCGATCGAACTTGGCCGCCCAGACCTGCCGGCCGCTCGCCGCCTCGGTCAACTGCGCCGTCAGGGGAAGCCTGCCAGCAGCTTTGCGCAACCGGCCGCTCACCACGTATTGAACGTCGAGATCCCGGCCGACGGCGCGCACATCGACGGTGTTGCCTTTGTAAGTGAACATCGTGCCGCTCGCGATCACCCAGAACGCCTTGATGCGCGACAAGCCGGTGATGATGTCCTCGGTAAGCCCGTCGGCAAAGCCCTCGAGATCGGCGTCGGCCGCGCCGCCGACCGGCTCGAACGGCAGGACGGCGATCGATGGCCGAGTCGCCGCCACCATGACTGACAAGGTGTTGCCAGCGGGGCTGTCGGCCGCCGCCGTGGCGACTCCCGCCGGTTCGCCGCCTGTCACGACCGGCACGTCGATCACATAGCCGCGCCGCGGCACCGTCTTCACGATGCGCTGGCTGCTGTCGCCGATGGCCCGGCGGATCTCGCTGATGCACTGCGACAGGGATTCGTCGCTCACCGTGACGCCCGCCCAGACGGCCTGCATCAGGTCATCCTTGCTGACGACCCGCCCGGCATGTTCGACCAGATGGCGGATGACATCGAAGCTCTTGCGCCGCAACGCCACCTCGCCGTCCGGCCCGACCAGACGGAGCCGGTCGGTGTCGAGCGTGAAGGAATCGAATTGCAGCAGACTGGGCGTCATCAGGATATCGCGGTGTCGGCCGATCTCCGCACTCTGCATGAGGTTTCAGGCAAATTTAAGTGAGTCCTGAACAAGCCTTCAAGACCGGCCGGCCCGTGACGGCTATCTCCCCGACCGCGGCCGCAAACAACGGAGAGGGCACCGTGCCATCATTCTCGGAGTTCTTCTGCGACGTCGAGCGCGACGTCTCCCTGGCCGGCGCCCAATGCGGCGACCGCAACGGCGAGGCCATCGTCCTGTTGCATGGCTACAGCGATTCCTGGCGCTCCTACCGGCCGCTGATGAGCGAGCTGCCCGGGTCCAAGCACCTGGTCGCCCTCTCGATGCGTGGCCATGGCGACTCCTCCAAGCCCGACGGCCCCTACGGCACCGAGATCATGGCGCGCGACGTGCAGAGGGTGATGGACCAGCTCGACATCGATCGCGCCGTCGTCGTCGGCCATTCGATGGGCAGCCTGGTGGCCCAGCGCCTCGCCCAGGACTCGCCCGAACGGGTCAGCCGCCTGGTGCTGATCGGCGCTTTCGCTTCGCTCAAGGGCAACCCTGACGTCGACGCGCTATGGCGCGATGCGATCGACCGGCTGGTCGATCCGGTCGACCCCGGCTTCGTGCGCGACTTCCAGACGAGCACGCTGGCGCGGCCGGTACCCGCTGGATTCCTCGACGGTGTCGTGGCGGAAAGTCTGAAGCTGCCCGCTCATGTCTGGCGCAACGCGCTCAAAGCCGTGATGCAGGAGGATCGCAGTGCGCTGCTCGATCGCGTCACCGCCGAGACCCGGATCATCTGGGGCGACCGCGACGCCTTCTGCTCGCGGGCCGAGCAGGAACGCCTCGTCCGATCGATCGCCAAAGCTCGGCTGATCACCTACCACGGCACCGGCCATTCTCCGCATTGGGAGGAACCCGCCCGCGCCGCGGCAGACATCGTCGAGGCGGAGGCTCCGATCGTCCACCGCGCCGCCTAGACGGAAGAACGACAATCTCTCAGGACCTCAACGACGAAAGGAACGACCATGATCAAGGATCTGCAAGGACATTCTCTCAGCGGCGCGACCGATGAAGCGGCCACCCTCTACGGCAAGGCCGTGCGGGCGTTCAACCTCCTTCACGGCGATCCGATAGCGCTGCTGGCCGAGGCAATGTCGGCTGCTCCCGACTTCGCCATGGCGTACATCCTCAAGGCCCATCTGCTCGCCCTTGCGACCGAGCCGGATGCCGTGGAACAGGCCAAGGCGACGATCGCCGAGGTCAAGAAGCTGCGCCTCAACGAGCGCGAAGCCGGGCACATCGCTGCCCTCGATCATGTCGTGGCCGGCGAGTGGACGGCGGCGGCGACAGCGCTCGACCGACACAGCATGTCCTTTCCGCACGATCTGGTCGCCCTGCAGGTCGGCCATCAGATGGATTTCTTCCGCACCAATGCGCGCGACCTCAGAGACCGTATCGCGCGCGCTCTGCCGGCTTGGTCTCCCGACCTGCCCGGCTATTCGATCCTGCTCGGCATGTATTCCTTCGGCCTCGAGGAAACCGGCGACTACCTGCGCGCCGAGGAGATGGGGCGGAGGGCGGTCAGCCTCGAGCCGCTCGACAGCTGGGCCCATCATGCCGTCGCCCACGTCATGGAGATGCAGGGCCGCGCCCAGGACGGCATCGGCTGGATGATCGCCCGCGAACCGCATTGGTCGGCCGACGCCAACTTCTTCAAGGTGCACAATTGGTGGCACCGTGCCGTCTTCCATCTCGACCTCGGCCAGATCGACCGGGTGATGGCTCTCTATGACGGGCCGATCCGCCAGTACCGCAGCGCCGTCGCCCTCGACCTCATCGACGCTTCGGCCCTGCTATGGCGGTTGCATCTGACCGGGCTCGACGTCGGCAACCGGTGGGGCGAGCTTGCCGCGGCTTGGGACAGCCATGCCGACGGTCGGACCTACCCGTTCAACGACTGGCACGCCGTCATGGCCTATCTCGGCGCCGGCCGCATGAAGGACGTCGCCCGTGTCGCCAAGGGCTACCATGAGAGCAAGTCGGCCAGCGGCGAGGTCGCCGCCTGGGGACGCGCCACCGCCGCGCCGCTGATCGAAGGCTTTTCCGCCTTCTGGCATGGCGACTATGGAACGGCGGTCGACCTGCTGCATGGCACGCGCTTCATCACCAACAGCTTCGGCGGCAGCCATGCTCAGCGCGACATCATCGACTGGACCTTGATCGAAGCGGCCCTGCGCGGCGGCATGCGCGAGGTGGCGGAGGCGCTGGCCAATGAACGGCTGGCGGCGAAGCCGCTGAGCCCTGTCAACCAAGCCTTCCGGGCCAGGGCCCGCAACGCCGGCAAGTCGGCCAAAAGGGCGGCGTAACGAGCTCGCCCCAACCACCAGCGACCGTCCACCGGCGGCCACCCGCAGCCCTGCCTTGCGGGAATGGCATTCCCCTCGGTCGGTCGCTGGTGTTGACTGGGGCGCATGCTGATCGAGCCGCTGACCCACCATATCGGCGCGCGGATGACGGGCGTCGACGTCCGCAAACCGCTCGCTGCCCCCGAGATCGCGGCGGTCGACGCCGGCATGGCCAGGCACGCCGTGCTGGTGCTGCCTGGCCAGCAGATCGACGATGCCGAGCAGCTCGCCTTCACGCGCAACTTCGGCGCGCTGGAGGAAGGCGCCAACTCGACGGTGCGCAATGCCGAGCTGCGGCTCGATCCGGCCTTTGCCGATGTCTCCAACCTCGACAACTCGGGCGACAAGCTCGCGCGCGACAGCAAGCGGCGCATGGCGTCGTTGGGCAACCGGCTGTGGCACTCCGACGCCTCGTTCCGCGTCGTGCCGGCCAAGTACTCGATCCTGAGCGGCCGCATCGTCGTGGCCAAAGGCGGCAACACCGAGTTCGCCGATATGCGCGCGGCCTACGACGCGCTCGATGCGGCGACCAAGGCCGAGATCGAGGACGTCGTTTGCGAGCATTCGCTGATCTACTCGCGCGGCCAGCTCGGCTTCACCGACTTCCTGCCCGACGAGCGCGTGGCCATGAGGCCGGTGCGCCATCGCCTGGTGCGCACGCACCCGGTGTCGGGCCGCAAATCGCTGTTCCTGTCGGCCCACATCGGCACCATCGTCGGCTGGCCGCAGCCCGAGGCCATGGCCTTCATCCGCGACTTGATGGAGCACGCCACGCGGCCGGAGTTCGTCTACGTCCACCGCTGGACACAACACGACCTCGTCATGTGGGACAACCGCGCCACCATGCATCGCGTACGGCGCTACGACGACCTCAATCTGGTGCGCGACGTCAGGCGCACCACCACGCGCGGCGACGGTCCGACGGCGGCGCAGGAAGCCGCGTAGCGGCCACGTCAGGCGGCCGCTTGCCGGGTGATGATCCCGGCTTGGCGCTCGAGGAAAGCGCTCAGCCGTCGCGGATAGTCGGCGACCACGGCGTTCGCCACCGACGGCCGGATCGCGAGGGCGCGGCGCCAGGCGCGGACCTTGGGTGTCGCGGCGAAGACGCCGAGGTCGACCATGCCGTCGAACACATCGAAATAGCGGAAGACCGGCGCGAAGACGGCATCGACGATGCAGAAGCGATCACCCGCAAAGTAGGGACCGCCGCCCAATTCTCCTTCGAGCCGCTGGAACTTCTCTTTCAGGATCGCCACCTTGGCATCGAATGACGCACGATCGGCCGTCGTCTCGACGATCCAAATGTCGGCCAGGATCGACGAGCCGAACTCCATCCAGCCGCGATGACGAGCGCGACTGAGCGGATCGGCGGGATGCAGCGGCTTGCCTTGCGTCTCCTCGAGGTACTCCACGATGGCCGCGCTTTCGAACAGGACGTGGTCGCCCGCCTTGAGCAGCGGCACCTTGCCGAACGGCGAGATCGCCTTGAACCAGTCGGGCTTGGCCGCGAGATCGACGTCGATCCGCCGGAACGGAGCACCCTTCTCGGCCAGCACGATGGCGGCGCGCTGGACATAGGGACAGAGATCGAACGAGACCAGGGTCAACGGGGCGGCCACGGGCTGGGGTGTCACTGGCTGGCTTTTTTATGCAATTGCATGGACATTCAATGCATAAGCATC
>Ga0194131_10008145_pt1 | contig 13778 bp, 24 predicted proteins | sample TA2KigO120mmetaG_FD_148631 | JGI IMG/M metagenome (GOLD analysis project Ga0194131, IMG submission 148631) | Freshwater microbial communities from Lake Tanganyika, Tanzania - TA2015053 Kigoma Offshore 120m | ecosystem: Environmental > Aquatic > Freshwater > Lake | place: Tanzania: Lake... | reverse complement strand
TTCATTTTCTCAAAGGTGGTAACGTCCTCTGGATTGCTAGGGCGCAAAGCTTCTAGCAGCGAGGCAGGGTTGCCTGGCTGGATTTTCTCAAACGCTTTGGGGTCCATCGTCCAGAGTTTGTCTTGCAACTCTGGCGGGATGCGGGCAAGCAACGCCTTGAGTTCCGGCATGGAGTCAATTAGCTGTTGGACCTTCGGGGACCGGGCTAGGGGCATCAGTAGCCTCCTTCTTGGGTGCGGGCGACAAAAAATGCCTTACCTTAGATAAGGCTTGTTTCGGGTTTTGTTCATTATAGGCGGGGAAGAATGCCTTGGCGATGGCGTTGGCGAATTTGTCAGGAACCCTGGCAGGTTCGCTGTTCATCATCACCAAGCCCATAGACAGGTGCCATTGGGGTGGGGTTTCAAATTCATCCAGCGACAACGCCAAGGTTATCAGGTGGCCATGAAAGAGAATAAGGCGATGCCCGCCCTGGTCCCACATGCCCTTGCCGGTCTTCTTGTAGTGTTCCGCTGCTATCTTAGCAGCCCTGGCATTCGCTTCTTCGGGAGTTGATGAATACTTGTAGCCCTCGGGTAAATCGAACGATGTGGTTGGGTTTTCGCTCATGCAGAGCTTCATATCCTCTGCTAGTGCTTTGAGGGTGTTTTCATTGCGAATGACAAGCGGCTGCATAAAACTCATACTAAGACTCAGTGGTGATGGTGATGGTGATGTTCATGTCCCATTTTATGGAGGACATAACCCGTTATCAATGAAAACACTCCCAGGAGTAGGTCAGTCGTAGGGGCGGTCATGATTCTCCAGTCCCAAACCCCTAAGTCGTACATTCCGTAGAATGATACTCCACTTCCAGATACTGTAGCGTCTGGACACGCTTTGCAACGTGAATCGTCATGGCGACGGCTTCCAGATAACAAACAAAATCCCAGAATGTAAATCTGATGCTCTAGCCAACTGAGCTAAGCGTCCATTTCTTCATGCATTTCGCCGTGGCAATTTCTACAAACCAGAATACATTTGTCTAATTCTGGTTTTAACTTCTCCAAAGGTAATGCTCGCATGTTCTTCCAGTCTGGGTCTTTTTGGGCGGGATTTATATGATGAAAGTCTAGCGAACGAAGACATTTATCATAACCACACCTAACACACTTACCACCTTTGTACACTACCGCTTCTGCTTTTAGCCTCCTGTATCTAGCTTTTATCTGTTTTTTGTCACACTCCCTGCATCTGTAGCGAAATCTTCCATCCTTGCAACAGTAGAACTTATTAGAATCAGTTTCACCACATAGTCTACACTTCCGTTCTCTTGAAACATTCACTGTCTTCAAACCAAACTTGTTTAGCCAGTAAACAACATTTGTTTGAGAACAACCAATAGCTTTCGCTATCTCATATTGGCTTTTGCCTTCACTAACTAACTGCTCAAGTCTCTCCTGTTCCATAGGAGTATTATAGTTTAATCCCGAACTTTTTATTCGGAAAATAAACTACGGCATTTTTGCATGCTGTCTGCCAAGATTATATGCCGCCAGGAGCGCCAATCGCACCGAAGTTAGCTTTTCCCCAACCGAGGAATCTGTTACCGAAGCAGGGTCCATGTCAATAGTAGCGGCAACAAACACCGCCAGCAACGACTTCAAGGTCGGTTCGTCGGCCTTGCAAGGCGGCTCATTGGTTAGTTCGCCAGTGACAACCTTAATGCCGTCGTCTATTGAGGCAAGGAAGGCTTCTCTGCTGGGCCACATTCTGTTGATTGATTGCGGCTGCATGTATAATAAACCCCGAGCCAGCAATAGACATTCCCATGTAACTCCCACTCGCACATGGTATGGGGAGGTAACAAGAGTTTAGTGAAATTTAGGAACGCCTCTTCTGACCCCTTAACTGCGTTGGTGTTTATTGCTATGTTCCAGGCCATCGTGACGAAGCATGGAACGCCTTTTTCGGAGAGTTTGGATGCGACCAGTTCTAGTAATTTTCGGTCCCTCCAGGGTGCATCCATTGAGCGTCCCTACAAGTGGTAACTGTACATCGTACCCAAACCGGGCATGTGTTCCTGCAAATCCCTTTCAATCTCACCGTCCTTCACCATTGTCATCAGGACGGCGTAAATCCGCATGTCAGCCTTCATCTGCTTAGACTTACTATTGCCCTTCTTGCGATAGTAGGTGTAGCCCTGGGCAGCTAGGGTTCGCTTCGCTATGGCGACGACAGAGTGACACCCGAAAATTACAAAGCCACATTTGTCTGCGAACTCAAGGTTACGCATGATTGCGGCTTTTATAGCAGGAGTATTGGGGATGTACTCATGCACTATCGTTTTCCTTAGCTCTTTGCATCCATTCTTCCATCTTCTTGTCCCACGCCGCCTTGTCAGCCGCAGCAAACTTAACCCTAGCCTCTTGAACCTCCTTGATTAGTGCTAGGTCATGCGGTCCCCTACGCCCCTTGGCGTAGACCGTCAGTATGTCGTTAAGTAAAGCGTCAACGCCAAAGCGGTCTAGTAGCTCTAGGACTTTGGCATGTCTTGTTTCTTCGGGAGTCCGGTACTCCGCAGGGGTGTGTTCGTCTTCGTGGTGGCCGTCTTCCCAATGATAGTTGGAGTCAACTACGGGGCCTTCGATTTCCTTATAGCCGACAATCACCTTAGTCACACCGGGGCCAAGGGACTGTACGCCATGAGGGTAGTGCTTGCCGGGTTCCGCTTCGCCGCCCAAGAGGGGCGTGCCTTCTCGTTTGCCCATCGTTGCGCCGATATGAGCAACCAAATCCTGGGTGATGCCGTAGGCTCTCATCCAGTAATAGTGGTCGTCCATCTGTTCAAGATGGAACAAGCAGCGGCCATCGTGAGGGTCGCAGACGACGATTTCGTCAACGCTGCCGTCACGATTCAACCGGACTTCGATGTTATCCCGTTTTTGGTCGTTCATGCCGCAATCCCTAGTCTGTTCCATTCCCTAACAGCATTAAAGAACTTTCTTCTGCCCCATCCTGTTTTGGTCAGAAGACCGCTTTCTGATGCTGCATGAAGTAAGTCAGAGGGGATTTGATACCAAACCACTCTTGGGTTTTTAGAGTCTGCAACTCTAATTACGTCGCAAACAATCCAGTAGTCGAACTTAATCAACTCTTTGCTCAAATCCCTCGGAGGCTTTTGGTGACTCCAACGACCCTTGCCGCTTTGGAAAAGCACGGCCTTAGTAAGGACACAGTAGCCTGCTAAATAGGTTTTCCCTCCAACTCGGAGGTTCTCACCATCGAATCGGGCAGGCGTACTATTGACTTCAAAGTTTTTATGCTTTGCAAGTTCTTTAGTCCAGTGATTAGCCACAGGGCCTTTAATGAGGAAGTCATAAATTCCCCACTCATAATCAAATGGTGTATCGGTGCCCTTACTAAAACCACCGACAATTTCTGATACATCAACCCTGTGCGTTAGTTTGTGTATCACATTTGCGCTCCCTGAACCTTTCTGCGGCTTCCTGCCAGGTCATATACCGCCTCTCTGATGCAGGTCAATCGCTAGACTGACCGGAATCTCTAGCAGATGAAGGCAAGTCGGATGCCGATTATAGTACATGCTCTCTGGAGGGAACATGATGGCCATGTTTACGTCGGCAGGCAGGAATTTATACCTGGCCTGCTTGATTTCGTCCCAGGTCGGCAACCTTCCTGGCCTGTTCTCCATGCCAGGGGGCGTCGGATAGTTATGACTAATGGACAGATGCCAACGCCCTGTGGGGAACAGGGTTTTGTCATCTTGCCCCGGCCTTCTCCGCTCAATAATGAGGTTGAGAAAACCTAAGTCAATACAATCCTTCTGGTAACTTCCAGATACTGTAGCGTCTGGACACGCTTTGCAACGTGAATCGTCATGGCGACGGCTTCCAGATAACAAAGAAGAGGCTTGAGTCCCCGGAGGCACTGGAAAAAACAGTTTTCTCCAGCCGTCACCAACGTCCTCTGGAGGTATGGGCATTGCCTGTGCTGCATACCCGTGAGCAAGCGGGCCAGAATCTCCGCAGCCGCTTCCTTCTTGCGAACTTCGTCGTCCATTGTAGCACCGAAATGAGGTTTGTAAAGCTCTAACGAGCAAAAAACTCCTCTAGGAGCATGTCGATGTAATTCGACACCTTGACTTTGGTTTCTTCGTTTACATCCTTGCTATCAGTGTAATACTTCTTCCAGATACTGTAGCGTCTGGACACGCTTTGTTTCTTAGCCATGACTGGCCTCAGTAGAAGGCGTAGAAGGTTCTCCAAAAGTAGTAAGCCAGCACACCAAAGGTGAGCATATAGCCTGAAAGCAATGGCGTACATGCCAATTTTGATGGCTAACAGGGGCAAATGAGCGGGCTTGTTCTCAGCGTAGTGGCGGATTGCTTGATAGACGTTCATGTATCTTAACGTTACCTTCCCTGTGCCACAGGCAAAAGACTTCATAAGTACCCCGCAGGAGAGTCGAACTCCTCATCCGAGCTTCGGAGGCTCAGTGCTAGGTCCGCTAGGCGGGGCGTCATACATGCCCATTGCTTGGGCTTCGTCCGTTAGTTCTTGCATTGCTTCTTCGCTTTGCTTGTTCAGGGCTTCCTCAGAGCCTTGCCAGGTCAAAGTATAAGGCATCTTCACCTTCCCCCAACCCATGTCGCCGATTTCCATGTGGGGACCGTCGTGGCCCTTTTCCAACTGGCAATAGAAGGTGCAACCATTATCGCCAAAGTCGTCACCAAACTGGATGGACAGTCTGCATTTCTCTGTTAGGTCTTCACTCATTGTTGCTTTCTTCTCTTTCCTTAAAGTCATAAGCCAGCATGAGTCCTCTTACAACTCCGAAGAACATGAAGAGAAGTAGGATAACGTAGTGTCCTGTATACCACGCTAACCCTAGTCCGGCCAACGACCAAATAAGAAACCCACCTACCAACATAACATAGAAGTCACGGCTCATCTATTTTCCTAACATCGTAGGTAGTCACAGGCCCTAGCGATGTTTCTTGATGAGAAGTAGGCTTGGCCGTAAAGCCTGCCAGCTTCTCCATCGCTACGACATTGGCCTCTAGTCTACCAAGGTGTTTCGGATGAACAAAGCCCTCTTCTATAGCTTCTGTGGCCGCTTCGATACTACTCACCAGTAACTTGCAGACCGCCTCATCATCGAAACGAGTGTCGCCAATAAGCTGACACCGCTCAATAGCGGGTATCATCTTTGAGAAACCCACAGGCGGGCCGTGCTGGAAGGACATGGCCCTGAACTTGTCCATCGCCGCAGCCAGGGTCTTTACATGCGGCAAATTAACGTCACGCCATCCCATGTTAGCCTCAATAAGTTCGGTGGCCTTCGTGGTTATCCCGGTCGTCCTTGTCCTTCTTGCAATCGCACTGGTAGAAGAACTCATCGCATTCTCTGCAATAGTTCTTGTACGGCTGCTTACCACACTTTGGGCACTTCCATGTTTGTTCGCCCAGCAACTGCTTCTGGTCTTCGGGTGTCAGTGATGGCATCGGGAGTCCTCTGATGGAAACCGTGGGGTAATGTAAAGTTTTGCTCAACAGCCTTTGCTGAGAAAGTTCCCATGACGCCAATCTTGAAGACTAGCTGAACGCTAGTAACATCAATCGACTTCACTTCTGCTACTAATCCAACAGGGATGCCTTCAAAGGTCTTCGCTGTCGTTAGTTTGTCTCCGACATAGAAACGATGAGCGGCCTGCATCCCTCATCCTCCCAGGGTGCTAGTGAATGGCTGGCCGGTTACAGCTTCCGTCCAGAATTTGTAGGTCTTGTCGTTGATGGGGAAGCGTTTGCTCTCGTAGAGAGCGGTGAGTCGCTTGTAGAGGGCGTCGGCCTCTTTTTGCAGGCCCAGCAGCCTTAGCGATGCCAGGCAACGGGTGATGCGCAGGAAGTTGTGGTTGAAACCGTCCCACACCGTCTTCTGACAGGTGGCGAAGTCGTCACCCATCTTAACTTCACCGTCTTCGTAGACGAGGCCCAGGAAGCGTACAAACCTTGCAAATGACAGCGCAAGGTTATTTCGCAGGACGGCACCTTCCATTGACTCTTCGTTCCACTTCGCAATATCCTCTTCGGTCAGAAGGGGTGCGTCAGGGTTGAAGTTACTTGGGTCTTTGAGGGGAAACATCCACTGAATAACTGTATGTTCTGACTCAAACGCATGATTGCTTACCCCTAACATATCCTCAAGAGTTCTGCCTTCGACATTTGGTTCGTCTTGAAGATAAAAGTTAATTACCTTGGACATTCTTACTCCTTTGGTGCGGGCAGATGCCATTGCAATTTTTCTTGCCCCACTGACAATTCATACATAATACCTGAAACCCCTCTGGATAACCGTTGTCTCTTAGCCAATAATACACTCTTCCAAACCCTATTTCCTTTCTATGCTTATGACCACCGCCATTGATGTGGTCTATGGTTAAGAATGCTTTCTCTTTTTCTCCACAACAGACGCATTGATAACCACCATAAGCAATAAAAACCTCGTCCTTAATTTCAGCGTATCTCCTTCTTGTGCGAGCATAATGCTTTTTCGCACATCCCGCACAATGCCGCTTTGTAACCAACTCATCACTGCCACAAACGCAACACTTGCCAGCAGCAATGTTCCTGTCTCTAGTAGCCTTGCTGTTTTTTTGGCATCGCTCAGCACAACGTTGGCAAGTTATCCTGTTCTCCCTCGGTAATTCTCCACAAAAAATACAAAGTCCGGCTTGCCTATATTTATCTTGTGATGTTTTTGACATACTATTATATTAGTATGTAGCGGGAAATTACATCACATAAGCAATAAGTTTTCCCGACTAGCCACAGTAAACCTCCGGTGTTTGCTGAAACTCCAAGACCTCAAAGCCCAACTCTACGTCTGGTAGGTTGGTCATTAGTCTTGGCCAATGGAGAAATTCGGTTTTCCAGCCTTTTTTCTTAATCCACTCCATATCTTCGGTGGTTAAGTTAATGCCGCCACGAAGATGACCCTTCATGGTGTTACGCAAAGTGAACCGGCGTGCAATATCTTGGGATTCAAACAGAATGACAGTTGGGGTGGAGTTAGGCTCTCCCCTTGGCCGATATACCAAGAGAGGAATCCATTTTTGGTCCCGACAATCTGTTTGAATGTCCTGTAGTTGCAATTCGCCGTCCGTGTGTAAGATGGCAATAGGCATGCAACTACAATACTACGATTCACAGAATTGTCAAGATGGAAATGAGAGGGTCGCCAGGGAATCGAGCCCTGCTCGTCGCATTAACAGTGCGATGCAATCTTCCAGATACTGTAGCGTCTGGACACGCTTTGCAACCTTAACTGAGTTGGGCAACCAGACATGCCAGCGACCCATTTATCGTACAAGTCTCGCTGGTTGGACTCGAACCAACGCCTCAGCCCCCGGTAGCAATGTGCAATGGCTGCGTGCTGCCTACGGAACTCTTCATCCGAAGCTACTAGTCTTGCTCCTGGGAGTTATTACGTCGTTTGCCTGTCTAGGCCCCGGCTTTCGCCTCCCCTAGCTCACGGTTTTTATGGTTGGGGTAAGTTGCAAAAAATCACGGTACAGCTTACGGCTATAGCCGCCCCTCTTTCCCTCACATGCCGTAGGCGTTGGGCCGTATCCAGAGCTATAGCCACAAGCGTAGGCCAGACGGCCAGTTCTGGGGTGAGTGAAAGTAGTCTTTTCGCCGCATTCAGGACCTTCCAGATACTGTAGCGTCTGGACACGCTTAAACCAACCAAGAGCCACCGACTGGAATCGAACCAGTTACCTCCTCATTACCAATGAGGCGTTCACCCATATGAACTTCGGCGGCAATAAGTTCGGGTGAAGCAGGGATTCTACCTCACCCGAACGGGATTTACAATACTACCTCTGTCACTTTACCAGAGCCGACAGTCTTGCCACCTTCACGGATAGCGAAGTGGCTTCCCGCTTCTAAGGCAATCGGTTTGTCCAGAGACACATCCACCGTGGCGTTGTCACCAGGCAGAATCATGTCAACATCGGTGAAGGCGACCTCACCCGTGACATTTGTAGTACGGAAGAAGAACTGTGGCTTATAACCGCTAAAGAATGCGGTGTGTCGGCCACCCTCTTCCTTACTCAGGACATAGACCTCAGCCTTGAATTTGGTTTGCGGACGGATTGTGCGAGGAGCGGCGATAACCATTCCCCTAGCAATCTGGTCGGACTTAATGCCTCTGAGCAATACGCCGACACTCTCTCCAGCAGAACCCTTCTCAAGCTGCTTATTGAACGCCTCAACGCTAGTGACGGTTGTATCCAACACATCACCAAGGCCAAGGATTTCAACCTTAGTGCCCACCGTGATATGACCCTGCTCAATCTTTCCTGTGGCCACCGTACCACGACCTTCGATGGTGTAAACACCTTCGATGGGCATGAGGAACGGACGGTCAATAGCCCTCTGCGGGTCAGGAATGTAACTGTCCAGGGCCGCTAGCAAGTCATCAATGCACTTGGTAGCTTCGGGGTCGGTCGGGTCGGCCAGTGCAGCCTTAGCGTTGCCACGGATGATTGGCGTCTTGTCGCCGCTGTATCCGTACTTCACCAGAAGCTCCCTGGTTTCCATCTCGACCAACTCAATCAACTCAGGGTCGGTTACTAGGTCGCACTTGTTGAGGAACACCACAATGTCAGGAACACCCACCTGCCGGGCTAGCAGGATATGCTCTCTGGTCTGCTGCATTGGGCCGTCAGGTGCCGAGAGGAGAAGCACCGCTCCGTCCATCTGTGCCGCACCCGTAATCATGTTCTTCACATAATCAGCGTGTCCGGGACAGTCGATGTGAGCATAGTGCCGCTTGGCCGTCTCATACTCGACGTGACTGGCGACTATCGTAACCGTCTTATCGGCACTACGATATGTTCCACCCTTAGCAACGTCCTTGTAACTCTTTGCCTGCGCCAATCCTTTTTCTGCTTGAACCGCAAGGATTGCAGCGGTTAACGTGGTCTTGCCGTGGTCAATGTGACCAATCGTGCCCACGTTGATATGAACCTTACTCATCGAACTACTCCTAGCCGCAACGAACGGCATTGAAGTTACAGCCTCCCTCTACCCAACTTGAGTCTTTTTTCCACTTCCAGATACTGTAGCGTCTGGACACGCTTTGCAACTCCTCATAACAAGTGAAGCCAGGGTTTTGGGAAACTACAGTAGGCGATAAGGGAGTCGAACCCCTGTCTCATCCACGTCAAGGATGCGTACTACCGTTGTACGAATCGCCTATTTTTTCGAACCTACTACTCATATATAATACTAGTGGAGGATTCAAATGAACCGATGTTTGACTTGCAACAATGAAACAGAGAACAAGAAGTTTTGTTCTAGGTCATGTGCAGCAACTTTCAACAATAAGAAAGTTCCAAAACGAAAACCAGAGGGCGTTTGTTTTGATTGCGACAGAGCAGTTAGTAGCAAACGAAAGTATTGCGACAAATGCTTTCAACTACGCTCTTGTTTTCAGAAAGACCTTTCCTTGAAAGAGGCTATCTATCTAAAACACCACAAATCATCAGCCTTTGCTCTAGTTAGAAAAAGAGCAAGAGCGGTGCTAACCAGGTACGGAATCAAAGCATGTCAGGCTTGTGGGTACTCGAAACATATCGAGGCCGCACATAGAAAACCGATTTCGTCATTTGCGCCAGAGGCAATGTTAAGCGACATCAACAAGCCATCTAACATAGCAGCACTTTGTCGCAACTGCCATTGGGAATTCGACCACGGTTTTTTGGAAGTACCTCTGGTGGGAGTCGAACCCACATCATTCCAATTACGGTAACTTGTTTAGAAGACAAGCCCGATACAGAGGCAAAAGTACCCCTACCAGGAATCGAACCTGGACTCCAACTTTAGGAAAGTAGTGCGCTGTCCATTACACCATAGGGGCATACTTTATTCGCCGTCGTACTCACCATGACCGCCAAAGAAACCTTGCTGCGGTGGTGCGTTTGTAGCGATTACCTGGCAGGCGAACTTCATGCAGGAGATTGCGGCCTGTGGCGGCAACCCCTTGATATGTACGTTCAGCCCTTGTTCATCTTGAACGTTACTAGCATTGGGCGTAATCAAAATGAACCCAGGAACCCTACTTTGGACTTGTTCCATTAGCTGCTCAGTAGTCGCTAATGACAAGTCTTGTTCTAAATGACTTTTCTCTTTTAGCTCTGCTAGATGAGCTTGCAAGCCTTTATACTTCTTATTCAAAGCGTCTAGATGAGCTTGCAAGCCTTTATACTTCTTATTCAAAGCGTTATACTTACGCTTGTGAATAATAGTCATGAAGGTTAGTGCTAACCCATAAATCAGCAGCGGTGGTAGGAAAGTCATCCAGTCCATGTTTTATCCTTTCAGTGCGGCATACGGGACTCGAACCCGTCTCTTCACGTTGGCAACGTGACATAATCCATACCCATATACGAATGCCGCTTCTTGCAGTGTCGGTACGTGGAATCGAACCACGATTTGCTCCTTATGAGAGAGCCGTCGTAACCACTGGACCATACCGACTCATTTCTTCCTTCGCTTCTTTGGCCGACCTAAGTGCCATTTCTCGCAGAACATGCAATAATATGGTATGCCTGTGTCGTCGTACTTTTTCTGGAATTTTTCCAGAGCGTCCTCTGCGTCCTCCTTTGTATCATATTGTAGCTTGCCGTTGTAAGGGCAAATTTCAATTTTTGTCTCCATCGAGTACCCCGTATCGGATTCGAACCGATGATTTCCACCTTGAGAGGGTGGCGACATAAGCCGCTAGTCCAACGGGGCACATGCTCACCAGCAACTAACTCTTCCTCTTCCCTTGCGGGAAGCCTTCCCAGGTTTCTCCAAATCGGTTACTTCCTTTAACCGACCAGGGAGGGTCACATAGTAGGCGCACTAGGAGTCGAACCTAGACTTTCGCTTTATCAGAGCGACTCGCAGAACCGCTACAACATGCGCCTATAACTAACCAAGCTGCCAGGGAGGGAATCGAACCCCCATCGTCTCCTTAACAGGGAGCCATGCTACCGTTAGCACCACCCAGCAATTACAGTACCCCGTGAGGGAGTTGAACCCTCCTAGCTAGGGTGAAAACCTAGCAACCTCACCCGAAGTCGAACGGGGCATAACTCACCAGTACCCCATAGGAGAATCGAACTCCTGTTTTAGCCTTGAAAGGGCTACGTCCTAGCCGCTAGACGAATGGGGCGGCTTATTTTATCCTCCTCCCCTCAAGTTGCCAGTATCCTTCGGCATGAAACTGAGTAGGAGCAATCTTGAACTCATACTCCTGTTCAGGAACAGGTTGATTCTTCTGATAGTGAGCTACTTCCAGATACTGTAGCGTCTGGACACGCTTTGCAACGTGAATCGTCATGGCGACGGCTTCCAGATATTTCGGCATCGACCTTGATGCAATCGGCGGGGCGAACCCGGCCAGGGCGTAGTACGGTTTCCACCCCTTCGCAAACCACCTAGAAGCATTTCGGCGGCGACCCTGGTTAGTCCATCCTGCCAAACTCTCCAAGGCCACACTTTAGCTGCTTCCATGAAATCTCGAAAGGTTCCCATGACCTATCTAGTAAAGCCCTAAGTGGGAATCGAACCCAACTCTTCAATCTTACCAAGATTGCGTGCTGACCAAGTGGAGCCTACGGGAGTTGAACCCGTATTTCTACGTTGCGAACGTAACGTACTCCCATTGTACGAAGGCCCCAAGTTTCTAACAGTGGCCCCACTCAGAATTGAACTGAGGTCTGCCGGTTAAGAGCCGGTAGCTTTACCACTAAGCTATAGGGCCGAGTATTTTCGCAAAGCACTGTCAAAGGAGTCAAGTCAATCTCTCGTCTATCTGACAGACTTAGCAAACCGCCGTGGATTTTTCTGTGGCAATTCGCACAAACAACTTCGCACTTCTGAACCTCGCTTAGAGTTTTCTTGAGAGACACCCTTGGGCGGGACAAGTCAAACTGCTTGTTCCAAAGGTGGTGAAAATCTAAACATACCGAACATTGTTCTAAACAAAACCTACATCCAGCAGCAGATTTGATTGCGTTTAGGGCGGTCATAATCCGTCGCATACGGGCTAGTGACCGTTGACTTTGTATCCCCTTTTGTTTCTTTGTTTTGTAATAAACTCTAGCTTGAGTTTGATTGCATGTCTTGCAGTAACTTTGCAAGCCATTGTTTTTCTTGCCAAAATCTTGTGCAGGCTTGGCCTCGCCAGCGGCAGCATTCCACTCTCTTAAAGTGCGGGGTCATGAACAACTCATCCCGATGCCCCCAAGGCGGCGTCTTGTTCGCATACTGCCCCGCATCTTGATTTTGTCTCTCCTGATGCACTTCCAGGCGTAACTAGCGAACAGTGCCATGCTCACTCCTAGTACGGCTTACGAGGCTGGCAAAATGAAAACCGGAATCTGTTCAAGCTCCATGTCCAGGGCTGCTCGGAGACGATGGAGGCCATCGTAGACACTCCAGTCTTTCCTTACCCTGAGAGGTTGTTCAAAGCCCTTATCTTGAAGACTTTGTTTTAGGTCATTAAGATAATTGACTTCCTTTCTTTGAAGCGACATTATCTCTTTGATTCTAGGAGGTTGCTTGTCGTAAAGCCATTCCGGCCTCACCATAATAACTTCTGGACCGAAAGCCTCTAGCCATTGCTTAAAGTTCATCAGTTATTTAGCACCCTGAGTGCTAAAGCTGCGGGGGATGGATTCGAACCATCGTAGCAAGATTCAAAGTCTTGCGTCCTACCGGGTTAGACGACCCCGCAATCTAAGAGCCGCTCCTGAGAATCGAACTCAAGCTTTCGCATTACGAGTGCGACGGACTACCACTATCCGAGAACGGCAAAAGTCAAGCAGCAAAATACGGCTCAAGGTCTTTAGAAAACGGCGTTGGCGACTCGCTGTAAAATCTACACATATTTTGACGCCAAGCAATCCAATGTGGTTGTGAATTTTTGTCATACACAAACCGACCACGGAGTTCTCCATTCTCTTCTTGAGTACATCCAAAACTATAAGTAATAGCTTCACTTGCAGTCACAACACCCCCCAAAAAAGCAGCGGGTTAGGGAATCGGACCCAATGGCAGGTTGCTTCAAAGGCATCCCCGTGACCCATCACCCCCGCTGTAACTTTTCATTATGCTGGCGAAACCATTCCTTCAAGGCTTCCAACTTACCCGGCCCGTGTCCCGCCAAGGACTCGGGCGGGTAGTCCTGCTTACCCTTCAAGAAGGGCACAGGTGCTTGGAATTTGTGAACCGTTGGGTTAAGCTCCCGCCACACAGCATAAGCAACCCCTTCCAGGGTATAGCAGTCATTGCAATGACAAGTGCTTATTGGCAGGGGCCACGGTCCTTGAGTTACGCTACCTGGCTTTTCCCCACAACATTCGCATAAGGGAGAATCGTCGGGTTTTCGTGTCTCCATAGTCGCCTCTGTTTCTTGCTCATGAAGAAGTAGCCTGACTCTCTTAGGACTGGAAGAATCTTCTCCCAATAGTCTGGCATGAAGTCACCCTTGATACTGTTGCACTTCTTGCAGGCCAGGACCAGGTTGTTGTTACTTCCGCCTCCCTTGCATTTTGGCGTCTGGTGGTCCAGTGTTCCGGTCGATACGTCAACTTGTCGTCCGCAATAAGTGCAGTAAGGGTTCCTTCGCAACAAATTCAGACGATTCGGAACAGACATACTTGATAGACACACCGAAAAACAAAAGGTTCGGAGTGGACCGTTGGGGAATCGAACCCC
>Ga0194131_10008144_pt1 | contig 13778 bp, 8 predicted proteins | sample TA2KigO120mmetaG_FD_148631 | JGI IMG/M metagenome (GOLD analysis project Ga0194131, IMG submission 148631) | Freshwater microbial communities from Lake Tanganyika, Tanzania - TA2015053 Kigoma Offshore 120m | ecosystem: Environmental > Aquatic > Freshwater > Lake | place: Tanzania: Lake... | reverse complement strand
GCGGCGCGTTTCGTACTGCCGCCGTCCCGCGATGAACATCAGCCACACACCGAGCACCATGTCGATCACGCCGGCCGCGATGAGCAGTGCCTTGAGCCCGATCAGCGGCATGAGGAACAACGCAGCGGCCGCCACGCCGATGATCGACCCCAGTGTGTTCACCGAGTACACGGCGCCGATGGCCTTTTCGCCGCCGCCGGCACTGATCAGGATGCGCGTGATCAGCGGCAGCGTGATCCCCGCGCAGAACGTGGCGGGCAGCATCACGGCCATCGCGACGCCGTACTTCGCGATGGTGAACAACTGGTAGCCTTCGGCGTTCTGGTCGAGCCCCTGGATCATGAACGCCATCCAGCGGAAGCTCGCGAGATAGGCAGTCAGCGTGAGGACCGCGAGCGCGCCCATCGCCCACTGCGTCGTGGCCAGCGCGCGGATAGGGTCGCGGAAGCGGTCCGCGTGCGAACGCACCCAGAACGCGCCGAGGGAGAGGCCAAGGATGAAGGCCGACAGCATCAGCTCGAACGAGTGCGTCGCGCTCCCGAGCACGAGCGAGAGCATGCGAATCCACGCGATCTCGTACATGAAGCTCGAGAGCGCCGTGCCGGCCGCCACAGCAAGCATCACGCGCCAGAGCGTGGTGGTGTCCATCAGCGGCTGCGACGAGGCGCTTGACTCGGGCGAAAGCGTGGGCGTTGGTGTTGGTTCTGCGTCGGGCGGCGGCGCGGAAGGCGCATCGGATCCCGCCGCCGGTGTTGCGACCACCACATCAGGCGCGCCGGCATCCTGCTGCATGCGCACGGCGCCGAACACCGCGAGCCCCACCACGATGTTGATGATCGCGGCGACGAGGATGGTACCGGGCAACCCGACTGCGCCGATCAGGTAGAAGCCGGCGAGCAGCACGCCGCCCGCGGCGCCGATTGAGTTGGCGAAGTAGAGCACGCCGAGCACGCGGCCGCTGTGTTCCTTGCCATCCGCGGACACGCGCCGCAGGAAGCCGGACGACATGAGCGGGAAGGTCATGCCGAGCAGCACGGACTGCGGGAGGATGAGCGCGGCCGCGATGCTCCACTTCACGGTCGTGAGCACGAGGCCGGCGGACAGCGACGGGAAGATCGAGGCGTACGCAAAGGCCGTCGTCGCTTCGTATATCTCGTGGAAGAACAGCCCGACGAGCCCCACGCCGACCTCGATCGCCGCGTAGCCGATCAGCGGTTCGCGGATCTTCCCGGCGCGCGCGGCGGCAATGGCCGCGCCCGCCGCCATGCCACCGAGGTAGATGACGAGGACGATGACCTGGGCGTACGCCGAGTGGCCGACGAAGAGGCCCAGGTAGCGGCTCCAGATGGACTCGTACATGAGTCCAGCCGCGCCGGAGAGGATGAAGCAGATCGTGAGCAGGGCCGCCATATGCGGCTCTAAGCTACCGAATTACACCGTCCCTACGTCACCGGGTGAGCCGCGACTCCGTCACGACGCATTGCGTGCGGGAACGGCACGTTGCGGAGGCCCCACGATACGCTCGAGCAGGTCCAGCGCGCGCTCGATGGTGGCCAGGTCGCGGCGTTGCAGTCGCGCGAGTTCATCGGCGATCGCGGCGATGCGCCGCCGGCGGCCTTCGTCGAGGAGGCGGGCGCCCTTGGCCGTGGCGCTCACGATCGTGATGCGGCGGTCGGTGGGCCGCGCCGACCGCGTCGCCAGTCCGGACGCCTCGAGGGCCGCGACGATCCGCGTGATGGTGGGCGGCCGCACCTGTTCGGCATGCGCGAGTTCGCCGAGCGTGAGCGGACCGCGGAACACGATGACCGAGAGCGCGGAGAGGTGCGGGGCGCTGAGCCCGGATCCGGCGTCCTCGCGTCGTACGCGGCGCAGGAGGTGAATGGCCGCCGAGTGGAGGCGGTCCGCGGCGTCGTGGGACGGCGAGCGCCTTGCGGCGCGCGGCGCGGTGGCTGGTGCGGGGCCTCTGGCGCGTTTCATGGGAATGAATATATTTAGCTTTGCTAACTAACTAAAGGGGTCGTCCATGGCTTCGGCATCGCAGGTCTCCAGCATCACGCAGCTCGCCCTCACCGTTTCCGACGTGCCGGGCGCGCTCGCGTTCTATCGAGACGCGATCGGGCTCACGCAGCTGCCGATTCCCGCTCCGCCGACGATGGCGTTCCTGATGACCGGCGATGTGAGGCTGATGCTCTCACAGCCCGAGGGCGGACTGACTCCAGGTGGCGGTTCGGTGATCTACCTTAAGGTCGCTGACATCCGCGGGGCCGCCGCCGCGATGAGCGCGCGAGGCGTCGTGTTCGGCACCGAACCGCACCTGGTTGCCAAGTTACCGGATCGCGAAATCTGGCTAGCCGATTTCAAGGACCCATCAGGCAACCTGCTGGCGTTAATGAGCGAAGTGGTTGTCTCATAAAGAGTTACACCGATCACGTCTACCCTTCTGGCACCCGCTGAGCACATGAGTCGCACAGTGTGCAAGCGAGTACTTGCATACCCTGCAAGTGCTCACTTACATTCGTGCCATGTCACACCCGACCAGAGAACAGATTCTCCAGGCCGCGGCCACGCTCTACGCTGAGCACGGATTCCGCGGCACCACGACGCGCGCGATCGCCGAGTGCGCCTGCGTCAATGAAGTGACGCTCTTCCGACTCTTCGGAAGCAAGGAAAACCTGATCGTCGAGGCCATGCGCGCGCACAGCGTTCCGGTTCACGTCGGTACGCTGCCGGAGATGCCGCTTGATCCGCCAAGCGAGCTCACGGCCTGGGCGAAGCAGACCGCGACGGTGCTCGTTTCCATGCGGGCCATGATCCGGCAGGCGATGAGCGACGCCGACCAGAGTCCGGAAATGCCGAAGTGCGTCTCCCGCGGGGCCGACGCGACGTTCGACGCGCTGTACTCGTACTTCGATCGGCTGCGTGCACATGGATTCGTTCCCGCCGACGCCAACATCCGCGCCGCGGCCAGCATGCTGATCAGCGCGCTGTTCCATGACTCGATCTCACGAGAGTACATGCCGCAGTTCTTCCCCGACGAGGCCGATGCGCCCGGCACCTATGCACAACTCTGCCTAAAGTCCGTGGACTTCTCCGCCGCGCCGCCGGTCGCCCAGCGGCGTGCGTCGTAGCGAACACACAACACCTCGAACAATGACGTTTGCCCGAATACTCATGACCCGAAGTGCGCTCGCCCTGGCGCTGAGCGCGACTTCATTGGCCGCACAAGGCGGCTCGACACCTTCACGAGCCGGCGCCATGAACGCACCGCTTGCCGTTTCACTCGCCGATGCGCTGCGGATGGCGGCCGGCGTGTCGCACACGATTCGAAGCGCGGAGGCGGGATCGCTGCGCGCACGCGGAACGCAGGCGCAGGCGCGCTCGCAGTTCTTCCCGCAACTGGGCGCGTCGTTCGGCTACCAGCGCAGCATCCAGAGCCAGTTCCAGGAAATCGCCAAGCGCGACAACAACGGCTCGGGCGGTTCAGGTGGTTCAGGTGGTTCGATGGGAGGCAGCGACAGCAGCAGCTCCGGATCGAACGGCTTCGGCTCGATCTCGAAGATCTTCGCGTCGCCCGTGACCGAGACGATCACGCTGAACTTCTCGCAGACGGTGTTCTCCGCGGGTCGCATCGAAGCGGCCAACGCCGGCGCGCGAGCCGCACGCACCGCGGCGGACATCGGGCTGGACGGCGCCCGCGCGCAGGTCATGCTCGATGTGGCCCAGGCCTACTACGATGCCGTCGCCGCCGGGCAGTTGGCCGAGATCGCCGACAGCACGCTGGCGCAAGCCGAGCGATCGCTGCAGCACACGACACTCGCACACGAGGTGGGTTCGGCGTCGGAGTTCGACATGCTGCGGGCGCGTGTCGCGCGGGACAACCAGCGCCCGACGCTGATCCAGGCGCGCGGAAACCGCGACGTCGCGTTGCTGCGACTCCGGCAGCTGCTCGGCGTGCCGCTCTCGCAGCCGCTCGCGCTGACCACGCCGATTCGCGATGAAGGCAACACGCGCCCGGCGTCGCTCGACCGGCCGATCGAGGTGCCCGGCACCGATCGCGGGATGATGGCCGACACGACCGCGGCGCGTCGCGCGGCGGTGCGGCAGGCCGAGGCCAATGTGGACGCGCAGCGATCGGCCCTGCGCGCGGCCCGCTGGCAAAGGCTGCCGACGGTGGGCGTGACGTCCACCTACCAACGGTTCGGCTATCCGGATGGGTCATTCATCCCGAACTCGCTTGGCCTGTTCTTCCCGAACTGGAATGTGAACGTGGGTGTGTCGCTGCCGCTGTTCACGGGCGGTCGCCTGAGTGGTGACCGGATGGTCGCCGAGGCCAACCTCACTGAGGCCGAGGAATCGCTCGCGCAGGTGAAGGAATTCGCGGCGCTCGACGCCCGCACGGCGGTCACGCAGCTCGAGCAAGCGCAAGCCGCGTACGCCGCGAGTGTCGGAACGGATGAGCAGGCGGCCCGCGCGTACCGGATCGCCGAAGTGCGCCAGGAGGAAGGGATCGCGACGCAGGTGGAACTGCTGCAGTCGCGCACGCAGTACGAGCAGGCCCGGCTCAACCGCGTGCTCGCGGCGCGGGATCTCGAGGTTGCGCGACTGCGCATGGCGCTGCTGAAGGACCTGCCGCTGGCGCAGGGGCAGCAGGCACAGGCGAGGGGGCGCTAGAAATGCGACGACAACAGCGGGTTATGGGTGGTCGGTGGTCGGTTGTCGGTGCTGGTGACCGACAACTGCGCGCCAATAACGCAGGCAACAAACCGGCAACAATCAACTCTGGACATACGACTTCCATGTTTCTCACTGCACGTTCCCTCACTGGACTCATCGCGGTCGCATTCGTTGCTGCGGCATGCGGCGGCACGGATGCCGAGGCCACCGACAGCTCGGCGGCGCCCGTGATCACGATCAGCCCGGAAAACATCGCGATCGTCGCGCAGAGCACGATCACGTCGGGTCCGGCCATCTCGGGCAACCTGGTGGCTGACCGCACGGCCTCGTTGCGCGCCGAAGTGCCGGGCGCCGTGCTGGCCGTGATGCAGGATCCGGGCGCGCCGGTCACGAAGGGCACGCCGCTGGTTCGCATTGACGACACCGCGATCCGCGACATGTTCCTGTCCGCCAAGAGCGGGGTGACGCAGGCCGAGCTCGCAGCCGACATCGCCAAGCGCGATCAGGAGCGTTCGGAGAAGCTCCTGGCTGCGGGCGCGATCGCGCAGAACGCAGCGGAACTCGCGCGGCGCGCGGCGCTTGGCGCCCAGGCCCAGCTCGACGACGCGAAGGCGCGGCTCGCGAGCGCGCAGAAGAACCTCGACAACACCGTGGTGAAGGCGCCGTACGACGGCATCGTGAGCGAACGGCAGGTGAATCCCGGCGACATCGTGGCGCCCGGTGCGCCGCTGGTTACGATCGTGGACCCGAGCACCATGCGCCTCGAGGGCATGGTTCCCGCGGACCAGCTGGGCAGCGTGCGGGTGGGCGCGACCGTGACGTTCTCGGTCACCGGCTACCCGAACCGTTCCTTCACCGGCGCGATCAGCAACATCTACCCGAGCGCCGACCCCGGCACGCGGCAGGTGCGGCTCTACGCGCGGATCCCGAACGCCGGGCGCGGGCTCGTCGCAGGGCTGTACGCCACGGGTCGCGTTGCGACGACATCGCACGACGGCTTGGTCGCGCCGCTTACGGCGATTGACCAGCGCGGACCGAGTCCTGCAGTTTCGCGCGTAAAGGGCGGGAAAGTCGAACGCGTCGAGGTCACCCTCGGCACGCGCGACGACGCGACCGAGCGCGTGGAAATCACGAGCGGCGTGGTCGCGGGCGACTCGCTGTTGATCGGTGCCGCGCAGGGCATCACGGCGGGCAGCTCGCTCCGCGTCTCGGCCGGCACGGACCGGGCCGCGGCGCCGGCGGCCCCCGCCACACCGCCGACTTCCGCCGCGGGCAAACAGCCCGCGAAGCCGTAGGAGCGATCCCGAATGTTCATCTCAGATTTCGCGATCAAGAAGCCGATCGTCACCATCGTCTCGATGGTGGCGCTGGTCGTGTTCGGCCTCTTCTCGCTTGCGCAGCTGCAGACGGATGAGTTCCCGGACGTCGCGCAGCCGATCGTCAATGTCGCGATCCCGTATCCGGGTGCGTCGCCCGACGTCGTCGAGCGCGAAGTACTCGACCGGGTCGAGGAAGCGATCTCGGGCATCTCCGGCGTGGACCGCATCATGGGCACCGCGCAGGACGGGTTCGCGAACGTCACGACGTTCTTCGTGTTCGAGAAGGACATCCAGCAGGCGTCGCAGGACATTCGCGACAAGATCTCGGCGATTCGCGACCAGCTTCCGGCCGAGATGAAGGAGCCGATCCTTTCGCGCTTCGACCCGCAGGACCAGGCGATCGTCCAGCTCTCGCTGAACTCGAACTCGCTCGAAGCGCCGGCGCTGACGCGGATCGCCGACCCCGGGATCACGAAGGAGTTGCGCTCGATTCCCGGTGTCGCGGACGCGCTCGTCGTGGGCGGCGTGCAGCGCGAGCTGACCGTGGAGATCCGGCCGGACGCGATGCGCGCGGCGGGGATCAGCGTGGCGCAGCTGGTGGGCGCCCTGCAGACGCAGAACCTCGCAGTGCCCGTGGGCAAGGTGACGGGGAACCTCGACGAGCGCTCGATCCGACTACGCGGCAAGCTCGAGACGCCGGCGGACTTCATGCAACTGGTGGTCGCCGAGCGGAACGGGCGTCCGATCCGGCTTGGCGAGATTGCGGTGGCCCGCGACGGCACGGCGGAGGGAACATCGGCCGCGCTGTTCAACGGTCGCGAGTCCATCGGCGTGCTGGTCAAGAAATCGAAGGGGTACAGCACGTCGCAGGTCGCGAGCGAGGTTATCGCCGCCGTGGACGGGATTCGCGCGACACTGCCGGCGGGCACGACGATCGACATCGTGCAGAACGCGGGTGAACGTGTGGAAGATTCCGTACGCAACGTCAACGAGGCGCTGCTCGAAGGCGCGGCGCTCACCGTGCTCGTGGTGTTCCTCTTCCTGAACTCGTGGCGTTCGACCGTCATCACCGGCCTCGCGCTCCCGGTCTCGGTGATCTCGGCATTCATCGCGGTCTGGGCGTTCGGGTTCACGCTGAACACGATGTCGCTGCTCGGCCTGTCGCTGGCGATCGGCATCCTGATTGACGACGCGATCGTCGTGCGAGAGAACATCGTGCGGCACGTCGAGATGGGGAAGAACCACTTCCGCGCCTCGCACGAGGGTACGGACGAGATCGGGCTCGCGGTCGCGGCGACGACGTTCTCGATCGTCGCCGTTTTCGTGCCGATCGGCTTCATGGGCGATGTGCCGGGTCAGTGGTTCAAGCCGTTCGCACTCACGATTGCGTGTGCCGTGCTGGTGTCCCTGTTCGTGAGCTTCTCGCTGGACCCGATGCTCTCGGCGTACTGGGCGGATCCGCACCGCGAGGAGCACGAGAAGTCGTGGGTGACAAAGCTGCTCGACCGGTTCAACAACTGGTTCAACCGCCAGGCCGACCGCTACACGAACGTCGTGGCGTGGGCGCTCGACCATCGCTGGGCGATGTCGTTCCTGGCGATCGGTACGTTCGTCGGCGCGCTGGTGATCGCCGCGCTCTTCGTGGGCGGCGGCTTCGTGCCGAACTCCGACCGCAGCGAGGTGTTCGTCGAGGTCCAGACTCCGCCGGGGTCGAACCTCGAGTACACGAAGATGAAGACCGAGGAAGTGGCGCGCATTGCGCGCTCGCATGGCGCCGAGGTGCGCTACACGTTCACGACGATCGGCGCGAGCACGATCGCTATCCCCGGTGCGGCAATCGCCGCTCCGGACCTCGGCTCGGTGTACATACGGCTCGTGCCCAAGGTGGATCGCGACATCAGCCAGTATGAAATGGGCGAACTGCTGCGCCAAGAAGTGAAGCAGGTCGGTGGCGCGGAGATCGCCGTGTTCACCAGCGGATTCGGCGGTGCGCGCAAGCAGATCCAGCTCGAGCTGCGCGGCCGCGAAACGGCAATGCTCAACCAACTCGCGGACTCGGTGCTGAAGCTGGCGAAGCAGGTGCCCGGCGCCGTGGACGTGAGCCTGTCATCCAAGGGACAGAAGCCGGAGCTGGAGATCCAGCTGAATCGCGAGCTGGCGGGCACGCTCGGCGTGACGGTCGGGCAGGTTGCGCAGGCGCTTCGGCCGGCATTTGCCGGCGTGGATGCCGGCGACTGGGTGGACCCGGCCGGAGAAAACCGGAAGGTGCGCGTCCGGCTGGCGCCGGAATCGCGTCGGCGCGCGTCGGACATCGAGCAGCTGCCGATCGTCGTCGGCGGGCAGGGCGGGGGGCCGCAGCGCGTGCTGCCGCTCGGGCAGATCGCGACGGTCCGGCCCGCGCTGGGGCCGGCGGTGATCAGTCACCTGAATCGCGAGAACGTGGTGAACATCGAGGCGAACACGCAGGGTGCGTCGCTCGCTGAAGTGAATGCGGGCATCCAGGCCGCGATCGCTGGGCTGAACCTTCCGCCGGGCTACCGATTCTCGTCCGGTGGCGAAGTGCGCGATCAGGAGAAGGTGTTCAGCAAGATGCTGTTCGCCATGGGCATCGCGGTGATGCTCATGTACCTCGTGCTTGTGATCCAGTTCGGTTCGTTCCTCGAGCCGCTGGCGATCATGGCCTCGTTGCCGCTGTCGTTGATCGGCGTCGTGCTGGCGCTGTGGATCACGGGGCAGACGTTCAACATCATGTCGCTGATCGGCGTGCTGATGCTGATGGGGATCGTGGCGAAGAACGCGATCCTGCTGATTGACTTTGCGAAGTGGGGCCAGGAAAACGGCACGGACCGGCGGACGGCAATCATCGAAGCCGGGCGCGTCCGGCTTCGTCCGATCATGATGACGACGATCGCGCTGATCGCCGGCATGATCCCGGTCGCCTTGGGCCGAGGCGAGGGCGCCGATTTCCGGGCGCCTCTGGGTATCGCGATCATCGGCGGCGTGATCACCTCGACGGTGCTGACGCTCGTGGTGATCCCGACGGTCTATGAGATCTTCGACGACTGGCGGATCAAGTTCACCGGAATGCTCAAGCTTCCCGAGCGCCCGAAGACCGATGAGTACGCGATTCCGCGCGAGGCGAACGTCTAGCCCGCCGACGCAATGAAGAACGGGGGAGCGTGCCTTGCACGCTCCCCCGTCTTGCTTTGATGCGCCTGTGCCAGCCTACGGTGTCCGGGGCGGACGGGACGGTTTGTGCGCCTCGAGCCAAGCGCGCTGCGCGGCGGTGAGCACATTGCCGATCGCCGTGCGAAGTGACGCGCCGGCTGCGCGCACACGTTCGGCGTTGGCCTTGGCTTTCTCGAGGATCGCCTTCACCTCATCGCGCGGCTTGCCGGCCTTACGAGCGGCCTGCGCTTCGTCGCGAGCGGCCTTCATCGCGTCGAGATCGGCCTTGTTGGCCGTCTGGAACGCGGTGACGAGGGCCTGGATCTGTGCCTTCTGTGCGTCGGAGAGCTTGATGCTGTCCGGGAACGCCGCGCCCGGGCCGCGGCCGTCTGCGGCACTGGAAGGCGCGCCGACAAACGGCATGCCGCCCATGAACGGCGGGCCACCACGTTCACCAACGGGGCCGCCCGGAAGTCCCTGGGTCGCGTTGAACGTCGCGACGACGGGATCCACAAGATCGAATTGGTCCTGCAGGTTGTCGGACGCCGTGGGACCGAGGTCACACGCGGTGACGAGTGCGGCGGTGGCCGCGACGATCGAGAGGTGTTTCCACTGCATTGGGTTCAACTCCTCGCTGTGCTGCTGGTGAAAAGGTGCGGAAAGCCGTCCGCGACTCGGGCGGCGGCCCCTGTACGCTGAATTGGACGCACCGGGGACGAGGACGTTAACCCGAACGGCCGTTCGCGGTTCCACGACCTCCCGCCGTACCAACGCCTCAAGTCGCCGGAATCCGCGCTGCAGTCCGCAGCAACTCCCATGCGCGTGCCAGATGGCGCTGTTCCGTGCGCAGGTTCCCGATGGCGACGCGGATCACGTATTTCCCGCGCAACACGGTGTGCGACAGGAAGACCTCCCCGGACGCGTTCACGGCGTCGAGGATTCGCGCGTTGTGTGCGTTCACTTCGGCATCCGTCATGGTCGAAGCGGACCCGGGCAGGGAGGTTGGCCCCGTGCGCGGGTCGTGCCGGAAACAGACCACGGAGAACGGATGCGGGGCCTCGATCGTCCAGCCCGGCGACTCGCGCACCCAGCCGGCGAACGTCGCCGCGAGTGCACAGTGATGTCGTATGCGCGCGGCGATCCCGTCCGCACCGAATGCGCGGATCACCATCCATAGCTTGAGTGCGCGAAAGCGGTGCCCAAGCTGGAAGCCGTAATCCATATAGTTGACCACGCTCTCCTGCTCGGCGGTTTCCAGGTACGCGGCGACGAGCGAAAACGCCCGCTTGAGCGCCTCCGGTCGGCGAACAAGCAGCACGGAGCAATCCATCGGCGTGAAGAGCCACTTGTGCGGGTTCACGACGAACGAATCCGCGCGGTCGGCGCCGGCCATGTGGTGCCTGAGCTCCGGCACCGCGCCGCAGACGCCGGCATAGGCCGCATCCACATGAAACCAGAGCTTCTCGCGCGCGCAGATATCGGCGACGGCGTCGAGCGGATCCACGCTGGTGCTGCTCGTGGTGCCGAGGACACCCACGACTGCGATGGGGCGGTGTCCCGCCGCGCGATCCGCCGCGATTGCGGCGTCGAGTGCGGACGGGATCATGCGAAAGTCGGCGTCGGACGCGATCGGGACGACGTTGTCGAGCCCGATGCCGAGCGTCATCGCGGCCTTGTGCACGGACGTATGCGCCTGGTCCGAGCAGTACACGCGGAGTGCGGGCAGGTCGCGGCCCGCGAGACCGCGGCGTCGGATATCGAGGGTCGGGTCCGCTTCGCGGGCGGCCGCGAGCGCGTAGAGCGTGGACGTGGAAGCGAGGTCGGTGATCGTCCCGAACCAGCCCGCAGGCAGGCCGATCAGCTGTCGCACCCAGTCGGTCGTCAGCGCCTCGAGCTCTGCCGCCGCAGGGCCGGTGCGCCACAGCATGGCGTTGGTGTTGAGCGCCGTGGCGAGCCATTCGCCGAGGATCGCGGGCACGCTCGCGGTGTTCGCGAAGTAGGCAAGGAAGCCCGGGTGGTTCCAGTGCGTGAGTCGCGGGACGATCTGGCTTTCGATGTCACCCAGGATGCGTGCCAGCGGTTCGGCGGAGTCCGGAGGCGTCGCCGGCAGGGCATCGCGCGTTGCGCCCGGTATGAGCGGTGGCAGCACCGGAAACCGCTCGGGGTGCTCGAAATACTCGCCGATCCAGTCCACGAGCTCCCGCGCGTGTTTCCGGAACTCCTCGGTTGGCAGGTCGCCGACAGCGTCTGGTTCGGTCACTGAAGTGTCTCGCAGGGAAACCATTGAATGTGAAGGAACGTATCATGAGGGTCCGAAGCGCCGCAGGCGCTTCGGCCTCCTTGCCGACCTCCCACTGACCGATGCTGATCGCCCTCGCCCTCCCCGCCGCCTTCGCGCTGCAAGCCCAGGTCACGATCGGCGCAGGCGCCAAGCGCGATTCACTCAGGATCCGCGAGGCGAGGACGGAGGCGGTGTTTGAAGAAGTGCGGGACGACACGTCCCGCCGTCGGCCACCGCGCCGCGTACCCGTGACCGACGCGCATTTCGCCAACGCGTATCGTGATCCGGCCGCGAAGGACCTGCTGACGCGCGCGCGGATCGCGCGGATGCGACAGGACTCAACACTCACGAACTACGACGCCAAGGCCTACGAGCGGGTGTCGGTCGGCCTGGGGTTCAAGGCGCTTGGCCGGGAACGGCTGGCATTCCGACATGAGAGCGCGTCGCGAATTCGGTGGAGCCGGAAGAGCGGAGCCTGGGTAGAGGTGACCGGCAGTCGGTCCGTGGCGCCGGTCGCGGACGACGAAAGCTCGAACAGCGGGTCGCCTCTTGCCCCGATCCCGTACTACCCAGGCCGTGACAACCTCTGGGTCGGGAGCGGCCTCGCGCGCGCCGAAGTGGACGAAGAGGACCTGGTCCACCCGATCGCGACCGGCGCCGAGGCGTACTACACCTACGCGACCGGCGATTCGGTGACCATGACGTTGCCCGACGGCGACACGATCGTACTGCGCGAGTTGTTGATCGCGGCGCGCAACCCGAAGTGGAACGTCGCGGTGGGGTCGTTCTGGTTCGATGTGCGCACCGCGCAGCTCGTGCGTGCGGTGTACCGCTTGAGCACGCCGCTGGATATCTGGGCCGCCGCACGGGAGGAGAGTGCGCGGGAGCGCGCGGACACGTCGAGGCGCGATCGCGGCAACGATGACGGGCCGCCGATCTGGGCGAAACCGTTCCTGTCGCCGATGAAGGCCGATATCTCCGGCATCACGATCGAGTACGGCCTGTACAACCAGCGATTCTGGCTTCCGCGCACGCAGGCGATCGAGGGGTACGCGCAGGTCAGTTTCATGCGCGTGCCGATCACATTCGAGCAGCGGTTTCGGTATGAAACCGTAAACGGGTCGGATTCCGTCCCGCCGATTCCCGTGCCGGCGCGCAGCCCCGTGCTCGTGCTTCGCGACAGTCTTCGCAAGGCGGGCGTGGATTCCGTCGTGCGCGACTCGCTGTTGCGGATCGCACGCCGCGAGCGGGCGGAACAACTCGCCCGCGACCGCGAGTCGCAGTGCCAGGCGACCGGCCTGCGGACGACGTATCGCCGCCAGTACGAGGGATCGTTGACGATCGCGATGCAGGTCCCGTGCGACTCCGCGAAACTCGCGAACTCGCCCGACCTGCCGCCGTCCATCTACGATGCCAACGAAGCCGTGTTCGGGGGCGCCGAGCGCGCCGCGCTGATGAAGGCCCTCGATTTCGGGCTGCAGCCCGGCTGGGGCCCGCAGCGGCCCACGATCGAATGGGGGCTCGCCCACACGCGGTACAATCGCGTCGAGGGATTCTCGACCGGCGCGACGATCACCAGCGCGCTGGGCCTCGGATATACGGCGTCGGCCGGGATCCGCGGGTCCTGGGCCGATCGCCAGGTCAACGGGGAACTCGGCGTGGCGCGCACCAACGGGCGCTCCGTCTATCGCGTGTCCGCGTTCCGGCGGCTGGTGGCCTCCGATGACTGGGGGAACCCGTTGTCGTTCGGTGCGTCCACCGCGGCGTTGCTCTATGCGCGCGACGAAGGGGCCTACTATCGCGCCATGGGAGCGGAGCTCCTGCGCGCACCGGCGAGCGGGCGCGGGCTCGAGTGGCGGCTGTTCGCCGAGCGGCAGCGCGGGGACTCGGTTCACTCGCGCTGGACCTTGTTCAAGGGCGGCAACGATGACCGCTTCATCGCGAACCCGCTGGCCGCGCCACTCACGCAGTTTGGTGGGTCGCTGCGCATACGGCCACAGTGGGGGCTGAACCCGGACGGCACGCGCCTGTTTACGGACCTTCGTGTCGAGGCGGCCGCCGGCGACTCGACTTACGCGCGCGTGATCGGCGATATGACCGTGACGACCGCGCTGCCCTTCGCCACCACGGCGCTTACGCTGAGCGCGGGCGGATCGGCGGGCGGGCTGCCAACACAACGGCGGTTCTTCCTCGGTGGCTTGCAGTCGGTCCGCGGCCAGACGGCGCTCGCGGCACGCGGCAACGCGTTCTGGCTCGCACGCGGCGAGATCGGGACGAGGAACACCGACGCCCGATACACCGTTTTCGGCGACATTGGCTGGGCGGGGAGCCGCGCC
>Ga0194131_10008142_pt1 | contig 13779 bp, 12 predicted proteins | sample TA2KigO120mmetaG_FD_148631 | JGI IMG/M metagenome (GOLD analysis project Ga0194131, IMG submission 148631) | Freshwater microbial communities from Lake Tanganyika, Tanzania - TA2015053 Kigoma Offshore 120m | ecosystem: Environmental > Aquatic > Freshwater > Lake | place: Tanzania: Lake... | reverse complement strand
TGCTGTCCTCCGCAGGGGTCTTCGCTGCCTTCAAACCCCTATCGATATTGATGCGGACGAGCATCCAGGAGATTCGCACGCGCGGCTCAAAACGGAAATGTGGGCTAAGATGGCCGTTCACCCTTCCATGTCCACTGCCCGGCGCTACTTCGACGAGACGATCGCTCTTCTCAATCAAATTCGCGACACCCAGATGGAAGCCCTGGACCGCGCCGCCGCGATCTGCGCCTCCTCTATCGCGCAGGGCGGTCTGGTCTTCCTCTTCGGCAACGGCCACTCCCGGATGCTTTGCGAGGAGATGACTCCCCGCCAAGGCTGCTTCGTGGGCTTCGTGGCGCTGGTGGAACTCGCCCTGTCCAATCACGCCAACATCGTTGGCGCCAACGGCCTCCGGGCGCCGCTGCACCTGGAAAAGTATGAAGGCTACGCTGAGGAGATCCTGAAAGGATTCCGCTTCGGCCCCCACGACGCCATGATCGTCGTCTCCACCAGCGGCATCCGCCCCGTGATTGTCGAAATGGCTCAGGGCGCTCGCCGCCGTGGGCTGCCGGTCATTGGAATGGAATCGTCTCCCGCCGTCACTGCGAACAGGCCGCGGCTGCTCACTCCTCCGGCCTGAAGCTGGTGGATGTCGCCGACGTCGTGCTCGACAACCGCTGCCCGCCGGGAGACTGCATCATTGATCTGGAAGGCTGCGAATGGCGCACCGCTCCCACCTCCACCGTCACCGGGGCCATGCTCATCAACATGCTCCGTGCTCTGACGGCGGAAAAGATGCTGGAACGTGGCGTGAAGCCGGTCCTGCTGCCCAGCCATCAGTTCCCCGGCCAGTCCAGCGCCGCGGAGCAACTGGAACGCTTCTACGAAGCCTACCGCCGCAGCCTCCGCCACCTGTACGAATAGGAGATCCCTGTGAAACCTGTCTCCATCGCCATGATCGGCTCCGGATTCGTGGCCGATTTCTACCTGCAGGGCCTGGCCGATGTCAACGGCCAGCACGTTGCCGTCAACTGGTCCCGGTCCCTTCGGCGCGCCCGCGCGTTCCATGCCCGCTGGGGCACGGGCGGGCATACCACCGATCTGGATGCCCTGATCGCACGGCCCGACATAGACCTGTTCATCATCGCCCTGCCCAACGAAATGCATGAGCCTGTCGCGCTCGCTCTGGCCAAGGCGCGCCGCAATCAGGTCTGCACCAAACCGCTGGCACGCAACCGCCGTGAAGCGCTCCGCATGCTTCAGGCCGCCCGCAGCTCCGGGGCGCTGCACGGCTACGCGGAGACCGAAGTGTTCGCGCCCGCCGTCGTCAAAGCCCGTCAGACCATTGAGGCGGGCGGCGTCGGGCGCGTGCTCTGGGTCCGATCCCGCGAATCGCACAGCGGTCCCCATTCCGCTCACTTCTGGGATGCCGGGCGCACCGGCGGCGGCGCGCTCAACGACCTGGCGCCGCACTGCATTGAAGCCGCCCGCTACTTCTTCGGCAAGGAAGATAAGGTGGTGGAAGTGATGGCCTGGGGCGCCACTCTGGTCCATGGCAGGAAGACCCAGGGTGAGGACAATGCCCTCCTGGTCATGAAGATGTCCGGCGGTGGCGTGGCCCACTGCGAACTCTCCTGGACCACGAAGGGCGGTCTCGACCTGCGCAACGAAGTGCACGGCAGCGAAGGCTCCATCTTCACCGACGTCACGCGCGGCACGCCCATCGCGATGTTTACCGGCAAACCTTCCGGCTACATCATCGAGAAAGCCGACATCGACTTTGGCTGGGCCCGGCCTCTCCCGGAAGAAGCGTTCACCTACGGTTACCAGGCTGAAATGCGCCACTTCGTCGAGTGTGTGCGTGACGGCCGTCAGCCGCGCGAGACCTATGAAGTGAAGACGGCTGCATCGTGAATGTGATCCTCGATGCCGGCTATGAGTCCATGCGGCGCAACCGCTGGGTCCGGGTGCGTTACTAGTGCGGCTCGACGGCCTGGTCATCGTCGTCAGCGGCTCGACGGGCATCGCGCGAGCCACCGCGGATGCCATCGGGGCCGCGGGTGGAACTGTCTTTGAGGCGTCGCTTGAGAGCGGCTACGACCTTCGCCGTGCCGATGACGCCCTGCGTGCCGCCGGCACCTGCCTTGACATGCACGGCCGCATCGACGGTCTCTTCAACATCGCCGGCGCCAGTGGCCGCCGTCATGGGGACGGCCCCCTCCATGAGTGCACCGATGAAGGCTGGGCGGAGACCCTGCGTTCGAACCTCGATACGGCCTTTCACCTCACGCGCGCCGTGCTGCCGTCCATGATGGCGCGGCGCGGTGGGTCCATCGTGCTCACCGGCAGCGTGCTCGCCACACACCCGAGCCCACGGCTCTTTGCCACCCACGCCTACGCCGCCGCCAAGGGAGCCATCGAAGCGCTGACGCTCTCCCTGGCGGCTTACTACGCACCGCAAGGCATTCGCGTCAACGCCATTACGCCCGGATTGGTCCACACACCCATGACCCAGCGGGCCCAGCAGAGCCTGGAGATCCAAGCCTACGCCGCCGGCAGGCAGCCTCTGGCGCAGGGTCTCATGTCGGCCGGGGACGTCGCCGGTTTGGCCCTCTTCCTTCTGAGCCCGGCATCCCGTATGATGACGGGACAGATCGTCGCCGCCGACGGCGGCTGGAGCGTCAGCGAACCCTGAACACCTCAACAGTCGAACACAACGCCATGACCCGCAAACCCCTCCGCACCACCGTCATCGGCAGCTATCCGTTTCCCGGCTGGCTGGAGTTCGCCACCCTGAACCTCGACCGCTTCGGTCCCGCCGACATCGAGGAGATGCAGGACGACGCCGTCCTGGCCGCACTCCACGATCAACTGGCCGCCGGACTTGACGTGGTCACCGACGGCGAACAGACCCGTTTCGATTTCAACCTCTCGTTCTACGGTTACCTCGAAGGCGTCGACAAAGCGCCGCGCGTTTCGCGCCGTTTCGGCCCGCCCGCGCACGATCAGCGCGGCGCTCATGCCATTACCGGCCCGCTGAAGGCGCCCCGTGGCCTTGGCGCCGTTCATGGATTCAACCGCCTTCGCAGGCTCGCACCCGCCGGGCCCATTCTCAAAGCCAGTGTGCCGGGACCCTACACCTTGAGCGGACGTCTCGTCCCCGGCAGCGTCTATCGCGACCGCTGGGATGTCACCGAAGCGCTCATCCCCATTGTCCGGGATGAACTCGTCGCGCTCACCGCCGCGGGCTGCCGCGAGATCACCATCGACGAGCCCTCCATGAGCTGCTACGCCCATCGCGAAGACCCGGCTCGTCTTGCCGCCATCTTCAAACGTGTCATCGCGCCCGTGGCAGGCCGCGCCCGCCTCTCAACCCATCTCTGCTTCGGCAATTACAAGGCCCGCGCGGTCGCCCCCCGAAGTTACGAACCGCTCTTTCCCGCGTTCCTCGAAGTGCCCGTCGATGAGATTCACCTGGAAATGGCCAGCCGACAATACGCCGGCCTTGAACTCATTCGCGAAATCGCACAGGTGCGCGACGTCGCAATCGGCGTCATCGACGTGAAGAACTATCACATCGAAACCGCGGCCGAGGTCGCGGCCGCCGTGCGCCGCTGCCTGCAACTTGCGCCCGCCGAACGGCTCGCCTTCGCACCGGACTGCGGCCTCAGCCAAACCGCGCGCTGGGCAGCCAGCCGCAAGCTGGCCAATCTGGTGGAAGGCGTGGTGGAAGTGCGCCGGGAACTCGGACTCGCCTGAGGACGCTCAGAAATCCGCTGCCGCAGTCACCGGCAACGTCACCGTCACTCGCGTTCCGCGCCCCGGTTCGCTCACAATCCGGATCTCGCCCCTGTGGCCGCGCACAATCTGCCGTGCGTTGAACATGCTCCAGTTGCCGGTCGAAACCCGTCCCTGAGCCACTTTGAATCCCGGGTCGAAGATGGAAGCGATCTCGCCGTCGGAAATCCCGTGACCGCTGTCGCAGACACTCACCTCCATGTCCGCGCCGTTCACCGATGTGTGGATCGAAACCGTGCCGCCCGTCTCGCTGGCGGCGATCGCATTGGTCACAAGATCGTAAAACACGGCGCTCATCTGCTGGGGATGGCAAACCATCTCCGGCAGAGCTCCCAGGTGCAACTCAATCCGGACCTTGTCCCGGCTGGCCGGCGGGATCAGCGCCGCCACGTCCTCCACCAGGTCGTTGAGGTTCACCGGTTTCACCTCGGCCTGGTCCAGATTCGTGAAACGCCCCATCCGCGTCGCAATCTGCTGCAGCCGCTTCGCCGATTCCTGAATGTTCCGCCGCAGGTCCGCCTGCAGCCGTACCAGTTTGGCCTGCTGCTCCGGCGCCGATGTGGCCTGCCTCGAGGCAAGCAGCAGCAGCGTGTCGATGCTGCTCATCATCGCCCCCACCGGCGAGTTCAACTCGTGGCTCAACGCCGCTGCCAGGCGCCCCATCGAAGCGGCGTTTTCGGAGATCGCAAGCCGCCCCTGTGCCTCCCGCAGGTCGTTCGCCGCGTGCAGCATCTGAATCTGTGTCCGGTGGTAGTCCATCCGCTGACGGTAGATCGCCGCGCAAAGCACAGTTGTGAGCAGGGTCAGCATGATCATGAAGAACAGATAGGATGGGTCTAGTGTCACTTCAGGCAGGTACGTTGCGCTCGCGGACATCGTCAGGCTGAGGTACACCGCGATCTGGGCCAGCCCCAGACCCAGCAGTTGCCACGGCTCAAACGGAATCGCCGCCACCGCCACAAGCTGAATCAGCGCCACCTGGCCAGGCACGAAATCCTCCCCCCGGTGAGGCGTCCGGTACAGCAGCAGGGAGGACTCAATCAGCGCCGCGGTCCCAACCGTCAGAACACCCCAGGCAATCTTCCGGCAGTGGTCATACAACCAGGCGACCCGGCTGGCCACCAGGGCGGCCAACCCCAGGCCGGAAATCAACAGATCGGTGGCGTACCGCGGACCCTGCCCCCCGTCAAAACCGATAAACGCCAGATGGATCAGCAGCATGAGCGCCGAAGCGCCCATGCCAAGCACGCCAACCAGCAGCAGGCCTCGGTTGGCCAGCACCAGAAGATCCTGCCGGAACGCTTCGTCGATAGGGGCCGCGTGAGGAAAGAGATATCCCCGCAGCTCGGCGAGCCGCATAGGGTTACTTTAGCGCCGTTTCCGTGTTCGCGTCAGTTCGCCACGGCGGCGGTGGTCGCCTTCGTGGTCTTCCGCCGGCCCTTGGTGGCCGACGCCGCTTGCTTGTCGCTCTTCTTCAAGCTGGGCAATGCGATCGAAAGCACGAACTTCTTTTCGCCGTGCTCATCAAACTTCACGACAATATGCTCTTCCGTGCAGGATTGAACGGAACCAAGACCGAATTTTAGATGTTCGATGGAAGTGCCTTGGGCGAAGGGAGGCTTGCTGGCCATTGAGTAGTATAAACCTCTGATTTTACAGTAACATATCCTGTTCGAAATGTCGAATCGCCCCCCTGGACCCTTTGTACCGGTACCCTTTGGGTCCCCATGCCCTGCACGATAAGATGGGTGTAGCCAATGGGTTTCATCCGCAGTCTGGGGCTCGAAATTCTATTGCTTTTCGCGGTCCTCTGGGCCCAGCGCAAGCTGCGCAACTGGGCTCTGGCGGGCGAAGAAGAGCCCCGGCGCCGCCGCGCCATCCACCTGCTTTGGGGTGCTTTTGCGCTCCTCAACATGGCCTGCATTCTGCTCAGTCTCACCCAGACGGGATTCCACACCCGAGTCCCCGCCCTCATCTGGCTGCGCGGCCTTGCCTTGGCGCTGGCCATCTTTCAAGCCGCCGCCTTTCTGCTGGTGGTCCTTTTCCGCCGCCTTCCCGCCTTCAACCCCGAACGCCGCCAAGCCCTCCGCATCGTCCAGGCCGCCATCATCGCCGCGCCGGCCGCCGTGGTCGGCTTCGGCATCGTCCGCCGCAATGACTTTACTTTGAAGCAGGTCGACCTTCACGTCCCCGGCCTGCCCAGGGACCTCGACGGCCTTCGCATCGCCCAGATCACCGACGTCCACCTCAGCGCCTACTTCTCCGAAAAGGACCTTGAGCGCGCCGTCGACATGGCCAACGAGACCCGACCCGACCTTACCGTCGTCACCGGCGACCTGATCACCCGCGTCCGCGATCCGCTCGATACCGCCATCCGGCACATCTCACGCCTGCGCGCTGCCTCCGGCGTCTGGGGGTGCCACGGCAATCACGAAATCTACGCCGGGTGCGAGGAGTATGCCACCCGCCAAGCCGCCCGGGCCGGTGTGCGCTACCTGCGCGGCCAGGCCGTTGCGCTCCGCTTCGGCGCCGCCACCCTGAATCTTTCCGGCGTCGATTACCAGCCCCAGGCAAGGGGATATCTCGCCGGCGGCGGCGCATGGGTGCTGCCGGAAGCGTACAATATTCTCTTGTCACATAACCCCGATGTCTTCCCCGTGGCCGTGGGCCATGGATTTGATCTCATCCTGAGCGGGCATACACACGGCGGCCAGGTCAATGTCGAAATCCTTGACCGCCACATCAGCCCGGTCCGCTTTTTTACTCCGTTTGTGTACGGCGTCTACCAGGAAAACAGGTCCCGGATGTATGTAAGCCGGGGGCTCGGCACGGTGGGCGTCCCCGCGAGGATCGGCGCACCGCCGGAGGTGCCGCTGATACGCCTGTGCGCTACCTGATCCTCAGCGATATTCACGCCAACTGGGAGGCCCTGCAGGCGGTCCTCGAAGACTCCCGGGACGCCTACGATTCCATCGTCTGCTGCGGCGATATCGTCGGCTACGGCCCGGACCCGAACCGTGTCACTGACTGGGTGCGCCAGGCCGCCTCCACCGCCTCCATCCGCGGCAACCACGACAAAGCCTGCGCCGGGCTCGACGACATCTCATGGTTCAACCCCGTCGCCCAGACCTCCGCCCTCTGGACCCGCCGTGAACTCTCCCCCGACAACCTGGCCTTCCTGCGCGCGCTCCCCCAGGGACCCGCCGATCTGGGCCGTTTCAACGTCTTCCACGGCTCCCCCATCGATGAGGATGCCTACCTGATTTCCCAGCGCGACGCCGCCGACGTCGCCGGATACCTCGACCGTGCGTTGAATTTCTTCGGCCACACCCATATCCAGGGCGGCTTCCTCTGCCATCGCATGGGCGTTGTTCGCATTCCCCGCACCTCCACGCGCGATACCCGCCAGACTCTGCAGTTTGAAGAAGGGGTCCGCTATCTGATCAACCCCGGCGCCGTGGGCCAGCCCCGGGATGGCGATCCGCGCGCGGCCTATGTGCTCTACGAAGAGGGAAGCGATACCCTCACCTACCACCGCGTCGTCTACGATGTGGCCTCAGTGCAGCACCGCATTCGCGCCGCCGGCCTTCCCGATCTGCTCGCGCAGCGTCTCGGCGTCGGCAGTTAAACTGATCTTTAGTGTTCCATCAACTCGAAACGGGCATCTCCCGGGCTTTTGCCGCCTTCCTCAAGAACCAGTACAACGCCGAACTTCCGGTCCAGATCGAACAGCCCAAGAAGCCCGAGTTCGGCGAGTTCGCCGTGCCCGCCGCGTTTCAACTCGCCCGGCAGCTTCGCCAGCCGCCCAACGCCATCGCCGCTGCCATCGCCGCTGCCATGCCCGCCATCAGCGGCGTCCGCGCGCTGGAAGTGGCGGGAGGCTACATAAACATCCGCCTGGACCGCGGAACCTATGGCCAATCCCTCCTTACCCCGCGGCCTCAGCCGGTTCCGCCGGAAGGCAAGGTGATTGTCGAACACACCAACATCAATCCGAACAAAGCGGCACACATCGGCCATCTTCGGAACGCGGTCCTGGGAGACACCTTCGTGCGCATGTTGCGCGCCAGTGGCAGCGCGGTGGAGGTGCAGAACTACATCGACAACACGGGTGTCCAGGTGGCCGATGTCGTCGTCGGGTTCCATCATCTGGAAGGCCGCTCCCTGGCCGAAGTTCTGGCGCTGGTGAATGATCCGTCCGTCCGCTTCGACTACCTCTGCTGGGACCTCTACGCCCGCACGTCAGCCCACTACGACGAACATCCGGAGTCGCTTGCCCTCCGCCGCGCCGTCCTGCACGAGATCGAGGAAGGAACCAGCGAACTGGCTGCCCTGGGCCACGTGGTGGCCGACGCCATTGTCACCTGTCACCTGAAAACCATGGCCCGGCTCGGCGTCACCTATGATGTGCTGCCGCGCGAAAGTGAAATCCTGCACCTCCAGTTCTGGGCCACGGCCTTCGAACAACTGCGCGATCGCCACGCCATCTACCTGGAATCCGAAGGCAAGAACAGCGGCTGCTGGGTGATGCCGGGCTCCGCGTTCTCCTCCTCCGGCGGCGAGGATGACAGCAAAGTGATCGTCCGTTCGAACGGAACTGTCACCTACGTTGGCAAGGACATTGCGTATCAGCTCTGGAAGTTCGGCCTCCTGGGCAAGGATTTTCATTACCGCCAGTTCCCTCACCCAACATTTGGAACGCCGCTTTGGGTCTCAACCGTCCAGCGCGGCTCAGCCGGCCATCCCGGCTTCGGCGGTGGTTCCAGCGTCTACAACGTCATCGATTCCCGCCAGTCCTACCTGCAGGACGTCGTCCGGGCAGGCCTCCGCGCCCTGGGCTATGAGGATCAGGCCCGCGGTTCCATTCACTTCTCGTATGAGATGGTGGCGCTGTCCCCCCGCACCTGCGCCGAACTCGGCATCACGCTGAGCGAAGAGGACCAGAAACGAACCTACGTCGAGGTCTCGGGCCGCAAGGGACTCGGCGTGAAAGCCGATGACCTCATCGACAAGCTGATTGAGAAGGCGCTCGAAGAGGTCCGCTCCCGTCACGCCGCGGATTCTGAGGAGGACTGCCGCCGCGTCGCCAACCAGATCGCCATCGGCGCCCTGCGCTACTTCATGCTGAAGTACACCCGCGGCTCGGTCATCGCGTTCGACCTCGGCGAGGCGCTGGCCTTCGAAGGCGAAACCGGACCCTACGTCCAGTACGCCGCCGTCCGTGCCCGCAACATCCTTCGCAAGATGGCCGCCCGGGGCGAATCCCTGCCCGATTTCGAATCCGCTCTCAACGCGGATATCTTCGGCCGCCAACTGGCCGATGAAACCCTGTGGCAGCTCCTCCTGGATGCATCACGGCTCGATTCGGCGCTCGACAAAGCCACCGCGTCCGGCGAACCCTCCCACATGGCCCGGTTCGCCTTCCAATTGGCCCAGTCGTTTTCGAACTTCTACCACCTCTATCCCGTGCTCTCGGAATCCGATGCCGAAAAGCGGATCGTGCTTCTCTGGATGACCCGCTACTATGCGGCGCAGCTTGAACGGTCGCTCGCCATCCTCGGGGTCGAAGTTCCCGAATTCATGTAACCCCCCAAGCAGTCCAATGCTCGCGGGTGTTTGTGGAAGAACTCCACCCCGTGCGACCACGCCAGATCGTCACCGCCTCACCGTGACGCGGCAGCAGCGGAGGGAGAGGTGTTGGAGAGAGGTGTCGGGTGTATACTGTTTTGTTCCGGGAGACCAGATTCACAACCTCCCAAAGGACATCCTGATGGAGTGGGTGAAGGAGCGGATCCGGATCCGCGGGGGCTGAAACCGGCGAACTGCTGTACGGGATAGGCCCGGTGGAGTACCCGGCGCAAGCCACACCAGGACCATCCTCATTGATTATGCCGTCTTCCGGAAAACGGCACGCACGGATCGAAAGGGGAGTTTGGAAACGGGCTGGCCTGGGCCAGCACCGCGCTAACATCTACCAATGCGATTGCTCTTGGCACTCCTCGCGCTTGGCGCCAGCGCCCAAACGCGCGAGACAAATCCCTACGCGCTCACCGACCGGGACGCCTTGGCGAAGGGCCGGCAGCTTTACAGCTTCTACTGCGTTTTCTGTCATGGGATGGACGGCGCTTCCGGCCGCGGTTCGCAACTGGCCTCCTCGTACCGCAAGCACGGTTCGTCAGATCGCGAGATGTATCGCACCATCGCTGACGGCGTGCCCGGCACGGAAATGTCGGGCCATTGGATCGAAGAGGATGAGATCTGGAAGATCGTGCTCTTCGTGCGGCAGATCGAACAGAACGCATCGGGGCGAGGCCAGGGCTGCCGGGCGGACGCCGGCGGTGACCCGGTCAGAGGCGCCGCCCTCTTCCAGCACGCCTGCGGGAGTTGCCATAGCGCGGCGTCGCGGCTCGGGCCGGACCTCGCGGCCATCGGCGCGACACGCTCTCGAGAACACCTGCGAGAGTCCATCGTCGAACCGGACAAAGTCATCTCCAGGGTTTTTCGCGCCGTGCGCGTCCGCACCAATCAGGGCGAGGCCGTGCACGGGCTGCTGCTCAATCAGGACCAATACACGCTCCACCTGCTGGACGTGCGGGAACAAATCCGCTCGTTCCAGCGGAGTGCTCTCGCGGAGGTCGTCTTTCCAAAGGAATCCTTGATGCCGTCGTTTGCCAAGTCGTTCAGCGCGGGTGAAATCGATGACGTGTTGGCCCATCTGTGCGGAGGCAAGCGATGACGGGCCGCTTGTTGCTGGCGGCATTGGTGGCCCAGGTCGCCGTAGCCCAGGTCACCCAGGCGCAACTGGTCGACGCCGCGAAAACCCCGCGAAACTGGCTAATGTACTCCGGCGACTATCGCTCCCAGCGGCACAGCGGGCTCACCGCCCTGACGCCCGCGAACGTGAAGGATCTCGATCTCAAGTGGGTCTACCAGGCCAAGATCGTCGAGAAGTTCGAAACCACGCCCCTTGTTGTGGACGGCGTTATGTACATCACGTTGCCGCCCTCCGATGTTGTGGCGCTGGATGCCGCCACGGGTGTCCGCCTCTGGGAGTACAAGCGCTCCATGCCGCCGCGGCCCCAGGTCTGTTGTGGCCAGGTCAACCGCGGCGTGGCCATCCAGGGCGACCGCCTCTTCGCCGCCACTGTCGACGCCCACGTCATCGCCCTTGACCGCAAGACCGGCCGCCTGTTGTGGGACACGGAGATGATCGACTACCGGACCGGCTACTCCGGCACGCATGCGCCGTTGGTGGTGAAGGATAAGGTGCTGGTTGGCGTGGCGGGCGGCGAGTACGGCATTCGCGGCTTTATCGACGCCTACGACATCGCCACCGGCCAACGCAAATGGCGATTCTATACAGTGGCCGGCCCGGGCGAATTCGGACGTGAGACCTGGGCCGGAGATTCCTGGAAGACCGGTGGCTCCTCAGTCTGGATCACCGGCAGCTACGATCCGGAACTCAACCTCACGTACTGGGGCACAGGCAATCCTGGCCCCGATTGGAACGGCGATGTCCGCCTGGGCGACAATCTGTTCTCTTGCTCCGTGGTCGCGCTTGACGCCGATACCGGCCAGCGCAAATGGCATTTCCAGTTCACGCCGCACGACGAGCACGATTGGGATGCCACCCAGATCATGATGTTGCTCGACCGCCCCGTGCGCGGGCAGAATCGCAAGGTGCTGGTCACGGCCAATCGCAACGGCTTCTACTATGTCCTCGACCGGGCTACCGGTGAGTTTCTGCACGGCCGGCCGTTTGTGAAGCAGACCTGGGCCGTGGGTCTGGACGAGCGCGGCCGTCCCGTGCGCGCGCCAGGCAAAGATCCGACGCCGGAGGGCAATCACGTCTATCCGGGGGTGGCCGGCGGCACGAATTGGAGTTCTCCTTCGTATAGCCCCATAACGGATCTCTTCTATGTCACAGCGCGCGAAGGTGGAAGCCTCTACTTCAAAGGCGAGGCGGACTACAAGCCGGGCCGCCGCTTCCAGGGCGGCTTTGCCAACAACGAAAGAGTGTCCGGTGATTGGTATGGCGCGGTGCGCGCGCTGGATCCTTCCACCGGCGAACGCAAGTGGGAACACAAGCTCAGGATTCCGTCGATCGCCGGCGTGCTTTCGACGGCGGGAGGCCTGGTCTTCGTCGGCACCGAGGACGGCTATTTCAAAGCGCTCGACGCAAGCAGCGGCAGCGACCTTTGGCATCTGAACCTCGGGGGCCGCGTGAGGGCTTCGCCGATGTCGTTCGCAGTGGATGGCGAACAGCGCGTGGCCATTGCCGCCGGCAGCGGGCTGTTTGTATTCGGGCTTCGCTGACCGGGCGGCCCGCGGCAGAGAGAAGGGAGCAATTCATGCGTATATTGATCGCGACGGCCGCGCTGAGCCTGCTTGGCGTGCAACTGTTGGCTCAAGGCAGCGCCACGGTGGTCGGCGTCGCCACGGACTCAAGCGCGGCGGCCGTGCCTGGTGTGCAACTTACAATCTCGAATGTTAGTACCGGCGTATCCTACCGGACGATTTCGGATGGGGCAGGGCGCTACAACTTCTCGCGGCTTCCGGTAGGCGACTACCGCCTGGAGGCCAGCGCGGAAGGCTTCAAGCGCGTGCAGCAGAGCGGGATCAACCTCACCGCCGAACAGACCCTGACCGTCGACGTCACGCTGGAGGTAGGCGCGGTGGCGGAGTCCGTGGAGGTTACCGCCAACGTCTCGGCTCTGGAAACCGCCACCTCAACCATCCGCACCGTCGTGCGCCGCGAGCAGATCACTGACCTGCCGCTGAACGGACGCAACGCGCTCCAGTTACAGGCATTGCTGCCCGGCGCGGTCAATCACGCCAGTGCCCGCGCAAGTTTCGCGCAGGAAGCCGGCTATTCGGTGAATGGCGCCCGCGGCACCGACAACAACTTCCTTCTCGACGGCGGCCAGAACGTGGACGTGTTCACCGGATTCGCAACTTCTCTGCCGAATCCCGACGCGCTGCAGGAGTTCAGCGTGCTGTCGTCGAGTTTCAGCGCCGAGTACGGACGCGGCGCCGGATCCCTGGTGACGGCAGTCACCAAGAGCGGCACCAATCAGATCCACGGCACTGCGTATGACTTTCTTCGCAACGACGCACTCGACGCCCGGTCGTTCTTTGCGCACCGCGGGCTGGTGGACAAGCAGAAACTGCGCCGCAATCAGTTCGGCGCGTCCGCCGGCGGGCCCATCCGGCGAGACAAGTCGTTCCTGTTCGCATCCTGGGAATCGCTGCGCGAACGGCGCTCGACAACGCGCACGGACCTGATCGTTCCAACCGCCGCCGAACGGGCCGGCGATTTTTCCGCGACGGCACGAAAGCCTTTTGATCCTGCCACCGCGAACCGCCTTCCCTTCCCCAACCACGGCATTCCGCGTACGCGGCAATCGCAGGCCGCCCGGGCCATCGCCGATGTGCTCGTGCCGCTTCCCAACTTCGGCGCCAACCAGTTCATCTACAACAGCCCGGCAACCGACGACCGCAATCAGGTCGTAACACGCTTCGACCACAACTTCACCGACAACGACCGCCTCTACGTCAGCTATTTTTTCAACGACACCTTCGGCACGCAGAACTTCACGGTGCCGCTTTCCGATGGCTTCTCGAATTGGACGAACAATCGCGGTCTCGTCAATTACACCAAGGTCATCACACCGGCGCTGCTGGGCACTTTCAGCTACACCATCAACCACCTGAACTTCGGCCGGGGTGCGCTTCCGATTCTTCCCGACAAGTATCCCGGCGAACCGGGCAAACTGGCTCCGGGTTTCCGCTATGACTATGTGGGCGTGCGGACGAAGTCGGCGACGCCGCAGTTCCCCATGAATACGCGGCTCGGGCAGGTCGCTGGCTACTATCCCACATTTCCGTTTTGAGCCGCGCGTGCGAATCTCCTGGATGCTCGTCCGCATCAATATCGATAGGGGTTTGAAGGCAGCGAAGACCCCTGCGGAGGACAGCACCCAATGGGTGACAAACAAAACC
>Ga0194131_10008140_pt1 | contig 13781 bp, 11 predicted proteins | sample TA2KigO120mmetaG_FD_148631 | JGI IMG/M metagenome (GOLD analysis project Ga0194131, IMG submission 148631) | Freshwater microbial communities from Lake Tanganyika, Tanzania - TA2015053 Kigoma Offshore 120m | ecosystem: Environmental > Aquatic > Freshwater > Lake | place: Tanzania: Lake... | reverse complement strand
GCAAGCCGCTACGCGGGCGCGGGCTTCGACGCCGCGATGGAGGGCGCCCTGTCGCTGCGCGAGGCCGGGAGACCCGCCGCGGCGGTGCGGCTCCTGCGCAGCACCACCGCGCCGAGCAGCGAAGACGACCGCTGGCGGCGCGAGCTGCTCGCCGAGGCGCTCATCGACGCCGATCAGCTCGACGAGGCCGAAGAGGTGTGGACCAGCGTCGGCGCCGGGTCGAACGACGAGGCCGCACGCTTCGGCCGCGCCCGCGTGGCGCGGGCCAAGGGCGACTACGAGACCGCGTTACGACTGCTCGACGCCAACGGCGACCCCCGGGCCCCGGAGGAGCGCGGGCTCGCGCTCGAGGGCCTCGGCCGGTACGACGAGGCCGCCGCCGCGTACGACCTTCTCGCGACCGGTGTCACCGCCGAGTTCCAGACAGCCGGGCGCGTGGGCCAGGCCCGCGTGCGGCTCGCTCAGGACGACGCGCCGGGCGCGCTGGCGGCCCTGGCCAAGCTCGCGATCGTCGACCCCGGCTACACGCTCACCGCCGCGCAGATCCGCGGCGAGGCCCTCCTCGCCACCGGCCGCGTGGACGAGGCCCGCGACGTGTACGCGGCGCTCGACGGCGACGCCGAGCAGCGCACCGTGCGCCTCCTCGGCCTGGCCGAGTGCGAGCTGGCCAGCGACGACGCCAGGGGGGCGCTGTCCTACTTCGACCAGGCGCAGAAGGGCAGCACCGACCGCTTCTACCAGGCCCACGCCATCGCGGGCCTGGCGCACGTGGACGGAACTCGGCTTTCCCCGCAAGGCACGCGCCGAGCTAGAGCGCCTCCGCAGCGAGTACCCCGAGCGGGAAGACGCCATCGAGCGGGCGGCCGTGGCGGCCGGAGGCTGACACCGCCCGCGGCTCGCGTCATCCGCGCGGTGCAGGGTGTTCCTCTTCACGCCGCTGGTGCTTTGTCTCGTCGGCTGTGCCGACCAGCACGTGTTGCTCGACGCCGACGTCCGCTCTTCGGTCGACCCGCCCGAGGACCCGGTCCACGACGGCTTCTGGGGACTCAACGGCTTCCTCGACGAGCGCGGCCTCGACGACCTCGGCGAGCATTTCCAGATGACGACGTCAGGCGTGGCGAACCGGGAGCCCGAGTTCGGCACGGAAGACCTGCTCCCCCTGGTGCGCCCGGTAGGCCAGCGCGCCAACCTGCGCATCGCCGGGCTGGCGACAGGATTACTGGGCGATGTCCGCCGACGAGATCGTCAACTACGGCGCCACGCTCGGCAGCGAGCCGGCGACGATGATCTTCCTCGACTGGGAATACGACCGCGAGGAACGCTGGTTCGAAGGGAGCGTGGGAAACGACTACTTCGACGAGCCCGAGATGCAGGATGCGCTCGCGACGCTGGGCGAGTTCCTCGGCGGCTAGGACCGGGCGAGCACGACGCCGAAGTCCTCCTTCAAGGCGTCGCCGAACATCGCCCGGAGCCGGGTGTCGGTGGGGCCGCGGGTCACGCGCCCTTCCCAGGAGATCGTCGTCACCTCGGGCAGCTCGACGCCCTCGACGACACTGACGTTCGCTCGATGGCGGAAGATCCCTCCGGCGGCAATCCGTCCCGAGCTCGGGACGATTACGCGCCCCGCGCGCGCCGCGACCGTGTCGAGCAGCGCGTCGAGCTCCGGGTGCAAGAGGGTCTCTCCCCGCCAACCCAGGTAGAGCGTCTCCACCCGGCCCACGTTGTCGAGGATCCGCGCCGCTGCCTCCGCCCCCAGGAAGCCACGCGAGGTGTCGAGGTAGCGGAGGTCGCGCAGCTCCGCGAGCCGGCGGGGGTCGCCGAGCACCGCGTCGAAGCCGACCGGTGAACGCGCGAACATGCGACGCAGGAGCGGGCTCCCCGGGTCGGCCGGCACGTCGCTCGCCTCGAGCACGAGCGCATCGACGCGTCGACGCGCGGGCGCCGCCACTCGAATCGTCTCGCGTGCGAGCGCCACGATGGAGTCACTGTCGCGACGCAGGTAGCAATTCTGAACGCAGGGCGTGGTGCAGGCTTTCACCACCTCTCGCCGGGCGCGCAGCGCCTCGCTCTCCCACAGCTGGCGCAGCGTCTGCTCGCGCACCGAGCCGAAACGTCCCGCGAGGAAGTCCAACTTGCCGTCGCACATCATCGCCTGCCCGTCGGCGTTGACGTAGAGTTCCTTCCACCCGGCCCAGCAGGGAGCGTCGAGGGGCGCCAGCCCCTCGCGGTAGTAGCGCGGCACCAGGGCGAGATCGTCCGGGCGGTTGAGCACCAGGGGGTGGCCCGAGATCGCGGTGATAGCCCCCTCGAGCGCAGGCATGTCCTCGGGCCGAAACCACATGCCGCCCACCATGTCGTCGTCGCGATTGCGAAACAGGTTGAGCACCTGCACGCCCTGGAAACCCTGCTCGCCCAGCCAGTCGACGAAGTCCGCGAAGCCCGCGGCGTTCTCGCGGTGCAAGATCGCGTTGGCGCACACCTTGCGGTGGGGATTGCCGCGGGCCTCGTCGGCCTCGCGGAGCGCCCCGTAGCCGGCCATGGCGCGCTTGAAGCTGCCCGCCCCACGAACCCGGTCGTGGATGGGCTCGGGGCCGTCGAGCGAAATGTTGACGTGCAGTTTCTCGGGGGGGATGGTCGCGAGGCGCGCGGCGCGCTCCGGCTTGATGAGCGTCGCGTTCGTCGTCAGCGTCACATGCATGTCGCGACGAGCGGCGTGGGCGAGGATCTCCTCGAGGTCGGGCCGCACGAAGGGCTCGCCGCCAAGCGGGTTGAACACGCGCACCCCCCAGTCGGCGGCCTGGTCGACGAGGTCCATCAGCTCGCGCGCCGACAGCTCGGGGCTGTCGTAGCAGGTGGTACACATCACGCACGACAGGTTGCAGCGAAGCGTGACGTTCACGCTCAGCCAGTCGGGCGGCGCCAGCGAGCGGTTGAGCACTCGCGAGGCCCACATCCGGGCATCGCGCGTGATCTCGCCGAGGGGGCGCGCCATGGCGGGGGTGTATCATCCGCCGGTGCGCGTCCTCGTCGTTCACCATGGTCAACTCGCGGGCGGCGACGGCCCCACTACCGGCGGGGCCATCCGCGCCGCCCAACACGTTCGTGCCTTACGACGCGCGGGCCACGAGGTCCACGCGCTCGCGAGAGCCCAGGACGAGCCCGGCGGCTTCACCGGCCCTCGCCACCTCGCCGCGAGAGCGCGAGGCTTCGACTGGGTGCTCTGCGTGTCCCCGGAGGAAGCCCCGTCGCTGAAGGGCGTTGCCCCCCTGGTCGTCGATCTCTACGCGCCCCGGTTGCTCGAGGCAGCGTGGCAAGGCGAGCAGGAAGACGCCGCCCAGCGCACCCTGCTCGCCATCGACGCCGCCGACGAGGTGTTGTTCTCCAACCCACGGCAGCGCTGGTTTTACCTCGGCCTCCTCGCCGCCTGCGGATGGGACGTGTCGCGACCGGTGGGGCACGTGGTCCCCCTCGCAGTGGAGCCGATCGCCCCGGGCAAGCGCGCGCGCAAGCCGATCGTCGTGTGCGGCGGCTACCCCTGGCCCTGGCAGGACGCCCGCGACACCCTCGCCCGCGCCGCCGCTCACCTCGGCAAGCGCGCCGAGTTGCGGGTGGTGGGCCTCGACGGCGCCATGCTCCGCCGCGCGGAGTGGCAGGCGCTCTGCGCCCGGGCCGACGTCGCACTCGACCGCTACGCGCACCACGTGGAACGGGAACTGGCGCTCTCCTTCCGGCAGATCGACTACCTTTCCGCCGGTCTCCCCATCGTGAGCGACCCGTGGACGCCGCTCGCCGACGAGCTACGCCGCGAGGGCGCCGGCTGGGTGGATGAGAGCCTGGAAGACGCGCTCGACCGGGCGCTACTCGGCGCCGAGGCCTCCCGGGACGGCGTGGCGCGGGTGGCGGCCCACTACCGGGAGGAGGTGGCCTACGCGGCAGTGGAGAAGCTGGCGCCGTCCATGCGCGCGCGCCCCTGGACGGCGCTGCGCTGGTCGCGACAGGCCGCCGCCGCCGTGCTCGCCGCGCGGGAGGACCGTCGCCACCGCGACGCCGCCGAGGCCGAGGTGCTCGCCAAACGCGCGGAGGTGGAAGCGCTCCACGCCCAGGTCGCGGCCCTCGCCACCAGCGTGGCGCAGCTGAGCGCGGCGATGGCCGACGTGGCCGCCTTCCGTCGCGAGACGGTGGCCGTGCTCGGCACCCGCCTCGCCGGCCAGACCGAAGAGGCGGAGCACCTTCGCCGGGAACTGGCCATCGCCCAGGCCGACCTCGAGAAGAAGCAGCTCGAGCTCGACCAGCTACGCGCCGAGCGGGATCGCCTCGGCGGCGTGCTGCGACGGCTGGGGCGGTAGCGGGGTCGGCTACGGCGCCGTGGCGCTCCGGGGACGCGCGGCACCGGTCAAGGCCTACGCGATCGACCGGGTGTGAGCGTTACAACGCAGGCGCATGTCCCGTCGCGAGATCGGCCGGTGGAATCTGACCCCTGAACGCCGCCCCGGCGGCACCGCCGAGGTGTGGCGCGCGGTACACGGCGACGAGGTGGCGGCGCTGAAGATCGCGCGCACCGGGCAGGATGCGCCGATGTTCCGTCGTGAGCGTGATGCGCTCGTCGACATCGCCCGCCTCGACGCCACCGCCCCGTCCTGGGTGGTGACGGTGCTCGACCATGGCGAGGTGGACGATCTGCCCTGGATCGCGCTGCCGTGGTTCCCCCACACGCTGCGCAGCTTCGTGGCGAGCGGGCCCGGGCTCGGCGCGGTGCTCCGGGCCTGCGAGGGCGCCACCGCCGCGCTTTTCCGCCTGCACCAGTCGGGCGCCTCGCTCGGCTCGCCCCGGTTGCACCACGACGTGAAGCCCGACAACTTCCTCGTCGACGGGGAGGGGCGGGTGGTGCTCGCCGACCTCGGCACGGCGCGGGCCGACTCGCTCGTGGGCGCGGTGGCGCCCACGGTGGCGTACACGCCCCGCTACGCGCCGGTGGAGCAGGCACTCGCGCTCTCGCGGCAACCCGACCCCTCGGTCGATGCCCACGCGCTCGCGGTGACGATCTACGCCTGCCTCTGCGGCACCGAGCCCGACAGCAAGGGCGCCCACGTGCCCTACACTGCCGAGGGCGCGCCCCTGCTCGACGCCCCGGGGAAGTCCGCGCCCGATCTCGAGGCCCTTCGCCGCCGTCCCCTCGGCGATCTCGTGCGCCTCGACGAGATGGACGCGCTCACGCCAGGCGACGTGAACCGCCTGCGCAACGCGCTCGGCGATGCTTGCGGTGACGAAGGGCTCGCGCAGAGACTGGCCGACCTGCTCGCGCCCGCGTTGCAGCGCGCCCTCGAGCCCGACCCCGCTCGGCGCGACGGCGACCTCCGCAAGCTGGCCGCCGCGCTGGAGGCCGCGCGCCGTGCGCTCGGCGACGACGCCCCGCTCCGGCCCGACGAAGACGACCCGGTTGCCCGCTACGTGCTGGTGATCATCGGCATCGTGGCCGTGACGATGCTCGGCGTGCTGGCGATGGCGCAGTGACGCTCAGCGGCGCCTCGCCCGAGCGCTTCTGCGCGTAGACCCTCAGCTTGCTCTCGAGCCTAGCTCGCCACTCGGGATCGTCCGCCGCGCCCACGGCGAGCCGAGCCACCGCGTGGCACAGGGCGGCGACCTGGCGCGGGCGCTCCTTCACCGACCACGACCCCCCGGTCGCATCCGAGAACGACCCTATCCGGCGAGGCCGAGTTCGCCCGCGCGGCGTCGAGTGGCTGCCACCTGCGACGGGCCGATGGCGTACCAGTTTATGCCCGCGCAACCCGCGCAGGCGCCCTCGAAGCGCCCCGCGAGGTGGGCCAGGCGCACGGAGGTGGCGCGCGGGCCGTCCCAGAGCGCGCGGAAGCCCCTCTCCGCGGCGTTGCCCAAGTCCAGCTCGCTCCGGAGGTCGGCGCAGCACATCACGAGATGCCCGTCGTGGCGGATCACCGGCGTGAACCAGGGCGCCGCGCAGGCGGCCCGCCGCGCCGGGGCCTGCCACGGGTCGTCGGTCCATGCCGACACCGTCAGGGCATCGCGCCGGCCGACGGGAAAGTCGGCGACGGCGAGGCGGTAGAGCGCATCGGCCGCGGCTTGTCCCGGGCCGCCGCCGTCGACCGACAGAGGCTTGAACAGGATCTCGCCGTGTCCTCCCGCCGCGTAGCATCGAAAGGTATCGGTCCAGTAGTCCAGGAAGGCGCGCGCCTCGTGCGCGTTGCCCGGCTGCACGACGAACTGCACCTGCACGTCGACGGGTCCATGTTCCTTGCGTCGTGACAACAGGTAGCGGACGTTCCGGCGGACCCGGGCCAGGTGGTCGCGTCCCTTCACCCGCGCGTAGGTGCCCGGGGTGACGGCATCGAGGGTGAACACCACGAGCAGCGGCATCGCCGGGTCGCGGCCCGACAGGAGCTTGTCGACCCGGGACGGCGTGAGGAGGATGCCGTTGGTATCGAACCGGAGGTAGCCGAGCCGCCCCTGGAGCCGTCGCGACGCGTAGGCCACCATGTCCTCCAGGCGCTCGTGTACAGAGGGGTCGCCGAGCCACTGCAAGATGAGGTGGTCGAAGTGGCAGCCCTCGGCCACGAGCCGGTCGATCACCGCCGTGTACACCTCCCAGGGCATGAGCCCCTTCGGCACGCCATGCACGCTCTCCCAGCCCTCGGCATGGGGGCGGCACATCGAGCAGGCGAGGTTGCACCGGTCGGTCGGCTCGATCTGGAGGACACCGAGGCCGCCGGGGGTTGTAGGCACGGTGTCAACATACCCGCCTCCCTCGCGCCGGCCGGCGACTCGCGCTACGCTCCCACGCGATGGCGCTCGTCCTCTTCCTCCTTGGCTGCGGAAATCCCTGCCAGTCCCTTTGCGAGACGATGGCAGCGCGCGCCGCCGAGTGCGATCTCAGCGTGTCGGAGGAGGAGCTCGAGGCATGCGCCACGCGCTACGAGGAAGTCACCCCCGAGATGTCGGCCGCTTGCCGCGAGGCCAACGACACCCAGCGCCTCGAGGAATGGTGGACCTGCGACGAGCTTGCCGAGAACTACACCAACGGCGCCGAGTAGGCGGCGGACTGATTCCCGGCCCTCGCGCGTTGACGGGGCCCCGCCTTGGCCCATAGGATCGCGCCGCCCACGATGTCCGACGCCGGAGCCACCCCAGCCGCCGCCAACGCGATGCCCGGCTTTTCCCCCGAGGCGTACGGCAAGTACTACCTGATCGACAAGATCGCGGTGGGCGGGATGGCCGAGATCTTCAAGGCCAAGACCTTCGGGCACGGCGGCTTCGAGAACACCTTCGTCGTCAAGCGCATCCTGCAGCACATGTCGGACAACGAGCAGTTCGTTCAGATGTTTCTCGACGAGGCGAAGGTCACCGCCCAGCTCCAGCACGCCAACGTGGTGCGCGTGTGGGAGTACGGCAAGATCGGCACCAACTACTTCCTCTCGATGGACTTCGTCGACGGGAAAGACAGCAAGATGATCCTCCGCAAGCTCTTCGAGCGGCGGAAGATGATCCCGCGCGAGTTCGCGGTGTACATAGCGATGGAAACCGCGAAGGGACTCGACTACGCGCACAAGCGCACCACCAACGCCGGCGCGCCTCTCGACATCGTGCATCGCGACGTGTCGCCGTCGAACATCCTCGTGTCGTACACCGGCGAGGTGAAGGTGGCCGACTTCGGGATCGTGCAGGCAAGCGGCGTGCTCGAGACGACGACGAAGGGCACGCTCAAGGGGAAGATCGAGTACATGTCGCCCGAGCAAGCGCTGGGCGAGGTGCTCGATCGCCGGAGCGACGTGTTCGCGCTCGGCATCGTGATGTGGGAGATGCTGACGGGCCGCCGCGCCTTCAAGACCGACAACGAGATCAAGACCCTCGAGCGCGTGCGCAACGTGGAGATCGAGCCGGCGTGCCTGGTCAACAACCAGGTGCCCACGCGGCTGTCTGAGATCGTGATGCGCTGCCTCGAGAAGGATCCGGCGGATCGCTATCAGGACGCGCGGGAACTCCACGCCGATCTCCTCAATTTCTTGTACCCGGCCACCCCCGACGTGGTGCAGCAGAGCCTGCATCACTTCATGTCCGAGCTCTTCGCCGACGACATCGCCACCGAGCGCGGGCGCGTGGAGGAGTCCACCCGGCTGGCGCGCGCGATGCACGAAGCCGAGCCCTCGGTGGAGTTGCAGGAAGACTGGGAGGAGGGCCAGCGCGGTGGCTCCGAGCCCACCGTCGCGCCGGTCAAGACGACGCCGGCCCCGTCGCGGCTGCCGATACTCCTCGGCGCGGCCGCGCTCGCGGTGGCACTAGGCGTGGTGGGACTCGGCGGGCTGTGGATGGTCAACCAGAGCGCGCCCGCGCCCGAGGTGAAGACCGAGATCGTGCAGGCGTCACCGTCGATCGTGCTGCGCGTGGCCCCGGTGGAGGGGGTGGTGAAGCTCGACGGCAAAGACGCGGGCAAGGGCACGTCGCTCACCCTGCGCGACGTTCCGCTGGGCAAGCACACGGTCGAGGTCACCGCCGAGGGCTATGAGCCCTACAGCAAGGAGATCGAGGTGGGCGAGGGCGAGAAGCTGCTCCTCGACGTGAAGCTCGCGGCGGTGCGCAAGCCGCCCGAGATGCGGCTTGAGTCGCCGCCCAAGGTCGCGCCGGCCGAGGCGCGGATCGAACCGAGTGCCACGCCGCAGCCCGCCGCCAAGGTTGACCCGCCCCCGCCGCCGCCCGCCGAGAAGGCCAAGGGCAAGGTCAACATCAACGTGTCCGGCGGCTGGGCCGACATCTACGTCGACGGCAAGAAGATCGGGACGACGCCCATCTTCGGGCTCCAGTTGCCCGTTGGCACCTACGCGGTGCGCGCGAAGAACGAGCAGACCGGGCTCGATGCCACCAAGCAAGTGACGGTGAAAGAGGGGGAAGCTGCCAGCGTCGCCTTCTCGGCACAGTAGGTTCCGGGGCCCTCAACTCCGGGGCGATGATCAACACCCGGCCCGAGGCCGACGCGCTGCCCACGGTCGACGACAAGCACCCCTTCCGCTCGCTCAACGCGGCGGTGATCGACGCGAACTCGAGCTTCGCCGATGCCTACCAGACCGAGCCCGTCCCGCATGGCGAGCTCGCAGCCACCACGGATCACGAGCTAGCCGCGTTGTAGCAAGGCGATCAGCGACGAGGTGTCCCAGCGACCGCCGCCCATCGCCGCCACCTGCGCGTAGCGCTCCTCCACCTCCTCGGTGATGGGCAGCGCGGCGCCGATCTCGTCGGCCGTCGCCGTGGCGATGGCGAGGTCCTTGCGCATCCAGTCCACTGCGAAGCCGAAGTCGAAGCGCGCGTCGACCATCGTGCGCCAGCGGTTCTCCATCTGCCAGGACTGCGCCGCGCCCTTGCTGATCGCGCCGATCACCCGCTCGGGGTCGAGGCCGGCCCGCGTCGCGAAGTCGAGCCCCTCGGCCAGCCCCGCGAGCACCCCGGGCAACGGCGGCGGAGGTGGTCGTGTGGTCGACGAGGAGGGAGCCCGGCGACATCCCGGCCAGCGCACCCTGGCCGCCCAGGGTCACCGCGCGGAGGTCGTCGTCGTTGCCGACGCACACGAACACGGCGTCGGCGTCGCGGGCCGCCTCCAGCGGGCTCGGCGCCGCGCGACCGCCGTGCGCGGCCGCCCAGCGCTGGGCTTTCTCGGCGGTGCGGTTGAACACGGCAACGTCGTGTCCGGCGCGACGCAAGTGCGAGGCGATGGGAGCCCCGATCACGCCCAGGCCGATGAAGGCGATGTTCATGGGGCGAGTCTACAACACCCCAGCCCGCGCAGCGCGGCTAGTCGGCCCCGCCTCCCTCGCCGAAGCGGCCCACGAAGGTCTCGTACATCTCGCGGCACTCGTAGCGATCCGGGCGCGACATGCGCTGGATGCCAGCGCGCGGGTGCACGTTGTAGAAGCCGGTGATGGCGTAGGGCAGGTGGTAGCCGAAGCGCAGCTCGTCGCGAAGGCTGGCGTACTCGTCGACCAGCTCGAGGATGGGCTTCACGTCGTACCTGGGGTTGTCCAGGTAGAAGAGCAACAGTTCCATGGGGCAGTTGCCCGCGCCGCGGCCGATGCCGTGCACCGTGGCGTCGACGAAGTCGCAACCGGCATCGATGGCGGCGATGGTGTTGGCGAAGGCCTGCTGCTGGTTGTTGTGGGTGTGGACGCCGATCTTGATCTTGTCGCCCAGCCGGCCCTGGTACACGTGGCAGAGATGGGTGACGTGGTAGGGGTAGAGCGCGCCGAAGCTGTCGACGATCGCGACGTTGTGCACGCCGGAGTCGCGCAGCTCGTCGAGGAAGGCGTCGACTTCCTTCGGCTCGAGCGTGCTCACCGCCATCACGTTCATGAAGGTCTCGTAGCCCTCCTCCAGCGCCCGATCGAGCAGGCGGCGGGCCTCCTTGAGCTGGTGCGCGTAGGTGGCGATGCGGATGGTGTTGACCACGGTGCTGCCGCGGGGCTTGATGTCGCTCGGGTCGACCTTGCCGCAGTCGAGCATGGCCGCGATCTTCATCTTGCCGTCGTGGGACTGGGTCACCTCGGCGAGCACCTCTTCATCGAGGAAGCGCCACTCGCCCACCTTGGCGCGATCGAAGGCGCCCTCGCGGGTGCGGTAGCCGATCTCCATGTAGTCCACGCCCGAGGACTGCAGCGCCTCGAAGGTGCGGCGCACCCACTGCCGGTCGAACTTCCAGTTGTTGCAGATGCCACCGTCGCGGATGGTGCAGTCGAGCACCTTGATGCGGCGACGACGGTCGGTCACCAGCCCCTCGGGGCAGCACTTCACGCGGTAGTCGAGGGCCACGCGGCCTCCTGGAACGGCCGCGACACTACCCAGCCTCAGGGCGAACCGCCACCACCGCGACCAGCCGGTGACACAGTGGTACCGGCACTCACGACCCCCGGCGTTAACGCCACCCCGTGGTCTGGCTGCTCGCCGCTTGCCTCGAGCCCTTCGAGCATGATGCTCACGATCTGGTCGACCTGCGCATCGTGGGCATGGCCTACGTCGACGAGGTGGCGACAGCGTTTTCGTGGGAGGGCGACGACGCGTGGAGCGCCGTCGTGCCCAGCCAGGCCTGGACGGGCGAGACCACCTGCGAGCCCGGCACGGCCTGCTCGGCCACGGTGACGATCGGCGACGGAGTCACCACCGAGACCGGCACCCTCGTGCAGGACGCCCAGGGCGAGGTGCCCGCCATCGGCGAGCTTTCCCGGGAGGACAGCAGCGAGGGCTGGACCCTGTCGCTGAGCGCCCCGGCCACCCACGTCACCCACTGGATGGCCCCTCGCGGCGACATCGAGGAGACCGGCCCGCACGAGGCGCTCTACATGCCCCCGGGCGACGGGATCTGGCCGGTGGTCGCGCTGACGATCGACGGCAAGGGAGGCAACGCCTGGACGATCGTCGACGTGCCCGAGGGCGACATCGGCCCCGCGCTGTGGACCGAGCGGCGCGTGATCCCGGTAGACGAGATCCCCGGGGGCCTCGACGGCGACCGCTGGTACGGGGTGATCGAGCCGGTCGACGACCTGCTCGGCTACCGGCTGGTCGGCCTGTCCGAGCGCGACACCCAGGTCGGCGCGATCTTCTGCGGCTCCGAGGACGGCGAGTGGAACCCCGACACGCTCGTCACCCGCGAGTGCGGCCGGGACGAGATCACCGAGCAGGCGTACGGCGTGGCGGTGACGGCGAGGGCGGCGCCGTAGGGGCTGGACCCGGTGATGGCCGAGGAGGCACGAGTAGGTTCATCGCGCGGAGCATCCTGCCAGCCGACCCCTCCTCAGGTCAGACGCCTACCGCGGGCCGGGCGACTCGTGGGGACAGTCGCGGGCCTCCCGGTTCTCGCACAACCGGCTGTAGCTGGGCCTCCGCCGAAATACCCAGACCACCGTCGCTGGTGGCCGCCACGATCTCCGCGGGGATGACGACCGCGTCCTGACAATCGATGTGCATCGGCGGACACAGGCGAGCAGCGGGGCGATGAGCAGGCCATCCACCGTAGCCGGCCGAGTGGCGCTGTCACCCATCCGTCACCACCACCCAGCCATCTCCCCTCCCCGCGTTAGCCCCGCGCCGCGATGCTCCTCGCCGCGCTCGCCCTTGCCGACGACGCCCCCGCCGAGGGCTCGGAGGACAACCCGCACGAGGTGGTGGTCGAGGCGCGTCGCGACGCGCCCGTCGTGAGCGATGAGACACTCGACCGCGAGCGCGTGCTGCTCACCCCGGGCACCTTCGAAGACCCGGTGCGCCTGGTGCAGAGCCTGCCCGGCGTGGCGCTCACCCCCGAGTACGGCCCCCAGGCCGGCGACCTCGCCATCCGGGGCGCCGCCCCCTGGGAAACCCGCTACCTCCTCGACGGCATCGATCTCCCCTACCTCTACCACTTCAACGGGTACTCCTCGGTCTTCCCGGCGCGCCTGCTCGACGAACTGTCGCTGCTGCCCTCCACCTTCGGCGCCGAGCACGGCGACGCGACCGGCGCGATCGTGCAGACCACCAGCACCTGGGAGCGGGGAGACACGCCCACCGCGAGCGCCAACCTCAACTTCGTGATGGCCGGCGCCGGGGCCACCCTCCCCGGCGGCGAGCGCTGGACAATGCGCGCCAGCGGACGGCGTTCCTACCTCGACGCCGTGGAGCGTGACGACGAACAATACACGGTGTTCCCTGTTTTTTCCGACTGGTTCGCGCGACTGGAGTACCACCCCGGCGCCGCCGCGCGGTGGTCGTTCGGCGGCTTCGGCGGCGCAGACTTCTACACTCGCTACGCCGGCGAGCCCACCACCCTCAGCGAATACGCACAATCGGTGAACCCGGCCTTTGCCTACGACAGGGCCTTCGCGACCGGGATGGCGAGTCACCGCCACCTGCTGGGGAGCTCGCGCGTGGACGGGAGCCTCGCCCTCTCCCGCTACGCCGTGAAGAGCGACCTGCCCACCGCCTCCGACCACGAGGTGCTCACGCGCCTGCAGTGGCGCGAGGCGGCCACCCTGCTCCCCCACGCCGATCTCCCGCTGGTGACCGGACTCGACCTCCGGCAGGAGTGGCTCCGCCTCGACGTCCAGACCGACCAAGCCTGGCCCGAGGTGGAGCGCGAGTCTGCCCTGCTCGCGCGCGGCGTGACGGTCGACAGGCGTAGCGACCGCCTCCTGGCGGGCGCCTTCGCCGAGGCGCGCTGGACCGTCCAGGACTTCCGGCTGGTCCCCGGCCTCCGTGTCGACGGCGACACCCTCTCCGAGCGCGTGGTGCTCGATCCGCGTTTCAACGCGCGCTGGCAGATCGGCGCCGACGAGCGCCTCCGCCTCGCCCTGGGACAGTACTCCCAGTTCCCCGAGGCCGAGTGGCTCGACGCCACCGTGGGCACGCCGGGCCTCGCGCCGGCGGTGTCGCGGCAGGCCGCGCTCGGGTTTGACTACGCCATCGCCCGGCGGCTGGAGCTCGAACTCGACCTGTGGGGCAAACTCGGCGAGAACCTCGTGGACCTCGACGCGGGCGAGGCCCCCGAGGCGGTGGACGGCCTAGCCTATGGCGTGGAGTTGCAGAGCCGCTACCGCATTCGCGAGCGCTTCTTCGCCTCGGCGAGCGTGTCGTTGTCACACGCGGAGCGTGGCGGCGAGCGCTTCGACTACGACCAGCCCTGGGCGCTCAACCTCGTGGGATCGTGGAGCTTCAGCCCGACGTGGAACGCGGGCGTCCGGTACCGAGCGGGCGAGGGTCTCCCCTACACGCCCGTGGTCGATGGCAGCTACGACGCCGCGAGC
>Ga0194131_10008138_pt1 | contig 13784 bp, 12 predicted proteins | sample TA2KigO120mmetaG_FD_148631 | JGI IMG/M metagenome (GOLD analysis project Ga0194131, IMG submission 148631) | Freshwater microbial communities from Lake Tanganyika, Tanzania - TA2015053 Kigoma Offshore 120m | ecosystem: Environmental > Aquatic > Freshwater > Lake | place: Tanzania: Lake... | reverse complement strand
GAGATTTACCATATCCTCTGGTGCAAACACTGGGCTAAACTTTGTTTTCATAACCTCTGAAACAGCGTCCTCTTCACCAACACGAAAAGTAATCATGGATCCTACATTACCAAAAATCGCGTGAATTATCTTTTCCGGAATTTGTTTTATAAACTGATGTGCGATTGTCATACCAAGTTTATATTTTCTCGCTTCAGAAAGAATGGTCTCAATATCATCTGTCGCGAAGTTTTGAAATTCATCGATATAAAGATAGAGTGGCGGTAGTTTTTTCATTGCTTCAGAATCTTCTTCTGAGCGAGAAAATGCAGCAGTAAGTATTTTTTGGATAATAATCATACCGAGTAGATTCGAATTCAAATCGCCGATAACACCCTTTGAAAGTTTCACAATAAGAATCTTCTTTTGATCCATTATCTCTCTAAAGTTAAAAGCACTTTTTTGTTGTGTAATAATAGGGCGAATGTAGTCGTTGAGAAGAAATTGAGAAAATTTTGAAGTAATATATCCCGACATGTTAGGAAGCGACCAGTCACCAGACATTTGTGCCGCCTCAAACTTCCAAAAACGGACAACGTCGCCATTTACTTCCCGACTAAGCTTAAGATTCCTATACTCCTCATCAGCAAACACGCGAGAAATATCTGCAATAGTCGGAACCTCATTCGCGTAATCATCAAGAAGTAACATAATCGAATATCTGAAAAATTTCTCAAAGAGTGGCCCGAACCCCTCTGGTTGATCTTTATAGACCGCCTTCAAAACCTTATAAAACCCATCGATTGCGTCAGTTTTTTGACGTGGTTTCGTAGGGTCAATATCCAAAAAGTTGAGTCCCGCAGGACGTCTCGTGTCCCCAGGATCAAACCAAATCACATCATCCGCGCGTTCCTTTGGAACATAAGTAATAGCAGCTTCTGCGAAAGGCCCGTGGGGATCAATAACGCATACTCCTTCACCAGCTTCAATATCTTGTTTAACCATACGATTCAGAAGCGATGATTTTCCGGTACCCGTTTGTCCAATAACATAAAGGTGGCGCAAACGATCCTCGGGGGTCATACGAACAAGCTTCTCCTGACCACGATAGGTGTTAACCCCAAGAATAATCCCCTCTTTTGGTAAATTTGGCGGTGGCTCTGCGGGTTTTGCCTTAAGAAAATTTACGCGTGGTGTTGCAGTTGTGGGAAGAGGAAAATGATAAAAACTCGCAATCTCCTCGGTCGATAAATACATTGCATACTGTTCGTTAAAAATACGAAACGAGTAGTCGCGCGTAAAAGCATTGAGACTTCTCCCTTTTTGAGTTACCGAACGAAACCCATTCATGTCGGGCGCCTCAAACTGAACGAACGCGCTTGTGGCGTCGCGCAACAGCTCCTGCGCCTGATGCTCTGATGGGGCAGAGGTTACGATTCTTAAATTTACATCAAATGTCGGTTTTGAAACTTTACTTGCCACCGCCTTAATAAGGTCCTGATAGTGTTGTAGTACCTGCTTCTGCTCTTCTGGCTTATTCTGAGATGATTTCTCCAAAGGATTCAGAGCGGTATTGAACTCTTTCGCTATATCATCGATAAACGTCTTCCCTGCTTTTTGTAATGCATCTCCCCAAGACGCCCCCTTCTGAAGTTCTTTGAGTACTTTTGACGTCCTCTTTTTAATGTCTTTCTTGTTGGATGGGCGCACAAGGACCTGTACAGAAACCCCCTCTCCCTCTGATTCAAATTTAGACATCGCCGTCAGAACTGCACCCAAGGGATCTGCGGGAAGAACCTGGTAGGTACGAAATGGCAAAATAGGGCTCTTTTTAAGGACCATATATGCCCCGGCACTCACTCCTTGCGGGTTGAAGATATTGTAATCTGTTGCCGGTTTTATCTCCGCGGTTGGATAAAAAGAATGGATTTGTTTTTCAATAAGCTCAGAATAGGCGTTCGGTGTTGCCACGTAAAAATGAATTTCCTCTCCAATATGATGTACCCCTATTTCAAAAACTACATAGGGCTCTCCATATAAAAACTTCTTCCATCTGCCCCCCTTGGCATGCATGCCACTCATAGAAGAAAGCATCTGTTCTGTTACAGAAATGGTATCCCTCTCTTGTTTTTGCTGTTGCTCGCCTGATTTTCCTCCCTCTTTAGCAAATTCTCTTGGTACTCGAACAGAAAAAAGAGACATGTTAAGACCACGCGCCATCGCCCCCCTCATACGAAAACGATTCAATACAACCATACCCATGGTGGCGAACCCCACAAGAACAACGAGAACAAAAATTATTATAAATGGGTTCATTTGTGTTACTCAACACGCTCTAGTTTCCCTGTCTCAACAAGATGCGTGTATGATTTCTCAACAAGCCAATCGTGAAAAGCGTCAAGAAGAGCGTGGTTGCCTGTTTTTATAACCTCCCCTATTGTTTCTTCGAGTGTTTGTTCCTCCAACTTTTTTTGAAACGGGGCGAGTGCGGGGGCAAGTGTCTCTAGTTCATATGATGGCTTTGCCTGATACAGTGGCGCCTGAAGTTTCCACTCGTCTTCTTCTCTTTTTTTGGGTGGTTGCGGAGGGAGGGGGGTAGGTGGCACACCAGACACGCTCTTAGCCGCCTCAATCTTTTCCCCCACCACCTGACGAAGAAGTTCTTTTGGGTGTAGGGTCTCTTTCTGCTCCTCAAGCGCCTTTTGTTTTATCTCAAGTTCTTTATGTAATAACGCAATCTGATCTTCAAGATTTTTTGCCTGAGCCTCTGTTCTTGTTTCCGACATAATATAGATTTAAATTACTTTTATTATACTTCTTAATAGTTATTTTTTATAGTATACCCTTCCTGGCGTCCTTACATCCACATAAAAAATGTCCTTAAAATTAAGCTCCTTCTTTATTGTTTCTAGATCGCGTTTTGTTTCTTCGAACCCCCTCCCCACATCAACCATAAAAACTCCTCCATATTCCGTTTCAAATAAAGCGCTGGAAACATTTCCATTGCTTCTTACAATAGTTTTTATTGGCACACCAATCTCCTTAAAAAACACAAGAAAGTTTTTAAACACTTGAATTATCTCTGGCGCCACAATCGTATCGAAAATATTTTTTTCTTGTGTATTTTCTCCTTCCACGATAGGTAGCAGAGAAGAAAAACGATTTGAATCCTCAATAATAATTTGGAAAGAGCTCGAGGCGATACTTGTGGTGAGTAAAGTCGGACTATTTATTTCTTGTCTTGTATAAATCACTCCATCGGTATCAAAGATAAAACACCCCTCCTTCTCTCCACACCACACCCCTTCTGGTTTCCTTGTAACGATATCAAAATCAAGACTAGTGTTCTTGTAGTCCTTCTTCATAGAGACAGTTTTTATCTCAGGATATTCTTTTGCAAAAGAAGAAAAATCATCTTTTTTTATAAAAAGAAGGTTATTTGAGGGCACAAGACCATTCAAAATTTTTTTTGCTTTTAGCGTACCTTGAAATTGAGTGGCCAAAGATTGATCAAAGCCGGAGACGGTGATATTTGCAACGAGAAATTTTGAATTAAAAAATACGCCATAAACCACCCCCGCGAAAGACATAATCACCAACATTATAAAAAAAGAAAGGCGTAAACGCTTACGCCTCATCTCCTGTATACGAATATGTTGCGGAACATAGGCCTTCATACGTTAAGTACTAGCTCACAGCTACCAGCTCTTAGAAACTCACAACCCGTACGCTCCTAGAAGCTAACGCTTAAAAGCCATAAGCTCCTTTCATTATACCACAACTCGCTCAATGAGAGGATTAATCCTGGTAAGAAATTCGTACTGTGTGGTCCCAATCTTTCGTGCAACCTCGTCGGCATATATCTTCTCCTTGCCCTGAGTACCAATAAGAATGACTTCGTCTGACATGCGTGCGCTCCCCGCCTCTACGGTAACCATATCCATAGAAACCCTTCCTAACACACGACGCCTTTTCCCGCGAATTAATACCTCGCCCACCGAAGAAAGCCCACGATCATACCCATGCCAATATCCAATAGGTAAAATGGCAATGTTTGTTTTCTCTGGTAAATATTCGGTGAGGTCATATCCTATTGGTTCACCGGCCTCAACCTCCTTTACCTCTGAGACAAGTGTTTTCCAAGAAAGTATCGGTCTAAGCGTCATCTTCTTGGGCGCAAGAACACTTATCTGCTCCCTTATCTCAGATGAAGGATAATATCCATAAAGCCCCATACCAACGCGCACCATATCAAGATGTGTTTTTGGCGAAACAATAACCCCGCCAGAAGCAGCAGCGTGGTACAGTACTCTTGGAAATGTAGATTTTTTAAATGCCCCAATAATATCCCGAAATATCTTAAATTGTTTTTCCGTATATCCCGGATAATTAAAATCCTTTGCAGAGGCAAGGTGGGTATAGATCCCCTCAAGAAATGAATTTTTATTTATATATGGAATTATCTCCGCTATTTGATGTTCATAAAATCCCTGGCGATGCATCCCTGTATCAAATTTGAGATGAATTTTGGGTGCACGCTCCATCGCAACAATCTTCTTTAAACTTTCAAACTGAGACACAGAAATGCTTATATTATTTAAAGCAGCGGCATCAAAATGTATAGGGAGCGTATATCCAAGAACAAGGATGGGATTTTTAATACCCTCCTCTCTTAAATGCAGGCCTTCGAAAAAAGTATCTACAAGCAACCAATCTGCCTTATTTTGAAGAAGTTTGGCAACCGTAAAAAGCCCGTGCCCATAGGCGTTAGACTTTATCACTGCGCCAAACATCGTTCCCTTCTTCAAGAGAGATTTGAACTGGTCAACATTGTGGTAAAGATTTTGTTTATCTATCTCAACCCACGTTCTTACTTGTTGATCGCGTACTATTGCCATCCTATCGCATTATTACCCTCTTGCCTCCCATGTATTTTTGCAACACTTCGGGAACCAAAATAGATCCATCTTTTTGTTGATGGTTTTCAAGAATAGCAAGGAAGGGTCGAACACTTGGAAGCGCAGTATCGTTTAAAAGATGGGCGAATTTTCTCTCTCCGTTTTTATCAACGTATTTTATATTAAGCCTTCTTGCCTGCCAATCAACAAAATTGCTTGCCGAGCCCGTCTCTGCCCAACGTTTAGAACCGGGAAGCCAGGCTTCAATATCAAACGCCCTATATTTACCAGGAGACATGTCCCCCGTACAAATCTGAAGCACTCTATAGGGTAGCCCAAGCTCCTCGTGAATTTCCTTGGCAATATCCACCATCTCCTCCTGAAGTTTCGTTGACTCATCGGTATCTGCTTTTGAAATAACTACCTGCTCCACCTTCATAAACTCGTGTACTCGATACATTCCTTTTGTATCCTTCCCATAACTTCCAATCTCGCTTCGATAACACTGACTAAACCCAAACGCACGTATTGGCAAATCCTCCTCTCTTAAAACTTCGTCGGAATAATATGCCAAAAGCGATGGCTCAGCAGTACCCACCAAAAACTTTTTATCCTTACTCGCCTCACCAGTCATCTCTTTATCAGAAGATGCTATTTGATATATTTCATCTATCTCGGGGTTATATTCCAGCCCCTTAAAATATCCGCTTCCAAAAAGAGAAAAACCATTCACAAGCGTAGGAGGAATAAATGGCCGATACCCCTTCTCTATCATTTTATTAATAGCGTACATCATCATCGCCATAACTAGGGATACTCCCTCGTTTTTCAGATAATAACCACGAAATCCAGCAACTTTTGCCCCCTTATCCATGTCGACAAGATCAAGATTTTTTGCAAGTTGTATGTAGTCCTGTGGAGCAAAATCAAATTTTTTCTGCTCTCCCCACCTCGATACTTCGATATTATCGTCGCCATTCTTGCCAATAGGAGTATCCTCGGAAGGAATAGTGGGCACCTTTGCCATCAAACTTCGAAATACAATACTCATCTCCTTATATTGTGGCTCAAGAGCGTCTAAATTTTCTTTTATTTTCTTTCCTTGTTCAATAATTCCCTTTCTCACATCATCTGTGTTAACTCCTTTCATGCGCTCGTTTAATTCATTCTTTTCCGCTTTCAACGCCTCTATTTCCTGAAGTAATTTAGAATGTTCCTTATCGATCTTTAAAAGCTCTTCCAAATTCAAATCCACGCCCTTGTTGCGTATGGCATTTTTTAACTCCTCCACATGTTCTCTAATAAATTTGATATCCAACATAAAAAAAAATAAAAACCTTATATCTTTATCCAATAATACTACCACGGGATGGGCTTGTCGAACTCACAAAACTCGGCACACGTCAAACACGTTACTTTAACTTTGTGAAAATAAATGCAGTCTAAAAAATAAAAACACGCACTGTGAGAAATGCGCGTCTACTACATATCCTTCTTTTCCTTATTGGCTCATTATGAAGCCCCTTTGTCTTTTCGATAAAATTCTTTGCAATAGTCGAAATACCCCAGCCTTGATAACTCTTCCTTATACCTCCAAAAAATTCCAAAATTATCACCGATACAAGAATTCGTCACGAGTCCCACGATCTCTTGATAAAAGCGGATCAACTCTTCTTTACCTGCCCGCACAACGAATCTGCACACTGCAATAGTTTCTGGATTATATAAATCATTTTTTCTTTCAATTAAAAACGGAAAACGCCCCACCCTTACTCCAAGCAAATCAAGATAGGTTTTAATCTCATTTTGTACTTGCTCGCTCTTCCATTGTTTGATATGAACCTTGATACCAAAAACCTTACAAAAATTATAAGATACTTTGAAACTAAACACCTTCCCACGTAAATAGGCCTCTATACATCTGCGTCTCAGCTCTTCTAAAGAACATGACGTCAACTGTTCCTCAAGCCACTCACCTCGCCAATCCAAACCATACGTCCATGTATTTTTACAGGATTCCATTTTATTGCCCCCCCTTTCAATGTACTGGATATAAACTTTTCGCATAATTATCGAGATATGTCAATAATATACATGCCTTTAGTTATGTGTTATAAATACATTATGCTTATTGTTAACGATTGGAAGACATATACGCTTCTCGATTCTGGAAACGGTGAAAAACTTGAACGGTGGGACGCTATTGAGGGTGGTCTTATTGTCGTGCGTCCCGATCCGCAAGTTCTCTGGCCAAAAGAAAAACCAGATTTGTGGAGTTCTATAGATGGTATCTACACACGAAAAGAAGGTGGTGGTCGTTGGAATTGGAAAAATACCGCACCAACTCAAAAAACATTACACTACAAAAATCTCAAGTTCCTCATTAAACCAACTGATTTCAAGCACATGGGTCTCTTTCCCGAACAAGCCGTGAACTGGGATTGGATGATAGAACTTATACAAAAATCAAAAAGACCCATAAAGGTCTTGAACTTGTTTGCATACACAGGCGCAGCAACAGTTGCCTGTCTCTCTGCAGGCGCCGAAGTGTCTCATGTAGACGCCTCAAAGGGAATGGTGACATGGACAAAACAAAATATCGTTATAAATGGGTTGGATAATAAGCCTGTCCGCTATATTGTCGATGATGTTTTGAAATTCGTAAAACGAGAAGTTAAGCGCGGAACAAAATACGACGCTGTTATCATGGACCCTCCTCCCTTCGGGCGTGGCGCACAAGGTGAAGTGTGGAAGATAGAAAAAATGCTCTATCCACTCGTACAAGAACTAACCCATCTCCTCTCCCCAGAACCACTCTTCTTTCTCATTAGTTCTTATGCGGGTAGCGGATTTAGTGCCGTGGTATTAAAAAACATACTTAATTCCGCATTCAACAATCGTGGTATTACAGAAGGCCATGAACTCTGTCTCCCCACCGAAGATAGTGTAAATCTCCTCCCCGCGGGTGTTTGTGCAAGATGGACAAACGACTAAAATAACAATTGTATTTAAAAAAAATAAAAAAGAGCCGCCTGGCTCTCTAAATCATATTCTCCTCTTCTTTTTCATCAAAAGAGGCTGACCAAATAACTAGTATTACTAACAAAAGAAGTAACGTACCAGTCACAAAACTAGTTAAAACATCTTCTAAAATCATCATAGTCATTCCCCCGCGACCAATCATAAATGGAGTGAAAAAATATCCCATAAGTATCTGGAATAAATTTGGATTTTTAAAAATCTTCTCAAATCCCCTACTCAACGTCTTCATCCTCTAGTCCTCCTTGTTCTTTTTAAATTATAACATAGAAAAATAAGAAAATCAATACTCTTTTCTCCGCATAAGCGGAAAAAAGACGGTTTCACGGACTGGCTTGTCCATAAGAATTGCGAAAAGGCGTTCTGAGACACCAAAACCAGCAGCAGGTGGCATGCCGTATTCGAGGGCCTCCACAAAATCATCATCGAGATGCTGCGCCTCCTTATCTCCCATCTCGCGAAGTTTCATCTGCTCCTCAAAACGAAGCCGTTGATCCACAGGATCATTGGATTCCGAAAATCCCTTACCAAGCTCTGTGCCACATGCAACCACCTGCATACGCTCTACCTGATACGGGTGACCCGGTTTACGTTTTGCAAGAGGTTCAACGTCAACAGGAGGATCAATCAGAAAAATAGGCTGGATAAGACCCGGACGGATACATTTTTTAAAAATCAAATCAATGAGACGCCCCCGCCCCACATGATCTTCTAGTTTTATCCCCTCATCTTTTGCTTTCTTTTGTAGATCCTCCTCAGTTACAACATCTAAATCCAAACCGGTCTTCTCTTTGAATATTTTGAAGTATTCAATTTTTGGCCACGCCCCACCCCATTGTATCTCATGACCGCGCCAGTGAGTAGTAAGCCCCCCCGTAGTCGCCTCAATCACCTTCTTATACATCCCCTCAACATATTCCATGAGTTCCTCATAGTTTGAATATGCCCAATAAAACTCAAGTTGGGTGTAATCCTGGAGATGTTCTGCATCGATTCCTTCATTCCTAAAAATACGCCCAATTTCAAAAACTTTTTCAAAACCGCCAACCAATAGTCTTTTGAGCGAAAGTTCTGGGGAGATACGCAGATAAAAATCGGTGTCAAGCGCGTTGTGGTGCGTTACAAATGGTTCTGCATCCGCACCTCCCGGTGTTGGCTCTAAGACCGGTGTTTCAACTTCAAGAAACCCAGAAGCTCGGAGCGTATCACGAAACGTATTCCAGAAAACACTTTTTTTCACAAAAAGCGTACGCACATCGGGATGTAGCATAAGATCGAGATAGCGCTGTCTCAAACGCGTTTCAACATCCTCAATTCCATAAAATACAGACGGGAGGGGGCGCAACGATTTTGTAATAATACGCATCGCAACGACCTCGATACTTTTCTCCCCTCTTTTTGTAACAAACAAGGTGCCTGACACCTCTACAAAATCACCCACGTCAAGATTTTTTTTATATAGTTCAAAATCAGTACAGTTATCACTTTTCACCACCGCCTGAAATTTTTCCTTCTGATCTACCAAATCGAGAAACATCAGACTCCCCTGATCCCTCATGCTAAGCACCCGCCCCACAAGAAACACCTCTGTTTTATTATCAGAAAGTTGTACAAAATCTTGTATAACTTTTTCCAAAGTATGTGTTCTTACTACATCTGGCGGATAAGGATAAAAACCCTCTTTAATGAGGTGGTCACGTTTTTCTTTTCGTTCACGAATAATATCGTCTAACATTCGCGTCTACTCTATATTATCAATAGTATATTTTACCTTGCCGCCCGGAGTTGTTATTTCGGCAACATCACCAACCTTCTTGTTCATAAACGCCTTTCCCATAGGAGATTCATTTGAAATGAGTCCCTTCAGTGGGTCGGCCTCATCAGAACCAACAATAGTAAATTTCTTAATCACATTTTTATACCCCGTTGTCACTAAAGAACCCAACTCTACTTTTTGGGCTTGATGTCTCTTTATGATTACTGCGTTCTTAATAAGGTCGTCGAATTCGGCAATCTGTGTTTCAAGTTTTGTATGCGCCTCACGTGCCTCAGAATACTCAGCGTTCTCAGAAAGATCTCCCATCTCCTTTGCATGCTCAAGACGCTCCGCAATTTCAAGACGTTTTACTTTTTTCAAATTCTCAAGCTCAAGTTTTACTTCAGCAAGACGCTCCTTTGTGATGTAATAATTTTTCATATCTATATATATTACTTTATTTCTCCTCTCCAGCAAAGCCACGGTTGTTATTATACCAAGATAACACATCCTTCGCCACAGGAACAGCGTTCAATAGAGAAGACTGTGCGTTTTCTATAAGAATAACAATCGCAATTTGAGGCCTCTCTACCGGAGCGAACCCAACAAAAAATGCATTTGTTTTGGTGTTCCAATTTATTTGACTACTTCCTGTTTTTGCTGCAATAGCTATGGGGATACCAGAAAGAAGATGTGCTGTACCACGAGGGGATTCAACCGTCGCCCTCATTCCACTCTGTACAATATTAAACCATCTCTCATCCTCATCCCTCATTTTTTCCAAAGGAATCAATGTTTCCCTCGTCGAGTTTTTTACAATATGAGGTTGTACCATAAACCCCTTATTTGCAATAGCAGAAATATAACGTACGATTTGTATCGGCGTCAAGAGAAGATCACCCTGCCCGATACTTATGTTATACGTATCGCCAACTCTCCATATCCCCTTCTTTGTTTTTTCTTTCCATTCGGGAGAGGGAAGAAAACCTTCCGCCTCTTCTGGTAAATCAATCCCTGTTTTTTCGCCCAAACGAAATAACTCCCAATATTGTTTTAATTTTGTAGCACCAAGACCCTTGATGCCATAGGCTCCTCCACCAACCGCATAGAAAAAAATGTTTCCTGATTCAGCGATTGCATTACGCACATCTAAATCTCCATGAATTTTCCAATCACGAAAAAGAGATGATTGATCAGGACGATAAGGGTTTGGAACGACCAGGACCCCTTCATGGCCCGCAACAATAGTTGTTGGTGTAATCACCTTTTCGCGAAGCGCAGCAAACCCCACAAGAGGCTTTATCGTAGAAGCAGGAGAATACATCCCCGAAACAGCACGATTAAAAAAGGGATGAAGTTTATCATTAAAAACTGCTTTGATCTTATCTCTATGCGCAAAATCAAGAAACCATGATGGATTATATCCAGGGAGACTTACAAGGCTCAATATTTCGCCATTACGCACATCGACCATCATTCCAACAGCGCCATCGGTGCGTAACGTATGTCGTGCCTCAACAAGTCGTTCATACATATATTTTTGTAAACCACCATCGATAGTAAGTGAAACATCGCTTCCTTGTTTTGGCTCTAACAAAACAAGGCCTTCACCCGCTCGCCCATCGCGCTTCATAATTCTTTTTCCTCGCTCCCCCCGCAACATCATTTCATAATACTGTTCAACACCTGCCCTACCTACATAATCATCATTCTTTACACTCCTATCCTTCTTAATATCTATCTCGTCTGCCAACCCCACATACCCCGTTACCGAAGCAAAGGCCTCTGGATACACGTACTTTCTTATATACCGTTCTCTTGCGCGCACGCCGGGAAGCGTAATTGACTGAAACACAAGCGCCTTCTGCTCATCCATATTGTGGATTAACACCACCTCCCTAAGCTGTTTCTCTTGTGCGTCCTTCATAAACACACGAATCGCTTCTTCCTTCATTCCTACAAGTTCAGATGTTTTTTCGATAATGCGATCAAATTCCCCTCCCTCCTTAGGAAGCCTATTGCCGTAAATAACGAGATCGAAACCTGTTATATTACCAACAATCTCCTCATGAAATCGATCCTTGATGATGCCCCTTGGGGCGTCGATGTGTTCAATGTTTTCTGAATTCCCAAAAGAAATCTCCTCAAACACGCCACCTCTTACAACATTAAGATATGTTGTTTGAATAACAAACAGACCAAGAGTAAGCACGGCGATGGATAGGGCGGAAGTGGTAGAATATTGTGCAAAAGGAATCTCGACACGATCATCAATAAAATCCTTATTACTTACTAAAAAAATATTCTCTACATCAAACTCCTCTCTATATTTGTTTTTATTGTTCTTCATATACTATGTAGCGAGAACCCAAAAATGCCAAAGGAATGAAAAATAAAATATGAATAACAATATTTTTCATGATAAGAAGCCATTGTTCAAAAAAAATCCCAACCCCAATACCATACGACACAAAAAATAAAGTCTCTCCCAAAAAGAACATGAACACTAACACAAAGAAATTATGACGCATGTTATATACCGCGAGGTTTGTTGTTAACACGAATAACAAATAACTTATTCCAAACGCACCAACATGTTGAGCAAAAAAAAGCCCCACGAGAAACAGCGCAACAGAAAAGATAAATCCACCAGCACCCATTAGCCAATATGGTATAAAAAATAAAAAAAATAAATCAACCCTTATACCAACCTCGAAATACAGAGCAATCAAACTCAAAAACACCGCACAAAAAAATACTCCCAATATCGTTGTGGTGTTAATAGGCAGTCTCTGTAATGATAAAAACCTGACCTCTCGTGCCATGAGTTGTTTCAATAATTGATTCAACAAAAGTCCTATCCTTGCTTAAAACAAATCTACCGGCGTCACCAACCAATAGTCCAGGTGGGAATTTTCCGTCGAGACCAGAGGTTACGACGGGGATATGATCTCTGTATTCACCTCTTTGTATTTTTGTACCTAAAATATAATTAACCATACCACGAGCAACAAAATCATTTTTTACATCCCCAGTTCCAAAATGTACCAAAAATTCCATATCAGGGCTCTTTATCTGTTTCACAAAACTTCTCTCACCCGAGACACGATCTATTCTTCCTATTAATACTCCGTATTCATTTATGACCGGCATCCCTTCTTTTATTCCATCTTCTCCACCACGATCAATAATTATTATTTTCAAAAGTGGATCCGTAGCATACCCAATGACCTCAGCAACAATTAGTTTTTTCTTAGTATTTTTTTTATACTCAAGTGCTAATTTAAGGGCAGCATTCTCCTCGGTGAGAGAACTTATTAGATGCTCTTTCTCTCGAAAATCACTTTTAACCTCACTCCTTTTTTCATATAACGAAAGCGCCTCTCTTGGATGAAACATTAAATAAAAATAGGCCACTGGAGATAAGCGAGAAATGCCTTGAAAAAAACTTGAAGTAATAGGGATAAAATACACAACAAACGCGAGCAAGAACAACGCGCCTATTATATTCATTAAAATTGACTTCATATGAAACTATCCTCTACCCTATCGCTGATTTAGGAATTTTCTCATTCAAAAGAATGGGACGTAACGCATCAAGGTTTTCTATAATAATACCGGTACCACGCACCACGGTCGTAAGGGGATCGTCGGTAACACGCACTGGTACCCCTATCTCACGTTCTATCAACACATCAATACCACGCAAAAGACTCCCTCCCCCACTTAAATAGATACCTCTCTCCATGAGATCACCAACAAGTTCTGGCGGACTCTTTTCGATAGTACTTTTTGCCGCAGAGATCAGTAATTCAAGAGACTTTTGCAGCGCCATTCGTACCTCGCGCGTACCAATAGTACTCAACCTAGGAAGTCCCGTAGTCATATCTTTTCCTTGTATGGACATCTCTTGTTCTTCTACTTCGGGGGTGTCGTATGCTGAACCAATAGTCATTTTTATATCCTCTGCTGTTGGTTCCCCGATTAAAAGTTTACACTTGTCTTTCACAAAACGGGCAATATCCTCATTAAATCGATCCCCCGCAATCTTAAGACTTACTGAATGTACAATCCCCCCCAAAGAAATTACCGCTATATCAGAGGTGCCCCCC
>Ga0194131_10008137_pt1 | contig 13784 bp, 11 predicted proteins | sample TA2KigO120mmetaG_FD_148631 | JGI IMG/M metagenome (GOLD analysis project Ga0194131, IMG submission 148631) | Freshwater microbial communities from Lake Tanganyika, Tanzania - TA2015053 Kigoma Offshore 120m | ecosystem: Environmental > Aquatic > Freshwater > Lake | place: Tanzania: Lake... | reverse complement strand
GGCCGCCACCGCGCGTTCGATCCGCCGGCGCGGCAGGCCGATCCGGCGCTGGCGATCGAGCACCTCGAGCGGCGGCGGCGGCACCGGCTCGCGGGCCGGATCGCGCAGCTTCTTCCGGCGCGGCGCGACTCGCCTCATGACGCCGGTTCGCTCACGCCGGCGCGGTCGGCGGCGGCGGCGGCGGCGGAGTCGCCGGCACCCGCTCCGGCGCGCGTCCCGACTCGATCTCCGGCACCAGCTCCACCTCGGCCAGGGGGACGGCGAGGCGTCCGGTCGGATCGCGCGGGTAGGCCGGCCGGCGATGGTGGATGCCGCCCAGCACCTGCACGAACGCCTCCTTCATCCGCGTCAGCTCGCGCAGCGTCAGCGGGCATTCGTCGAGTTGCCGGTCGTCCATCTTCATGCGCAGGATGTCGTCGACCAGTTGCTCGAGCCGCGCCGGCGTCACGTCCTGCAGCGTGCGCGACGCGGCCTCGACCGAGTCGGCGACCATCACGATCGCCGTCTCCCGCGTCTGCGGCCGCGGCCCGGCGTAGCGGTAGCTGTCCTTCGGCACCTCCTCCTCGCTGCGCTGGCGCACCGCCATGCGCCAGAAGTACTCGACCGCGGTGGTGCCGTGGTGCTCCTCGATGAACGCCTGGATCGGCCGCGGGATGCGGTGGAGCTGCGCCAGCTCGATCCCGTCCTTCGGATGGGCGGTGATGATCAGCTTGCTCATGTCGGGGCTGATCGCGCCATGGCGGGCGCGCGCCTCGGCCGAGTTCTCGGAGAAGTACTCCGGCTTGTTCATCTTGCCGATGTCGTGGAAGTAGGCGCCGACCCGGCAGAGGAGGCCGTTGGCGCCGATCGCCTCGGCAGCGGCCTCGGCCAGCGTCCCGACCAGGAAACTGTGGTGATGGGTGCCGGGCGCCTCGACCTGCAGGCGGCGCAGCACCGGCTGCTCGTTCTGGTTCGAGTACTCGAGCAGCGTCAGGTCGGAGAGACGGTCGAGCAGGCGCTCGAACGGCGGCAGCACGCCGAGCACGAGGAAGCCGCTGGCCAGTCCGTGCGCCACGGCGATGACCAGGCGGCGCAGCAGCTCGGCGTCGACCGGCAGTTCGTCGCGCACCAGCGTGATGGCGGCCAGCACCAGCCCCTGGGTCACGCCGACGATGGCGCCGATGCCGATCAGGCGCGATGGGCGCCGCACGCGGAACGAATAGAGCGCGCCGGCGAGCGATCCCGCCGACAGCACCAGCAGCGCCGGCAGCAGCTCGTGCGTACCCCACGCGACCAGCGCCACCAGCGTCAGCAGGAGCCCGCTGAAGGCGACCGCGAAGCGCGGCGCCAGCAGCAGCGAGAGCAGGATCGCGACGGTCGGCACCGGCAGCAGCAGGAGCGACGGCTGCCCCGACTCGCGATGCGCGCGCGCGGCCACCAGGAACAGCACGATCAGCGCGTCGAGCGCGACGACGCGGCGCAGCACCCCCACTGCCTCCGGCTCGAACTTGACGAAGAACCGGCCGGCGAGGAACAGCACGCCGCCGATCACCACCGCCAATCCGGCCAGGCGCGCGACGCCCGCGTCGCCGTCGGCCGCCAGCAGCACGGCCGCCAGCGCCGTCGCCGCGGTCGCCAGCGCCCGCTCGGCCGGCTGGCCGCCGAAGTCGCGCGCGCGTCCCGCGCGCGGCAGCGGCCGCACGAGCTCTGGCGCGACGCGGCGCGGCTGGCGGCGTAACCACCAGGTCATCCGGCGGCTCCGTCGCCGAGATGGCGTGCCGGCGGCTGCGGCGTCGCCCGCTCGTAGGCGTCGACGACCCGCTGCACCACCGGATGGCGCACGATGTCGCCGCGCGTCATGCGGACGATGGCGATGCCCTCGACGCCCTCGAGGATCCGCGTCGCCTCGATCAGCCCGCTCATCTGGCCGTTCGGCAGGTCGACCTGGGTCACGTCGCCGGTGACCACGATCCGCGAATGCAGCCCCATGCGGGTGAGGAACATCTGCATCTGCTTCGGCGTCGTGTTCTGCGCTTCGTCGAGGATGACGAAGGCGCGCTCGAGCGTCCGGCCGCGCATATAGGCGAGCGGCGCGATCTCGATCACGTCGTGGTCGATGTAGCGGCGCACCTGCTGCGGGTCGAGCAGCGCGAACAGCGCGTCGTACAGCGGGCGCAGGTAGGGGTTGACCTTCGCCTCGATGTCGCCCGGCAGGAAGCCGAGCCGCTCGCCCGCCTCCACCGCCGGGCGACACAGCACGATCTTGCGGAAATTGGCGCGCTTCAGCTCGGCGACGGCGTGGGCCGCGGCGAGGAAGGTCTTGCCGGTGCCGGCCGGACCGATGCCGAAGGTGATGGCGCTGTGCTGCATCGCCTCGACGTAGCTGTCCTGCCCCTTGGTGCGCGGGTGGACGCCGTCGGGCAGCGCCCGGCCGGCGACCTTCCCGTTCGCCTCGGGCGCGGCGTCGCGTTCGCTGACCGGCAGGGCGTCGTCGAAGATCCGGCGCAACAATTCCTCGGAGAGCTGCCCGTCGCGCTTCCAGACGCCGATGGCGCGCTTCAGCGCGTGGCCGGCCTCGTCAACGGCGCTCTCCTCGCCGACCAGCTTGATGCCATCGCCGCGGACGACGACGTCGACGCCGAAGCGCTGGCGGAGGCGGCGGAGATTGCGGTCGGACGGGCCGAACAAGGCGCGGAGCAGTTCCTCGTCTTCGATCGGGATCAGCTGCTCCATGCGCCGGTCGGCCCTCCTGCGCCGCGGGTTCGCGGTGGAGGAATGGTAGCAGAGCCCCGGGAGGCCCGCCCGTCGCCCGGCAGCGCGGGCGCGTCGGACCGCGCGTGGGCGCCCGCCGTCGACGTCAGCCGTCGAGCAGCCGCAACGCGGCGTACCCGGCCGGCAGCGCGAACAGGAGCGAGTCGACCAGGTCGAGCGCGCCGCCGAACTCGGGCAGCAGCTGCCCCGAGTCCTTCACTTTCGCCGCCCGCTTCCAGAGCGACTCGAACAGGTCGCCGACGTGGCCGGTCACGAACAGGAGCGCTCCCACCGCGAGTCGTTCGCCGCCGCTGAAGCGCCCGGCGCCGAACCGCTCGAGCAGCCACCACGCCACCGCCATCGTCGCGAGCAACCCGCCGACGCCGCCTTCGATCGTCTTGCCCGGCGAGACGTGCGGGATGAGCCGCGTGCGGCCGAGCGCCTTGCCGGCGAGGTAGGCGCCCATGTCGCCCGCCTTGGCCGCGAGGATCAGCGCGAACAGGAGGCCGGTGCCGAAGTCGTAGACGATGTCGAGCAGCGTCGAGAGCAGCTGCGCGACCAGCAGGAACAACGCCGCGCCGCCCGCCCGCAGGACGCCGCGCTCGACGTCGCGATCGCGCAGCAGCAGCGCCGCGACGAAGGTGGCGACGGCCGTGGACAGCGCCGCATGCCACGCCGGGCGCGGCTCGCACGACTGCAGTTCGACCGCCACCTTGCCAAGCAGGAGCGCCGCGCCGGCCGCCAGCAGGGGCAGCCGCGGCAGGAGGCACCCCGCCTTCGCCAGCAGGTCGAGCAGCTCGCGCAGCGAGGCGAGCGCGATCGCCACCGCCAGCAGCGGCGACCAGATCGGCAGCCCGCCCGACGCGCCCCGGCCGTGGTCGAGCCGGAGCGCGCCGCCCACCAGGACGATCAGCAGCACGCTGAAGACGAGTCGCTTGGCGAAGCGCGAATCCACGGCGGCGGCGCGGCTCAGCGGAAGATGGTCTGGTCGCGCGCGGGACCGACCGAGAGGATGGTGGCGCGCACGCGGAGGAAGTCCTCGAGGAAGTCGACGTATTCGCGCGCCGCTGCGGGGAGGTCGTCGACGCGCCGCACGCCCGACACGTCCTCTTTCCAGCCCGACAGCGTCTCGTAGCGCGGCTTCACCTTGTCCAGCGTGGTCACGCCGACCGGGAAGCGGTCGGTCACGTGGCCGGCGATCTCGTAGCCGGTGCAGACGCGGAGCTTGTCGTAGCCCGACAGCGTGTCGAGCTTGGTCAGGGCCAGCGAATCGACGCCGTTGACCTGGACGGCGAAGCGTGCGGCGACACCGTCGAACCAGCCGCAACGCCGCGGCCGTCCGGTGACGGCGCCGAACTCCCCGCCGCGCTCGCGCAGCAACTGCGCCTCGGCGTCGGGCAGCTCGGTCGGGAACGGCCCCGCGCCGACTCGCGTCGTGTAGGCCTTCGCGACGCCGAGCACCTCGCCGACCCGCTTGGGCGCGATGCCGGTGCCGGCCGTGATGCCGAGCGCGGAGGAGTTCGACGAGGTGACGAACGGGTAGGTGCCGAAGTCGATGTCGAGCTGCATCCCCTGCGCGCCCTCGATGAAGACGTACTGCCCGGCGTCGAGGCAGTCGCGCAACAGGTGGAAGGTGTCGGCGACATAGGGCTCGAGGCGCACCGCGTAGGCGCGGAATTCGGCCAGCATCGCCGCGAAGTCGAGCGGCTCGGCGCCGTAGAGCGCCTTGAGCAGCGTGTTCTTCTCGCGGACGTTCGCCTCGAGGCGCGCGGCGAACCGCGCCTCGTCGTAGAGGTCGCCCACGCGCAAGCCGACGCGTGCGATCTTGTCGGCGTAGCAGGGACCGATGCCGCGCCCGGTCGTGCCGATGCGGGTGCCACCCTTCACGCCTTCGGAGGCGCGGTCGATCGCCTTGTGGTACGGGAAGACGAGGTGGGCCGCCGCGCTGACGAAGAGGCGACCGCCGAGGTCGATGCCGCGCTTCTGGAAACCGTCGATCTCGGTCAGGAGCTGCGCCGCGTCGAGCACCATCCCGTTGGCGATGACGTTCTTCTTGCCGGGGTGGAGGATCCCCGACGGCAGCAGGTTGAAGACGAACTTCTCCTGCCCGACGACGACGGTGTGGCCGGCGTTGGCCCCGCCCTGGTAGCGGACGACGACGTCGGCCTTCGAGGCGATGAGGTCGAGGATCTTGCCCTTGCCCTCGTCGCCCCACTGGGCACCGATCACGCTCAGGACGGGCATTCTCGCTCCCCTTCGGGCGCCGCTGCGGCGCAGTGAAGGTGCCCGATGCTAGCCGCATGCACGGAACTTTCTTCCGGAGCCGCGTCCACGCCGACGCCGAGCGGCGGGACGATCGGATGGCCATCAAGCCACGGTTGCATCCGTCCCGAAGGGGAGCGCATCGCCGCGATCCCCGTCGGCGCAGCCGGATCCCGCCATGCCGCACGCGAAGCCGCGAGACGACGACCACCCCGCCCCCGCCGAGCGCCGCGTCGGCGAGCGGGTCCGGGCGCGGACCCTGACCGACGGCACCATCGCCGAAAATGGCGGCGAACCGGTCAGCTCGTTCCTCGGGTCGACCGTCGACCTGTCGCTCGGCGGCGCCTGCGTGCGCACCTACGAGTCGCTCACCGCCGGCATGCGCCTGTCGCTGCGCTTCCGGTTGCTCGACGGCGACCTCAGCGCCGTTGGCGAGGTCACCCACGTCACCGTCGACCCGATCGGCTGCCGCATGGCGGGCGTGCGCTTCGATGCGCTCCCCCCCGCCGATCACGAGCGCCTGCGCGTCCACCTCGCGCGCGTTCGCCCGGCGGCGACGGCGGCGCTGGACGCCGTGCTGACGCCCGACGTCGTGCTCAAGCCGACGTCGTGAGCGAGCCGGCCGCGCGCCGGGCGGCGAACCGAGTCGGACCGCTCGAAGCCCGGCCGATCAGGCCGAGAACGACTTCCCGCAGCCGCAGCCGCCGCTGGCGTTCGGGTTCTTCACGGTGAAGCCGGAGCCCTGCAGTGAGTCGACCCAGTCGACCTGGACGCCGTCGAGGTAGGGCAGGCTCATCGGGTCGACCACCACCTCGAACTCGGGGCAAGGGGTGACGTCGTCGCCTTGCTGCTTGTCCGAGAAGGTGAAGCCGTACTGGAAGCCCGAGCAGCCGCCGCCCTGGACGAAGATGCGGAGCGCCTTGCCCTTCAGCGCGGCATCGGCGTCGATAAAGCCCTTGACTGCCTTCTGGGCGGAAGCGGAGAGCATGATCATCGCGGGGAGGCTCCTGGCACCGCGGGCGCTGGGTGCGCGCCGCGAATCGGGCGGTTCTTCTAGGCGCGATCCGGCGCGCCCGCAAGTGCGGCGCCGGTTCCCTCCGCCAGCGGCTCCACCGGCCGCAGCACCCGGGCGATCGCGGCGCGGATCGTCTCCAGCGTGAATGGCTTGTTCAGCACCGCGTTGCCGTCCTGCTGCGCGACGCGGACCACCTCGCCCGACAGCGAATCGCCGGTGAGGAAGACCACCTTGCCGCGGTATTGCGGCCCGATCGCGCACAGCTGCGCGTAGAGCTGTTCGCCGCCGGCGCCGGGCATGCGCCAGTCGGAGAAGACCAGGTCGAACTCGGCGTCGCGCAGGCGCTCGAGCGCCTCGGCGACGCCGCCGGCCACGCTGACGGTGTGGCCGTCGCCACCGAGGAACGCCTGCATCAGCTCGAGGATGATCGGCTCGTCGTCGACGACAAGGATGCGCGAGCGGGCGATCGGCGCGACCTCTCCGGTCGCCTTCACCAGCGCGGCGCTGCCCGACGGCTGGGCGACCACCGGCAGGTCGATGCGGAAGGTCGATCCCTCGCCCGGCCGGCTGCTCACGGTGAGCGTGCCGCCATGCTCGCGGACGATGCCGTAGCTCAGCGAGAGGCCGAGGCCGGTCCCCTTGCCGACGCCCTTGGTGGTGAAGAACGGATCGAAGATCCGGCGCATCACGTGGTCGGGCATGCCGCAGCCGTTGTCCTGCGCCTCGAGCACGATCCGCCCGCCGGCGGCGCGCGTGCGCAGCGTGATCACGCCGGGCCGCTTCGCCTCGACGATCGCGTGCTGCGCGTTGGTCATCAGGTTGATCAGCACCTGCTGCAGCTGGAACGAGTCCATCATCGAGTCGGGCAGCGCCGGGTCGAGCTCCTGCTCGAGACGGACGTTGGCGAGGCGCAGCTGGTACGAGAGCAGGTCCCCGGTCGACTGCACCACCTCGTTCAGGTTGGCGCGCACGCGCTCCGCCTGGTGGCGGCGGGCGAACTTGAGCAGGCCGTCGATGATCTTCTTGCAGCGCTGCGCGTGCGTGTAGATGTGGCGGACCTCGTCCTTCTGCTCGGCCGGCAGCTCCTCCGCCAGCAGCAGCTGGGCGAAGCCGAACACCGCGGTGAGCGGGTTGTTCAGCTCGTGCGCCACGCCCGAGACCAGCTCGCCGATGGCCGAGAGCTTCTCGTTCTGGGCCACCTGCGCCTCGAGCCGGCGCCACTCGGTCACGTCGCGCGCCACCACCACCGTGCCGAGCAGGCGGTCGTCGACCGCGCGGATCGGCGCCAGCGCCAGCGCGATCGCGCGCGGCTGCCCGTCGCGGTCGGCCAGCTGCACCTCGGCCTCCGAGCGCCGGAATTCGCGCAACGAATGGACGAAGGCGCTGCGCGCCGCGTCCTCGATGAACGGCAGGACCTCGCCGTCCCGCGGCTGCGCGCCGGCCGCGGTCGGGCCGAACAGCGCATCGGCGGCGCGGTTGCGATGGAGCAGCTCGCCGCGCAGCCCGAGCGTCAGCACGGGGACGTCGACGCTGTTGACCACGTCGTGCAGGAGGTGCGCGCGGTCTTCCGACTCGGCGTGGGCGGAGACGTCGCGGATCTGCTGCAGCAGCTTGCCGGCGAAGCCGCGCGGGCCGAACAGCGGGAAGGTCGTGACCTCGAAGCGGCGCGCCCCGCGGGCGTCGCGGACCAGCTCGAAGCGCGCCTTGCGCTTCGACCACGCCTGCGACACCGTGCACGCCGAGCAGTCGTCGTGGCCGAGGTACGCCTCGCAGCAGGTCTTGCCGAGGATCCGGTCGCCGAACACCGCGATCGCCACGTGGTTGGCCGCGACCACCCTGCGACCGTCGCCGATGACCACCAGCGGGTCGGGCATCGACTCGAAGAAGCTCTCGAGGTACTCCTCCGAGCTCTCGAGCAGGTCGTGGATCGAGCGGCGCTCCATGCGGTCGATCGCGAACAGGATCATCACCGTCCCCGACGTCTTGAGCATCAGCTCGGGGACGACGTCGTCGCGGAACAGGCCGAGCAGGCAGCCGCCGGCGCCGAGCAGCAGCACCAGCGCGCCGAGCAGCAGCAGCGGGTGGTGGCTGTCGAGCGTGCGCGCGCGGACGCGCGACGCGGCGTAGAGCAGGATCCCGGCCACCGTGATCACGTTCAGCGCCAGCTCGGCGAGGCGCATCTGGTGCTGCGCGAACAGGCTCTCGAAGGCGAGCCCGGCCAGGAAGATCAGGGGCAGCGACAGCGCGCCCCACGAGTCGGCCGCGGGACGCAGGAGCGGCCGCAGCCGCCCGGGATGCGCGCGTTGTCGCAGCGCGATCTCGTGGCCTTGTTCCGTCGCCCGCCCCTCGCCCATCGTCGCACCCCGGTTGCCGTGGTCCGAACGAGGGGGGTCGGATGGCGCGGGCGCGCGACTTGACGCGACGCCGCGATCGGGAAGGGCTTTCCGTCGCGGCGCTTCAGCGCCGCGAGTCGAGCTGCGGCAGGTCGGTCGAGACGATCGCCGCGTCGGGGTCGCGCGCCAGCGCGAGTCCGCAGATCTCCTCGAGCAGCAGCCCCTCGACCACGACGTCGGAACCGAGCTCCACCCAGGTGACCGGCGTCGCCGCCGCCGGGTCGAACTCGCGCCGCGTCAGCGGCACGAGAAGCGCGATCTCATGGCCGTCCGCGACGGCCTGCACGTCCACGGCGCAGCGCTGGCGGAGCACCTTGCCGCGGATCACCGCCTCGACTTCGCCGGTCTCGATCTTCCCGGCCGCGGCGTCGATGCGGATCTGCGTGCCGGCGTAGCGACGCACCACGACCTGCCGGCACCATTCGAACAACGCGGCCCGGTCGACGCCGGCGATGACGACCCGCTTCCACGCGAGGTCGGGCGCGCTGCGACAGCCCGCGAACGGCAACAGCCACGCCGCCGCCAGCGCCAGCAGCGCGCGGGATGCGGCGGCCGGCGGTCGACTCCTCGGCGTCGCCACCGGATCACACCTCGACGTAGACGGTCGACCCCTCGACGCTGGCGGAGTACTGGGAGACGCAGACCGCCGGATTGCGCGTCGACTTGCCGGTGGCGAGCTCGAATTGCCAGCCGTGCCACGGACAGCTGACGACGTCCCCGAGCAGCGGGCCGTCGGCCAGCGGTCCGCCGCGATGCGGACAGGTGTTGTCGATGGCGTGCCAGCGGTCGGCGACCCTGAACACGGCGATCTGGCGGTCGGCGACTTCGAAGCTCTTGCCGCGGCCGGCGGGGATCTCGGAGACATCGGCGACCGCATGGCGGGTCGGCATCGGGCGTCCTCGGTAGTGGTGGAACGGCGCGGCCACCCGTCTGGGCGGCGGCGCGAGGGCGGCATGGTCTAGCAATCGCCCCCGGCGCTGTCCTTCCCGCCGAGCGCGAACAGCCGTCGCAGCGCCGCCACCACCGCGCGCGGACCGTCGCCCGCGAGCGCTTCCTTCGCCGCGGCGAGCGCGGGGGGCGTGGCTCCGGGCGCCGCCAGCGAGTGGCCGGCGCCGCGCAGCAGCTCGACATCGTTCGCGTCGTCCCCCACCGCGACGATCTCCGCCGGCTCGACGCCGTGGCGCCGCGCGACGAAGCGGATGCCCTGCCACTTGTCGGCGCGCCGCGAGAGCAGCTCCGCGCGGAAGCCGGGGACCGCCATCTCGCGCTGGACGAAGCCGCGCACGGTCGGGACCGCCGCTTCCACGGCCGCGACCAGCGCGGTCATCGCCGCTGCGCTGCCGTGGGTCACGACGCGCAGCACGGCCTCCCCGGCGACGGTGGCGAGCGGCGGCGCCACCCGCGTCAGGTGCGCGCTGGCGTACCGGCCGTACCACGCGAGGAACCCGGTCGGGTCGGGCGCGCCATCCTCGTGCAGGATCTCGCGCGGGCCGCGCGGCGCGTCGGTGAACCAGACCGGCGCGAGACCGCGCTCGCGCAGGCGCGCGACGATGCCGGCGATCTCGGCGGGAGCCAGCGGCGTCGCGGCGAGCGTGTCCGCGCTGGCGATGTCGGCCACCAGGGCGCCGTTGTGGACGACGCAACTGCCGACGAGGCCCGCCCCGCGCAGCCGCGGGAGCGCGCTCCACAGCCGCCGCCCGGTCGCTGCCGCCACCACGATCCCGCGCGCCGCCAGCTCCCGCAGGCAGGCGGCGCTCGCGGCCGCGAGCGAGCCGTCGGCCTCGAGCAGGGTGCCGTCGAGGTCGAACGCCAGCATGCGGTACCGACAGTCCATCCGGGCGAGCCTATCATCCACCCGGTCACCCGCCCCGCACCGGAGGCCGTCATGCCGTCCCCCACCCCACGCTCGCGCCGCCCGCTGAGTCTGCCCGCCGCGCTGCTCGTCGCGCTGGCCGGCGCGGCAGCGGCGCTGCCGCCGCCGTTCGCGGCGGCCGCCGCGCCGAGCCCCTGTCGCGCCGCGGCGGCGACCGACTGGATCGCCATCGCGCCGGTGCGCGACGAGGCGACGATGCAGCGGCTGGCGCGCGACTTCGACCTGCGCGGCCGCTTCCAGGACTTCGCGCTGGCGCAGGGCGACGCGGCCGACCTGGCGCGAGCGCAACGCCGCTTCCCGCAGAGCCGATGGCTCGGCGCCATCGTCCCCGGCGAGCGGCTCCTCGCGGTCACGCTGCTTCCCGGCGAGACGCTCCGGCCGGTGCCGGGGCTGCGCGTGCTCGACCAGTCGCAGACGCAGGTCATGATCGGCCTGCCGCCGGATCTCGCCTTCGACCTCCACGAGCTGGTCATCGACCGCACGCGCGAGCCGTTCCACGACGGCGTCATCCTCGTGCCGCAGCGGCGGATGAGCCCGGCGCGCGGCTCGCGCCACCAGCCGACGCCGCCCACGCGTGCCCCGTCGGTGGCGGATCCACGCGTCAGCGCGATCGTCGGCGCGGTGGTGCAGGCCAACCTCGACGCCGACGTCAGCCATTACTCGAAGAACTTCAAGACGCGCCGCTCCGACCAGCCGGAGGCGGACAGCGCCGAGGCCGACCTGCTGGCGCGCTTCCAGTCGCTCGGCTTGGCCGCCACGACGCACGACTTCGACGGCAACTCCGACAACGTCATCGCCGAGCTGCCGGGCGCGCTCGATCCGCAGAAGGTCGTGCTGGTCGGCGCGCACTACGACTCGATCAACCACGCCGGCTCCACCGCCAAGGCGCCGGGAGCGGACGACAACGCCAGCGGCACCGCCGCCGTGCTCGAACTGGCGCGCATCTTCGTCGCCTCCGGCCAGCAGTTCCGCTACACCGTCCGCTTCTGCCTGTTCGCGTCGGAGGAATTCGGGCTGGTCGGCTCCGACCACTATTCGGCCGACCTCGTCGCCGCCGGCGTCGAGGTGGTGGCGATGCTCAACACCGACATGAACGCCTATCGCGACCCGACCGACGCGCTCGACCTCGACATGGTCACCAACGACACGACCGGCTGGCTGACCGACGACCTCGTCCTGCTGTCGCAGCTCTACGTGCCGTCGCTGCCGGTGGTGAAGGGGCAGCTCTTCGGCGGCACGTCCGACCACAAGAGCTTCTACTACGACGGCTTCCCGGCCGCCTTCTACTTCGAGGACATCGACCGCTACTCGCCCTCGATCCACAGCGCGAACGACACCCATGGCAGCAGCGCCAACGACTTCCAGCTCGCCGCGCTCATCACGCAGTCGGTCGCGGCCGGGCTCGCCACCTACGCCGAGCCGATCGACCTGACGCTGACCCACGCACCGCTGGCCGACAGCGCCGATTCGTGGAATCCCCACGCCGTGCGGGTGACGACGACGTCGCACACGGCGGCCACGGCGACCGCCTGCGAGCTCACCTGGGACGCCGGGCTCGGCGCGACCACGGTGGCGCTGTTCGCCGCGGCAACTGCCGACGAATGGATCGGCGAGATCCCGCCGCAGCCGGTCGGCGCGCAGCTGTCCTACTGGCTGCTGGCGACCGACAGTGCCGGCAACATCGAACGGCTGCCGGCGTCGGGCAGCTTCAAGTTCCAGATCGGCCAGCAGACGACCTTCTGGTCCGACGACTTCGAAGGCGCCGCGCTCGGCTGGACTCACGGCGGCACCCAGGACGACTGGCAATTCGGCACTCCCGCCGGCAAGAGCACCGATCCGGCGGCGGCGCACTCGGGCGCCAAGTGCTGGGGCAACGACCTCGGCGGCAGCGGCTACAACGGCGAGTACCGGGCGAACGCCAGTTGCTGGCTCGACTCGCCGGCGCTGAACGGAACCGGCCAATCGAACGTCCACCTGCGCTACGCGCGCTGGCTCGGGGTCGAGGACGGCTTCTATGACGACGCCGAGATCCGGGTGAACACCCTCCTGCAGTGGAGCAACCCGGTCGGCGGCGGGACCGACCACCTGATCGATGACGCGTGGACGATCCACGACGTCGACCTGTCGTCGGTGGCCGACGGCAACCCGTCGTTCAAGGTGCGCTTCAAGCTGGTGAGCGACGGCGGCCTGCAGTTCGGCGGCTGGACCGTGGATGACGTCGAGCTCTACAGCATCGCGCCGGGCACCGAGCCGGAACTGTGGCGCGACGTGGGCGTGCTGTCGCTGCAGGCCGGCGGGACGTCGAACGTGGCGCTCAACCTCGGCGTCCCGTTCGCGGGGCGCAGCTATGCGCTCCTCGCGTCGATCTCGGGGACGACGCCCGGCCTCAACCTCGGCAAGACGCACGTGCCGCTCAACTTCGATGTCATCACCCAGCTCGGCATCGAGCTGCTGCCGTACCTGCCCGGCTTCCTCGGCGCGCTCGATGGCGCCGGGCGCACCACGGCGACCCTCGATCTCGACCCCGGCACCGACCCGGCCTTCGCTGGCGCGACCCTCCATCTCGCCGCGGTGACCCTCGGACCGACCGACCACGCGACCCTCCCGGTGGCGATCGAGTTGGCGCAATGACCGACGTCCCGGCCGCGGACGGCCTGCCGGGAGGCCGCGCATCCCCCATGCTGCAGCAGTACTTCGGGGTGAAGCGCCAGTACCCCGAGGCGCTGCTCTTCTTCCGCATGGGCGACTTCTTCGAGCTGTTCTTCGAGGACGCCCGCGTCGCCGCGCGCGTGCTCGGCATCGCGCTGACCTCGCGCAGCAAGGAGCAGGAGATCCCGATGGCCGGGGTCCCGGTGCGCACGGTCGACGCCTACCTGCGTCGGCTGATCGCGGCCGGCCACACCGTCGTCGTCTGCGACCAGGTCGAGGATCCGAAGCAGGCGAAGGGGCTGGTCGATCGGCAGGTCACCCGCATCGTGACGCCCGGCACGATCCTCGAGGACGCGCTGCTCGAGGGCGGGCGGCACAACTTCGTCGCCGCGCTGCAGCTCGAGCGGCATCCGGGCGCATCCGACAGCGCCGACGCGGGCGCCGGCGCGACCGCCGCGCTGGCCTGGCTCGACCTCTCGACCGGCCGGTTCGAGGCGGCGAGCTTCGGCGCCGAGCGGCTGCGCGACGAGCTCGCCCGCCTCGCGCCCGCCGAACTGCTGCTGCCGGCAGGCTGGAAGGAGCGCCCGCCCGCCGAGGCGGCGTTCCTCGTGGCCGCGCGCGACGAGGGTCCGGCGCTGGCGTGGCGCCCGGACCACGAGTTCTCGGCCGAACTCGGCCGCAAGGCGCTGTGCGAGCAGTTCCGCGTCGGCGACCTCGCCGGCTTCGGCCTCGAACCCGACGACCCGGTGATCGCGCCGGCCGCGGCGTTGCTCCACTACGCGCGCGAAACGCAGCGCGGTGCCATCGACCACGTGGCGCGGCTGCGGCGGCGGGCCGAAGCCGGCGCGATGCGGCTCGACCG
>Ga0194131_10008135_pt1 | contig 13785 bp, 9 predicted proteins | sample TA2KigO120mmetaG_FD_148631 | JGI IMG/M metagenome (GOLD analysis project Ga0194131, IMG submission 148631) | Freshwater microbial communities from Lake Tanganyika, Tanzania - TA2015053 Kigoma Offshore 120m | ecosystem: Environmental > Aquatic > Freshwater > Lake | place: Tanzania: Lake... | reverse complement strand
CGCGGTAAACAAGAAATGGCCCCGCTAGTGAAGTAACTGCCCTTTAAGGCTCTTCTAACTCAGCCAATTCCTTAAGATAGACACTTTCACAACGAATTCTAGGTAGCTTCAAACGTAAAGGGTATCTTCATCCCATCGTCAAACGGCCAAAAAACTGCGCATCGTGAACGAACTTCCCTCTGAAACGGATAAGCCCATGCCCCACCAGCCACATGCAGGCCGAGCCAAACCTACCCTTGCCTATCATCCTAAAACCCAATCCCGTCTTCGAATATCCCTATCCGATTTCCGGACTAACCAGCCGGATTGTCGAAAAGCACCCTTAAGAACACCCGGAAGCGGACTTTATCGGTGTAGTATCGTTTTTCTGTCTCCTCTTCTAATTTTTTAACTAGAGCGCCCGCAGAGTCCTCCCAGTCTGGAACAATGAATGAAAGGTCGTATTGCAGGGATACGCTATTAGAAGTTTCAATGGAAATTTGGGCTCCCCCAGTTACGGCGTCAAAAAGTGAAGCGACTGGAGACATTTCCGTGCCACTCTGTCTCAGTGCCAAAAGCTGCAGTTGCCAAATTTGCTTGAGCCCCATCTACAGATATATAATGGACATACATTGATGGTTTACTTGCTTTGGTTTATAAACAGAGTCTTAACTTTTAATCAAATGCAGTATTGTAAATTGGAAAATTCAAACCCCAAAAAATGAATAAAAAAAACAAAAACTGCGCCCGTGCTGCATATGTCATGGAGGGCTCACTGGGTGATTCCCTTATAAGTTTGCCAAGCCTTAGGTTATTTCTCTCAAAATATTCGAATGCTGAAACTATGTTAATAAGTTTGGGACCTTCGGTCGAGTTAGGTGCCGCGAAACTATTTCAAGGAAGACTTCCATTTACTAAGTTTGTTCACATTCAGAACGCACCCAGTGATTCCTTTTTGAGAAGAATTTCAAAATGGCTTAAGCTAGCTTTGATTCTAAGGACTAACGGAATTGAAGAGTGTATATACGGTATCAGAAGTGAAAACTTAATAAGTATTAAACGAGCGAAATATCATAAAAGCTTTTTAAAAATGGGCGGCTGTAAAATCCTTGCAGATGAAATAAATCTTAAATATTTAGAAGACAGCCTGAAGTTTCCAAACAACCTTCACCAATCTATTTCCAGGGATACATTCCAGCGAATTTCGAACGCAATAGATAAACAGAATCCAATTCCATTTTTCGATTATCACTTTCCGCTTACCCATGAGGATGATATCGGTGCAAAACGATGGTTAGAAGAAAATAACATTACAAGTGATCGATGTATTGCTGTGTGTGTTGGTTCCAATTCATTCGTCCGTTGGAATATTAATAATTATCGATCCGTTTTAGAGGGAGTGATTAATAAATTTGATGTGATTCCTATTTTTTTTGGTTCAGCAAACGAACTATTATTGGCAGAAGCTGCCTACAAAAACCTTATCCGATATAAATTGGCGCTTGGATTGCCAATGGGACTAACTGCATCTCTTTTGAAGCGATGTATTTTTTATATTGGAAATGACACTGGAACAATGCATCTCGCAGCATCTGTAGGAACACCCTGTGTTTCAATTTTTTCCGCACGGAGCCCCAAGGGACACTGGTACCCCTGGGGCGATAATCATATTATTTTTCGATTAGATATAGACTGTGCTGGATGTCAGTTGCAATCCTGCGAAAAACGGAAGCTTGAGTGCTTAGAGATGATTCAACCAAATGAGGTCTTGCAAGTGTGTTGTGATTATTTAAGTAATTATTTGGTCGATGTTCATCCTAACTATCGAAAAAATTTATCAAGCGAATAGGAATGGTAAGAATATCTACCTGATACCTGAAAAGATAAAAGCCCTGAGCTCACCACGACTTTGCCCCCTGATAAGGAGGGACTTTTTAAGAGTTTCATGGCGTCTCTATGGGTACGTACCTATACCGTACAAAAATGGCGTTCCACTTCGATGCTTTTGGCCTTCGTTAAAGGATAAGCAGCATAAAAGCCCATTTCTTATTGAGTTATAAGGGCCATAAATAAAGTTATCGCTAATAAACAGCACATTAATAGGCCCTCATGGGGCTTTCCAAAATATTAATCCGTAATCGTCAGGGTCGTATGCCGGGTACAGGAGGAGATTGATAGAAATCCTCCTTCTCCGGGATTGGAAATGGATGTGCCCCAGCGTTGCCTGTAAAAGCGAACCACGTAATCTCCACTTCCCAACTTTGTAAGAGTCTCAGAACTGGCTGTGATTGTCCCCGAAGTTTTTTGGCTAATCTTTTTTCTGAGTAAAATGAATGTACCCCGCCGTCAGCTCGGATAAAATCCATCGAAAGGGAGTCTTGGTTCATTTTTTCCAAGGAATTTACCTGGTAGTAGCCTTGTCCTTGAAATAACTGTTACCATCCGTAGGTGGCTGAGTGCGCTCGATTGGAATTCGTTTCGAGATCTAAAATCCGCAGCGGCAACGCTACCCAAACTAATCAAGAAAGGTTTGAGTCATAATACGAAAACTCAATCACAAGAATACAGAAACCAGACTAGGTAAAGGAGGTTTTCATAAAATAGGGCCTTTGAAATTGCTATCCATTCTCGTTCGAAGCGGCGGTTCGCTCGAGTGCTTCTGGTTTTCGTTACCTACTCGAGTATCCGGCCTTTAAGAACACCCGGACGTTGATCCGCAACTCACGCAACGAAGACAAGTGCCACCTCTGACTAAGGTAAATTGTCCGCACTCACCGCAGGGATCTCCTTCGTAACCTTTGGTTTTCGCTAGTCGAGAGGCCAGAGCTAAGTCATCTGACCATTCCTCGCTTGTAATCACAAGATCGGTCTCGCGATGGAACCTTAGTGAAGTTCCTCCTGACTCACTCACCGTTTGCAGCCCCCCTCCCCCTATCGATGCCATCGTAGTGACCGAAGCTGCAGAATTGTAGCTAACAGCCAACTCTTCTTGAGGAGGCACATGGACTAAATCGGTTCTTCCTAAATAGTTCATAGCCACATCTCGAAAGATAAAGTCGATGATGGAAGAACAGAATTTTATATTATCATGATCGCTTACATGGCCATTGGGTTCGAAACGGAAAAGATTGAATTTGTTGACATACTCTTCCAAAGGAACCCCGTATTGGAGCCCTAACGAAACCGCTATCGCAAAGGCATTCATTAAACTCCGATAAGCTGCCCCTTCCTTGTACATATCCACAAAAATTTCCCCTAACGTTCCATCTTCATATTCACCTGTTCTCAAATAAACTCGTTGTCCCCCGATCGTGGCCTTCACTGTGTAACCAAAACGCTTTTTAGGTAACTCTCTTCGAATACATCTTCTCACAATCTTCTCAGTGATTTGCTTGATATCCGATTTGTTGAGATCTGTGAGATCAATATCCTCTTCTTCGTTCCCAAGTTGGCTAAAAACACTACTAGCCATCTGAGCATTAAGAGGCTGACTCAATTTTGAACCATCTCGATAGATCGAAATCGCTTTGAGCATTTTTTTCCAGCTGGTTAAGTAAGCTTGAGAAATCTCCTCGACGCTCGCTTCATTAGGCATATTGATCGTCTTACTAATAGCTCCGCTTATAAAAGGCTGAGCCGCCGCCATCATATCGATATGGGTCATTGAAGAAAGATACCGCTGACCATACTTCCCGCATTTGTTGGCGCAATCAAAGATGGGATAATGCTCCTCTTTTAAGAAGGGGGCCCCTTCAATCGTCATAGAGCCAAAGACGTGCCGATTAGCCTCTTCGATTTCAGCTTCGGTAAACCCTAACTTTTTAAGCAAACAAAAACTAGGGTCATCAAGATCCTGTCCCCTAACGCCTAACGCTTGCCTGCAAAAATCTTCACCTAAAACAAAGGGGGTCACGATATATCGAATATCAAAGCCGCTCGCGATAGCTCTCTCAATTTTTTGTAACTGCTCTCCACCCACACCTTTTTTGGAGAGAGCTTCGCTATTAATAAACGGCGCATTGGCCAACGAAGCATGCCCGACACAATAATGAGATATAGCTTCACTCTGCTCAATCGAGTACCCCAAATTTCTTAAGGCCCTAGGAACTGACTGATTGATAATTCTAAAATACCCCCCACCAGCTAATTTCTTAAACTTTACGAGCGAAAAATCGGGTTCGATTCCGGTCGTATCGCAATCCATCAGAAGTCCTATTGTTCCGGTAGGAGCTATCACCGAAACCTGTGCATTTCTAAAACCAAATTCCGTCCCCAACTCCAAAGCCTCATCCCAAACTTTTCTAGAGGATTGGTTAAGCTCAAGGGACACAAGATCCCATTGCACCGCTTGAGGAACTACCGTGAGCCCCTCGTATTCTTTAGGCTTAGCTCCCATCGCCACTTTTCGGTGGTTTCGAATCACTCTAAGCATCGACTCTCGATTGGGTTTATATTTCGAAAACGCACCAAGATGCTGTGCCATCTCTGCAGAAGTCGCGTAGGCCTGCCCGGTCAGTATCGAAGTTAAGGCGGCCGTGGTGGCCAGAGCCTTTGGACTTCCATAGGATAGTCCCATCGACATCAAAAGAGCCCCAAGATTCGCATACCCTAAACCTAAAGTTCGGTAGTCGTAACTATTTTGTGCAATGGCCCGACTTGGATACTGAGCCATGAGAACACTGATCTCTAAAACCACCGTCCAAAGCCGACACGCATAGCGATAGCCATCCACATCAAATTTTCCCGATTGATCGTCGTAGAATTTAATCAAATTGAGACTCGCTAAATTACAAGCAGTATCATCTAGAAACATATATTCGGAGCAGGGGTTGGAAGCCTGAATGCGCCCTTCAGCCGGACAGGTGTGCCATTCGTTGATTGTTGTGTCACATTGGATTCCCGGATCGGCACTCGACCAGGTAGCGTAGGCAATACGCTCCCAAAGTTCTTTGGCATCAATCTCTTTGGCTATTTTTTTATTGGTTCGAAATCTGAGCGACCAAGTTCCCCCATTTTCCAACTTTTCAAAAAAGTCATTAGGAACTCTGACTGAATTATTGGAGTTCTGTCCGCTCACAGTCGCATAAGCCTCATTTTGCCAGTCGACATCATACTCGGTGAAATCAATCTTTCTTTTCCCTTGCTGAGCCAACTGAAGTATTCGAGCAATTGAGCTATCGGGAATCTTAGCGGCTCTTGCAGAGCGAATAGCTTTTTTAAGATCACTATTTTTTGTAAGATCGGTCTCGACCTTATCACCCTGAAAACAGCAACGATGAACTTTAGAGAGACAGTCTTTAATCATTTTAGAGCCTGCGACTAAGGCCGCAACCTTTTGCTCTTCGATTACTTTCCAATCAATAAAACTTTCAATTTCCGGGTGATCCAAGTTCAAACAGACCATTTTGGCGGCGCGCCTAGTGGTTCCTCCGCTCTTAATGGCCCCGGCGGCTTTATCCCCGATTTTTAAAAATGACATTAAGCCGCTCGATTTTCCGCCTCCAGTGAGCTTCTCTCCTTCACCTCTGAGCTGACTAAAATTGGTTCCGGTACCTGACCCGTATTTAAAAAGCCTGGCCTCTCGGATCCATAGATCCATCACCCCTTCTTCATTTACTAAATCATCTTTAACACTCTGGATGAAACAAGCGTGAGGCTGAGGATGCTCATAAGCACTTTCCGAAGACTTAAGCTTTCCGGTTTTAGGATCCACATAACTGTGGCCTTGGGCCGGCCCATTGATCCCATACGCATAAAACAGACCTGTATTAAACCACTGAGGACTGTTAGGTGCAGCAATTTGGTGGGCCAACATAAAACAGAGCTCATCAAAAAAATTATTGGCGTCGGCATCGGAATCAAAATAACCATGACGTTTTCCCCAATCGGTCCAGCAGCCTGCCATCCGATCGAAAACTTGTCGGCAATCATTTTCACCTCGAGTTTCGCCATTTTTGGTCGGCACTCCGGTACGCCTAAAATATTTCTGGGCTAAAATATCTGTAGCCACTTGAGACCAGGTCGATGGGACAACCACATCCTCTTGTGAAAACACCACACGCCCATCGGCCTCTCTAATCTCGGACTTACGAGTTTCAAATGTGATTCCTTCGTAACTCGATTTCATTTTCTTTGTAAAATGGCGATTGAATTTCACTCGATCCTCCAGAGAATAAAAAACCCTGCCTTTGAATTAAACAAACGAAGGCCGGCCCCCATTTTTTCGGGGTTATTAACTCTTTTAAGTTTTTGGGAATTGACTACCAACGATTAGAGTGAATTCAACTTTCACCCTATATTGCCATATTAGCATGTACCATACATTTACGGTCAACGAGACTCTCACTACTTAACGCGTCTTAAGCGGAGTGCTATTGGCATGTGATGCGTTAGGTGTGCGGGAAACTTACTGTTTTTGAAGCGAATCTTTAGAAAAATTGTTTCGCGTCAAAAATCTATTCGCACTCTCTCCAGTTCTTTCCCCATCCCATATCTACTTTTAAAGGTACTTTCAAGGACATGGCCCCTTCCATTTCCTGCCTCAAAATCGTGTGAGCCTGAAGCTTTTCCTCTTCGGGCACCTCTAAAACCAATTCATCATGCACTTGAAGTAATAATTTAGATTTCAACTTTTCCTTTTTGAGGCGGTGAAATGTCGACAACATCGCCACTTTGATCATGTCTGCTGCCGAACCTTGAATAGGGGTATTAATCGCCGCTCGCTCGGCCATTTCTCTTCGCATTCGATTTTCCGATTTGATTTCCGGAATGAACCGACGACGACCCAAGCGAGTTTTAACATAACCTTGTTTTCGGGCCTCTTCGATCACCGACTGCAAAAACGTTTTTACCCCGTGATAAGTTTCAAAATAAGCATCGATAAAAGTTTTAGCTTCACCCGGAGAGATTTTTAAGGTCTGTGACAATCCATAAGGTGTCTGACCATAGACCACACCAAAATTAATCGTCTTGGCCACTTTCCTCTGTTCAGGAGAAACTGTCTTTGTTTTAAAAATCTGTCGGGCTGTGTGTTCATGTACATCTTCATTATTTTTAAAAGCCCGCATGAGTTCTGCATCTTCACTCATATCTGCCAACATTCGCAACTCCACTTGAGAGTAATCAGCAGAAAGCAGTTTGTTCCCTTCTGAAGCAACAAAGGCCATTCTCACATCATATCGTTTATCCTCAATCGTTGGGATGTTCTGCAAATTGGGATTAGAACTCGATAGACGCCCGGTCGCCGTCACGGTTTGGTTAAAACTTGTATGAATTCGCACCGTCGAAGGGTGAATCTGCTCGAGGAGCCCTTGAACATAGGTTGATTTAAGTTTGTTGAATTCTCTATACTTTAAAATCCATTGGCAAATTTCATGTGACTTCGATAGCTCTTGCAAAACACTCTCATCCGTTGAAACTCCCGTTTTCGTCTTTCTAACGACGGGCAGCCCTAACTTTTCAAAAAGAATCTGCGAAAGCTGCTTAGGCGAGTTAATGTTAAAAGCCCCACCCGCAATTTCAAAAACTTTATCTTCAACAGAACTTATATCCTCGGTCAAATCATCTTCCATTTTTAGAAGACGGACTTTATCAACTTCAATACCGGTAAATTCCATATCGGCCAAAACTTCAACAAGGGGAACTTCGGTCTTTTCGTAAAGTGTGAGGAGCCCTGCCTCTTTAAGCGTTGGGTTTAACCGGTGGTACAATCGAAAGGCTACATCTGAATCCTCTCCCGAATATTGAGTCGCCTTTTCAACCAAAACTTCAGCAAAGGAAATTTGATTTTTGCCTTTCCCTGTCACTTCTTCATAACTGATATTCTGATGACCTAAATGACGTAACGCCAATGCATCTAAATTATGAGGCTGTTCTGGATCTAAAAGATAGCTCTCCAAAAGCGTATCTCCAACAATACCTTTTACTACCGCCCCCCATCGTCTTAAGATCTGAATATCATACTTTAGATTTTGCCCGACCTTCTTGACCTTAGGGTTCTCAAGAAGTGGTTTTAATTTCTCCAAAACCAGATCGTTTTCTAATTGCCCTTCAATGAGAGCTTCCGGTGCTCCCAGGGCGCAATGGCTAATAGGAATATAAAAAGCCTCAGCCTCTTTAATGCAGATTGATATACCAACAAGGGTCGCCGAATGAATCACAAGCGAGGTAGTCTCGGTATCCAGCGCAACAAGACCGGCCTTTTCACATTTAGAGATCAGGGATTCCAACTCTTCTAAGGTCCGTACAGTGACATAATGGCCCGGCCTAAAATGAGCATTGTCGGTTTTAAAATCGAACCGCTTCATCAGATTTTGAAATTCCATCTCCTCAAGAAAAGCTTTTAATTCGTCCATTCGAGGACCTTTGTAATCAAGCTCACTCCAGTCAATTCGAATAGGCACATCACATTTGACTGTCGCTAGCTCGCGACTCAGAAAAGCGATCTCTTTTTCGGTTTTTAAAGTCTCTCGTCTTTTTTCCTGTTTAATCTGATTTAAATTTTCGTAAATTCCTTCGATAGATCCGAATTGATTTAAAAGATCTGCGGCCGTCTTTTCCCCAACGCCGGTAACACCGGGAATATTATCCGATGCGTCCCCCATTAAACCTAAGAAATCGATTACTTGAGACGCTTCAACTCCAAATTTCTCTTTGACGCCTTTCGGATCAAACCGCTTGTCCTTCATCGTATCGTAAACGATCACATGCTCGGTCACTAACTGCATCAAATCTTTGTCACAAGAGATAATTTCAACTTGATAACCTTCCTCTTCAGCCTTTCTTGCCAGAGTTCCAATAATGTCATCGGCCTCAAACCCTTCCATTTCTAGCCGTTTTATCCCGAAACAATCCACCGATCGCAGAATATGAGGAATCTGAAGAATAAGATCTTCAGGAGGGGCCTCTCGATTACTTTTGTACTCTTTATAGATCTCTTTTCGAAATGAAGGTTTCGCGGTGTCAAAGGCTATTGCCAACTTGGTAGGTTTTTCAACGTCGAGAACTTTGAGGAGCATGTTGATAAAACCAAAAATGGCGTTCGTGGGAAATCCTTTTGAATTGGAGAGCCTTTGAATAGCATAAAACGCCCTAAAGAAATAAGAACTTCCATCGATAACATAAACTTTTTCTTTTGGCTTTTTCGTTCCAGCGCTACTCATGCTAACAAGCCTTGCATTTTGCTTTCATAGTTTCAAACACGGCGGGAAGAATCGAGAGAATAATGATCGCCAGAATGACCAAAGTAAAATTGTGTTTGACCGCAGGAATATTTCCAAAAAACAATCCTGCTAAAACAAACAAAACAATCCAAACAATCCCACCCACTACATTGTACACGGCAAATTGAGTGTATTTCATTTTGCCTACTCCTGCTAAAAAGGGGGCAAAAGTTCGAACGATAGGAACAAAGCGAGCGAAAATAATCGTTTTGCCACCATAGCGCTCATAAAACTTTTGAGTCTTATTTAGATATTCTTTTTTAAAAATTCTTGAATTCTCTTGAAGTACCTTGGGCCCTAAATATCGACCTATAGAGTAATTTAAAGCATCACCTAAAATCGCTGCGATAATTAGCAACGGAATCAAAAAAGTGGCGCTAAAATCCCCTTTGGCGGCAAAAGTTCCGGCAGCAAAAAGAAGAGAATCTCCAGGCAAAATAGGAGCCACCACTAAACCAGTTTCGCAAAAGATAATCATAAAAAGAATAGCATAAGTCCAAGTGCCGTAACTTTGAATTACAGTGCTTAAATGCACATCTAAATGTAAAAACAGGTCTATGAACTGATGGGCCACTTCTATCATTTGTACTTTCCTCCAATTATCTTTTTTTAAGAGCCAAGAATCGCTGAAAGTCCCTGCGATGTAAACTGAGAATCTCTGTTATTTCCTAAAGTTGGGAATACGAGGTATACTTCTTTTTAGAACCACACAAAAATAACAATATGCGCCATATCTTTTCACTGATTATCATTTGTCTTTTCGGGCGTCTCGGCCTTGCCGAGGAATCCCATTACAACTATGGACTTGAAGGCGGGCTAAATTCAGGAAATATTTCCATCTCAGAAGAGAACACAAATGAAAAGAGTCGACTTGGAGTTGTAGCAGGGATTTATTGGGAATTTTTTACGGATAACTTCATCACTTTTCTTCCTGGAGCTTATGTTGTGGGTAAGGGTTACCGCCCCGCTAGTGACTCCAACCAAGCCATTGTACTTAATTACTTTCAATTAAGACTTATAGGACGACTTCCCATAGTTCGCTCTCAAGGATCAAGATTCTACTTGGACTTCGGCGGAACTGCAGATGTCATCACCCAGAAAGGCACTCAAAACATCGCCTCTCCAGCTCCTTTAACCTATGTCAGAAACTTTGATTCCAGTGTGATGGGGGGATTGGGTTTTGAAACGGATTTAACAACATCTCTTAAGATCGCTTTCAACGCTAAATACCATTACGGTTTTATAAATATTTATAATACCTCATCGCTTACTACGGGATCCAGCACCGTCGCTCTACCTAAAGCCTACAACCACGGATTTTTTCTTACGACGGCATTGCAGTTTTCCACGGAATCACAGAAAGTTATCTCAACTGAAGAAAGAGCCAGAGATTATATTAACCGAAAGCCTACGCCTTGAGACGGTTCGTCTGTTTAAACCTGCTGCTTCTTCTTTTGACATCTCTCGTCTTTTTTCGAGTTCCCTTTTTCGACTTTGTCTTGATAGAAGATACGACTCAGCTCGACACTAACCCCTATTTATCCCCTATTTCGAAAGAAAATCTTTCTAATCTTTGGAAACGCCCCCATGTCATGTATATGCCGTTGACCTATTCTCTGTGGAGCTTAACAACCCAATTCAGCAAAAACCGACCCATCAACCAACTGCCTCAGACAGCCACTGGAGTTCCCAAACAATTTCGGTTTGATCCCTTTATTTTTCACCTGCTCCCGTTTCTTTTTCATTTAGCGATGGTCATCTTGTTATTTTGGCTATTCTGTTTTTTGACTTCAGACCCGATTGGCAGTTTTTTCGGAAGTCTTATTTTCGCTATTCATCCCGTTCAAGTAGAATCGGTCGCTTGGGTTTCAAGCCTCAAAGAGCCCTTGGGAGGTTTTTTGGGAGTTTTGGCTCTGGGATTGTTTCTCCTCGCTGAGGAATACCCCCCTCGGTCCAAAACTTTTCGCCTATTATTTTTTTTCTCAACTCTAAGTTTTTTAATGAGTCTTTTTTCCAATCCGGCGTCAATCTCATTTCCCCTGATGGGTTTTGTTCTCTTAGTGTTTCTCTATCGCAAGGAACGTTTTCAGCATGGAATTAAAACTTTATCCTTTTGGTTATTTTTGACTCTGCCTATCATCGTCCTTCAACACTCTGGCCCTAGTTGGACACAACCCCCCTCTTCAAATCTTAATTTTCAACAAAAAGTCATTTTAGGATTAGATTCTTTAAGCTTTTATTTTGGGAAGCTCGTAATGCCGTTCAATCTAGGAATTGATTATGGAAGAACTCCTTATTGGGTTTTTAATCACACTTCCATCCATACTACAGCCATTTTATTTTTTACTTTTATATTAGCCCTAACTCTTTTCTTAAGATGGAATCGTCTCAATTGGGCTCTGGCCAGTGAGGGACTGGTTCTTAGCGCCCTACTCCCTATTTTTCTTTTCAACCGACTCCTGTTTCAAACCTCTTCTAGCGTAGCAGATAGAGACTTGTATTTAGCCATGATTGGGATTGGCTTAGCCGTGGCGCACTTAACTCGTCTTTGGATGCACAAACCACTGGTCAAGATTGCTTTCATCTCCTATCTAGTCGTGATAGGAACCCAAAGCTATTTTCAAACTCTCAATTGGGCCAATTCCAAGCGCTTACTCACAGTTGCCTTAGAAATAAATTCTCAGAGCGCCATTGCCCATCACGCTCTTGGTTACTGGAATGAACGGGAAGAAAACTATCCCAAAGCTATCGAGCACTATGTCGCGGCAGGCAAACTCGACCCCAGGCTTTCCGATTTCACCCGATTAGCCAATATTTACTTGTGTCTCAAACAATTTAATCAAGCGAAACTCTATTTTGAAAAAGCCCTCGGCTTCAATCCTCTTTCGGCCTATGCCCATCAGGGCTTGGGCCTATCCTATTTGGGTTTAGGTAATAAAATTCTAGCACGCGATAGCTTTGCAAAAGCTAATGCTCTCGCCCCCAATTTAAAAATGGCTGAAAATGCCTTAAGGCAAATCCAAAGAAGCATCAAAACTGCTAAAAGTTCTCACAACTAAAATCTCAGTAGCTATTTTCGAAAAATAAAAAAAACGGCAGCGATCATTAATCCAAATCCTAGAGCGGTATTAATCACCTCTTGAATGAGTTTGAGTTGAACTCCGGTAAATTTCCCTTAACCCATTCTATTAGCGGGAACCTGAAGGCAATACTCAAAAAAAGCTATTCCCCAACTAGCCAAAATCGCTAACCACAGAGGACTTTCCTTGAATTTTAAATGCCCGTATCAAGCATAGGTCATAAAAATATTAGACAAGGATAAGAGTTCTCATAGTTCTATTCTTTTGCAAACGAAATCTTAGGCAATCCTATGGAACAACTTCCACCATCAGCAGTGATCCGCGAAGATCCGTCTATAATCAATCTCCCGCCAGTCGAACCTGAGATGGTAAAGGCTGTAACCAGTTTAATCCCTCTGGAAGTATCTCCCGCTGTTGGTGGCAGGAAGGGTTTTGTCACTAAATCAGGATTGTTGGTATTAGAAGCGGTACTTAAGTAAAGATAAACAGTTTCGTCACCGGAGTTTGAACAATTAATCGCAGTTCCATCCACTCCCATTGTTTCGGAGCCTAAAGAACAGAAATCTTTCGTGTAGTCTTGGGTAAAAAGACAAGTTTCCCCACCGCTGATGTTAGGACGGAAGGTAACTCTTTCACTCATTTTAAAAATAAGACACGAATAGGTTCCGTCGTAATTGCGATCTTTATTGTCAGTGACACTCAAAGTAGGAAAACCAAAAACATCATAAAAAGTCGAAAGGTCTTTAGAAAATATAAGTTTAGGGCTAGTACAGTAGGGACTCACTGAAACGTACATGGCATAGATATTTGCATTTAGATTACTGGGATCAAGCACCGCTAAAGATTGGGTTGTCCAAAAACCTAAAAGAACTCTAAGAAGAACTCTCATAAAAAGATCTTATTGAGACCCCATACGTATCGTAATGTTAGTATTGGTGGGAATATCCCCGCATCTGGTCATTGAAAAGACCATTCCCACTAGAAGACAACAAAGAATAAAGGTGAAATAGACTCTTTGCATTGGCTGTAAAAGTATATCAAACCGCCATGACAGTAGCAAAAAATAGAGTAGTTCTCGGCTCTGGAAGTGAACTGTTTATTTAGACAGTGCTAACTATCATGACCAGGCGTGTAAGCAGGTTAAAAAACTTTTGACTATGCCCTTTTCCCTGGGCACCTTCTTCAAATAAAGTGTAAATCAACGAAACAGCTATGCTAGGAATCATTACCTGTGTTTTCAACCCTACGAACTCCCGTAAAATCAGGGATAACTACGCCCAATTTAGAAAGAACCTCAATCACCCGATTTTAACGGTCGAACTGGCGTTCAATGATCAACCTTTTTTCATTGAAGATGCCATTCAAATCCGAGGAACGAATGAGAACTTAATGTGGCAAAAGGAACGGCTTTTAAACATTGCTTTGGAGTCCCTCCCTGAGCAAATAGATAAAATAGCTTGGTTGGATGCAGATATTATTTTTAAAAATAACTCTTGGGCCGAAGA